>Ga0126377_10000074_pt1 | contig 46568 bp, 71 predicted proteins | sample PanSoiMetPlot_22_FD_92647 | JGI IMG/M metagenome (GOLD analysis project Ga0126377, IMG submission 92647) | Tropical forest soil microbial communities from Panama - MetaG Plot_22 | ecosystem: Environmental > Terrestrial > Soil > Tropical forest > Bulk soil | place: Panama | collected 2016-02-17 | reverse complement strand
TTGTTCACTAGTTGGCAGCGTTCAAGGCACGCCGTCTGGTTCCATTGTTCCGGCAGGCTTTGGGATGAACGTTGTTCCTGTTGCTGGTGGCTCTAAGCGGTCGATCACGTTTAACTCCAATCAAACCGTTGTTATTGGGCCAATGCCGTTTGCTTTGAGTGGAGGGGTTTTTGAGATCAATAACGAAGCCGCTATGGCGGCCCAAGGAGTTTACTGGAGCAAATGGAGCAATGACGCACTTGCTATGGAACTGACTCTTGGCAAGAGCCGAGGGACTACATCGAATACATTTACTACTGTACAAACTGGTGATATGCTTGCGCAGATTATTGTTCGTGCTGCATATGGAGCTGGATGGGCTACCGCTGGACTATTCCGATGGACCATGAATGGTAATGCTACCGCTACTGGCATCGATAACACGATGCAGATATATCAGTACCATAGCGTTCTTGGGCCAGTAGTTGTCGCTAACTTTAATGCGGCAGGTGGTGTTGATCTTTTAGGTACGTCTGTCGGTAATAATGCTGCTGCCGGGTTCGTTGGTGAGTATCCAACGCCAGTTGGCTTCTCGTCAACTGTATCGGCAGGTAATACAACTGCCGTCGCTAGCATGGCCCTTACTGCTGGTGATTGGGATGTATGGATACAGGGAACTCAACAGAACTCTTCTGGTGGTGCTACTTCGGAGGTTTGTCTAAATTCATCTGCTACACTTAATCTTGCTAATGGCTTTGTAGTTACAGCTGTGCTAAATGTTGGTCAAAACCAGCCATTAAGTTGTAGAATGCGAATATCGCTTAGTGCTTCGGGCAATGCCTTCTTTATGGCCAGGGCCACAACAAACAGTGTCGCCTATACTGGCGCCATCTTTGCAAGGAGAGTACGATGAAACTCACACTTAAAGAAGCCCTTGAGATATTTCAGGCTATTGGCAATCTTGATGGCTACCAGAACGGTTCAGATAAGCTAACGCTCTATAAGTATCCAGGAGATGTTCGGCTAAAGATCGCTATTGCACGACGGAAGCTTAGGGCTGTCCAAGAGGATTTTTTAGATACTAGAAACGGCCTGATAGATAAGATGTCCGGCGATGAGCTTACTAAGACACTCAACGAAATGCTTAAGGGTGAAGTTGAGGTCGACATTGAACCGCTGCCAGTAGCCAGCTTCAATCTGGATGATAACCCAATCCCTCCTAGTGTTCTAGATATGTTGGGGAGCTTTATGAAATGACCGTCACGAATATAAACTCAAGGATTGTCTACGATGGTAATGGCGTTACCATCAACTGGCCCTTCGCTATGGGAGTGCCATCTGCTTCTGCGATTGATGTGTTCATAACTGACGACACTGGCGTTATCCGGCAGCTGACGACGTTAGAGTTTTCTGTAGTTATATCTCCACTTACTGGAACCAACCCAACTCCGCAGGGTGGTATAGTTACCTATAACCCAGGCGGCTCGCCATTACCGTCCGGGTGGACTATAACCATTGTAAGGAACCTAGAGCCTGTACAAAGTACATCAATTGCTAATCAGTCGATCATATATCCACCTATAGTCGAAAGGGAATTTGACTATCTGACTATGCTGATCCAGCAGGGCGTTCTAGACTTTGATCGAGCTATTAAAGTACCGGTAGCCGATCCACCGCCAGCTGATCTACCGCCACAGGCAGCTAGAAAGAATCAGACTGCGTTCTTTAACGATAACGGTGACCTTGTTGCTGGTACGCCACTAGACAACACTATCATGGTATCGGCGGCTATGCAGCCGGTTGTCCAAGCAGCTACGACCACTGAGGCCTTAGCTCTATTGGGAGGCTATCCTGACCCGAAGCTGATTACTGCTGGATACGTGCTCATTCCGGATGATAACAACAGGCTGATAGTCGCTCAGGGTAGCGCTTACTATCTGATTAGCGCTGGCAATCCAACTACATATCCTATAGACTTTAGGGTTCAGATTGTCAATAACGACACCCGTGCTAAGCTAATGAATATCTTTGGCTATCCAGTTCAGTTTAAGGTTTATCCGGATCAGCAGGTTGTTGTCAATCGTAGCCAGTCCGGTTGGGTAATATCTAGGCCGCCACGATGGGCGCCTAGAACCCCAACCAATCTCTATGTTGATCCTTCCCTTGGCTCAGACGTTGTTGGGGTAGCCGATGGGTTAGCTCCTGGTGCTGGGGCCTTTCAGACTGTTGCTAGGGCCACTAGCGTTCAAGAAACTGATCTTGACGGTGACTTCACTATTAACTTGTCCAACGCTTTCCATAATATGCCTGCTGGTGGGCTTTTGCTTAACAAGCGGCTTCCTGGTGGCAATGCCTACAAGTTGGTAGGAAATGTTAGTAATCCAAGTCTAGTTAACATCTTTGCGACCGCATCTACTAACGGAATTGTAGTAGCGGATGGTGCTATTTTAAGTGTGGCTGGCATAACATTCTCAGGTGGTAATAGCTCTAGCAGTATTTGGATAAACCGTGGTGGGGTTCTCAACATTGTAGGGGATTGTATATTTGGACAAAATGTAGGTGGATATAATATTGTAATGCACGCTGGTTACCTCAACATTGATGCAGGTTACCATATAGCTGCTGGTGCTTCGGCCTTTAGCCATATAGGTGCCTTCTATAATAGCGTAGTGGTAATTGGTAAGTTCCAGGGTCCAGCTATTGCAATAACCGTCAACGGTGGGGCTGCATATACCTACTACTACCAATGTCAGCTTAACTCTACCATAGTTAGCATAGCTACATTGACTTACCCGGGCGCCGGATTCGTTAGTGGAACCAAAGCTATAGTGTACTACAATGCTGTCGTCAACGCTGGTGGTGCTAACATTCCTGGCACCATAGCAGCCGAAGTTGGACCAGGAGGATTCTTCTTCTAATGCCTAGCTCAACCCCCAAGATGGCCCGAACCATGGCGGGAGCGGCACATAACCCAGCTTTTGCTAAGAAGATGGGTATACCGCAGGGCGTCGCCAAAGAGTTTAACCAAGCTGACAAGAAGACTGGTATTCTTCGAAAGAAGAAGCACCAAGCTAAAACAGGAGATAGCACTTCATGACCGATCCTATAGGACCAGCAGAGGACCTTACTGATCGCGATATCGATAAGCTTGTTCCACCTAAGATCATGCGGCTGGCACAGCACTTTCACAACCTTATTTACATCCGATACTTCTTTGAGAGTATTGGGCAGCAGCCACCAGAGTGGACTAAGAAGGAGATGACTAGAGCAGATACGGCTCTTCAACTGGAACTCGAACGTGAACACGGCCAGGGTGGTCGATTAAGGGAGATGCAGGATGAAGCAAGGCAGAGCGGACAAAAGCGGACACGAGTCGTGGAAGCGGGAACCCCATTCAAAAGGCGCCTCTGAGGCTGGTGTAGCGCAGCAAGGCTTGGCTACACAGTTCAAAAGGGAACCCATTATTGAGGGTAAGGGCTACAATCCACCTGGCCCTAAGCCAGCTACAGCCGGTCCTGGTGGTGGACGAACCATTCATCGTAGCGGAACACAAGGGAGACACTAATGGCTGACGAACCTAAGAAGGCACCAGACTACGATAGCGAAAAGGTCGAGCAGCTTCTGACAATCCTCGACCTTATCAAAGAAGTGTACCCAAGCATTAGGCAGGCTTCTCAGATGAAGCTGTCAGAGATTGATCTTGAGCTTTGGGAAGAACTCTATCCGGAGGAAGCCAAAGCTAAGAAGGAGAAAGAGGAAGAGATTAAGAAGGCTGAGGAAGAGCGGATCAAGAGAGCTAAGGAAGACGAACAGAAAGCACAGGCTATGGATGAAAGGCCAGCTACTCCTAAGCCGGCCACATATGAAAGGAGAGTATGATGAAAGGTGGCAGAGATATTCTAAGCGAGTACGGGAAGGACATCTCGAAGCCGCAGGCGGCTAGAGCAACTACGGGTGGGATTAAGGAGGCTAAGCCTACCACTTATAGCCCACCACAGGGTCCGCTTAACCAGCACCATCAAGGCCCAGGTCTACATGCCCACAACCACGGAAACGCTCGTTGCCCCGTGGCTGATCGTGGTTCTGGTAGCCCTGGCTCTGGTGGTCGCACTCATAGCGGCGGGAGTCAACGGGGATGACTAGCCCCGTCGACATAGCGAACAGGTCGTTATCTGCGATCGGCACTCGGTCGCAGATAGCTTCCTTTGATGAAGACTCAAATGAGGCTCGTGCGGTCAAGCTGTTGTTTGATCCTTTGCGAGACGAGCTTCTACGCATGGCTCCTTGGAACTGTGCATTTAACTATGCCAATCTTGCGTTAATATGTGCAGCACCGGGGACGCCTGAGAACCCAACGGCAGGTGCAAATGTTTGGGAAAAGGGTATACCACCGCCGCCGTGGAGTTATGAGTATGCGTATCCCATCGATTGTTTACGTCCTGTATTTGTTGTGCCTCAGTTTACTACTGGTTTCACTTCTGGCGTGCCAATTACCACTGCGGTAACGGGTGGTGCACCTGCCTTTTGGAATGGGCCGCCGGTTAGGTACAAGGTTGGTGTCGATCAGATTGGTCAGAGTGGTAAACCTGATCCCAAAGGCACGGATCAGAAAGTTATATGGACTAATCAAGAACAAGCTATCCTGGCGTATGTCAAGCGTGTAACCAATCCTGAGGTATGGGATGATGGCTTTCAGCAGGCTTTGGTAGCAGCATTAGGATCAAGGCTGGTTATTGCATTAACTGGCGATAAAGGCTTGGCTCAGCTTAAGGTCCAAGAGGCCAATCAGTTTATTCAAGTAGCTCGGGTTGGAGATGGTAATGAAGGGTTAACCATCAATGATGTAACGCCAGATTGGATCAGAGTCAGGGGCATCAGCTATCAGGCCTGGGAGTTTTCACCGAACATCATGTTCGATTGGGGCCCGATGCTGACGATGTACTGATGAGCAACACAACTCTACTATCGTTGTGTGTAATCTTCCTGGCGATAGCCATTCTATTCCAGGGCCTTAGATGAGTGACAATGTTATCCAGACTTCGTTTGCTTCTGGCGAACTTTCTCCGAGCCTGTTCGCCAGAGTTGACTTTGCTAAATATCATAGTGGTGCTGCTACTATGCGCAATTTTTTTGTTGACTATCGTAGCGGTGCTTCAACCAGGGCTGGTACTGAATTTATTATGGCGCCTATCCAACTTAATGGGCCTGTCCGGCTCGTTAGATTTCAGCAGTCTGTTGATGTAACTTATGTGCTTGTGTTTGGTAATCAGTATCTTAGATTTATAACGCAAGGTGGTGCAGTTGTTGAAACTAGCTTTCCTGTTGGTGGTATTACTCAGGGTACATCTACTATACTGAATATACCTGGGAATAACTATGCTATCGGGCAACTAATCTTCGTACAAGGAGTTGCTGGAGTACCGCAGATAAATGGCAGGTTTTTTGTTGTTGGTGCTGTTAGTGGTGCTAACGTTACCATACTTGACGATGTAACCAGCCTTCCTGTTAACTCATCTGCATGGCCACCTTTTGTTAGTGCTGGGACATCTCAGCGGGTCTACACTATAGGTACTCCTTATCTTGCATCTGAGCTAGCTCTTCTAAAGTTCTCACAGAAGGGCTCGCAGATGAATATAACGCATCCAGCACACTTTGCGAATGTGTTAACGTTAGTTAGTGCAACCAACTGGAGTTTAGTCCAAGCTACTATTGGTGCTAGTGTTGCACCACCTGGAACGCTCAGTATATCTGCTAGTGCCTCTGGGCCTGCATTTATTATGTACACAGCAACTGCTGTTGATATTAATGGACAGGAGTCTCCAGCCGCTCCTGTAGCGTACGCTTCTGGTGTTGTGGATATGCGGACCACTACCGGAACGGTAAACATGGGTGTGACGGCAGGTTCTGCTGGTGCGATTGCTTATAACTTTTATAAGTCAATGGTATCTACGACTGGTAATCCTAGTGCTGGGCAAGAAGTTGGCTATATAGGCACTTCTACGGATGGTGCATTCACTGATGCCAACATAACGCCAGACTTTGCACAAGTGCCACCTATACACCGAGACCCGTTTACTGGTGCTAGACATGTGCAAGTGTCTAGCTATTTCCAACAGCGGCTTGTGTACGCTAACGCTGGCGGTAATGAAGTTGATAGGTTCTGGATGTCGAAAGTGGCATCTTATTATAACTTCGACACAAGCAATCCAATTCAGGATGATGACTCAGTTGATGCAGAATTAGTTAGCCTTGAAGTTAACGAAATCAAATCTATGATACCAATGCCTTCTGGCTTGGTGATGCTAACAACTAAAGGCGCATGGCAGGTATCAGGCGGTGCAGGTGGCGTTGCAACGCAAGGTGGGCCTATAACGCCAGCAACGCTAACTGCGACTGCACAAGCTTATATTGGAGCTAACGATGTACCACCAATCCTTGTTAACTACGATATCTTCTACGTGCAACAAAAAGGTTCAATTGTACGTGATCTTACTTACAATATCTACGCTAATATTTACACAGGTAACGATATCTCTATTCTCAGCAGCCACCTGTTCTATGGGCATCAGATAAAGGAATGGGCTTACGCTGAGGAACCATTTAAGATGATTTGGGTGGTTCGCGAAGATGGCGTTATGCTATCCCTAACCTTGGTTAAAGAACAAGACATGTACGGCTGGGCTCGCCACGATACCTTTGGAAACTTTGAGTCTGTCTGTACGGTAACGGAGGGTAGTGTCGATGCTACTTATGTGGCTGTGTCTAGGCCTAATCCGATCACAGGTGATTTTAGGCTATATATCGAACGTATTACTGATCGAATATTTACGTTCGGTGCAGAAGATGCTTGGAGCGTAGATTGTGGTGTGTCTACTGTACACAACACTCCAACAGCTGTGTTAATATCTACCCTACCTGATCCAGTGGGTATAGCTACGTTTACCGCCAACGCAGCTGTATTCGGTTCTAATATGGTAGGCTGGATCATCAGAGTTGGTGGTGGTAAGGCTGAGGTAACGCAGTACATTAGCCCTACCCAGGTTAAGGGTAAAATGATCCAGCCCATAACTGCGTTAATCCCCAATGACCCACAGAAGCGCCCAGATATAGGTATCCCTGGGACTTGGGCAGTTGATCCACCGATTACTGTGGTACATGGACTAGACCATCTGGAAGGCCAGCAAGTATCAGTTCTAGCAGATGGTGGTGTTGTTCGCGATCTGACGGTTCAGGGTGGTTCTATCACATTACCAGCCCCAGCATCTAATGTAACGATAGGGCTGGGCTATCAGATGCAGCTACAGACTATGCCCTTGGACTTGGGTAACGAGCAGCAAACTGTTCAAGGCAAGCGCAAGAAAGTCTCTGCATTGACGGTTAGGGTTAAGGATAGCCGTGGCGTTAAAGCTGGCAGGACGTTCCAGACCCTAACGCCGATTAAAGAGATGAACCGTGTAACGCAGATGGGACAGCCAGTAGCGTTAGTTACCGGTGACGAACGCATTGTTATGGACCCACTATGGGATGTTCCTGGGCAAATCTGTCTACAGGTTGATGATCCACTACCGGCTACAATTCTTGGTGTTATCCCAGAGATAATGGTGGGAGACACATCCAAATGACAAGAATTCAGCCTATGAGCCCGGACGAAGCTAAGGCCTATATCGAAGACCTATTGCTTACTGAAGATGAAAGATATGGTATGAACTTTTGTCTTAAGTGGAGTTCGATAATGTGGGTGGGTCATGTTGATAGTGACCTATGCTGCATGTGGGGTTTGATCCCACCTACGCTGATGTCTAACCAAGCTTACTTCTGGCTACAGACAACTGATCTAATGAAAGATCATCCGTTTATTCTGGTTAGGCATTCACAGCTGGTTATAGAACAAGCGTTAGAGTTGTATCCGTCAATCTGTGGTCACGTTAACGCCAATGCTCCTAAGTCAATTAGATGGCTAAAGTGGTTGGGGGCTAAGTTCGGTACACCAGCCCATACAGGCATACCATTTAGGATAACGCGAGATGGCAGGCGCAATGGGAATGGTGGGGATCGGTAGCTCGATCCTCGGCGGTATCACAGGAGCAATGGGGGCCAAGACTCAAGCAGCTGGTCAGCAGATCGGTATTGCTGGGTCGATGTTGCAGACTATTGGGCAGGCATTTGGGTTTAAAGCGCAAGCACAGCAGTACGAATATCAATCTAACATAAATCAATACCAAGCTGCTGTAGCTGATATGAACAAAAAGATTGCTGAGCAGAACGCAGACTATGAGCTTGATGTTGGGGAGATTACAGGTGAACAGATTGGAATGAAGTATAGGCACGATCTGGGCACAGCTAAAGCTGCCCAAGGTGCATCTGGTATTGACGTTAATTCTGGTTCGAGTGTTGAAGTTCGCGAAAGCATGGTTGAGATGGGCCAGTGGGATCAGGCCCTGAACAAAGCCAGTGCAGCCCGTAGGGCATATGGATATACAGTTGAAGCGGCTAATGCATCAGCACAGGCGGATGTGTATCGCTACACAGCAACTATGAATACAGCACAAGCTGCTAATGCGATGACTGCTGCTGGCATAACAGAGAAGGCGTTGCCGTTGCAGCAGCAGGCTATGTCACTAGCTGGGACCGCAGGTAATATTAACGCTTTCGGCTCGCTGGTTAACACAGCCGGATCGGTAGCCAGTAAGTGGACTAGTGGTAATATGTCAGGTCTATTTGGGTCGAAGGCAGCATAATGCCAGTCAAATATGATCCAGTACCAACCGTAAAGCCAGAGGAAGCACGCAGAACTGCGGCTATCCCATCGCTGCATGTGGACTTTCCACATGTGCAGATATCTGGCGCTACAGGCCAAGCACTAGAGAATGTTGGTCGCCTTGGGTTCCAAACGCTTGGCTCCAGCATGAATACAGTTGGTGCCGCAATCTCTAGTCTAGGTAAAGCATTCGATCATGCTGGCGATGAGATGTTCAATAGGGCTATGGCCCTACAGGACCTGGAGAATGAGAAGGTAGTTAATCAATCTACGATTAGTTATGAGTTGGATAAAGAGGCAAAGCAAACTGACTTTCTATCGCAAGCAGGAGATGCAGCTAGTCCAGCTGCGTTACGAACACATCTGGATAGCTTAGAGAAGCTTAGACAAGACTACAAGTCTAAGCTAACCAATCCTATGCAGCAGAAGGCATTTGATGCACAGACAACGCATTCGTTTGTTCAGGCTGCTAGAGAGTCAGGTAGGCATAGCGCAACTGAGACTAAGAACTCATTTGTAGCTGCTGCTGAAGCTAGAGTTAATATGCTAATCTCTAGTGGCTCTAAGTCAGACAGCGAAGAAGACTATAAGAAGTCCCTAGATGCTATTGAGCAGACAGTTAGAGACTCGATATCGCCAGCCAAGGGTTGGGCTCCTGGTAGCCCACAAGAGCAATATTACATTCAGACAAAGACGAGTAAGATGCTTGCTGATAAGATAACGCTCTTATCCGAAAAGAGGCCAAGTGAAGCTTTACAGATGCTTGAAGCGAACAAGGATAAGCTTCTTCCAGAGCATTATGTTCCTGTGTACAATCGGGTTAAGGGCGAACGCGATAATGCAGGGTCTAGGAATATTGCAGATAAAGTGTATGATGACCTATCGGAAGGTGGTAAGAAGGCTGCAACAGAGATAAGTAGAGAAGAGGTAATAAAGCAAGCACGTGATAAAGCTGAGAGGGAACGGCCAGGAGATGCTACATATAGCAAGAAGGCAGAAGATGCAGCTGAGAATAGGCTGAACATTGCTAGGCGAGAGCACGAAGAACAGCAAAGGCAAACCTTGTATAAGACGCTAGATGTTGCTCATGGCTACAAGACACAATCTGGTAAGAAGCCTAAGAGGATAGAAGACGCTTTGACCGAACCTGGGTTTAAGGAAGCTTACTGGAAGCTAACGCCAGATCATAGAGATGCGATAGACAAGATCATTCAGAGTAATAATGAGCATGATATTCTGCGTTCAGATGAGTCAGATGCGATATATCGCACGTGGAGAGGCAGACTGCTGTATGGCGACCCGCAACAGGCAGCTGCGGAGATAACAGCTGATCCATCATTAATTAGCAAGTTGCAAATACCGCGACAGGAGCGGGATATACTGTATAACATATATGAGCAGGAACGCGTTAGGGAGGGTAAGTCCGAAGCTCATACCAGAGTTGAACGTGGATGGGGTGTATTGAAGAATGCTGACTATATACCAAAAGATATCATTAACAGCCCCAAGGTTAGAACACCACAGTTTAAGGCTGTCCTTGGCGATATAGCAGAAAAGATGGAGAAAGATCAGAAGAAGCCACTAAACGATGCACAGTGGAAAGAAGCTGCTGACCAGGCTTTGGGAATACTTCATCCAGGCAGACCTTGGTATAAGGGCGGTGAAGGCAGGTACTTTGAACAGTTCGGTCCAAAGATATCTAGCTTGCCTGGGTATAAAGAATTTGCGGAGCAGTTTAAGAGAGTTCAGCCTCTTGCTGGGCAGAAGCAAATAGATGCAGCATTTATGCAGTCCAAGATAATTGGTGATCTTGAAGCTCTCACGAAGAAGAAAGTAAAGACAATTAGGGTAACGCCATAATGGCCGAACCTGTACCAGATTATTTTAGTATTTGGCAAGGGCTTGAGAACGAGCGGGCTCAGGCTAACGTTATTAAGGGGCAGGGCCTTAATAAGGATAACGCTGCGAAATCTCTTGACATGGCTAGAAGGCTCGGCGGTGACGCAGAGTACATTTTAAGCCATTACGATATGGCAGAACGAGCCTATAAGTCAGACTTAACGCAGACCGTTACAGCTGACAATCCCATGATACGGGATTATATGGTCAATCATCCATTGGCTAGTGCAGTTAGCCAGGATGATATACCGAACCTACATAAGTTTAGTTACTCTTGGAAGAACCTGTTACCGTTCATTAACCCTAATCCATTCCTTGGCTTGGCACCACTATTACTTAGACAGATCGAGCATGATCCGGAGAGCTTCGTAGCGGTTGGTGGGAGGCATTTTCTGCACTCGTTACCAGCTATGGCAGCTGGTGCTGGAGCAGGGGCTCTCGCTGGAACGGTGGTAGCGCCAGGGCTTGGCACTGTTGCTGGTATACCGATTGGAGCTATAGCCGCTGTTGGTGGTGCAGGCATAGCTGGCGGTATAGCCGAGTCATGGCTGCAATCATTGGCAACGCAGAAATGGTGGCCTGAGGAATATCACAGGTTAGAGCAAGGTAGAGAAGAACATCCATATGCAGCAGTTATAGGTGAAACTGCGGCTGCTGCACCGTTCTTTGGCATTGGTGGATTTACTAAGGCTGCAATAAAGGCACAAATGCCGTTACGGCTAGGCATGGCTGTAGCTGGTGCTGCCCTTGAAGGCACACAAGAAATGCTAATGAAAGGAGAACTTGACGCTAAGACTATGACTGCTGCTATGGTTGGTGGTGCACTGTTTGTAGGCGAACCGGTTGCGTTAGGCAAGATGATAACCACTGGTAGGTTTGTAACGCGACATCTCGAGAATGGAGAAATGCCACCAACAGGTGCATATAGAGCTTGGGATAAGGTAGCGGAAGATGAATCCAAAGCTGCAATTGAAGCATACAAGCAGGCGATTAAGGACGCAGGTAAGTCTGAGACTAAAGAGATTAGCCCTGAGAGTTGGTCTGCGTTCTTAAACAGCAAAGTCCCCATCGGATTAAAGTCGGATATGGTTAAGAAGATGTATCCAGAGGGTAAGTCTCCTGAGCCTGGAGATGGGTTGCTAGGCGATGTCCCAGGTATACAGGAGAAGTGGAGGAAGATGTTGTTTGATGGTGAGGACTTAAAGATATCGTTTGATGATTGGAGCAAGGTTGATCCTAAGGTTGAGAAAGAGCTTGCGGATCACGTTAGGGTACGACCTGATCTATATACCAAAGAGGAAATGAAAGAGCCTGGGCCAGAACGCGATCTACCAGCTGCGGATAACGAGACGCAGCAAATGATTAACGAGATTAGAAGAGCAGGTGGACTAGACTCGATCCTAGCTGATATTAAGGAAGACGGAACTATAGTGTTTACTCCTGGGACTGTATTGCCTGGAAAGGATGAAGATCGGATCATTAAGGCAATATTGGCGTTAAAGGCAAAAGACGATGCCAAGGTTATGAAGGTTGAAAAGGCTAAAGCTGAAACTAAGATTAGCCAAGAGTATAACAAGGCTGGAGCAGAGCATCTCGAACAATCGTTAAAGGATGTAGAGGATAGACCCGACTTTAAAGCTTGGAGGTTTATGAACCTAGGCGAATGGCATGGTGAGAAGATTGGATTGATACCTAAGATCGATCCACAGTTTCTCACTCCGGAACAACGCAAGGCGTTTCCAGAGCACTGGCAAGCAAAGAATGGGCTTAACCCTGACTTGGTTGCTGGTGAGATGGGATTTAAGAATGGCGATGAGTTTATCCAGGGGATGATTAACTTCCGCAACCAGAAGGGTAAAGGGACTTATCAGCAGCTTAGGGCTAAGGTTGCAGCAGCGGAGGCTCAGCGTAGGCTTGACTTGCAGTTCGGAGATAGGGATCAGCTAACAACTGCAATGGCTCGCGAACATATAACAGACCTTAAAGCTGAGGATTTGATTTGGGCTGAGTATGTAGCACTAGGACATACTCTTGGTTTAGAGCCTCCACATGATAGGGCAGCTATCAATAAGATGGCTCAAGAGTCAGTTCTAAAGACACCATGGAAGGATATCAGTTTATACGATACTACTAAAGAACTTGGCCGTGCTGGGAAGGAAGCATTTATAGCTTTGGGTAAAGGCGACGTTATGGGAGCCTACATAGGTAGGCAGAAGATGGTGCATCAGTTAGCTAAAGCTAGATATGTTAAAGAGGCAGAAAGGCGGTTTAGGAGCGATGATCGAACGGTATTGAAGCCATTCCGCAAGGCTGAACCACCTGGCGTTGGTCCACGGTATTATGATTGGGCACACTGGATAATGCTTAACCATGGAGTACCGACCAACAGGAGTAGAGAGCATCTGGAGGAAACGCTGGCTAGGCCAGAAGTACAGCATAAGACACTTGAGGATTTCTCTAATAGCCATGAAATGCCAATCGATCCACAAGACCCAGGAGCGGTTGGGTTGCCCAAGGGTTGGGAGGACTATGGAACAACTTACAATCCAAACATGCCCATATGGGAGGATTTGTTTAAACCAAATGAGTTATTGAATAACGATGGGCAGACTCTGCAATGGGGTGAGATGACTGTTAGGCAACGCAATGCGTTGACCAATTCTCTTAGGGCTTTAAAGAAGATAGGAACAGACAGTGGCCAGAACCTAATCAATATCAGAGGAAAGGATTATCATATCGATGAACTCGCTCCACTATTTGCACATGCAGTAGAAACATTTGGCGATGCAATGCATCCTAAAGGCCCTATAGCCAGAGGTCTCGTGTGGGGCTGGCGGATGACTTCAGCCAACTTAAAGACACCAGAAGCGTTTGCGGAAAGGTTGGCTAGATACGATGAGAAGAATGTGTGGCAGAGACTGTTCTTCAATAGGGCTAATGAAGCAGCCCTATCGATGAAGCGATCTCAAAAAGAATTGGCTAGGATGCTGCGTGAGGGCCTTGAGCCAGTATTGAAGAAAGCTGGACTGACTAGAGGTTGGATGCAGAAGAAGGTTGAGAACGATACTCTAAGCCATCCACAGTGGTGGGTTAGGAACGCAGACGGAAGCAAGAAGTTTGTAGGGACACAGAAGGACCTGCTAGATGTAAGGAACGAGCATCTGGTTGGGTTAGCATTGAGTATGGGCAGCGAAGAGGCTATAGCTCATACAGCGCCTGGATACAACCTAACGCCAGATGAGCTTAAGTTCTTTGCTAGCAAGGTCTTAAAGCCTGTGCACTACGAAATAGCTAAGGTATATAGTGATCTTTTTGTTGAACTATTAGATCGCGAAAATGCAATGACTATGCAGCGAAGTGGTACAATATTAGAGAAGGATGTACCTGGAAAAGTATGGACGCCGTTCGGTGAACGCGATGGCTGGTATTGGCCTAGAGTACGAGATAGGGTCTTAGATAAAGGTAGACAGAATATTACTGAAAATCCATCGCCTAGAAGGGTGAAGATCGAGCATGGGTGGGCAGAGCCAAGAACTGGGCAGGTCTATCCAGTCGATCTGAGCCTGGGTTGGGTTACTAATGAGATAAACAATAGGCTTAGATATATCCATATGGAGCCTGTAAGGGATATCTTTAATAAGATACTTCAACATGAGTCTGTTAGTAACGCGATCTATCGCAAGTTTGGTGACGAGTATAATTCGATGCTTCGCCAGCTATTTAATGATATGGCTCGCCATGATGGAGTACCGGGTGAATTCGCAAATGCAACGCGACGCCTTCTTAATGAAGTATCTGGTAGAGGATTAACCAACGCAATTGGATATAACGTTGGGACATTTGAGAAGCATGGGCCGCAGGCAGTAATGCAAGCCTTAAGGCAGATAGGTAATCCGAAGACTGTGCTAGAAGGGGTTAGACGCATATTTACAACCAATAGGGCTACTAGACGAGAGGCTAGAGACTTCGCATTAAGAGGTGGTTGGGTTGCTGGTCGACAATGGCCTGGATCAGGGGAGTTACAGATACGACAACCCTATTGGAAAGATGACCTATCGCTGACTGCTAGCGAAGCGCTTGGTAAGCTGAGCTTGATGGGTAATACTATGGGGAGGGCAAGGCAGTACAATAACCGTATAGCCACTTATATGCTGGCTACGGTTGATAACGAGGCATCTTTGTTAACTTGGGATACGCGTTATCATAAAGAAATGGACCTAAGAACTAAGGAGGTACAAGACAAGGCTGGGCTAAGTCCAGCTGAGTTCAATGACGCTCTATGGGAAGCACACTTAGATGCTGTTGATATAGCTGACCATGCAGTTAGAGGCTCACACGGATCAACCGCTATAACGTCTAAGTCTACTCTATTGAGGCAACAAGACTCGTTAACCTTTACTATGTCTCGTGCTCTGAACTTCATGACTAACGTGCTTGTACGCAGATATCGTATGATGGCTATGACTAAGGATATGCTTACGGGTCAATCGCCTAGGGGTGCGTTCCATGACCTAAGGGCGATCGCAGCTGACATGTTTGTGTACTTCGCGTTACCAACATTACTTGAAGACTTAGCTGACCCCATATGTAAGGAAGACGATGATGTTATGCTTTGTGGTGCGAAGTACATAGCTCAGGGTGTGGCTGCACCTATACCGATTGTTCGCGATGCAATGCACTATTGGATAACTGGGTCAGAGAGAAACTTTGGATTTGTGTGGAATGGTTTCAAGTTCATATACAATATCGGTCATGATGTTGCTAAAGGCCTTAACGAGGATGACTGGAACTACGGTAATCTAACGCAACACTCAATGGAGTTGATGGGCTTGGTAGCGGCTACGCCAATGGCTAAGCCTGGGACATGGCTTAACTATATATATAAACTACATGAAGGCGAAGAGCGGCTACCAGAAAGCCCAAGTGAGATGATTAGAGTTGCAAGGTGGGGCAGAACAGAACCAACTGAGCATGAAGAAAAACATGCTAAACCACTGTTGCAAAGGATATTCCAGTGAAAGCAGCCCATAGAGCAGCGATAGTCTTATTTCTGGTTATAGTTATTTTGCTTGCACTCGCGTTCTGCGGTAAAGATTATTGGGAGACAACAGAACAAGTTCAGATGCCATTTATGTTAGAGAGTGCTTCGGCTCAGCCAGTTCAGTGTACTGATGCAGCGACACGAGAGAAGCTCAAAGGTATAATGCTGGACGCACTAGATGAAGCACTTAAACAACACATCGTCCATATGTTCGAAGTCTGGATGAAGGACGATCGAGGCCAACCGGATAGGGCCAGGAATGGAACTATCAATGGTATCAATGCCTATATCAAAGCTGGCCAAGGTGTATCAAATTGGGCACCACCTGACTGCCCAGGATAGGAGGCTAAAATGAGTGATGTACCCCCGTGGCTTAACGTTATGCGGACTTTAACCGGAACAAGGGAAATTGCTGGTCCCGAGGCTAACCCAGTTATCACAGGAATGACAGATGAAATCAAGCGAGCATGGCCAGACGTTCCCGGAATGGCAGCGTACTGCGACCAGCCAGCTTGGAATAGTGACGAGACAGCATGGTGCGGAGTTGCTGCTGGATACTGCGTTAGTGAGGCTGGCTACATGCCCCCTTTCGGCAATACTGACACCACAAGGTTCGGCTGGGCGGATAGCTTCCGAACGTCCCCGGACTTTGTAGAACTCTCTAGCTACGTTCCTGGTGCTATTGTCGTAATGACTCGCTCCGGCGGTAACCATGTGACATTCTTCGAGAGTGAGAGTGGGTCGAACATCAACTGTCGAGGCGGGAACCAAAGCGATAGCGTGAATGTTACATCGTTCCCTAAGTCTAACGTGACCGGGATCATGTGGCCCAAGAATGCTCCTATGCCAGCGGTACCCAGGTCGACCATTCGGCAAGGCTCTAGGGGACCGGACGTTGTTGCTTGCCAGACTACACTGGGCGTGTACCCAGCCGATGGTGATTTCGGTCCAATCACTGATGGGGCAGTCAGAGGCTATCAGGCGGCTTGTTCGATCGCACAGGACGGGGTAGTTGGGCCTACTACTTGGGGTAAGCTAGATGAACTAGATGCTAAGGTAGCTGCTGGTGACGACGGGTTAGATACGGAGTTGATTGGCATCATCATTGACATCGCTAAGACCGACCCCATTGCCAACTATAATTGGAGTGGCAGGGGTAGGGCCCCATATGGGCATACGGTTGGTGTAGCGCTGAGCTTTGCTCTGGCCTATCAGCGACTCAACTCTGACGACGCTGCGGCACAGCAGATGGCTAAGGCTGCTACGGGGGACAGCAAGGATGTGTTTACGGTCTATGCTACTGAGTATCGAAACCTGGGTATGGATAACAGCGCAGCTGCTCACCCTGTTGATCGTCTCCGTCATCTATTCGCTTTTATCTTAGGCCTGGGGATGAGAGAGTCATCTGGCCGGTATTCCGAAGGTAGGGATATGTCGGCTAGCAATACCTCAGCCGACACAGCAGAGGCCAGCTTCCTCCAAACCAGCTGGAACATACGATCATGCTCATCTACACTACCGCCACTACTCCCCGAATACTGGTCCAACCCATGTGGATTCAGGGCCCAGTTCAAGGAGGGAGTGACGCTGAAATCAAGCGATTTAGGAAACTTTGGTTCTGGTGGTGGAGCGCAGTATCAGTTCCTCAGCAAGTATGCTCCGGCTTTTCATGCCCTGGTCAGTGCGGTTGGTTTGAGGAACCTATGCAACCACTGGGGCCCTATCAATCGTAAGGAAGTTGAGCTTCGACAGGGTGCTGACTCGATGCTTATGGCGGTGCAAACGGCGGTGGACACATATAGTCCTGGGCCAGAGCCTGCACCAGAGCCTGCTAACAAGGTTGATATCATTACAGCAGGAGAGATCGACGATATCACAATCAAAGGTGATGTATATGTAACGGTTAATGGTGAGGAATGGATACCATGAACCCAGGTGTAGGCGAAGAAGCAGGCAAGGTAGCTGTATCGGCAGTCGATGCGTTGAAGTCAACGCCTGTCATCCTAGGCGTGTTGATCTTCAATATAGCGTTCATGGCCTTCGTGGCTTACTTCGAGCACACTAACGGTGAGCGTTGGGAACGTACAGTTGAAAGGACTATCAACTACTGTCAGCCAGTCAAGGTTAGCCCTTAGGTACAGTAAATATCCTCAAGCCATTCTTACCTATACCACTGGCAATAATCTGTCTAGATTGTTGCATGGCTTCTATCAGCGGTCGAATAGCATAGGCCTGTACCTTGGTCCTAGCAAAGTTAACAACCTGATGCTCCCCAATACCATTGGGATATTGCTTAATGAAGTAGACAATTTCGTCCATGATACGACTGTCAGGACTGACAGTACCAACTTGGAATATAGCAGACATTGCCATCTCAGCCTCGACGAGCCAGTTCATTGCTCGATTGAAGTCCACTACGTCGAGCTTCAATCCCCCGTCGCGGTCTACGCAGCTTACCATCGTAAGCTTGCACAGGTGAGCCCATCTGCGGGTACAATAATGTCGAAGCTTAGGATGATCGGGAACAGGTATCTGTCCGGTGTTACGCCATTTGCTCATGACATCACGGAAGCCTGGGGTATACGTGAACTCACCTATTATCGTATTGATGATCTTAAGGTCGTGAATGAGTTCCTCTGGCTTGTCCATCGGAGGCTTTTCGAACACATCAATAACAGGTTTGTCATCGGAATAAACCAATATGACACGGCTCATGAGACCTTGATCCCAAACATAATCTTTAAGCGTATGCATTAAGTTACTGGGAGTGGAGCCACAGAGCATAGTTAGTTGTGGCTTAGCTACCTTGATCCGGATGTTAGCTACTCGTCGACCTTCGGAATAAGGGTTACAGTCGTAGAACTCTACGAAGGCTGCGGTTAACGCTGTATCATACTGATCCATTAGCACAGAGAATTCATCTGCGACTATAACTAGCGAATGATATTCTATTGGGGCAAATGGGATATTCGCGATAAACCGTTTGGCCTCGTTCATATGGTCTGACAATGATGCCCTTGTCATTGATGTGGAGCCAAAGAACATTTCTGGAAGGGCTTCTCTTGCAATGCCGCTTGCAGCCATAATGGCACGAGACTTCCCAATTCCCGGCTGACCAATCAAAAATGTATACAAGTTTGGATACAGTGGGGTGCTCAGGTTCGTCCATACTTTCTGCTCCAGTGTTGCAGCGATCATGGTGATCGCAGACCACGTCCGGAAGATCGGCGCTGACTCCAGGTTCTCGGTATACTTGACAAACGATTCTATCCAACTTTCACACGCTCGCTTGCCGGGTCCGTTGATCGCCGGGGTGGTACGCTTTAAGGCCATCTGGATTGCTCTCTTTATGCTTGCCCCAATTCCAGCCAGTCTGGCATCCGTATGGTATGGTCAGCGTTCGGTCATGCTTCAGTGGGATTATATGGTGCAGTTGAGATTGGAGCTTGGGGATGATTTCATCTTCTTGCTCCTGTGGGTATTGGACTAAGATCGAGTCATGGTTCTGCATTAGCAGTTCACAGTCTCTTGCATGCCATACTCGAAGCATGCCTTGGTTTACTATGTCGGATAGAGACCCTTGTGGATCGTAAGCTATAGCCTCTCGGATTACTTTATCATCGTCTCGCCTACCGAAGAAGGTACGCTTACGGCCCATAAAGGAAACTAGATAGCCATATGATCTGACCCTTTCATTGACCCACCTATGCCACATCTGATGGGCTGGGAAGACCCCGAAGTATCGTTCTTGGAATTGCACTATAGCTGGGACATCTATCTTGTATTGACGGCTGAGTGTATCTGGACCGCCGAGGTAGTTGGTGCCATGGCCTATTGATTTGCATAGCTTGCGTAGATCGTGATGGCGATAATATGGTCGTTCGGCTATCTCGCGATCTTTAGACATGTCACCAGTCCAAGGCATACTAGGTTCACACAAGCGGGATACTACTGTGTGCAGATCGCCACTCTCGCATGCATCTAGATACTCACCTTTATGGAATAGGTTCCACTCGATGGCTCCGACTATGCGAGATTCACCTTGCTCTGCATCGAAGTTGGCTAGCTTCATACCTGGGTCAGCTATGAAGACCGACCGGAGAGACTCTTCAATATTTTGTAGGTTACCGCCAGTGCCGTACTCGCTAAAGCTAGAGCTAAAACGACCAGTGTTAGTGCCAGCAATATTGTAGCTAGTTCGTATACGTCCGTCATTGTCTAACTCCTGTGCTAGTACATCCATCTTCTTGTCGAGGTCACGCAGGTATTCCATGAAGCGGATTACAGGGCGTGCTATGCGATAGAACTCCATCTTCTCTAGTGCATCACGGTTAGCAGTACGCTTACCTTCCTTGGTTCGGATTGGTGGGATGAGATAGATATCGTAGAGAAGCTTGTGCAGGTCTTGCCATGAACGCCAGTTAAAGCCATGGAAGCCTGTACCCTCACGGACTAGCCGCTCGAGGATTTCTTCCCATTGATCTACGAAGCCAGCGTATTCATCAAGGACTTGCTTACGGCGTTCCTGATCTATGAGAACGCCACGGACACGCATGTCGAATACGGGTCCTTGTAACGCACGTGAGAAGTCATAGGTTGCAGTGGTAACGCTGTCGAATTGCTCGACCAGAGTTTCCATAATCTCTGCGGTAACGCAGCAATCGAGGCCGTTGTAGACCCACTCGCTGTCAATGTTAGACAGTCTTGGAGTCTTGCTGGTGTCGATGATCTTCATTAGTCTTCACGCTTGATAGTGGTCTTGTGCTTTCGCATCTGTTTCCATGGGCCTTCGTCTGTATAGACACTACCAAGAAACTCTAAGCCTTTGAGTAGCTCTGGTTGTAACGCGTGGTGAGCTAGCATTGTGTCGTCTGTTGCTCCATAGGTCTTTATTCCCCAGGCTCTGTAAATGAATGTGATGTCGTAGAGCCCGTTCTGGAAGGTTTTCGGAGTTGGTCTTGATAGAATAGCTTTGACAATATTGTAAGCTTGACGATAGCTTTCGATGTTGCTCCAATAATTTCTTCCTGGCTTTCGGGGGTCATAGAACGGAATAACGATAGCAACATCGGGAGATGGGGCAAAGCCGATGCACGTAATAATTTGTCCAGCAGTTTCAATGTCAACGCTAAGTCTTTCACAGGGTTGTATGTATCTTTTGTCGAACTCATAGATATCCTCCAAGCTAGGTTCTATAAAGATATGACGTTGAGGGCGGCGAATGTCAGGATGCTCTGACTCGCGTTTAGCTTTCATTAAGTCTAGGATAGTGACTGGGCGCAAGCCCCACTGGCGGAAGATAGCTGCGGGATGGAACGTGGCGATACACTTGTGACCGCCGGGAGACATCTGAACAACGCCACGGCCTTTACCTACTCGGGTTTTGTCTAGCATGGCCCACATAGCTGTGTTGCCTAAGCAGACCACGATGTTGGGTTTGTGCAATTTGAGTTCACTATACAATCGTTTGAGTTCCCCAGCATACATTTTCTTAACGTACTTACCTGGGAGTAACGCTGGTCGACCAGGGATACCTTCCTCTCTCGAACCACAAAGGTTCTCTATCTTGTTTTGAAATGGCTTAATGTTGAACACGTTGGTTAAGAAGCAGTCTGCTCTGCGAATGCCTGCTTCGATCATCAAGCTGGTTAACAATCGCCCTGTTGGTCCGACAAACGCAGTCCGTTGTCGAGCCTCCTGCTCGCCCCAGGCTTCACCTATGAACATCATGTCAGTCATTGTGCAGGGCGGGACCAGGGCAGGTGTGTCAAGCCTTTCCCTGGTCCCTAACGCACCGGCCGGAGGTAGTGACAGCCAGTGCGTGTTCGCTATTCTACCTTGGCGTTTCCAGAAACTTCAGCGAACACACCATCGCCAGCACGATTGGCTCGATGTGTTACCGTAATGTAGCACTGATGTCCAGGTATTTCCTGGATCGCTTCGTTGATCGAGAGCGAGCCTTCAATCCCGAGGTTCTTGAGGAACTGCGAGTTGCGATAGGCAGCACCGTCGGTGAGGTACAAGCGGGTCTGGATTGTCTTGTCACTCAAGGTCGATACCGTACCGTCGATCTTCTCTAACGCAGCCTTGAGGTCTTCTGAGTTAACGCTGTCCAAGGCTTCCAGATATTGGAAGGTGATAGTGATAAACGGAGTGCCGGTCGAGGCTTGACCGGGTTCAGCATGACCTACCGCCATAACCAAGTAATCACCAGCAGGCATTGGCTTGGGTGGCGGGATGTCATCCATCGGCATGTCACCAATGGCAGAAAAGTTCGGAGCAGTCTTCGGTTTGATAGCCATCTTCTATTACCTCCGTACAATTGTGGGTCTCATTGCTGTGGGTTTGGTAGGCGTTGGTTTGTTTGTCTCTGGTTTCTTAAGAACCTTGAAGAATTCTGCTAAGCCAGTTGAGATTGGATACTCAGGCAGCATAGCAAACGGTGCTGGGTTCTTAAGGTCGATCTGTCCTGTGGGTGCTGTCTGGATAACGCGTTCCTTTCCTTTCATGGTGCACAAAGCCATGGAGTTAAACCATGACCCAATCTTGGGCGAGAGGGCTGAACCGATAGCGTTCGGATAGCCCTTCCGCTTGCCATCTTCCGTATCAACATAGTTAACGTGAGTTATAACGATGACATTGGTACGGAAGTATTCGCTGGTTAGGTCAGCAAGCATAGCTTCAATGCCGGTCTGAGCAAAGAAGTAAGCTGCTCTAGGATCGGGGTTCTTAGGCATTGCTACCTTAGCCCAATCGAATGATGCCCTGCCACAATGAGTTAATGAGTCGACCACGAGTACCCACTCCGGTCCCCACTCTGAGGGTTTACCATAGTCAGGCCATTCGTCTAGAAGTTTGAGACCGTCGGTGAATGCTTTCGGTGGGCCATCAACGATAAGCTGGGTATTGATCATCTTATACTTATCGCGAAGGGACTTGAAGATCACGTTATCGATCTTATCGGGGCACTCGTGTTCGATGAACAAGCGGAGAATGTCTAGGCCGTTATCGTAATCTAGAATGGCCAACTTATAGCCAGCCTTAACCAGAGATGCTAAGCCTCCTGTCTTGCCTGTGCCTGGGTCACCCAGCACTATCATCTTTGTGAACTCGTTAGACTGATGCTGACTTAGCAAGGGCATTTTTGTATCTCCTAAGTAGCTCTTCGATCATGAGGATGTTATTCTTACCAAAGTGTATGTAGCATGCTTTCCTGATTTCATGGATCAGGTCTTCGTCACTCATCTTGGTGCAAGCGGGTTCCATGGTTCTACCTGTTCAAAGCTAGAGCGGAGGAAGCGTTGACGAACTGATTTTGGTTTGCTACAAACTTCTCGATAGGTACAGCCACCATACTTATCACAACTGGTATCGTCTTGAGGCCAGCGATCAAACTCAAGGCAATGCTCATACCAACGCAAGTGGGCTTCAAGATCGTGTAGCCATTCATCGAGTTGTTCTTGGGTGCGATAGATGAAGAAGCGATCGTAGTTGGTACTGCCGATCAGCAGTTGGGCGGCGTCAATTATAACGCCCTTAATTTCTGTCATAAACACACGCTTACCTGCCAATGTATAGAGGGACATTTGATTATGTGGTGTCCACATTCTCTGGTAGGTAGCACCAAGCCCCCATGTGGTAGTCTTGCGGTCCATAACAAAAAGGTCCTCATTGAAATCTACTACGCGGTCGAGCTTACCGCAGAGAACGTAGGGTTGGGTTGAGTTCTTAGGCCCGAAGTCTAACTCGAAGCTGAAGGTTATCTCTACTGCTGGGTCACCGTTAGTCAGGATTAAGGTCTTGGCGTTATCGTCTTTGAACTTCTCAAGATACCAGACAACTGTGCGGACTAGAGTATCTCGGTTGCGTTTCTTATCATCAGGGTTCCAGTCGACTAGCCTAAACAGGAGATTACGGACAACATCGAACACACAGTCCTTATGCTTACGGCCCAATGCCTTCAGGATTTCATAGTCTTGTAGACACTTATGGTATTCACGCCCGAAGCGTAAGGCGATGGCTTCTTCTTTAGGTTCCCAGCCATCCTTCTTGAACTTGTGCAGGTACTTGCAGCGTTTGAGGTATTCTAACGCGGTCGAGTCCCATGCATATTGAACGCCGTTGATGAACGGACTAGGCATTGGGAAGTCATCAACTTCTATTAGCTCCTGCATCAGAACCTCCTAACAAACTTGCCTGCTGGTTTAGCTGGTGCTGACTGTGTGATTGCTGATAGTGCGGCTTCAACTTCTTCTTCTGACTGGTCTTTCTTGGCACGGGCTTTCTTGCCAGAGTATGCAGCAAGTTCTTCAAGCTGGAACTGTATCAACAGTTCGATTTGTTCTTCCGAAATGTTTGGGATCGCATCCATAGCTTCATCGAGTTCTTTGCTCATTCATTTTCTCCACGAAATGTGAAATTTGAAGACCCATATCTAAGTTCATCTTCCATTAGCTCTGTTTGTCGGATGTGTTTGCGCAAGGCGTCACGGATGGCCTCTGTGTAGCCCATAGGAAAGTTCTGCTTGAACCACTCTACGTCTTTAGAAAAGAGGTTCAAAGTTACTTTGGTTATTGGTTCCGAGACTACCCTCACGGTGCACCAACCATATTTGATCTGCTTGTTCAGGGAGAACCATCACTATATCGTCTAGGTCTGCTCGATTAGTGGCCTCCATCCGAGCACGATATAAGTGCTGGCGTAGCAGCATTCGATCATCAGTGGTTATAGATATGCCAAGCTTAGCGTTAGCGGCGGCTATCCATAGGTCGATAAGCTGCATTAGTGTAAGCCGAGCTTGGGTTTCTTAAGCTTGGTAGGCTTGGGCTTCTCGATCTTAGGTTTGACTTTGCGCTTGAAGTCAACTCCGGGGTTATCTTTTTGAAGTTGCTCCATCATGCGTTCGACAATCGCGACTACAGGGTCAGTCGTTCCCATCTTCAACCTCCACATAGTTAGCATTGAAGAAGTCCTCGTTCATGAGCCATGTGGTTCTACCATCGGTGGCTATCATATCGCCTGGATGAGGATCGTAGCCTTTATCTATACTGACCTCGTTAAGGTCTTCGCCGGGTTCATATGGACGAATTCTGGTGATAGCGGTCTTACGATAGAGTTTCCACTTGGGCATTAGAACCTCCGTTTGAATTTAACGCGAATGGGTTCAACAGGGACAGTGACTGGGTTACCACCATTGGTTACAACAGAAGCCTCTGTTGGCTTTGGCGTTTCGATGACCAAAGCGTTAACTTCGATATCGTCTTCCAGGGCCACTATTGTAAACTGCCTAGCATCAACGCGTTCAAGACGAAGCCACCAGCCATCAACCAGATCACGAACGCGAATGTTAACAATATCATATACCGATCGCCCATACATAGGATGAGTGTCTGGATAAACCTTCGTGTTATCAAGCCGATCGACATAACGAGCATTGTGTAACCGTTGCCGGAAATGGATAGCTTCGTTACGATTGGCGAACTTAACGCGTAGGCCAGTCGGATAATCGCTACTGATCGCCTTCTCTAAGAGGTCGTAGCAGTCCCCATAGGCTAGGCGAGATAGGTTTATTGCCATACTGTTTCTCCGGTAGTGATCTCATACATGGCATCCTTTGAGCGGGTTTGGATGACGTAACGCAGATTAAGGTCTTGATCGTCTTGGCCGAGAAGCTGGCGATCTAGATGGTATACTATCTCCCACTCTTTGCCTTTGGCTTTGTGGCCCGTTGTGAGCGTGATAGCGCCCTGCTGCCTGAATATGTGCTTTGCGTAGGCAACTGCTTGGCTAACATCGTTGCCCCACGAGGCGAAGACTTTGAGACACTCGGCTGTGTCGTGGGTTGTTGCTGGGTTGTTCGATGTTTTGAGCTTCTCGTCTCGCCATGCATCGATTTTGAGTAGGAGGGTGTCTTTGCTGTCCCTAGGATCGCCAATTTTCTCAAGAAGCTTGACGATCTTAGCGCTGATGTCACTTCCAACAACTTGCACCGACCTTTTCCCTGACAACAGGCTAAAGGCTGCTCGAAGCAATGGAGCATTATTTCGACATACCACAGCCGCTCCCTCGGGGATGTCGGATGCAGCAAAAGTTGACAAGGTTTCATAACGCCCACCATCTTTGACCCACTTGAAGGTTGGGTTACGCCAGCGTGCAGCTTCGACTATGGCTTTGGGGCACCGAAAGCTAACGCTTAGAGGATACTCAACCATAGAAAACTTCTTGTTCATCTTCTCCGAGCCATTGGTTTCAGCCCCCCGGAAATAGTAAATCGATTGCCACTTGTCGCCCACCCCAACCAACCGACTGTTACGGCAGAGTTTGTCGAGCATCGCATGGTTAACGGGGTCGAGGTCTTGGCGTTCGTCGACCAGAACATAGGGAAATCTAGGAAATGTACCTCCGAACAAGCCGGACATGTATATTTGATCGTCGTAATCAATGACCCCAGTGTAAGCAGCTTTGATTGAAGTGATGAGGGCATTATCGATGAGCGACCACGCGAACTGTGTTGGCTTGTTTTCGAGGCGAACTTCGAGTTGTTCGCGATTACAGATGGACTTGGCATATGGCGCAAAAGCTCTAGCTCCAGTTGGGATGTATCCGAGATGGCGGGCCATCGAGACTGCTTCACGGATTTCCGAGTATTGGTCCCAGGCATCCTTGCGGTCCTTTCCCTTAAGTTCGTTAAACATATTAGAGAGAATTTGGAAGAGCTTGTTCTTGTCGTTAGTACGGCCATCCATGAACACAAGTTTGCTTACCACTGTACCCCAAACCCCATGACCAAGAGAGTTGAGAGTTTGAGCTTTGGTTGTGGATTTGAGAATTGGTTTTGGCTTCTTGGTTGGGATACCAAACTCGTCCTTCTCCATGCCAAAGCCTTGAGCATCTGCTTTGGCAAAGGCAACATAAAGACATGGCTCTTTAACCTCTGCTTGAGCCATAAGTAGGGTTTCGGACTTGCCTGAGCCTGGAGAAGCTTCGATTGCTATGTTGTCTCCTGTGTTGCGAAGGGCATCTAGGATTGCTTGTTGTTCGTCAGTCGGTTTTAGATTGTTGGGCATTACAGCATCCTTTAGGTTCTACCTCGACTTCTAGATCAAAGACATCTGGAAGTTCTCGATTAAGCATAGCAAAGAATGTACAATCGGTGCCATCTAGCCATTTGCAGTTCTCACAACGGACTTCACGGTCGACCAGACCAGACTCGGTAGGCGTAACAATATCGAAGGCTGCGGAGCCTGCTGGCATGGAGGCTCCCTGTACGTAAAGTCCACATGACATCGTTTCAAGTACGTTAACGTTCGGGCCGTGAATATGACATCTATCATCGTCTTCTATCCAGTCTCTACAGGTGTAGCATTGGGCGAAGTGGTAGGTGGTTGGGCTAAGGTACAAAAACGTATCACGCTTAAGCTTTATCGCCATTTGTGTTGCTCCCGCTTCAAGAGGGTCAGTATCCATCTAGCGTCTTCTAACGCGATCTGTTCAAAGCGAACCTTAGCGATGTTGTACTGCTCTGCCCAATCTATGCGAGCTTGAACCATCATGATAAGATCACACAGCCGGTCTAGCTCAGTCTTCCTGTGGCTAGGTGGGTTACTTTGATCTGCATCTTCTTGAACATCTCGCTGATCCCCAGCCATTGGATCGCTCGGTTCCGTTGATCGTTTGCGTTGTTTAGATGGGCCATTATTGCGGATTGTTCTTCGCATTTGATTAGATACTCCAAGAGCTTTGCATAGGTTTCGCCTTCGGTTGGGACAGACATTACGCTCTCCGTGGGAATTTGCCAATTAAACCGGATAGGATATCTCCAAGATTGATTTCCATCTTAGGTTCTTTTCGAACCTCGAAGTGGTCGGGCCAATCATCGGGCACAACAACATCGAAACGGTCGTTGGTAAATAGATCGTCCAACGACCATTTCTTGTAGGGATAAGCCCGATAACCCGAGTTGGTTATCCACATATCGGGTTCGATCTCGACGGCACAGTCGAAGCTAGGCTCGCCTCTGACTTTGTGCAGGATTAGGTATTGGGTCATCACTCAAGGTCCAGTTCAAGGTTGGCGAGCAGGGCTCTGGCTGCTTCATGGAGTTCTGGGCTGAACTTTTCCCTTTGGAGCAAAGTTCCAACTCTACGGACGAGCTTGAGGTCATACTGTGGAACCTCTTTCTTCGGAGGGGGTTCAGGAGCCAGTTTGCCGAACAGCATGAATATCTTGTCGACCTTATGCCAGTCCTTGACGAGATAGTAGAGTTCGCTTCGAAGCTCATTTCTGGTCATGCTCGCCTCCACCAGCCCTTAACGCGTTTCTCGGCAACCAGACCCCCAGACATCTGGTCTAAATAATACCATCGCTGGCTATCAAACTCGAAGAACCAGCCGGTGTTAACTCGACCAAGATGCTGGAACAAGGGAAGCATCTGTCGATGCCTACAGGTTGGTCTAACACCGGCTTTACACGTACACTCAGCAAGCGATGTATCGTATTGTTCAGAGATTGGGTTAAGGTCTTCATCGAACTTGGTCAGGTGATAACCGGAGCCGTTCGATTTGCAGTTGTAGTAGACTACCTCTTTCATTTTGACACCTATTCTCGTGGGGAACCGTCTGGTTGACGGGTTATCGCAACGTTGGCCCACATACCAGCGGTGCGTAGCAATCGGATAGTGTGGGTTTTGTCTGGACCATCAGGGACATGTTTATCAATGATCTTGGCCATATCAGCGAATGCCTCCCTAACGATGGCCATGTGCACGATCTGTCCTTCGGCTGGCTTGAGGTATTCGAACGTGGACTCGTGTGTCATTTGCTAAACCCATTGCTGATCTTTCTACCGATATCAGCTGTAGCTGATCCAGCTTCTTGCAGCATTCCAAGCATTCGCTGGTATTCCTCCCATTTGCGTTTAGCGTCGAGCTTAAGCTGGTTACATTCTTGCTCGACCTTGTGAAGATTGTTCTCTGCCATGGTTAACAGTTGCTTGGCTGTTTCCATTCTCATCTCGACTAGCTTGTCGACCAACAGGGTAAAACTATCGCCGAGGTCTTCTTGGTTGTGAGTTGGGAGCGGTGCAGAGAGTTGAGCGTCTATTTTAGCTAGGAACTCTTTGTCGATTAGTTTGTCCATTTATCCCTCCAATGGTTCCACTGGATAGTCGATACGGTATTTGAGTTGCCAATCATCAGCTTCACGTTTAAGGCGAGCCATCTCGGTGTTAGATGGAATTGGTTGGGCTTGCCAGAACTTATCGACGAATGCTCTACCTGCGTCTGTAAGGCCACCAACCATCCATCTACCGCAGATTGGCGTTACTGGATAGATTAGGAGGTCGGTACCTGGGCCTGGGCGGGCTCCTAAGATGGCATAAGCACGCTCGATCTGGTCAGAGGCTTGTTTAGCCAATGACTGAATAATCTCATTGAGGGTTTCAGCCATTAAAATCTCCTAGGAAACTTTGATATGCCAAGTGCTTCTCTCAAGTCTTTTTCTGTTTCCGTATACTCTTCAGCCCAATTATCATGGAATATCGATCCAAATGCTCTGCTTTCCGTCCCAGTCATGTATATGTTTAGATTTAGAGATGGCTCCAGTTGAGCGATCATTTGCTTCTCAAATGTGTCTAATCCATCTGGATCATGTCTAACGAAGTATACTTGATCGAATGTAATATTATTAACGTGCAGCCCAACCCTTTGAAATCCATTCATGGTTTTGCCAACATACATGACCCTGCGCTTATAGCAGAGCACATATACACCTGGGCCATTCAAGTAACTGACGTTCTTGAAGCCTAAGTTGGCAAGATCGTCCATGGCACACTTCTCCCATTCTACCCACTATTATAGCAGGTCTTGGCGTGATTGTCAAGCTTAAAATTGAAAAGGTTCTTGTTTTGTTCCAACTTTCGGTGTCAGTTCGCCTAGTAAACCCTAGTAAAGCGAAAGGATTTACTAGGGAAAACAAGCGGAACGCATAATCGGACCTCGATATGGATTATCTGTGCGTCTGTAGGTCAATCGAAACAGATTGTGCTCTCAAAATGTTCATTTTTGGCTAAATGTGGAACAAAAGCGGAACGGATGGGGAACAAAACGGGTACGGTATGCGTCCAGCGCATAGCAGCCATGCAAACAAACATGGCTAACGGTACTCAAATACCGCCGGCCGCCACAATTTGGCCACAATGTTGTGCTAGGCTATGGGTGTCAGTCAGAACTATGCCAACGCTATGGAGGTAGTCAATGGCATACCATCTCACAGAACGCCTAAGCCCTGACTATGCTAGACCCGATGATCCCAAGGCACAGGCAATGCCTCGGGGCACTGGGATATTTGACTTGCGTGAACCTGATGGCGAAGTTATCGCTACGTACCGTAACCTGAAACTAGCCCGCCGTAGGCAAGCCATCCTCAATACTCATCTCGTGTTAGACTTGGGGAGGCTATAATGTATCGCATGGAACGCGTTGAAGGTCATACGAGGGTAGCCTATATCGTGTATACCAAGGATATGGGCTATTTGGCTACGTTATCATGGCTAAATGGTAGGCTGGTCTATGATAGCCATAGGCCAGAGATGGCTAGTGTCTCTGCCCGTAGCTTCGAAGATAACGCTCGTGAGCTTGATCGGGTGCAGTCATGACAAAGATGATCGGACCAAGGCTAAAGCATTGGCCACCACAGCCAGGCGATAGGGTACAGCATACCGGGACATTGGAGCTTGGTACTGTTGCAGAGTTCGATCATCCAGACTTTCCGTGCCCTGATGACTGTACGCCTGTAAGGTATGACACGGATGAAGGTAATCTGGATGACTTGCAGGTCTGGAATACTCCTACAGCTAAGCTTAGGAGGGTCTGATGTACCGCAGGCAGAATGGTAAGCTCGTTAAGGTTGAGCGATTAAAGCGTCGTGAGCCTAAGCGAGAGGAAATTAAGACCACGTATCATCGTGAGTTATGGGTGCCTGGGCCTGTGCAGACAATGGCTAGGACTATAGCACTGGCACAGTTTAAGCGTGAGCTTAGGGCTAAGGGTAAGCGTATCGAGGATATAAGCCAGAGAGAGTTGGAGAATGGCGTTACGGTGCTATTGTTTAACTCTGGTGAGTTCTTCCTTAACAAAGCTAAGGAAGCATTAAGCTAGTGCAGTCAGCAAGGCTTACGGGCCTTGCTTGCGGTACTAGGCCAACCGGACCAAGACCAGCAATGACCAACGTGGCCACGTATAGTCAGGATGGCTTGGACTTAGAGGTAGCTACTTCTAACATTCAGGAGACTACAATGACTGATGTGCAGACTGAAGGCAATCCCTCTACCATTCTTACCGTTGCTGTTAGCAAGGGCAGGAGTGGCGAGATTGAGGTAGATACTGGCAGGGTTGCTGAGTATATCTACATCAATATGCTCAAGGAAGGCGCCAAGACCCACGTTAACAAGGGTATGGCGAAGCTCAAGAAGGAAGACTATAAGACCCTGGGTGAGTTCCAGGCTGCGGTCATGGCTAAGGCAAATGAAAACCTTGCAGCCATGTACGCTGGTACGATGGTTATCCGTGGCAGCAAGGCCAAGGGCGATAAGGTTGCGCCGGAGGTCATGAAGTTGGCACGGGAGTTCGCCCGGACTATCGTTAAGGCTGAAATCAAGAAGAAGGGCTTCAAGGTCAGCCTTATCAAGTCTGCGGTAATCACCAAGCACGCGAATGCTCTGCTTCTGGCTCGTCCTGAGTTGGTCGCTAAGGCGAAGGCTCAGATCGAGGCTAATGAGGCTGAGGTTGAGGAAGCTGGAGGCTTGGACCTTGGGGATATCTCCGAGGATACTGAGCTTAAGGCTAAGGCTGCGGCGGCTAAGGCTGCAAAGCAGTTGTCTGCGGCTAAGGCTGGCAAGGTTGCCAGTGGCCGTCGTGGGCTGAATGCCTAAGTAAACCAGGGGCCGTGGCATAGCCATTAAAGCGGGTAGTCCACCATAGCGAACCCGCCTGTGTTGCGGCCCCACCACATCCAAGGAAACCTAGTCATGAATATCGAGGTAGATGATATGCGCCAGTTCTTCGCGAACGTGGTTGATACGGTTAATAACCTGTCGGCTCAGGCTGGTCTGGTTAGTGGCCTCCAACAGCAAGTTAATGATCTGCGAGAGCGGATCACTAGCCTTGAGCAGCAGAACTATAACCTGCAAGCCCAGCTTAACGATGCCAATGGCCGCGTTGAGCAGCTTAACCGGACCAACACAGAGGTTCAGGGTCAGCTTGATTACTCTCGTAATGATGCCCAGTCATTGCGGGATACTATCGTGCAACGTGACCAAGCGGTCGCAGACCTTAGCGATCAGGTTAGGTCTGAGATCGATAGTCATCGTATCACTAAGGCTGACCTGGAGGATAGCCGTAGAAGTACCCAGGAATGGGAACAGAACTACAACAACACCAGGGATACGCTGAATAGCGTTATCGCTGAACGCGATGAATGGCGTAGACGAGCCGTTGAGAACGAGAGTAGGGCTAACGAGCTTCAGTCTCAGGCTGATAGGCTGAGGGCTGTGCTTAACCCTAGCGTTCCCAGTGGTCAGCTTAACGTTGGCTAGTCAGTGTCAAAGCCCCTATGGAGGACGCTCTCTAGGGGCTTTACTGTATCAGGAGGTAGACATGAAACAGATAGCTGAAATGTGCGTTGTGTGGCTTGTAGCGGTTAACGCTATGGCAACGCTAATCTTGTGGTGTATGTCATGAGCCGCAAGATAGACCATCTCATGAGTTTACTGCTAGATGCAGTAGACGAAAGCCCTGATGGCGTTAACCTCGACGAATGCCGAAAGGTATTCTGTCAGAATATGCCATTCGCTCATTACGTGTATGGCGTTAACAGACTTATGGCTATGGGTCTGATAACGATAGACAGCAATCATATAGCCCATAGGGTGCGGTCATGACCCAAGAGGTTAAAACAGCAGCCCTGTGTATAGCTAGGTTGCTGATTAGGCTAGAGCTTAAGTCTAAAGGTGTCAAGGCTAACGCTGTGCGAGCGAAGGATATCACTCGGTTAGCTAATGAGTTGTTAGCTGCTGAGCCTAGCATCATTCGCACAGCTATAAGGCTAGTAGGAGGTAGACATGACATACAAGCGTAGAGGTAGTATCAGGTTTATCACGTTCGGTAGGTTTGGGTTTAGCTTTTGGTTAAGCAAACGCAAGCCTATCACATATCAGCGTTACTCAGAGTATGCTGATCGCGAAGTAGACAATATCGAGGTCAGGGTTATAGGAGATAGACATGACCGAAGCTGAGAAAGTTCAACGCAACATGATATCCCGCACTGAGCCTACGGGTGTTCTAGACCATGAATGCTCATGGTGTGGCGAGACAATCCCTGCGGGTCAGAAGCATGTTAGGGTTGTCTATGGTACGCATAAGCAACGCGTTACCAAGCGTTATCACATTCATTGTTGGGAGGAAATGTGATGGCAAGACCCAGCGAGATAGTGCTTATCGCAACCACAGTCAATGAAGGCAATAGGTTCAAGGCTTGCATTGACTATCGTGGCCATGCTGTATGGACTAGCGAGGCTACCTTTAAGGACGAGGATAGTGCTGTTCAGGTATCACAGCATATCCTTGAGATGCTAGAGGCTAGGCTCATGGATGTAATGAAGAACTGGGATAGGAGGCGGTGATGGATAGCACAGTTAGCTTAACGATAAGCCTATTCTTGGCCTGGGCTTGCGTTATGCTCGTGGCATTGGTGTGTCATGTCTGATACATTCAGTGTCTATTATACCTCAAACGAAAGTTTGGGCAGTATAACCGAATGTGAGGTTAGCCATGCTGATGCTGATAAGGCTAAGCAATGGTTTATCCATCACACCAACAATGTCTGTGCTAAGATGGGCTTTACAGTCAGGGTTATCATGACTAATAACCTTGATGAGATAGTGGCTGAGTGGCGTTATGGTCACGGTATCACTTGGCCTAGGGAGGATACATGCAACTAACGCTAACCTATATCATAGTCAATGAAATTGGCTATGAGAAAGAATACAGTGGTGATAGCCCTGAGCTATCGCATTGTAAGACCCCTGAGGCTGCGTTAGATGCAGTTAAGGCTATGCATCCTGATCTAACCAGCATACAGCTTATCTTCGTGAGGGATAGCAATGAAAGTAGCACTTGAAGTTGACGAGGCTTATCCAGTGTATAAGGCCTATTCACTGGAGGATTATAACGCTGATAAGGACAGCGTTATAGTCGATATGGATGACTTCGATTATAGCCTATACATGGCTATATCAAGGGTGCATAAGGTTATGCAGACCAAGATACAGCATATGTATAGGTCAGCGTTAGCTAGGGAGGATACCAGTGAGGCCTGATATCCTGTCTGATATGGTGTTGCTCGCGTTAATCCTTGGCATCATGGTTATGGTGTCTGCGTTAGCAGGGAGATTAACATGAAGCGTTAGCCTGTGGTCATTGCTGGTTTGGGAATGCGTTAGGGCATCACTTGATTGTGATGCCCTATTGCTATGTTTGGGCTAGTATTGGGGTCAGGTATGGTTAGCGTTATGCAACTTGTGTTTGCTTACTACGTGATTAGACCCCGATATAACTTGTGTTGGGGTTATTGGTTTTGTCTGCGTTATTCGCCAATAGACCATGTTAGGTATGCATTCTGTGAATAACCCATGCCATTATCCTGCCCTGGTGATGGTTATCCCTAGTCAACGCTGGTACAGCCTAGCTCGCTAGTGTAGGGGGGGGGGTAGGCATGTCATCCCCCTATAATGTGAAAAAAAAAAATTTGGAGAATAGACCATTTTCAGGGTGCCAGGGGGGTCTCCACACTAGCGAGTTAGGGACCGTGATAGTTGACTAGGGAATACTAGGGAATTGGGGGTATCGCCGCGATATGGATTGCCTCACAATCGAGCAGCGAAGCCCGTACAGCGGATTAACGGGCAGGGCTGCGGTAGGGGTAGCGGCCGATCGCCAATAGCCAGCCCTTGCCCGTCTCTGGGCGATTTGGACTAAACCGTGAACGCTATGCTGCAACGCAACAAAAAGCCCCGGACTATGCCGGGGCTGATTGCCTTGTGTTGGGGTTAGATTAGGCGTAGATGATAGTCAGCGTTATCGCCAAGGCTATCAGGCTGAGCTTTAGCAGCAGCCATCCTGGGTGAAGGCTATCCATCACTCGCCATCCTTCACCGGCTTAGACTTCAGATTGGGATGGGCTTCGATGAAGTCTAGGATATCCTGCTTGCGATCTAGCAGGGCTAACCATTGGGATTTGTACAGGGTTACCGGGAACTTCCCAACGCCATAGACTGACAGAGCACCCTTCTCCGATACCTTCATCCCAGTCTTGGCCTTGGCATCCTTAAGGGCCTGGTTCTCAGCCTTAAGCCGTGCGATTTCAGCTTGGAGATCGACATGGACGGTCATCGTAGTCCTACCTCTCGGGTTATGGCCTAGCCCTGTGGCTGGCCGACCACGCCATTGGGCGCCCCGATTGTGGCTTTTTCAAGGCATTTCGATCACGAGATCGTGAACAACTATCACGGTTGCGTGATCCCCCTTAGCCTTAGCCTCGCACGCATGTGTGCCTCGGGTCTGTGCCTCGCACGCACACGCCCACGCACGCACGGGCTTCGAGCCCACGCTTCGTGACCCCCACGCCACCCCCGGGGGCCCAAAGGCGCTGGCTCGATCGTGGCCAGATATCCTCCCCATATTTTGTGTGATTTCAAGCACCCATACCTAACCCCACATCAAATCCCCTGTCATATACCGGTCACAGTTGTATACATATCGTTAACGCAACCTTGACAATCAACCCAGGACGTGCTATAATACTACCTTCAGCCTGGAACAGTCCCCCATGCCAGGCCCTGGTCGACCAACTAAACGGCCATCAATCACGCATGTTCGTGAATTGACTCCTGATGACCTATCGTCATTCAGGCAAGGTCGTGATCCGCCTATAAAGAGATATAGGGACTCTCACCACGAAATGGCAAGGTTATTTGCCATGGGGATGCGTGTGGGTCAGGTAGCCGAGACAATGGGCTACTCGATTAGCAGGGTTAGCGTTCATTATAATAACCCAACCTTTAAAGAGCTCATTGCTGGTTACACCAAGGTTAAAGATGACCTAACGCGAGACCAAATAACTGCCTACAACGCCCTTATCCTGTCCAATGGCATGAAAGCCGAACGCAAGATAGCAGATAAACTCGATGATGACGAAAACGATGAACTGAGTATCCGAGAACTGCTAAGCATAACCCGAGATGCAGCAGATCGCGTTGGCTTGTCTAAGCGAAGCCTACAGACCAATATCAGCGTTGACTTTGCGGCTATGCTAGACAAAGCAATTGAACGGTCTGGTAAGGTTATCACTACCGAGCAATTCGCAGCAGCTTTAGAGCCTCCCTTAACGCCCGCCTTGCCCCGATCAGCAGACCTGACAACGTACCAGACAACTGGGACTGTGGTTGGGTCTGGGGATCGGGGAACTTTTAAGCGGAGGTTTTAATGCCGGCTCCACCTGGACAAAGCTGTCAGACTTGTAAGTACGTAGTCCAGGCTGGAACTGATCCTAACTATTACTACGAATGCCACTGGGACCCATCTATCATAACGCCACAAACTAACACTTGGAGAACAGTCAAAGCAAACGATTGGTGTGGGCAATATAGGCGAGAAGGAGCACAGCTATCTGACCAATACCTTCATGGAGCACTGGCGTTACAAGACCAAACAGTTATACCGCTGTTAACGCTGACCCCAGGGTCGATTACGGATAGCGTTGTCATGAAATCGTGCCAGCTGCTTAACGCGTCCACTCACGATGCAGTAGTGTTATCGTTCTTAGACGGCCCAGTTGCTGCAAACGTTATAGGGTTCACCAGCTGTGGACCTAAGACATCCAAAGAGGTCATGTTTGAGCCAGGGCTAATGGCAACGCAGGGTAATGATATCTGCGTTAAACTCGACCAATCAATAGCACCTGACTTTATGTACATAACAGCGCAAGGGTTCATGTTGGGGCAGGTATCTGCAATAATAGAGGTGTCGGAGGCTTAACATGGCACATCTCGGACTCGTGTTATTGGTGTTCGCCTTCGTCTTCGCAGTGATAGCCGCTTGTATCATGGAAAGTAGTGGCAGGTGGCACTTCGGCTGGGGTGCGCTTGCGTTCTTCCTGCTATCGCTAATCGTGGGTGGCGTTACTAAGCTGGTGGGCTAGTGCCTGACTATACTGACCTATTCGAGAAACATGCACGTCGAGTTGGTATAGACCCAGCTTGGCTAACCAAAATTGCTCGTGTAGAATCCGGATTTAATTCATCTAACCGAACCGGCAGGTATAAGGGCCTGTTCCAGTTAAGCGACCAAGAATTTCAAGCTCATGGTGGAACTAACAATCCATACGATCCCGAACAGAACACTATGGCTGCGGCTAACAAGCTGGCTCGCGAGAAATTGCAATTTAGCCAGAAATACGGTCGTGAACCCACGTTAAAAGACCTTTATATGATCCATCAACAAGGTGCTGGGGGCTACGCAGCCCATATGGCTAATCCGGATCAACCTGCTTGGAAGTCTATGTTCTCTACCGCCGAAGGCAGGGCTAAAGGCGAAGCTTGGGCCAAAAAAGCAATTTGGGGTAACGTGCCAGACAGCCTTAAAGCTAAATATGGCTCTGTGGACAATATCACCAGTCGCCAATTCACCGAAGACGTTTGGGGAGCGAAGATGGAGGGTACCGCAGGCCAAGCTCGTGGTAGCGGTACAGGCGAGTATCGTGGTAAGTGGCATCGCAGTCGAGGATCAGAGGAAGGTCAGACCGAAGTAGAAAAAGGTTCAACTGAACCCAAACGTAAAGAGGAACCATTCACTCCTACATTCCACCCATTCGCGTTCGAAGCCAGTGTATCGCCACCCAAGATAGACATAGGTAGATAATGCCCCAGGTACCTGAATATCCTAAGGAAGATTGGATGATGCGGCTAGGCCAAGATAACGGTTCTAGAGCGCAATGGGGCGCTAAGCAACTGCCTCCTATGGATATCATAAGGATGGGCGGTCAGGCTAAGGGTGGCGGTGAAGATTATTCTCGCTGGGAGAAGTTCCCGCAGTCAACCAATATCGAAGATCGACGAGGCCAAACTTATACTCGCGAACCCGGAGAATTAATGGCTAACTGGGCCAGTGATCAGCGGTATACATACCAGCACCATTATAATAATCTGTTGAAAGGCGGCGTTAAACAGAAGGACGACTCGACTTCAACCTTTAGAGCTATCGGCGTAGATATTGGGGGAAAGTATTACATGTTACCTACTATATGGGATGGCAAACAAGTTTCTAACAAAGAAGCTGTAAAGCGAGCTAAAGAGGTTGGGCTTGACAGTTTCATATCCGATAAGAGGCGAGACAGAGCCGAAAAGATGTATGAGGATGTGCATCAGAAGATGATGGAAGATATGACTAATCCTAAAAGCCCGATAGGCATGGCAACACAATGACCCCTGCCCTGCTAGAATGGTTGGCATCTGTTAGCAGAAATCCTCTTGCGTTCGTCATGGGTGCATTCCCGTGGGGTGATGCTGACACCAGACTAGCAGGGTTTCCTCATGGTCCAGAACCATGGCAACGTGAGATTTTAGAGAACATAAGGCTCGGTTTGATTGACATTAACCGAGCTATTCAGTTGGCGGTGGCGAGCGGTCACGGCATAGGCAAGACCGCCCTAGTGTCGTGGATCATTCTGTGGGCCATCAGTACCAAGCCTGATACCCGCGGTGTCGTCACCGCCAACACTGAAACGCAACTGAAAACTAAGACCTGGGCAGAGCTAGGCAAGTGGTTTCATATGTTTCTCGCGAAGGATTTCTTTAGCCTTACCGCAACCGCTTTAATGGCAAAGGATAGTGCCCATGAGCGCACGTGGCGGATTGATATGGTGCCGTGGTCTGAGCGTAACACTGAAGCGTTTGCTGGGTTGCATAACAAGGGACGCCGCATATTGGTCGTATTCGACGAGGCATCGGCTATCCCAGATATTATATGGGAAACTACCGAAGGTGCTCTTACCGATTCTGACACTGAAATCCTCTGGTGCGTGTTCGGTAATCCGACTCGCAACACCGGAAGGTTCCGTGAATGCTTTCCTGGTCAACGGCATTCAAAGGAGTGGAAGACGAAGCAGGTCGATAGTCGTGAAGTCTCGCTTACCAATAAGGACCAAATCCAAAGCTGGATTAACTCGTACGGTGAAGACTCCGACTTCGTTAGAATACGTGTTCGAGGCGTGTTCCCCCGTACGGGTGAGATGGAATTTATATCAGCCGAAATCGTCGAAGCCGCAACGTTCTCAGAGCTTACCTCTCAATCCAACGATTCGCTTGTGATAGGAGTTGACGTTGCCAGATACGGATCAAACGAAACAGTCATCTGGTTCCGAAAGGGAAGAGACGCTCGCTCGATACCGCCGATCCGTCTCAGGGGAGCCAGCACTGTCGAAGTGGCTGGTAAGGTGTCGGAAGTTGTACAGAGACATCGTGTCGATGGGGTATTCGTGGATGGTGGCGGGGTTGGCGGTGGTGTTGTTGACAATTGCCGGGCTCTTCATGTTCATGTATTCGATGTCCAGTTCGGGAGTAAGTCCGAGTCAGTAGGCTGGGCTTGGGGTAACGAAGGGGAGCGCTACGCTAACAAACGAGCCGAGATGTGGGGTTGTATGCGCTCTTGGCTAAAGTCCGGCTGTATCCCTAACGATGCTGACCTTAAGGCACAACTGATTGGACCAACTTACACCTATAACCTTAAGAGCGAAATCCTTCTTGAAAAGAAAGAAGATATGATGAAGCGAGGTCTGGATTCGCCTGACCTTGCTGACGCCTTAGCTTTGACCTTTGCAATGCCAGTAGCTGCTCACTACAGACCAGAACCTGGCAAACAGTTGGTCCAGTCTGAGTATAACCCTTTCGCAACCAAGCATATTTATGGCGAAATGGTTGATCCAGAACTCGAAGAGAGAAAGATAGCATAATGGGTAACGTGGGCAAAGCCATCGGTCGAATCTTCACTCCACCTGGGACTGGTGGTGCTGAAGCGGCAGCAGAGCAAGCAGCAACTGATGCAGCTAGAGCAGCACAAGCGGCTAAGACTGCGGCAGCACCGGCTCCACCCGCAACACCAGCCCCTCCTGCCCCTCCACCACCGTTTGCACCAGCTACAGCAGCAGGCCAACGCCAAATCCTAGGTCAGAAGTCTGCTTCGAGTATTTTAGGTAGTGCTGCCGTTTCTGGTCAGACAGCTAAGAAATCGGTGTTAGGATAATGGTACAATATCAATATCCAGAAAAAGGTTGGTCTACTGGCAGGATGCGCAAGCGTGGGGAAAAGCTTGCAATGATGCCAGATGTTGACAACTATGGCATCCTCGATCCAACGCGAGGCAAGGGCTTACAAGGCGGTGGTGTTATGCAATTGCCAGCCGCACCGCAGACAGCAAGCAAAGGCTTGGAACAAGCAGCTACTCAAGGTGCTGATGCCCTATCCCAACTCAGAGATCATCTCCAAGGCGTTCAAACGGGCGATATAACCATGGGAGCTTTCAAGAAGCTTCTAAACAAGCTCGGCTGGACCCATGATGAGAAGAACAATCAGTTCACCGATCCTGAAGGTAACACTCACAATGCAGGACCACAATAATGCCAAAAGTTCCGGACATTGATCCATCGGTGTTAGAAAGTATGACTGGTGGCCAAGTTCAACCTTCGCCAGAGCATCTGCTTATGGCTGCAATGGATATGCATGACCATGGCAGATTGATCGACAAAGGTGCTACATCCTCAATGAACCCCAACAAGAGCTTAAAGCTCCCAGGCAAGCCAGCAAACGTTCCACATCCAAGGAATAGCAGCCGTGGCAGGCGCAAATAGGATTGTACCTTCAGTTGACCTAGCTTTGCATCGCCACGTTAACGAGCGATTGCTTGGTCTTCGCGTTAACCGGTACAGCTGGTGGGTGCATGCTCGTGAGCTTGCAGATTTCATACTACCTAGGCGGTACAAGTGGCTAATCACTCCGAACCAGATGACTCGTGGGAGCCCTATCAATCAACACATCCTGGATTCAACTGGCACACTTGCAGCGAGGAACTTAGCCAGCGGGATGATGTCAGGTATCTCATCTCCGACCCGACCGTGGTTCAAATTAAAGATTGGCCGTATCGATTCCACAGAGACCTCTCCTGCATCTTTGTGGTTAGCCGAGTGCGAGCGTTTGATGATGCTCGTGTTCCAAGAATCGAACTTCTACAATTCTATAGCGATTGTGTATTTCGATCTTGTTGTGTTCGGTACAGCCGTGATGTTGATTTACGAGGATTTTGAAAATGTCATCCACTGTTATAATCCATGCTTTGGTGAATACTACATCGATAACGATGGTAAGTTCCGACCGCTGATCTTCTTCCGCGAGTTCACGTTAACCTCAGCCCAAGTTGTGGACCAGTTCGGTTACGAGAATTGCTCAGCACAAGTGAAGATGCTTTACGATGAAGGTAAAGCTGGCCTAACGCGAGAGATTATCGTAGCCCATGCTATCGAGCCAAACGACAAGCCACAAGAGTTTGGCATACCGCCACACTTTAAATATCGTGAAGTTTATTGGGAATGGGGTGGGTCAGCCTCACCACAGGGAGGTATTTCTTATGCCCCAGGGTTCCTACGCAAGCGTGGCTTCTATGAAGCCCCTCACGTTTCTGTGCGCTGGGACCTTGTTTCAAATGACGCTTACGGTCGATCCCCTGGCATGGATGCACTCCCCGATATTAAGCAACTCCAGCAGGAAGTGCGTAGAAAGGCACAAGCAATCGATAAATCAGTTAACCCTCCGATGGTTGCTGACATCCAGCTTAAGAACCAACCCGCATCCCTGCTTCCAGGCGGTACGACCTACATTAGCGGAATGATGCAATCGGCTAACGCAGGCTTTACTCCAGCCTATGGCAACTGGCGGCCGGATATAGGTGCAATCTCGGAGGACCTTAATGAAATCCGCCAGCGGATCAGGACGACCTTCTATAACGATCTTTTCCAAGTCATCTCTCAGTTTCAGACTAGAAGCAATGTGTCCGCCACAGAGATCGATGCTAGACGCAGCGAAGCTCTCATTATGCTGGGTCCAGTTCTGGAAAGGATCCAATATGAACTACTCTCGCCCACAATCGAGCGAACCTTTGCAGTTATGTCTAGGTCCGGAATTCTGCCAGAGCCCCCTCCTGAAATATCTGGACAGAATATCGACATCGAATACGTCTCTATGCTGTCGCAGGCTCAGCAAGCAGCAGCTACTTCAGGAATTGAGCGTACCCTCCAGCTTGCCGGAGGGCTCGTTGGGGTCGATCCCTCTGTAATGGATAACCTCGACCTAGACGCCACTATTGAAATCTATTCGAGCTTAATGAACAATCATCCACGTATGATCCGTTCTCCGGGAGAGCTACAACAAATTCGTCAGGCTAGACAGCAACAGCAGCAACAACAAGAACAAGCAATGGCAACTGAACGTGCGGCTAAGCTTGCTGCTGGTGCTAAAACGCTATCTGAAACAGACGTTGGCGGTGGACAGAGTGCTCTTGGTGCTATGCTTGGTGGTGGGCCAGGGGGTGGCGGGCCATGAGCCATGTAATAACAACGCGGTTAACAGACGATGAATGGGAAGCTTACCAGCGAGTTATGGGGCATCATAACCTTAGTGCAAGCCAGCTACTTCACAGCATAGTGGTTGATGCTTTAGTAGATGAGGACCACAATGGCGTACGATGCCGGCAATCGACGGGATGTGAGAGCTCTAGAGAAGCAGGCGAAACTTGCAGACCAGCAGAGACGTGAAATTGTCACCGGAATTATGTCTGTCGAGCCTGGTAGAAGATGGATGCATGACATTCTCACAGCATGTCATATCTTCTCCACCAGCTTCTCAGATGTTGGCCTGCGGATGGCTTTCATGGAAGGTCAGCGTGAAGTCGGAATTAGGCTCCTTACAGATATTATGGGAGCCTGCCCAGATCAGTACATTCAAATGATGAGGGAAGCAAATGGCCGAGCCAGCAGCAACGACGCCCGATCCCAGCGGAATCGATCGAACGTCGACCGGAGCGATAGCGTCGCAGACGCAGACGACGACACCGGAGGCGACGACAGCACAGACCTCTACGACGATCGAGCCTTCGGACCAGACCGAGCCCAAGAGCCTAATTAACCGTGACTCTGGGACCTCACTAGCGAACCAGAAGCCACAAGAAGTTACCGGGGCGCCTGAGGCTTACACAGACTATAAAGTTCCAGAAGGCTATATCCTTGACCCAAATGATGCCAAGGAAGCCAATACGCTTTTCAAGGAGCTTAACCTGAATCAGGATCAGGCTCAAAAACTTATCGATATGTACATTGCTAAGACCAATAATGCTCAGCAAGCTCCATACGACACTTGGCGAACAATGCAAGAAGATTGGGTCAAAGAAGTTAAGAAAGACCCCTTTCTTGGTCCAAGACTTAATCAGGTTACCAGCACGATCAGCAAGGCGATTGATCAAATTGCTCGTACTAACCCAAATCTTGCTGAAGGCTTCCGCCAAGCGATGGACTTCACAGGTGCTGGTAATAACCCTCACTTTATCCGCATGTTCTATGAGATGGCTCAGCATATGACCGAAGGCGGACATGTATCCGGAAATGGTCCAAGCGCAGCCTCTCAACGCCGCCAGGGTACTATGCCTACCGCAGCGCAGGCTATGTATCCTAACTTACCTGGATAGCCCTGCCTCAGATGAGGATGAACGGAGATGGGCCCAGATCAGCGAAAGGAGAAACACTTAGGATAGGAGGCCGTAATGGCCACAATTGGTGCAACAGCCCTAACCTATGGGGATTGGGCAAAGCGTATGGATGATGGCTACCATGTAGCTGTCATTATCGAACTTCTCTCGCAGACGAATGAGATTCTCGATGATATGCTTGTCGTTGAGGGTAACCTGCCCACCGGACACAAGACTACAGTCCGCACTGGCCTCCCTCAAGCGACATGGCGTTTGCTCAACACTGGAGTACCTAACGCCAAGTCAACGACTGCTCAAATTGTCGATACCTGCGGGAACCTCGAAACGTACGCAGTTATCGATAAAGACGTTGCTGATCTTAACGGAAACACGGCAGACTTCCGACTTTCGGAGGTTAAGGCGTTTCTGGAGGGAATGTCTCAGCAAGTCGCCGCCACGCTGATCTACGGGAACCAGTTCATCAACCCAGAGAGGTTCACTGGACTTGCCCCAAGATACTCCACTCTCAACGTTGCTAATAGTCAAACTGCGGTCAACGTCCTTAACGGCGGTGGAGTTGCAAGCACGAACACCAGTCTGTGGATCGTGGTGTGGGGCCCCGATACCTGGCACGCAACTTTTCCCAAGGGCAAGGTTACAGGGCTACAGCATCGGGACATGGGAGAATGGCCAGTACAAGATGGTGCTGGAAATACTTACCAAGCCTACCGAGACCACTTCAAATGGGAGATAGGCCTTGTCGCAAGAGACTGGCGTTACGCCGTCCGTGTCGCAAACGTTGACATTACCCAGCTCTCTGGTGTCAATGCAGCCAACCTTATCAATCTTCTCGTACGTGGACTATACCGACTACCTACGGCACCGGCTGGAGCTACCACTATCCAAACGTCGGATACTCCGGAGGTACGTGCCAACATGGGACGTACGGTTATCTACTGTAACCGCGTTATTAGGACCTATCTCGATCTCCAAGCGATGAACAAGACCAACGTCTTGCTCAGGATCGAGGAGTTCGACGGTAAGCCGGTAACCACGTTTAGGAGCATCCCGGTTAGGACCTGCGATGCGATCCTCAACAACGAAGCACAGGTGGTGTAACATGATCCTCGACGGTCTACTCCAATTCACAGCTGCCGCAGGCGATAGCCCAACGGCTACAGCTGTATCGACTAACGTCATCGACTTCCACATGGCTGGCATCCCAGTCCTTGCCTCAGGCCAAGGCGCCAGAGATATGGGCATCGGCGACGATCCGGCCCTTAAGCTGTTGGTTCAAGTAACCACAGCTTTCACAGGCCTGACCAGCCTTCAGGTAGCCCTTCAGGGCGCTCAAGACGACGGTACCGGCAACCCCGGTGCCTTTACTACTTGGTGGACTGGTCCAGCTACTCTGTTGGCCAGCCTTACCGCAGGCGCTCGGCTGTACGACATGGACTTCCCTCGGCCTCCAGCCGGAGTTCCTGTCCCTAGGTTCGTCCGGCTGAACTTCGTCATTGCCGGAACCGGCACAGGCGGAACGCTCAAGGCGTTCATAGTCCTTGACCGTCACGACCAGATGTACAACGCATCCGCTAACAACGTCCTTGGCGGGTATCCCGCTGGCGTTACAGTGGCGAACTAGGAGAAACGTCATGCGCAAGATCACTTTGAGCCTCCTCAGCGTAGCCGGTCTTGCGCTGGCGGGGCTGGTGCTTTCCCCGAAGTTAGCACCAGCCCAACAAACTGGCGCCACGGAGGTTATCTGCAATAAGCAGTTCATCGTCTCCGCTGGCGCCACTTCTATGACACAGGTTGTAGCTGGCATCTCTGGTCAATCGATCAGTGTGTGTGGCTATACCTTCAACGCAGGTGCAGCGGCAGCTACTATCCAAATAGTATCTGGCACAGGCACTAACTGCAACACTGGTCAGGTAGCGATAACGCCTGTGTTCTCGCTAGGTATCAATGGGAACTTGTCGTTCGCTCCTGGTCGAGCCTTCTTCTCTGCTGCAAGTGGTGCAGCGCTATGCTACGTCATCACTGGTACTGGACCGATGGCAGCAGCAGTTCAATACTTCCAATAGGAGGAATACATGGCAAGGTTTAGAGGTCTTGGCGCTTTCGTTGTAGGTGGTAAGCGCTACAAAGCAGGCCAAGCTTACGCTGACTCACAAGGCGTAGCTCAAGCTGGTGACGTGGTTTGGGTTATCACGTCAGCAAACTACTCGCCTATGCTTGATTGTCTCGACGCTGGCGCCACGACGATCAAGAACGCCAGCGTTCATTCAGCTGCGCCAAGGCCGTGCACTATCACTGGTGCTAACTCGATAGATGCATGACCGAGAACCTGCGACATATGCGTAGGCATGCCGTTCATGCCCTCGAGGATTTCGAGGAGCTAGAACGTAACCGTGGCAATGAGGAGTTATGGCATTCGTTGTCACATCATCTTAGGCATGTAGTTTGGCGAGTAGGAGAGGAGTCGAAAGATGGCTAGATGGTATCTAACTCAACCGCACTATCTTTCTGTGCCTGGGACAGAATGGGAATACAAGGAGACTGACCGTGAAACCCAACGGCAGGTTAGGAAGGTCTTTGAGGTCCCACTTTATCTCAACCCAAATGAGCAAGCTGATTGGAACGATAGGGTCAACGAGAGGGTGGTTGTTAGTAACAAATTTGATCGGTCTTATCCTCGTGACCATGTATTCACTGGGCCACCTACTCCCGATATGGCGCCGATCGACGAGGAGGCACAGGAGATTACTGATAGCTATGTCAAAAGTGGGGTTTGGAAGCACCCGATCGAATCGCTAGATATGAACTACTCCCAAAGCGTTCTAAGCGATTTTGAGCGGCAGATGGCGCAATTATTGACTCAACAAACTAAGCAATCGCCGCCTAGTATGTCGTTGGGCGCTGTTAGCGTTGAGGACTTCAATCGGCTACAAAAACAAGAAACAGCGTTTATCAAACAGAGGGCTAAACTTAAGGCCTAATCGATAGAGCAAAAACAAACACGGATGCAATAGTGGAAGACCTCGACCAAGGCGGAC
>Ga0126377_10000073_pt1 | contig 46693 bp, 43 predicted proteins | sample PanSoiMetPlot_22_FD_92647 | JGI IMG/M metagenome (GOLD analysis project Ga0126377, IMG submission 92647) | Tropical forest soil microbial communities from Panama - MetaG Plot_22 | ecosystem: Environmental > Terrestrial > Soil > Tropical forest > Bulk soil | place: Panama | collected 2016-02-17 | reverse complement strand
GGCGCCCCAGATGGCGACCACTCGGACTCGGCCGGGCGCTACCGGGCGATAGTCGACGTGGTAGCGCGTCCTGGGCATCAGCACGCGCCGATGTTCGCGGTCCGGCATCACCTGGTAGATGGTGCCGACCTCCGGGGAGAAGCGGATCTGGTCCAGTGCGGCTCGAAGTTCGTCGTCAAAGAGAGTGCGCGCTCGAGGGCGATTCTCTCGCCACCAGCGCGCATGACGTTCGGCGTCTCGCAGCGCACGAGGCGCGAGCTCGAGCTTCACTGGATGGCCCGAAGCCTCGCCCAGAGATCCTCTTCACTCACGATCTGGCCGGCATCGAGCTCGTTCTCGGCCTCCTCGATAGCGGCATGAAGTGCGGCACGCTCTTCCTCGCCCAGTTCATCGCCGTCCTTGATCGGCAGTAGATAGAGCTCGGTGCCGTCGGGTAGGTCGGTCGGTTTGTCGACGACGATGCGGCCGTTTCGTACGTGCGCCTTGAAGGCCCGCATGCACTCATGATACCGCCAGCATGACGGCTCTGCACCAAGTGGACGGGGGATGTCGATCGGCGCGGCGGTCCTGGCCTGGCGCGGCGCGTCCTCACTGACACCGCCCGGAGCGTGATGCACGCGCCGTGACGGGGCGGCGACTTCTCGTTCTGGCCGCTTCGTACCGACCTACCAGACAGGACTCTGCGGTCGGTCCGCTGGCGATCCGCTAGGAAGCTAGCGCTGCCGGTGATCGCGGCTGTCGTGGTCGTCGCGGTGGTCGCGGCCGCGATCGGGTGACCGGTGATCGCGCGGGGCCGGCCGCTGGCGGGCCGGCGGCGGCTGACGGCGATCGGGGCCGGGCGCGCCCGGGGCGCGGTGGTCGCGGACGCCCGGGCGGTCGTAGCCGGGCGAGCGATTGTCGCGCCGGTCATAGCCGGGGGCGGGGCCGCGGTGATCGCGCACGTCGCCGCGGTCGTAGCGCTGATCGTAGCGTTGATCGAAGCGCCGGTCGTAGCCGGGCGAGCGGTGGTCGCGCACGCCGGGGCGGTAGTAGCCGCGATCGCGGACGTAGGGCGCGTGGTAGCGGCGCGCGCGGTAGTCGCGAACCGTGGGGACGTAGACCGAAGGACGCCCGTCCCGGTACGTGCGGACGTACACGTTGGCGGGCAGGCGATCGCGGCGCGACCAGTAGCCGGAGCGGTACACGTAGCGGCCGCTGTAGTAGTCGTAGTAGGGCGCGACGTAGACGTAGCCGGGGCGCTCGTGCACCCATCGGCCGCCGGTCCAGCCCCAGTCGTAGCCGTTCCAGTTCCAGTAGCCGTCGATCCAGACGTAGCCGTATCCCGGCGAGACGCTGACCTCCTCGTAGAGCGGCTCCGGCGGGTAGTTGTTCACCGTGTACGTCGCGCTGGTGTCGACCGCGATCGCGCCGCTCGTGTGGACCGTGCCGCTCGTGTAGACCGTCGCGGTGGCGGGTGTGCTGTAGGCTCGCACCACGCAGCCGGAGGCCAGCGCGGCGGCGCCGGCCAGCAGCGTGACCAGGCGCAGCTCTCGACATCTCGCCATAAACTCCTCCAGGGACATGTCAGGGCAGGGCTCTACCAGGCCTGCGCCCGCAGCAGATTCAATCAGTCTATTTGACGGGATCTTGGCCGGCAAGTACACAGGCCGCCCGCCGCCCGCGACGAGGCGGTTCGCACAGGAACTGGCTGGAGATGCAGGACATCTACTTCTGCTACATCTGCTCGCAGTGCTGACGGCGCGGCCGCACCTCGTCCTGGCCCTCGCGCTCGCGTCCCTGGCGGCGTGCCGCGACGGGGCGCGGGCGAGCACGCGAGAGACGCCGGCCAGGCGCGTCTCGTTTGCGCGCGTCGCGTTCGACGCGCACGGCGTGTCGGCGCCGCTGCGCGTCACGGTTCCGCCGGCGACGCGCTCGCTCGCGGTCGTGGCCGAGGGGGACGCGCGCGCGCTCTACGCCCTCGCCCGCCTCGAGACCGCGGACGGCGTCGAGCACGTCGCGCTGCCCGACGGCGTCGACGTTCCGTCCGCGATGCGGGCCGCCTACTTCGACGACCGCAGCGGAGAGATGCCGGGCGACCTGCGCCAGAGCATCCGGCTGGGCCTCTTCACGCTCATCTTCCCCGACCGTCCCGGCGTCGCGCTGCCGCCCGGCGACGCCGAGCTGCGCATCGCGACCAGCGCTCCGTCGGCGACGGTGAGCGTGCAGGTGCTCCTGCCCGAGGACACCGGCGGACGGCTCCTGCCCGTCAACATCTTCACCGTGTCGCGCGAAGCGGCGGCGCTGGCGCCCCGCGATCCCGACGCGCTGCCGTTCGTGGCGCCGCTGGCTGCCATCCTCGCCGCCGGCGGCGTCGATCTCCGCGTCGAGCGCGTGATCCCGCTGCGCGAGGAGCAGCTGGCGGCGATGACCGAGCTCAGCGAGCCGCAGGAGCCGCCGGGCAGCGCGTCGGCGCGCCTCGCGCTCGAGGGCGGCGCGATGACCGGCGGCGACGCGCTCAACCTCTTCGTCATCGACTCGCTTCCGCGCGGGGTGGGCGGCTGGACGCTGGGCACACCGGGGCCACCGCTGCCCGACACCTACTACTCGGGCGTGGTCGCGGCGCGGCTCGACGGGGGAACCGAGCTCGCGCGCGTGCTGGCCCACGAGATCTGTCACTACCTGGGCCTCTGGCACGTTCAGCATCGGAGCCACTCCGGCGCCTTGCACCTCGATCCGCTCGACGACACGGAGACGGGCACCGGCAACCTCATGGACGAGGAGGGCAGGGGCACGTCGCTCACGCCCGATCAAAGTTTCGTGCTCGCGCGTCACCCGCTCCTGCGCGCTCTGCAATAATCGCCGGCGATGTTGCTGTCGGGTGCTCGACGACGATGGCCTGCTCCGGCGCGGGCCGGGCTGGCCGCGCTTCTCCTCCTCATCCCGTCGGCAGCATGCAGCTCCGACGCCAGCGGCGGCGACGGCCGCGGCGGCGACGATGGCTCGGGCGACGATGGCTCGGGCGACGGCACCGGGGGCGACGCGGGCAGCGGCACACCCGACGCCGGCGGGGACCGCTCCGACGGTGGCATCGAGATCCATTGCCCGCCGGGAGAGCTGGGCGCCCTCGGCAGCCTCGCCAACGCGCAGGCGTTCCAGGAGCCGATCGACGAGGCCGACCCCCAGGGACCGCAGGCCCGCACCGTCTTCGGCGACGTGCCCGACCTCGGGTCGCTGACGATCGCGCTGGTGGACGATCGCGGCGTCTTCGGCGCCGGCGCCGCCGCGCCCGGCACCTACGAGCTCGGCGAGGCCGAGTCCTCGCTGTCGACCTGCGGGGTCTGCGTCCAGCTCGGCATCGTGACCGATCGGGCCGCGTTCGCCTTCCTGCCGACGGCGGGCTCGCTCGTCCTCGACTCGATCGACGTCGACCTGACCGGCAGCCTCACCGGGCTGGCGCTGCAGGAGCTGGACCCGATGACCGGCGGCCTGCGCGACGGCGGCTGCACCGCCACGGCGGACAGCGTCGACTTCGACGCCTCGCTGGAACCCCTCGACCCGATCGAGCTCCCGTAGCGGCCGCGCCGCCGCCCGCTCACTCGGCGCGGTCGCAGCAGGGATCGCCGCCGGCGCGGTGGCCGTGATCGTCGTCCCCGCCGTGGTCGTGCGTGTCGCTGCCGATCGGGCTGAGGACCTGGCCGACGAAGCCGCGCGGCCCCTGGCGCAGGACCGAGAGCCCGACCACCGCGATGAACCCGGCGACCGCGAGCATCTCGAACACCGTGGCGTGGCTGCTCGCCTCCGTGTAGAGCGCCATCCCGCCCATGTCCGGCAGGACCAGGTTCACCACCAGGCCGAGCACCACCGCGAGGAGCGCCATGATCGCGCCGAACGCGAGCGCGATGCGCGAGCCGTGCAGCCGCGCCAGCACGCCGAAGGTGGTCGCGTTGGTCGCCGGCCCGGTCAGCAGGAACGCCAGCGCCGCCCCCGGCGACACACCCTTGTGCAGGAGCACCGCGACCAGCGGGGTCGCGCCCGACGCGCACACGTAGGCCGGCATCCCGATGACCGCGAACAGGAGCACGTCGAGCCCCCATGGCAGCGCGGTCAGCCACGCGCTGCGCAGGGCGGGCTCGGCCAGCGAGGCGATCGCGATGCCGAGCACGATCCACGGCGCGGTCTGATCGACCACCTCGCCGAAGCCGTAGCGCAGCCCGGCCCGCGCGCGCTCCAGGAGCGGCGCCCGCGGCTCCGGCGCCGCCGCCAGGGCGTCCTCCATGCGCCGCGTCCGCCGCAGCTGCGCCATCCGTCCCAGGGTCGCGCCGATGATGAGCGCGACCAGCGTCGCGGCCGCGACGCGCACGACGGTGAACTGGGCCCCGAGCAGCGGCACCGACAGGAGGACCGAGTCGATGCCCAGCTCCGGGGTGGCGACCAGGAACGCCATCGCCGCCGTCGCCGGCACCGCCTGCACGACCAGCGTCTGGTAGAGCGGGATGACGCCGCACGAGCAGATCGGCAGCGGCAGCCCGAACACCACGCCGCGCACCGCCTCGGTGGTCGAATGGCCGGTCCGCATCCAGCGCAGGGAGGCGCGCCGCAGGAACACCTGCACCAGCCCCGACAGGGCGAAGGCGATGAGCAGGGCCGGCGCGCTCTCGATGACCAGCGCGGAGAAGATGTCGTTGAAGCCGATCGACTCGTGGCCGTGCAGCGGGATGTGGTGCTCGCTGCCCAGCGCGACCACGGCGACCAGCCCGAGCAGCGCGCCGAACCCGGCGATGCGCCGCTCGCGCGCTCCCTGGTCGGGCGTGGTGAGCGGCGAGGGCCGGTGCACCACCACGTGCAGGAGCGAGCCGGCGATGAGCGCCTCGAGCAGGCCCAGCCAGCGCGCGTCGACCAGCCCGTCGACCGCGCCCACCAGCGCGTAGCCGAGCACGGTCGCGCCGGCCAGCGCGGCCAGCACCGACCAGGCCAGGCGCGGTCCGCGCAGCGGGCGCAGGAGCCACCACACGGTGATCGCGATGGGCAGGCGGTGCAGGACGACCGCGACCGCGAGCAGCGAGATGCCGGTCGACGGGTCGTAGAACGCCTTGGCCAGGCCGACGCCGTCGAAGAACTCGTGCATGGCGAGACCCGACAGCGCGAGGACGAGCGCCGCGGTGTGGGTCTGTCGCGCCGCGCGCTCGAGTCGGTGCTCCACCAGCCCGGGCCCGATGAAGCCGGCCAGGGTGACGGCGAGCGCGCCCCCACCGGCAGTCACCACCGCGTGTGGGATGATGTGGACCATCGCCAGCCCGGCCACGGTCACCATCACGAAGCCGTCGAGCGCGGCCAGGCTGCCGCGCGCGCGGTCGGCCATCCGGTAGAGCGCCGGCCCGACGGCGAACGCGACCACACTGATGATGAGAAGCGTCAGGTCCACGGAAGCACGTACCATATCCCGCCGGGTGCTCGGTCGGGCTCGAGCGCCGGGCGAAGCGCGCACAATTCAAGCGAATCGCGTGCGACGTGCGGCGGTGAAACTCACGCGCCCACGCGCGAGAACCGGCAGGTGCGAGCTGAACGCACTCGCGCCCCGTGCAGGGAGACTGCTGCAATCAGAGTGAGAATTGACGGGATCTGGGGCCGCGCGGCCCCGGGAGCCGAGTCTCTTGTCGATATAACGACTTGAAAAGGTTTGGAACAGCCGCGGCACCTGGATTGCTATTGCTAGAGCCAGTGAGCCTCGTCGTTCCTGCCATCCTCGGAGGTTTGGCGCTGGCAGTCATGGCGCTGGTCGCGATCGCCAACGCTCGACGCGGACGAATGGGCCGCGGGCGGGGGTACGGCGCCCAGGTGCGGATTCTCATCCACAGCATCAATGATGATCGCTGCACTGGATGCGACGCGTGCGTCGCCGTCTGTCCGACCAACGTTCTCGACCTGGTCGAGAACAAGAGCCGCGTTCTTCGCTTCCAGGACTGCATCCAGTGCGAGGCGTGCATGTGGGCGTGTCCGACGACCGCCCTCGTCATGCACCCCGAGGGGACGGAGCCGCCCAAGCTCAAGCAGCCCGAGCTCGACCAGTACTATCAGACCGCGATCCCCGGCCAGTACCTGATCGGCGAGGTCGCGGGCAAGCCGCTGGTCAAGAACGCCGCCAACCTGGGTCGCGGCGTCGTCGAGCACATGCTCGCCACCGGGCTGCGCCCGTTCGGCCAGGCCGGCAACCTGTTCGACGTCGCCATCGTCGGCTCCGGCCCCGGCGGCATGTCGGCCGCGGTCACCTGCATCCAGCGCGGCCTGTCCTATATCGTGTTCGAGAAGGACACGCTGGTCGCCTCGACCGTCGCCCGCTATCCCAAGGGCAAGCTCATCATGGCCGAGCCGTACGACGTGGCCAACCTCTCCTTCCTGCCGGTCTTCGACTCGAGCAAGGAGGAGATGGTCCCGATCTGGCGCGACCTGATGGACCAGCTGGGCATCCAGATCCGCATGAACGAGGCGGTCGAGTCGGTCGCCCGCGGCCACGACGGCCAGTTCGACATCCGCACCAACGTCAGCAGCTACCGCGCCCAGCGCGTCATCCTGGCCACCGGCCTTCGCGGCAAGCCGCGTACCCTCGGCGCGCCGGGCGAGAACCTGCCCAAGGTGCAGGGCCTGCTCGAGGACCCCGACAACCACCGCGGCCAGGCCGTGTGCGTGATCGGCGGCGGCGACAGCGCGCTCGAGGCGGCGATGGCGCTGGCCGACGCGGGCGCCAAGGTGGTGCTGAGCTATCGCGGCCGCTCGTTCGCCCGCGCGCAGCCCAAGAACAAGCAGGGCGTCGAGTCGTACGAGGCGCAGCGCCGCATCAAGGTCAAGTACCAGTCCGAGGTGGTCGAGTTCGCCCCCGACTCGGTCACGCTCAAGATGGCCGACGGGACGCAGAAGCGCTACCCGAACGAGGCCGCGTTCGTGCTCATCGGCGCCGACCCGCCCATCGAGTGGCTGGCCACGCTGGGCGTCCACTTCGTCGAGCGCGCGCACATGGACTCGCTGCCGCGCAGCGACGAGCTCGTCCGCCAGTTCGTGCCCGACGCGCGCCCGTGCCCCGACAGCGCCGCGGCGGCCATCGCGCTGCTCAGCGGCCACGAGCTTCCGCCGGAGCAGCCGATGCAGCAGCCGCACATGCCGCCGATGCAGCAGCAGCCGATGGTGGTGGCGGAGTCGCGCTCCAGGAAGTGGCTGCGCTCGGCGACCAACATGTTCGCCCACGGCGGCGGCAACAAGCTCGAGCGGCCGATGCCGCTCAGCGAGTTCGCCAAGCAGGCGCGCCGGCACAACGGCCAGGGCCGCCGCGACAAGCTCGACCCGCGCGAGCGCACGCGCGTCCTGCGCATGTTGCGCGACGAGGGCGGCCGCCGCGCCGACGACGACTCGAAGCTGTACCTGCTCGAGCGCGCCACGCGCGTGGCCGAGGAGGTGCGCCGGCAGGACGAGATGCGGCGCGCCGAGGGCTCGCCGCCGCCGGCCGCTCCGCCGCGGCTCCCGCCGCCCTTCCCCAACGAGCCGGAGGCGCTGCAGCCCTACGGCCCGTCCGACCCGTACGCCGATCCCTACGACCTCCACGATCCGCTGGTCACGCTGCCGCCCAGCGGCGTGCCGCGGCCCCAGGTCCTCGGCCGGCCGCCGGTCGGGGGTCGGCGGACTCACGACTCGCCCAAGCCGGCGGTCATCGTCGGCCTGGCGCGCGCGTCGCAGAGCGCGCCGTCCATCCGGCGGCGGCGCGACGAGTCGCGCCCGTTCCGCAGGGAGGAGTCGCGCCCGTTCCACGTGCAGGAGCCGACCCGGCAGATGGCCGGCGAGGACGCGCGCCGCATGCTCGAGCGCATCGACGCCGAGCGGCGCGAGCGCGAGGCCTACGAGGCCCGCGAGGCCGAGCGGCGCATGCGCGAGCAGCGCCAGTACGCCCCCCATCCGGATCCGATCGCGCCGCTTCACCTCGAGATGGAGGAGCCGACCGCGGCGGTGCCGCCGCTCCACCTCGAGGACGAGTACGCCGCCCACGATGTCGGGGTGCACCAGGCCCGGGCCCAGGTCCATGCGCAGCAGGCCCGCGGCGCGCCGGCAGGCCGGCGTCGGCCCCCGGTCGACAACGCCTTCGAGGAGCCGACCCGCGCGGTCGACTTCATGGTGATGGACGACCTGGCGCGCGGCAGCCCCCCCGGCGGCCGTCCGCGCCCCGAGCCGCCGTCCCACCTGCGCCGCACCAGGCCAGGCCCGCAGGAGCCGCAGCGCGGCGGCGAGCCGCGGGGCGGGGCGCAGGGCGGGCGCTTCACGCGGCGCCCGGACGAGGACACGCGCTCGGTCGACGCCAAGCAGGTCATGTCGCTGTCCGAGGTCGACTGGGACCTCGACTCCTGAGTCGCTGATCGGCTGATTCGCCGTCGCTCTCTCCGTCGCCGCCCGGCGCGCGTGTCGCCGCGTACGCGCCATCGCTCTCGGGAGCCACGGCGCCCGCCACCACGCGCTGCGTCGAAGCGCCGCGTCAAAGCGCTGCGTCGAAGTGAGCGGAAGATTTCACGAGGTGACCGGGTTCACGCGGCGGGGGCGGGGCAGCTACACTCGCATCGAGGTGCTCGCATGAAACGATCGCTCCCTCGACTCACCGAGCCGCTCGTCCGCGACGGCGGCGTCCTCCGGGCCGCGACCTGGGATGAAGCTCTGGACCGCGCGGCGCGCGGCATTCGCGACTCCGTGGCTCGCCACGGCGCGAATGCTTTCGGGATGTTCAGCTGCTCGAAAGCCACCAACGAGGTGAACTACATGGCGATGAAGTTCGCCAGGGTGGCGGTCGGCAGCAACAACATCGACAGCTGCAACCGTACTTGACACGCTCCCAGCGTCGTCGGTCTGGCGACGGTATACGGAGCAGGCGGCGGAACGAGCTCGTATCGCGAGATCGAGGAGACTGACGTCATCCTCCTGTGGGGATCGAACGCCCGCGAGACCCATCCCATCTTCTTTCACCACGTGCTCAAGGGCGTCCACCGCGGCGCGCGCCTCCACGTGATCGATCCGCGCCGCACCAGCTCGGCCGACTGGGGCGACCAGTGGCTCGGGCTCGAGGTCGGCAGCGATATCTCCCTGGCCAACGGCGTGGCCAAGGTCATCCTCGACCGCGGACTCGAGAACCGCACCTTCATCGAGCACGCCACCCTGAACTTCGACGCCTACCGCAAGAGCGTCGCGGCCTACGACCTGGTGCGCGTGTCGCGCGAGACCGGCGTCCCGGCCGAGGCCATCGAGCGCATGGCGGTGGACTACGCGACCGCCGACCGCGCCCAGATCTGCTGGACCCTGGGCATCACCGAGCATCACAACGCCGTCGACAACGTCTTCGCCCTCATCAACCTCTCGCTCCTGACCGGGCACGTCGGCCGCTACGGCTCCGGGCTGCAGCCCCTGCGCGGCCAGAACAACGTCCAGGGCGGGGGCGACATGGGGGCGCTGCCCAACAAGCTGACCGGCGGCCTCGACGTGGAGGACCCGGTGGCGCGCGCGAAGTTCGAGCGCGCCTGGGGCGCCAGGATCCCGCCCAGGGACGGCTGGCACCTGACCGAGATGTTCGAGGCCATGGAGCACGGCGAGCTGACCTCGCTCTACGTCATCGGCGAGAACCCCGCCCAGTCGGAGGCCGACTCGGCGCTCACCCTGCGGCGGCTCGAGAAGCTCGAGTTCCTGGTCGTGCAGGACATCTTCCGCACCCGCACCGCGGAGCTGGCCGACGTGGTGTTCCCGGCCACGGCGAGCTGGTGCGAGTGCGAGGGAACGGTGACCAGCAGCGAGCGGCGGGTCCAGCGCGTGCGCAAGGCGGTCTCGCCGCCGGGCAGCGCGCGCGACGACATCGCGATCCTCTGCGACCTGGGCCGCCGCCTCGGCCACGACTTCGGCAATCCGAGCGCCGAGGAGGTGTGGGACGAGCTGCGCGCGCTCAGCCCCTTCCACGGCGGCATGAGCTACGCGCGCCTGGAGGCGCTCGGCGGCATTCACTGGCCGTGCCCCGACGAGGATCACCCGGGGTCGCAGTACCTGCACGGCCGCCTGTGGGAGGATCCGCCGGCCCAGGGCCGCAAGGCGCCGTTCACGCCGGTCGAGCAGGCGCCGCCGGTGGACGTGCTCGACACCGAGTACCCGATCCGGCTCACCACCGGGCGGCGGCTCGACTCGTTCAACACCGGCGTGCAGACGGGAGGCTACGAGTCGCCGATGCGCAGGGGCGAGACGCTCGACCTGTGCCCGGCCGACGCCGCGCGCCTGGCCGTGGCCGAGGGCGAGAACGTGCGGGTGACCTCGCGACGCGGCTCGATCGTCGCGCCGGTCCGCATCGACTCCGGGCTGCGCCCCGGCCTCGCCTTCATGACGATGCACTTCCCGGGCGAGATCGACACCAACGTTCTCACCATCGACGCGACCGATCCCAAGTCGGGGACCGCGGAGTTCAAGGCGGCCGCGATCCGGGTCGAGAAGCTGGCCGAGAAGCTGGCCGACAAGCCGGCCGACAAGCCGGCCACGCGGCGGGCCGACAAGCGGACGACCACGCAACCCCCCACCGGAGCGAGCACCGAGTGACCTGATGGACCTACGCCCCATCCACGCCGAGCCGAGCGCGGCAGAGCGCGAGGCGGTGGACGCCCTGCTCGGGGCGCCGGAAGCAGCCGCCCCGCGCGGCCTCAGCGACGCGAGGGCGCGCCGCCACCTCCTCCTGCCCGCGCTCCACGCCGTGCAGGCGCGCACCGGCTGGATCAGCCCGGGCGCGCTCGGCTACGTGTGCCGCCGCCTCGAGGTGCCGCCCGCCGAGGGCTACGGCGTGGCCAGCTTCTACGCCCTGTTCGCGCTCGACGAGCGCCCACCGGTGGTCGCGCACGTGTGCGACGACATCGCGTGCAAGCTGGCCGGCGCCGACGCGCTGTGCGCCCAGATGGAGGCGCGCATCGGCCCGCCGGGGGCGGATCGCAAGGGCGTGGGCTGGATGCGCAGCCCGTGCCTGGGCCTGTGCGAGCAGGCGCCGGCGGCGATGCTGGTCGCCGCCGGGCCGGTGCCGTTCGAGCGATCGTGGGGCCACGCGACGGCCGAAAGCGTCGCGCGCGCGCTCGACCGCCGCACCGTGGACGAGCCGCCGCGCACGGTCCTGCCCCAGGCCGGCAGCCCCGCGCTGCGCCTGCTTCGCCGGGTCGGCGCGGTCGACCCGCGCAGCCTCGACGACTATCGCTCTGTCGGGGGCTACGCCGCGCTCCGGCGCGCCCTCGACCTCGGCCCGGCGGGAGTCATCCGCGAGGTGACCGAGGCCAAGCTGCTCGGGCGCGGCGGGGCAGCCTTCCCGACCGGGCGCAAGTGGGAGGCGGTGTCGCGCGCGGCGGTGCGCACCCGGTATCTCGTGTGCAACGCCGACGAGTCGGAGCCGGGCACGTTCAAGGACCGCGTGCTCATGGAGGACGACCCGTTCGCGCTGGTCGAGGCGATGACCATCGCCGGGTTCGCGGTCGGGGCCGAGCGGGGCTTCCTCTACATCCGCGGCGAGTACCCGCTGGCCACCCAGCGGCTGGCCTCCGCCATCCACCAGGCTCGCGGCCGCGGCCTGCTCGGCGACGACGTGATGGGCCGGGGCGTCCGCTTCGACATCGAGATCCGGCGCGGCGCCGGCGCGTACATCTGCGGCGAGGAGACGGCGCTCTTCAACTCGCTGGAGGGCTTCCGCGGCGAGCCGCGCAACAAGCCGCCCTTCCCGGTCGAGGTGGGGCTTTTCGGCAAGCCGACCTGCGTCAACAACGTCGAGACCCTGGTCAACGTCCTCGACATCGTCGTCGAGGGCGCGGCCGCCTACCGCGCGCGCGGCACGGCGGACTCGGCCGGGACCCGCCTCTTCTGCCTGTCGGGCGCGGTCGCGCGGCCCGGCCTCTACGAGCTGCCGTTCGGGGCGCGGCTGTCGGAGCTGCTCGAGCTCGCCGGCGGCGTGCCGGCCGGCCGCGCGATCCAGGCGGTCCTGCTGGGCGGCGCGGCGGGAGCGTTCGTGACCCGCGAGGAGCTGGCCACGCCGCTCACGTTCGAGGACACGCGCCGCATCGGCGCCACCCTCGGGTCCGGCGTCGTCATGGTGTTCGACGACCGCACGCCGATCCTGCCCATCCTGCGCCGCATCGCCGAGTTCTTCCGCGACGAGTCGTGCGGGCAGTGCGTCCCCTGCCGGGTCGGCACGGTGCGCCAGGAGGAGCTGCTCGCCCGCCTGGCCCGCGGTCGCCCGCTGGGCGGAGTGGCCAGAGAGCGAGGGCTGCTCGGCGAGCTGGGCCAGGCCATGCGCGACGCCTCGATCTGCGGGCTGGGCCAGACCGCGTCGAGCGCCATCGAGTCGGCGGTGGCCAAGCTGCGCCTCCTGGAGGAGAAGCGATGATCCGCCTGCCGCTGGCGCCGCAGCCGCGCCCGATCGAGCTCGTCATCGACGGCCAGAGCGTGTCGGTGCCGGAGGGCTCGACCATCCTCGACGCCTGCAAGGTGGCCGGGGTGTCGACCCCGACACTGTGCTATGCGGACAACCTGACCCCGGTCAACGTCTGCCGCGTGTGCGTGGTCGAGGTGAAGGGCGCGCGCGTCCTGGCCCCGGCCTGCTCGCGCAAGGCCGAGCCCGGCATGGAGGTCGCCACCGACTCGGAGCGCGTGCGGCTGAGCCGCAAGCTCGTGCTCGAGCTCCTCGCGTCGTCGGTGGACGTGTCGACCGCGCCCGCGTTTCCCGCCTACCTCGAGCGCTACGGCGCGCGCCCCGACCGCTTCGGCGCGCCGTCTGCGCCGGCGGCGGCGGGCGAGCGCGACGCCGCCCACGCCGGCCACCACCACGCCCCCGACGGGGCGGCCGCCGGGACCGTGGCCCAGCCGGTCAAGGTCGACAACGACCTCTACGTGCGCGACTACGCCAAGTGCATCCTCTGCTACAAGTGCGTCGAGGCCTGCGGCCACGACGCGCAGAACACCTTCGCCATCGCGGTGGCCGGCCGCGGCTTCGAGGCCCGCATCTCGACCGAGATGGCCGTCCCGCTCCCCGACTCGGCGTGCGTCTACTGCGGCAACTGCATCGGCGTGTGCCCGACCGGCGCGCTCATGTTCAAGAGCGAGCACGACATGCGCGCCGCCGGCACCTGGGACGACTCGAAGCAGACCGAGACGGCCACCGTCTGCCCGTACTGCGGCGTCGGCTGCGTGCTCAACCTCCACGTGCAGGACGACCGCATCGTGAAGGTGACGTCCCCGCTCGACTCGACCGTCACCGAGGGACACCTCTGCATCAAGGGCCGCTTCGGCTGGTCCTTCGTCCACGGCGGCGCCGACGAGGACACGTAGAAGCCTTCCGCCTGCGGTGCTACTCTGGTCGGAGGAATGCAGGCAGTCATTCAACAGATCCCCGAGCACTGGCTCGAGGAGCGGCATCGTCTCGGTCAGGACCGCCGGGACGAGCTGTGGGAGGGCGTTCTGCACATGGTTCCGCCACCGAGCTTCGCCCACCAGGCTGTAGGCGGAGAGCTCTACGCCTTCCTCCTCCCGCTACTGCGCGCGCGTGGCATCGGCGTCCACCATCAAGCTGGCCTGTATCGACCCGGGTCCAATCAGAAGGACTACAGAGTTCCCGATCTGGTCTTCTACTCGCTGGCTCCCGAGGCGAGTCTCATCAAGAAGTACGGCATCGAGGGCGCGGCGATGGCCGTGGCAGAGATTCGCTCTCCCGACGATGAGTCGTACGAGAAGTTCCCCTTCTACGCGAGCCTTGGCGTGCGCGAGGTCTTCGTCATCCATCCAGATACACGCGTGGCCGAGGTACATCGTCTGGTAGGTCCGAGCTATCTCGTCGTCGGCGCCGACGAGCAGGGGCGAGTCCACGCAGAGACCATCGACGCCCGATTTCGGACGGTCTCGGGCCCGCAGCTGCGCGTCGAGTGCGCCGGCGAGTCGCGAGACGTCTGAGCCGAACGGTCGCTCGAGACGCAAGGAATCATTGGGGGCCTGGGGCGGAGGAGGACGGCCGGGCATCTTCGCCCGCCACCGTCGCCGCCGCCCCGACTCCCTCGGATTCCGCGGGCTTGCTTCCGCGGGACGCGCGTGGTAGATCGCGCCCCGTCCTCGGATCTCCCGCGGACGACCAATACTCACGGCGCCCGAGGCAACCGGCCGTGCCCCGCCATCGCGCGGGGTTCCGGGAGCCACAGACGGCGCCGGCGGAACAACGGAGGAAATCATGGATATCACGACGGCCCAGGCGCTGGGTGACCCCGGCGCGCCCCCCATCAGCATGCGGCAGCTGCTCGAGGCGGGGGTCCACTTCGGACACAACACCGGGCGCTGGAATCCGAAGATGAAGCAGTTCATCTTCGGCGCGCGCAACGGCATCCACATCATCGACCTGCAGCACACGGTGCGGCTGTTCCGCTCCGCGTTCCAGGCGGTCATCGACGTCACCTCGCGCGGCGACTCGGTCCTGTTCGTCGGCACCAAGAAGCAGGCGCAGGACGTCATCCGCGAGGAGGCGGCGCGCGCCGGCCAGTTCCACGTCACCCAGCGCTGGCTGGGCGGCACGCTCACCAACTTCAAGACCGTGAAGGGCTCGCTCGAGCGCCTGCGCAGCCTCGAGAAGCTGGAGGAGGACGGCACGCTCGCGGCGCTGTCCAAGAAGGAGCAGGTCCACATCCGGCGCGAGCGCGACAAGCTGCTCCGCTCGCTGGGCGGCATCAAGGGCATGTCCAAGCTGCCGGGCGCGCTGTTCGTCGTCGATCCCAACAAGGAGCACATCGCGGTGTCCGAGGCCCGCACCCTGGAGATCCCGGTGGTGGCGGTGACCGACACGAACTGCGATCCGGACGAGATCGACTACGTCATCCCGGGCAACGACGACGCCATCCGCGCCATTCGCCTGTTCTCGGGCCGCATCGCCGACGCCGCCTCGATCGGCAGCAAGCTGTTCAAGGAGCGCGGCGTGGCGCGCGGCAAGGTCGAGGAGGACGAGCAGGAGCGCGTCATCCACGTGAGCTCGGGCGGAGACGGCCCGCGCGTCGAGATCGCGCAGGGCGGCAGCCTGTTCACGCCCGAGGCCTCGGCCACCCCCGACGACAAGAACTAGCGGCCCCGCTGGCAAGCGAGCACAGCGGAGCAGCCCGGTAGAAGAGACCGTCAAGGAGAGAGAAGAAGCGACATGTCCCAGGTGACCACCGACATGATCAAGGAGCTGCGCGAGCGCACCGGCGCCGGCATGGCCGACTGCAAGAAGGCGCTCGTCGAGTGCGAGGCGGCCATGGAGAAGGCCATCGAGTACCTGCGCGTGAAGGGCCTGGCCAAGGCGGCCAAGAAGGCGGGGCGCATCGCCACCGAGGGCCTCATCAGCCAGTACATCCACGGCAACGGCCGGATCGGCGTCCTGCTCGAGACCAACTGCGAGACCGACTTCGTCGCGCGCAGCCCGGACTTCGTGAACTTCACGAAGGAAGTCTCGATGCAGATCGCCGCGATGAACCCGCAGTTCGTGTCGTCCGACGAGGTGCCCGCCTCGCTGGTCGACAAGGAGCGCGGCATCCGGCGCGAGCAGGCGGCCGAGAGCGGCAAGCCGGCGGCGGTGGTCGAGAAGATGATCGAGGGCCAGATCGCCAAGTGGATGAAGGAGATCTGCCTGCTCGACCAGCCGTGGGTGCGCGACGACAAGAAGACGATCCGCGACCTGCAGCAGGACCTGGTGGCCAAGCTGGGCGAGAACATCAAGGTGCGCCGTTTCGCGCGCTTCGAGCTGGGCGAGGGCCTCGAGAAGAAGCAGGACAACTTCGCGGAAGAGGTAGCGCGTCAGGCGGGACTCCAGTAGGCTGCGCTGGGCGTCCCCCTCCTCGGCAAGACCGGTGTGACCCATGGATGGAGACTCGGACAAACCTGCGTATCGTCGGGTGCTTCTCAAGATCTCCGGCGAGGCGCTGATGGGCGAGGAGCGGTTCGGCATCAGCACCAGGGTGCTGAACTACGTCGCCGCTGAAGTGGTCTCCACGGTCGCCCTCGGGGTCGAGCTGGCGATCGTCATCGGCGGCGGCAACCTGTTTCGCGGCCTGGCCAAGTCGACCGAGCTCGGCATGGACCGGGCCACCGCCGACTACCTCGGGATGCTCGCCACCGTGATGAACGCGGTGGCGCTGCAGGACGCCCTCGAGCGCCACGATCTCAAGACCCGCGTGATGAGCGCGATCGAGATGTCGGAGCTGGCCGAGCCGTACATCCGGCGCCGGGCCATCCGCCACCTCGAGAAGGGGCGGGTGGTCATCTTCGCCGCCGGGACCGGCAATCCCTTCTTCAGCACCGACACCGCGGCCGCGCTGCGCGCCATGGAGATCCAGGCGCAGGTGCTGCTCAAGGCGACCAAGGTGCCCGGAGTCTTCGACCGGGACCCGGCCCGCGACCCCGACGCGCGGCTCTACGATCGGGTCAGCTTCGACGATGCCCTGAAGCAGGACCTCAAGGTCATGGACTCCACCGCGTTCGCCCTGTGTCGCGACAACCGGCTGTCGATCGTCGTCTTCGACCTCCACCAGGCCGGCAACGTGCGAAGCGTGGTGGCAGGGCGGCGCATCGGCACCGTCATCCAGAGCGACAAGTCAACCCGATTCGCGGAGGTGTGACGTGGTCGACGACATTCTCGAGGAATGCGAAGCCGGGATGAAGCGCGCGATGGACGCGTTCCAGCGCGATCTGTCGCGAGTGCGCACCGGTCGGGCAAACCTGTCTCTGCTCGACGGGATCAAGGTCGACTACTACGGCACGCCGACGCCGCTCAACCAGGTGGCGAGCCTCAACGTGGCCGACGCGCGGCTCATCACGATCAAGCCGTGGGAGAAGAACATGATCCCGGTCATCGAGAAGGCCATCCGGTCGAGCGACCTCGGCCTGAACCCGGTCGCCGACTCGGAGCTGGTCCGGCTCCCCATCCCGCCGCTCACGCAGGAGCGGCGCAAGGAGCTGGTGAAGCAGATCAAGAAGATGACCGAGGAGGCCAGGGTGGCGGTGCGGGGCGCCCGGCGGGACGCCAATGACATGCTCAAGGAGGCCGAGAAGGACGGCGACGTGGCCGAGGACGTGGCCAAGGTGGGCGCCAAGAAGATCCAGGATCTGACCGACAAGTACATCGCCCAGGTGGACGAGGTCGGCGGAAAGAAAGAGAAAGAGATCCTGGAGGTCTGACCAGGGGTTGGGCGCGGGCGGGGGGCAGAGTGTATTCTTGCTCGCGATGGCCGTGAGCCCGGTCGACGCCGGGTCGCTCGTGGGTGAGCGGCTGGGCAAGTATCAGCTGCTGGCGTTGATCGCCATCGGCGGGACGGCCGAGATCTACCTGGCCCGCATCGGGGGCGAGGCCGGGTTCGAGAAGTACGTGGTCGTCAAGTGTCTGCTCGACCATCTGGCCGACGACACCGACTTCGTCCGCATGTTCCTCGACGAGGCGCGCCTGTGCGCGCAGCTCGATCACTCCAACATCGTCCAGACCCTCGAGCTCGGCCAGCACGAGGGTCGCTACTACATGGTGATGGAGCACCTGGCCGGCATGTCGCTGGCCCAGCTGGCGCGCAAGACCCACGAGCGGGTGGCGGAGGGCGTCATCCCGACGCGCATCGTGCTCGGCCTGGCCGCCCAGGCCTGCGCGGGGCTGCACTACGCGCACCAGCGGACCGGCAACGACGGCAACCAGCTCAACGTCGTGCACCGCGACGTGTCGCCGCAGAACCTGGTCGTCACCTTCGAGGGGATGCTGAAGATCGTCGACTTCGGCATCGCCAAGGCCGACCTGCGCCAGACCCACACGCGCAGCGGCACCATCAAGGGCAAGTTCGCGTACATGTCGCCGGAGCAGTGCCTGGCCGAGCCGATCGACAGGCGGACCGACGTGTTCGCGCTCGGCACCGTCGTGCACGAGCTCCTGACCGCGCGGCGCCTGTTCAAGCGGGTCAACACCTACGAGACCTACCAGGCCATCCTGAAGGGCAACGCGCCGCCGCCGTCGCGCTACAACGCCACGGTCGACGAGGACCTGAACCAGGTGGTCCTGCGCGCGCTCGCGTATCAGAAGGAGGACCGCTTCGAGAGCACCGAGGCGTTCGGGGAGGCGATGCTCGCCTGGCTGCACAGCCGCGGCCAGTCGGTCAGCGCGTCCGACGTGGCCCGCTACGTCGAGAAGGTGTGCGCGCCGGAGATCGACGAGCACGCCGCCCACATGCGCGAGCTCATCTCGGGGCATCGGCTCGCCTCCGGGCAGGGTCTGCGCTGGGACGTCGCGTCCGCCGAGGAGGAGGCGGAGTCCAAGTCTCTGGGCGCGTCGCCGCTCGGCACCGAGAGCGCGCTCGGCCTCGACATCACGCCGGGGCGCCCGGGCGATCCGAACGACCCGAGCGACTTCGACGACGACGAGCCCAGCTCGGAGGAGGTCGTGATCGAGGCCTCGCTGGTCCCGCGCGGCCGCCAGGACGACGAGGACTTCGCGGGCGACACCCAGATCGAACTCGATCCCATGGAGCGCGTCGCGGCGCTGGAGGCCGAGGCGGCCGCCGCCGCGGCGCTCCGGGTGCCGGATCCGGCGCGCGGCGGGCGCGGGGCCGGACCGGGCTCGCCGGCGACGGGCGGGTCGCGCGGGCCGGGCCTGGTCCCGAGCGGGACGCCGCCGGGGCGCGAGGGCGCTCCGGGCGCGGCGAGCGGCGGGGCGCGAGACGCGGCCAGGAGGGAGCCCGCGAGCACGCGATCCGCGCCGGGCGCGCGAACGCCAGGCGGCAACCCGGGCGCGGCGCGGGCTGGCGCGCCGCGCGCCGACGGCGGTGGAGCGGGCGCGGCGAACGCGGCCGCGGGCGCGGATGCGGGCCCCGGCGTCGGTGGGCCTGGCGCGCGGCCGGGCGGCCCCGGACCAGGAGCCTCCGGCCAGGCGGTTCTCGGGGGCGCCGGTGTCGGCCGGGCGGGCGCAGGCATGGGAGCGGGCGGAGGCGGGCCCGGCACCGCGCGCGCGTCGGGACCGGGCGCGGCGAACGCGGCGGGCGGCGATGTGGGGTTCGCGCGCGGGGGCGGCGCCGGGCCTGGCCCCGCGCCAGGGGCGAGCGCCACACCTCGCGAGGCTCGCCCGGCATTTCCGCCGGTGTCGCTGCGCCCGCGCCTGGCCTCGAGCAGCGGAGCCGCCGCGCGGCCAGGCGAACCGCCGCCGCCCCCGGGCCGCCGCAGCGCCAACGAGCCGACCTCGCCCGAGATGGACGTCGGACCGGGGGCGGCCCACGACGCGCTCACCATCCCGGCGTCGGACATGGTGTCCGATCCCGACTCCAGGCCGGTCGGCGACCGCCCGGTTTACCCGGGTCAGCCGGGCGGGCCGTCGCCCGCGTGGACCGAAGACTCGGCCGAGGTCCTCCGCCAGGGCCGCCCGCCCGTGCCGCCGCACGCGCCGTCGCCCTATCCGCCCGGTCCAGGAAACGAGCTACCGCTCCACGCGCAACCGACCATCCTGCGCCCGCCGCCGGGCATGGCGATGGGGCCGCCGATGATGCGATCGCCTGCGCGGCCGCCGTCGCCCCCGATCTGGCTCCTGGCCGTGGCCTTCGTCCTCTCGGCCGGTGTCGGCCTCGGCCTCACCGTGCTGATCGGCTCGCTCATCACCTGAGCGAGCGCGGCGTGCATTCGCTGCTGAGCCGCGGCTCGGCCGCGGCTCACTCTTCGGGCGCAGCGACGCCGGACTTCGCGTCCGGATCGTACTCCGCGGTGGCGAGCGAGTGCGAGCGCAGCGCGAAGACCAGGACCGTGCCGGCGCCGCGCAGCACCTGCTCGCCCAGGAACAGGTTGTAGTTGCGCGTGTCGTCCTCGGGAGCGCTGCCGTGCGCCTTTCGCCCCGGGTTGCCCGTCACCAGGCGCACCTTCTCGCCCGGAGTGATGACGAAGCCCGGGTCGAGCGTGCCCAGCTCGATCTTCTTCTTGCCGCCACGCCGGGTCACGCTGAGCGTGCAGTTCTTGGTCGAGAACGGCTTCTCCCCGGTGTTCTCGAGGATGAACCACTCCGTGTTGAGCGCCTCCGGCTCCTGCGCCGGATGGATATGGACGATCTTGAGCGCCATCAGACGGCTCCTCCGCGCTTCTTGAGGTCTTCGTATCCGTGGCCCGGCTCCGCCGCGGTGGCCGTGGGCAGGCCGACCGCCTTCCACCCCGGCGTCACCACGCGCCCCATCGAGTCGCTCTCGCCGTTGAACCCGCCGCGCATGTCGACCACGTCATCGAACCCGGCGTCGGCCAGCGCCTCGGCCGCCCGCCGCGACCGCGACCCGCTCGCGCACCCGACGACGATCCGCGCGCCGTGTCCGAACGCGCTCTCCATGACGGAGACGAAGTCGGGGTTGGCCGTGCGTCCCGCCTGTCCCTGATGCAGAAGCGGCACGCTGAAGGCACCACGAGGGTGCTCCGCCTCGAACTCCGGGATCGTGCGCACGTCGACATACGTCCAGCCCTCGGCGAGGAGGTCAGCCGCCTCCTGCGGGGTCACGCGCCGTATCGGCATGGCGGAGATTCTGGGGCAGGGCCGGGGCGTTTGCAATCAAGTCGGTTCGGCAGATAATCCCGGACGATGGCCAAACAGCTCATCCGGGTGGTCGCTGCGGTGATCGAGAGGGAGGGCCGCTATCTCATCACCCAGCGCAATCCGACCGCCGTTCTGCCCCTCCTCTGGGAGTTCCCCGGCGGTCGCGTCGAGGACGGTGAGAGCGAGACTCAGGCCCTCGTCCGCGAGGTCAAGCACCGCATCGGCAGCGAGGTGGCAGTCTTCGAAAAGCTCGGCGACCATTTTCACGAATACGAGGCCTACGACGTCCTCATGTCCATGTACGCCTGCGCCCTCCCGCGCGGCGCCGATCCCGCTCCCGTCGGCGTCAACGACGTCCGCTGGGTCTCCTCCGAGGAGCTCGAGCGCTACGAGTTCCCGCCCGCCGATCAGTCCTCGATGTCCAAGCTCCTCGGCGTCACCAACTGAGCCGCGCGTCGCCTCATCGGTCGGCGCGCTCTCTGGCGGGCTCGCCGGCAGATTGTGAATCTCGGCTGCTCGGTCGCGGGGCGAGCGAGCGGGCCTGTGAGACAGGGAGTTGGCGCGTCTCGAAGAGAGGCTCTCGCCCCCCGCCGGGCCTCAGTCCGGGATCGGGAACGTGTCGCCCCACAGCGACTGGGCGCCGTCGATGCGGAGGGTGGTGCCGGTGATGTACTGGGCGGCGGGAGAGCAGAGGAAGACGATGGAGGCGGCGACCTCGTCGACGGTGCCGGCGCGCTTGAGCGGGCAGCGCCGGACGGCGGCCTCGATGGCCTCGCGCGGGTAGCGCTCCGTGCCGGAGGAGAGGATCACGCCGGGGGCGACGGAGTTGACGAGGATGTTGAAGCGCGACCACTCGACGGCGAGGGTCATGGTCATGTTCTCGACGCCGGCGCGGGCGGCGCCGGTGTGCACCATGAGGGGGAAGCCGCGGTAGATGTTGGCGATGACGTTCACGATGCGGCCGCGCGCGGCGGGGATCATGGCGGCGGTGGCGACGGCGCGGGTCATGTAGAACGTGCCGCTCAGGTTGTTGCGGATGACGGCCTCGAAGCCGCGCGGGCTGATGCTCTCCGCCGGGGCGGGAAACTGGCCGCCGGCGTTGTTGACCAGGATGTCGATGCGGCCGTGATGCTCGAGGGTGCGGGTGATGAAGGCCTCGACCTGCTCGGGCTCGCGGATGTCGCAGGTGTCGGCCACGACGGCGTCGGGGCCGGCGAGCGCCGAGAGCTGGCGGGCGGCGGCGTCGAGCTTCTCGCGGGTGCGGCCGCAGATGACGACGCGGGCGCCGAGGCGCACGAGCTCCGCGGCGGTCGCCAGGCCGATGCCGCTGCCGCCGCCGGTGACGATGGCGACCTGCCCGTCCATGATGGCGGGCGCGAAGATGCGCTGTGACTCGGCGCTGGGGGGCTGCCTCATGCGTCCTCTTCTTCCTCGCCGAACAGGCCGAGCTGGGGCTCGTTGGGCTGGGGCGGCGGTGGGTCGGTGCGGAGATGGCCGGTGTCGTCGAGATAGTCTGCCGCCAGTCGGTCGCGGGCGAGGCGGTCGACGTCGGCCAGGAGGCCCAGGAGGCGCTGGAGGATCTCGCTCGAGCGGATGGTCCTCACGCCCTCGTCGACCAGCTGGGCCTCGATCGCGCGCGCGAGGCGCTGGAAATCGGGCGGGCCGAGGCCCGGCCGGTCACGGCAGACGCGCGCGAGGACGCGGACGATCTTGTCCGGGGCGAAGACCTCGGTGCCGCCCTTTCGCTTCTGCACCTTGATGCTGGGCGGCCGCGACAGCTCGTAGGTGGTGAAGCGGCGCCGGCACTCGTTGCAGACGCGGCGGCGCCTCACGCCGTCGGGGGCGGTGCGTGAATCGACAACCTGTGAATCGCCGCCGCAATAGGGGCACTGCACGCGGGAACCTCGCCCCCGGATCCTACTCTGGACCGGGCGGCGGACACGAATACTTGCCCATCCCGCTGGTCTGGGTGGCCGTATCGGAGAACCGGTAGACGATCCCGCCCGGCGCGACGGCCACGGCCTCGATGAAGCCGATGCCGGCGCCGGCCAGATGCTCGACCTGCGCGTGGGCGGGGTCGCGCCATCCGCCTACCTGGTAGAGGGCGTTGCCGCCGAACATGTTGGTGGCCGCGTAGAGGGTCTGCTCGTCGCCGGGCGGGGACATGGCGCAGTCGGACAGCGCGCGCGGAATCGCCACGTGGATGACCTGCGACGCGTCGGGGCGGAGTCGGCCGCTGTCGCCGCGCGCCAGGCAGATGAGCTCGGCGTCGTGCTTGGCGGCGGCGAACCCGGCGCATCCGCCGGGCGGCGCCGGATCGGCCAGGCACAGGCCCTCGAAGTCGTGGCCGCAGTTGGTCTTGTGCGGCGAGCTGCAGGTCACGCCGCCGAGCGGGTACGACGGCGCGGTGAGCTCGAACTTCGCGGCGGCGGTCCGCTTGAAGTGGCGCATGTAGCCGCCCGATGTGAGGGCGTAGTAGACGTCGCCCGAGCGGCTCAGTCCCTCGATGTCGTCGCTCGAGCGGCCGTCGAGCGGCAGGCGGCCCTTCGCGAGGCCGGCGCCGCTGTCGGCGTCGATGATCGCGAACGCGCCGTGGGTCCCGCTGTCGCCGACGACGAGGACGTGCGCCGGCAGGCCGAAGCTCGCCTCGACCCACACCGCGCCGGATGCCTCCGGCACGTCGATCGTCTTCTCGAACGGCACGGGGCGGCACTCCGGCATGGCGGGGTTCGCGGCCGCTCCGCCGGGCGCCGCGCCCGCACCGGACGCCGCGCTCGCGCCCGCGCCGGACGCCGGACCCGACGCCGACCCCGGCCCCGCGCCGGGCGTCGTGGCGCGCGCCCTGGCTTCCGGCCCCTCGGCCTTCCGCGAGTCGCATCCCCACGCCGTCCACCCCATCCCCCACGCCACCGCGAGGAGCATCCCTGGCCAGAGCCGCATCTGCGGCGTAGCCTACAACCCGTGCCCGGCTCCGGCACGTATCTGGTTCGAGAGATCTTCGGCCCCACCCTGCAGGGGGAAGGCGCCCACGCGGGCAGGCCGTGCGTGTTTCTCCGCTTCGCGGCCTGCAACCTGGCCTGCACCTGGTGCGACACCGATTTTCTCCCGGAGCGGTCGGCGCGCATGACCGCCGCCGAGATCACCGCGCGCCTGCTCGAGCTCGACCGGCACGGCTCGCGGCTCCTCATCGTGACCGGCGGCGAGCCGGCGCTGCAGTGGGACGAGCCGCTGGCGCGCGCCCTGCGCGGGGCCGGCTTCGCGGTCCACATGGAGTCCAACGGCACGCGCCCGCTGCACGCGCCGGTCGACTGGCTCACCATCTCGCCCAAGCCGCAGTTCCACACCGCCGCGATCGACCTCGCGCCGCTCGCGCCCTCGGAGTGCAAGCTGGTCGTCGACGACACGGTCGACGACCGCAGCCTCGCCGGCTACGAGTCGCGCTACGCCGACTGCGCGCTGTGGTTCCTGCAGCCCTGCATGGACGAGCGCTACGCCGACCACCTGGCGCGCACGCTCGCGCTCCTGGAGCGCCACCCGCGCTGGCGGCTCTCGCTCCAGCTGCACAAGATCATCGGCGTCCCCTGACGCCGAGATCAGTCGCGCTGCGCCACGTCCGCCGCGGCCGAGAGCAGGAGCCAGGTCACGACGAGCGACACGAGCGACGGCAGGATGGCCACGCCGATGGACAGGCCGAGCGCGTCGCGCACCTTGGGCGCGCTGAACAGGCACACGAGCGTGGACGTGCCGCTCAGCGCGACGGCGAACGACCAGGCCACGCGCGACCGGCGCAGAACCATCGCGCACAGGGCCGCCTGCAGCGACCCGGCCAGGTACAGCGCCACGAGGAGCGGGATCGGCAGCGTGTCGGCGCGCACCGCGCCCAGGATGCCCAGCACGACCAGCGCCACGCCGAAGCCGATCCCGACGTAGGCGCCGATGGCACCGATCGAGCCCCGCGCCAGCGGCTTGCGCGGCGCCGCGGCCAGCGCGCGCCGGCGCCTGCTCGCCTCCTGCGCCGGCTGCTCCACCGCGCCCGCGGTCGCCGCGCCCGCGCCGCCTTCCGCACGCGAGGCGCTCGCAGCGCTCGCCGCGCCCGCGCCGCTCGCGCTCGCGGCGCTGCTCGCGGCCCCGCCGCGCTTCTTCTGATTCCTCTTGGCCATGCTTGGTCCTCGCTCGTCGCCGTCAGCGCTTGCGCTTCCACAGGCGCGACCAGAATCCGCCCAGGTCGTCCTCGTCCGGCGCGATCGGCGGCGGCGCGGTGCCGATCGGCGTGCGCGGGCGGTGCGGGGCCGGGGCCGGCCCGAGGCCGATCGGCTCCGCGTGCGGCACCCGGTGCGGGATGGTGGTCGGCACCACGGCGGGAATCTCGCCCGAGCTGGTCCCCGACGGCCGCCGCCGCGTCACCGCCGTGGTCGGCTCCTCCTCCAGCTCGGCCAGCGAGCGCGTGAGAGGCATCGCGACCAGCGCCTGCTGCCGGTCCTCCTCCTCCTTGAGGAACTCGCGGCGGAACTCCTTGCGCATGAACTCGCGCAGCTCGCGCGGATCGAAGCGGTAGGCGTCGAGCAGCTGGGTCAGGTGGCCGTACACCTCGGCGGCGCTCTGATAGCGGTCGTTGACGTCGCGCTCCAGCGCCTTGAGCACGATCGCGTCCAGCTCCGGCGTCACGCGCCGGTTGAACTTCGAAGGCGGATCGACCTCCGCCTTGCGCACCTTCTCCATCAGCGCGAACTCGGTGTCGCCCCTGAAAAGCTTTTCAGTCGTCAGCATCTCGTGGAGGATGATGCCGGTCGAGAACACGTCGGTGCGCGCGTCGACCGGCATCCCGCGGATCTGCTCGGGCGACATGTAACTGAACTTGCCCTTGAGCACGCCGATCTCCGACGTGAACTTCATCAGCGCCTGCGCGATGCCGAAGTCGAGCAGCTTCACGTCGCCGCTGTAGGCCAGCCGCACGTTGGACGGCGACACGTCGCGGTTGACGATGCTGAGCGGGCGCCCGTCGGGGCCGGCCAGCCGGTGCGCGAAGTCGAGCCCCTCCGCGATGCGCGCCGCGATGTACACCGCGTGCGGGACCGGGATGCGCAGGTTGCTCTTCTGACAGCGGCGCAGAACCTGCGTGAGGTCGCGCCCGCCGATGTACTCCATGGCGATGTAGTGCCGCCCCTCGATCCGGCCGACCGCCATGGTCCTGACGATGCCGCGGTTGTGCAGCAGCATCGCGAGCTGCCCCTCGCGGTGGAACATGTCGACGAAGCGCGCCTCGCGGGCCAGCTCCGGACGCATGACCTTGATCGCGAGCAGCTCCTGCCCCCCGCTTCCGTCGCGCGGGCGGGCCCGGTACACCTCTGCCATGCCACCGCGGGCGATGAGGCCCAGCAGGTAGTAGGGGCCAAACGGAGCCGGATCGCTGGGCGACCCGGGGTTCAGCTTGCTTGCCTTCGCTACCTTATCCTTGGTCATCCGCGTCGGGATCCGGCGAGCGTCCGCGAAATCTACCACTTCACAGGAGCCGCGCGAAAACGACCCACACGCGATGTCCGCGGGCCGCGATCCGGGGAGCCAGAGAATCTCCGAGGCCCGTTCCTGTGAACGCTAACACGATCCCGAATTGTTATGAATTTCCAAAGTTGATAGAGTCAGACCCACACGTCGGCGCCTCCGGGACGCGCCGGGTGCCCCCAACAAAAACATCGTGAGCATGGACGAGCGAGGGGCCTCCGGGGCGAGGGCCATCATTCTGGAGCGCAACAAGCTCGTGAGCCGCAAGCTGGTTCGCTTTTTCACCTGCGCCGGCTTCGACCCCATCCCGCTCGACAACCCGCACGACGTCAAGAAGCACCTCCCCGGCTCCTATCTACTGGGTGCCGACGCCTTCGACGTCGAGCTGGTGGTCGAGGCGTTGCGCAACAATCCCACATTGCGCGTCGTCCTCTGGACCGCCGAGCCGCTGCAGCGTTCGCTGCACTACATGGTGGAGAACCCGAACATCTCGAACGTGCTCGGGCGCGCAGACTTCGACAGCCCGCCGCGCGGCTGGGAGCTGATGCTGGTCCTGCGCCGCTTGCTCCGCCCGCGCGAGGAGGGGCCGAAGTTCGCGTGGTACCTGGACTGGGGCTTCACCGGGTTCCAGGAGCGGGTCATCGACACGGTCGGGCGCGATCGCCTGGTCGAGAAGGTGCAGAAGTTCGTGCACCACCTCGGGGTGCGCGAGCGGGTGGGCGAGCTCTTCAGCGAGCTCGCCCACGAGCTGCTCATGAACGCCATGTTCGACGCGCCGGTCGACGAGCGCGGCCAGCCCAAGTACGCGCTCGACCGCAAGGCCAGCCTGGTCCTGGCGGAGCACGAGCAGCCCTCCCTGCGCCTGGCGTCGGACGGGAGTCGCCTGGCCATCCAGGTCACGGACGGATTCGGCCGCCTCGAGCGCGGTCACGTGTTCGAGGGGCTGCAGCGCGGCCTGAACGGCGGGCAGATGGATCAGTCGCGCGGGGGCGCGGGCCTCGGCATGGTGGTCTGTCACAACTGCACCGTCGCGATGTTCTTCGACGTGGTGCGCCACCGGAAGACCGAGGTCACCGGCATCTTCGACCTCGACCTCGGCCAGCGCGAGTTCCGCGCCCAGGCCAAGTCGCTGCACTACTTCGAGATGTAGTGGGCGCCGCCGTGTCGCAGGCGCTGCTGGGGTCACGCTTGTTCGCGTCACGCCTTCGCGCGCTGGGTCGCCGCGCTGATCGCCTCCACCAGCTGGCGCGAGGTCACCGGCTTGAGGACAAAGCTGTGGATCTGACAGGACGCGATGGCCTGGCTCAGCTGCGGGGCATCGGCGAATCCACTGATCAGCACGCGCACGATTTGCGGGTGCATCGCGGCGGCCTCGGCCAGGAGCTCGAGCCCGCTCAGCGCCGGCATCCACTGGTCGGTGATGACCACGTCGTAGGGGACCGAACGCAGCTCGGCCAGCGCCGCGACAGGGTCGGTGAACCGGCTGACCTCGTAGAGGTGACGGAGAGCCCGCTCGAGGAAGTCCAGGATATCGGGCTCGTCGTCCACCAGGAGCAGCCTGCTCCGGGCCGCAGGGTCGGAAAACGACAGGGGCGCCTCCTCAACTTGCGTACTTACACATTTGTGGAGCGCGCCGCAATGTTTGGCCTCGGAAAGCAAATTCGTTAGAATCCAGGCAGAGTTGGTCGCAACCGGCCACAGGTCCCAGGCTGCTCCCTTGTCCCGTCGTCGCGTCCTCGCTGTTTCCCCTGACCTCGACCAACTTCGCCGGATTGTCGCGAGTCTGGAGCGCGCCGGAGCCGAAGTGGATGCCGTTCGCTCGCCCGTTGCGGTCGAACAGCCGGTCATCCCGCATCGCTACATCTTCTATTCGATCCCGGACGGCAAGCTCGACGAGGTCGAGCACCACCTGGGGCGAACTCGGCAGAAGGCACATGTTGCGGTCGTCGTGCCACAGGCCCGCTTGACCGAGCTCACGCGCCTTCTCTCCGATCGCCGCATCAATCACGTCATCGTTGGTGACGAGCTCGACCGCGGCGTCTTTGTCACCGCGCAAAAATTGCTGACCGGCGACATCTTCGGGATCGAGAAGTACCTCCCCGAGGGCACACCCGTGCACTACCTCCGGCTCAACGACTTCGAGGGCCGCGGGCGGGCCATCGACACGGTGCTCGACTTCGCCCAGGAGGCGCGCTTTCGCCGACAGATCCGCAACGCCATCGGGTCGGTCTGTGAGGAGCTCCTCATGAATGCCCTCTACGACGCGCCCGTGGACGAGCTGGGAAATCAGGTGTTCGCCGATATCGATCCGCACGACCGGACCAAGACGCGCTCGCCCAAGCCCGTGTCCATCCGCTACGCCGCGACCGACACCCAGTTCGCGATCGCGGTGCGCGACCGGTTTGGCCGCCTCGCCAAGAACACGATTCTCTCGTACATCAACAAGTGTCTGACCTCACCGGATCAGATCGATCGGAAGACGTACGGGGCCGGCCTCGGGCTCTACCTGGTCGCGAGCGCGGCGGCGAGCTATATCGTGAACGTCGCGTACGGCATCGCGACCGAGGTCGTGTGTACCTTTGATCGCGCCAGCAAGGTCCCCCTGCGGCTGGTCGGTGTGTTCATTCATCCCGGCCAGGCGGAGAAGCTGCAAGAGAGTCCCGACGTCGAGCTGCTCCTGCGTCGCAAGCAGGTGGGCTGAGGCGCGAGCATGAGCGCGATCGGCGAGCGCCAGTTCGGTCCCTACCGTCTGGTGCAGCAGATCGCCGTCGGTGGCATGGCCGAGATCCACCTGGCCAAGACGCACGGCATCGCGGGTTTCGAGAAGTACGTGGCTCTCAAGATGATCCACCCCAACTTCTCGCAGGACTCGCACTTCATCCAGATGCTGATCGACGAGGCCAAGATCACGGTCCAGCTGCAGCACGTCAACATCGCGCAGACCTTCGACCTCGGCCGCGTCGGCGACACCTTCTACATCACGATGGAGTACGTGGACGGAGCGGATCTCTACCGGCTGCTCCGCCGTAGCAGCGAGATCGATCGACTGTTCCCCATCCCGCTTTGCGCCTTCATCGGCAAGGAGGTGGCCAGCGGGCTCGACTACGCGCATCGCAAGCGCGACCACAACGGCCAGCCGCTCGGCATCGTCCACCGCGACGTGTCGCCGCAGAACGTCCTCATCTCGTACGCCGGCGAGGTGAAGCTGGTGGACTTCGGCATCGCCAAGGCCACCATGCGCGCGCGGCAGACCGCGGCCGGGGTCATCAAGGGCAAGTACTACTACATGTCCCCCGAGCAGGCGTGGGGCGAGCCGCTCGACCACCGGACCGACATCTTCTCGGCCGGCATCCTGCTCTACGAGACGCTGACCGGGCAGATGCTCTACCTCGAGGAGGACCTGCACAAGCTGCTCGACCGGGTCCGCCGCGCCGACATCCCGCCGCCCAGCACTCTGCGCGCCGAGATCCCGCCGCATCTCGACGCCATCGTGATGCGCGCGCTGTCCAAGCAGCCCGAGGACCGCTACCGATCGGCGGCGGAGCTGGCCCACGAGCTCGAGCGGTTCCTCCACGCGCACGCGCCGGTCTTCACGGCGAACAAGGTGACCGTGTGGATGAGCGATGTGCTGGGCCATGGCCCCGCGACGGCCCCGCCGGTGGAGAGCAAGCGGCAGCCGGTGCGCGACCGCGGCGAGACGCGCCGTCTGACCCGGGACCAGCTGGCGCGCGCGCGCTCGGAGTTCACCGACGAGAACAGCATCATCTTTGCGGCGTTCGAGGAGGAGGTGTCGGAGTCGCGCGGCACCGACGGCCATCGCTCCGGCACCGACGAGACCAGCACGTTCGACGTGCGCGTGCCGGCCGGCTCCGAGGATGAGGCCGACGTCGACTCGTTGCCCGAGGCGCCGCGCGATCAGCCGCCGGCTGTCAGGCCGTCGGCGATGCCGCCGCCGGCCGGCCCCGAGCGCATCACGGCCAACCTGCCGGTGTTCGTGGAACCGCCCACGAGGCGGCGTCTGCCCGGCCTGCCGGGGGTGAGTCCCTCGCCGCGCGGCGACGCGGAGGAGAAGGATGCGAACGGGGCGGGGCTGCGCGCCTCGCCGTCGGCGTCGCAGTCGTCGTCGGCGTCGCAGTCGTCGTCGTCGTCGGTGTCGCAGTCGTCGTCGTCGTCGTCGTCGCAGTCGTCGTCGTCGTCGGCGTACTCGTCGGCCTCTTCGTCGGCCTCGTCCGTGTCGTCATCGGGCTCGACCGCGTCGTCGTCACCGTCGGCCTCATCCTCCTCCTCGTCGTCGCCTTCCCTGCCGGCGGCGTCGTTGCCGTCCTCGTCGTCGTCATCGAGGTTGTCGTCGTCATCGAGGTCGTCGTCGTCCAGGTCGCGCGATCAGGACACGCTGCTCCTGATGGACGCCTCGCGGCTCGCCTCGGCGCGAGGCGCGGACGACGGCGCCGTCGACGAAAAGACCGATCCCGCGAATGTCGGCGCCGCGGGCGCCGACGACGATGGCGGCGCGCCCAGCCCGGACGACGCCACGATCATCTCCGAGGGGCCGAGCTGGTGGAGCGGGCCCGGCGACCTCACGGAGGTGGCCGAAGCGCCGTTCGGCGACCAGTCGTTCGTGCTGCCGCCCGGCGAGGTGGACCACGAGGGACCGACCTTGCTCAAGATCCCGCCGGTCGTGGTGCCGAAGCCGGGCGCGCAGAGCTGGGAGCGTGCGCCCGCGCTGTCCGCGCGCGTGCCGCAGCCGGCGGTGAGCCAGCTCAAGCCTCCGCGCACGTCGCGCCGCACGCCGACCGGCGGTGTCCCGGTGCACGGCCCGGGCGAGCTGGCGCTGGCCGGCCAGGCCCGGAACCGGCCGCTCAGCTCGGTCCTGGCCTCGCTCATCGCCGCCAGCGACAGGCAGTCCGCCGCCGAGGTGGCGCTGTCGCCCCCCACGCGCCTCGACGCGCGCCAGGAGGAGGCGGAGCCGCCGCCCCCGCGCGCGTCGCATCCGTCGGGGGCCGTGCCGCCCGCGCCGCGCCACGCACCGGGCACGCGCGAGCCGCCGCCGGCGCACGGATCGGGCGCGATCGAGTCGTCGCCGGTTCATCCGTCGCCGCCGCCCCAGCAGCAGTACGCGGCGCCGCCCGAGCCCATGTTCCCCGGCGCCGGGATGCTGGACCCGCAGCAGAGCTTCTCCACCCGCGCGATGGTGGCCGCGCTCGAGCGCGACGAGATCCCCGACCACTACAAGATCCGGCGCCGCAAGCAGCCGACCCCGTGGCTCATCGGGCTGTCCGCGCTCATCCTGTCGGCCAGCGTGGCCGCGCTCCTCCTCGCCGTCTACGGCGACGGCGACGCCGGCGGCGACGACGCGCTCCTGCAGCTCATCTCGGTGCCGTCGGGCGCCACCGTCACCATCGACGGCCAGGTCCTGTCCGCGCAGACGCCGACCGCGATCCGCGGCGCGCCCGGCAGGCGGTTCGTCATCCGCTTCGACAAGCCGCGCTACCAGCGCGACGAGCAGGAGTTCGTGGTGCCCGAGCAGGGCGACGTGCACCGCGTGATCGCGCGGCTCGACCCGATGGTGGTGAAGCTCTCGGTCGACAGCGAGCCGAGCGGCGCCGAGGTGTTCATCGGCGGCAACTCGGTCGGCCGCACGCCGCTCGAGCTGCCCGGCCTCGACCCGCAGACCACCACGTCGATCGAGCTCCGCCTCAAGGGCTACCGCCCGGTGAGGCAGCAGCTCGACTGGTCGCAGAAGACCGACGACCGGCTCCTGATCCACCTCACCCAGTAGCCGGCCGCCACGGCCGCGGCGCCCCCTCGCGCCGCTACTCCGTCTCGCGCAGGACGAGCAGCCCGCGGTCGATGTCGGCCACCCAGATGAGGCCGGCTTCCAGGTCCACGTCGAGGCCGATCGCGCCCTCGAACGGCCCGGGCGGACCGCTGTCCACATCCCACGTGTGGTAGTAGGCGACCAGCTCGGGGCTGGTCGGATCGGACAGGTCCAGGATGCGCACGCCGTCGTGGTAGTGGGTCAGGTACACGCGGTCGCCGAACAGCATCATGTTGTGGATCGAGACCTCGGGCCGCGTCTGGTACTCGCCGATCGTGGTCATGAACTCCTTCGACGCTGGATCGATGTCGACCACGCGCAGGTGGGCGTTGAAGCCCTCGTCGCCGTGGATGGCGATCCGTCGCCCCGCCACCTCGCCCGTCCAGCTGGCGTGGCTGTAGCCGTCCGACTGCATCCTGCCGCCCTCGGTCCAGTCGGCGCCGGCCCGGTCCATGATCACGAATCCGTCGGTCGTGCCGTTCAGGTACAGGCGATCGGGCTCGGCGAAGAGATCGTGGACCGCGACCGCGCTGCCATCGCCGGCCGCGGAGGGGGGATTCGGCACGCGCTCGACCAGGACCGGATGGGCCGGATCGCTGAGGTCGAAGATCGGCGTGTCGACGTCGTAGTTGGCGAGATAGGCCAGCGGGTGGCCCTTGTCGTCGTAGCGGATGAAGATCGAGTGGGCATACTCGCCGAGCCGCGAGACGACGACCGGGTTGGCCGGATCGCGCGCGTCCACGATCGGGCACAGCCCGCCGGCCAGGATGGCGAAGGTGCCGCCCTTGGCCTGGAACAGCTTCACGTCGTTGAAGTCCGCGGTCGGGTCGTCCTCGGACCGCACCACGCCCAGGTCGCTCGGGCTGGCCGGGTCCGAGACATCGACCAGGCGCAGATCGCCGCCCTGACCGCCGACGCCGTAGCTGGACAGGAAGGCGACGCCGTCCGCCACCTTGACGTTCGTGGTGATGAGAGGCGGCCATGGCTGGTCACCACCTCGCCACTCGGACACCAGCTCGAGGCCCTCCGCGTCCGACTCTCCCTCCGGGCGCGCGAACCGCTTCATCGCGCCGGGGCCGGAGGAGCACTGCGGCTCGTCCAGATCCGGCGCGTCGAAGCACTGGACGAACGCGACCGCGAGCTCATCCGACCCGGGGACGCCGCACACGCGCGTGGCGTTGACCAGCGAGAAGTCCTCGCGAATGATCGCTTCCCGGATGAAGAGGTTCGTGTCGTCGAGGTGGATGAGCGGATCGCCCGAGGCGTCGAGGTCGATGGCGAGGCCGTCCTCGCAGCTCTGGTGGATGAGCGGCATCTGGAAGTTGAACTGGCCCGGCCCGGCGAGCGACCAGCGGCCGTTCAGATCGACGCCCGCGAGACCGCCCTCGGGGCAGTCGAAGCCGTCGAAGGTCACCTCCTCGGGGTGCCCCAGCGGCCCGTCGGGGAACTCGTCCACCTCGGTGCTCGCGCAGCCCGAGCCGTCGCCGCCGCCCTCCTTGTCGTCTCCGCAGGCCGCGATCGCCCCGAGCGAGAGCGAGGTGCCGAGGAGAAGCGCACCGAGGCGGCGCACGAGCGGGGACACAGAGTCGAGCTGGACCATGAGCGTGCGTTCATACCACCGCTCTGCCGCCGTGCCTGCGCATCTCTTCACGGAAGGTGGCAGTCGCAGTCGGCCACCTCGCTGCGGCCCGTGTGATACTCTGCACCGTCGACACTGCTACAGGAGGGAGGTAGTGCCATGACGCAACCAGCGCGGCGCGAGTCGATGGTCGGTGAAATCAACACGCTGCTCGGCCGCGGCAGCGAATTCGAGGGCAAGCTCACGTTCGAGGGCACCGTGCGCATCGATGGCACGCTCCGGGGCGAGGTCTTCTCCGACGATGTCCTCATCGTGGGAGAGGGGGCGCGCGTCGAGGCTGAAGTCGATGTCGGCGAGATCATCGTGCAGGGTGCGGTGATGGGGAACATCCGGGCCAAGCGCTCCATCGAGCTCCTGACCCCTGGCCGGGTGAAGGGTGACCTCACGACGCCGAGCCTGCAGATCGACAAGGGCGTCATCTTCGAGGGCCGCTGCTTCATGGAGGGAGTGGCCGAGCGCATGAGCGCCGGTTCGAACGCCGGGACCAGCATGGCAACCGCGCGGAAGCAGCAGGCCGAGATCATCATGGAGTCGCCGGCCCCGCCGCCGCCGCCCAAGGGGCAGGTCCAGGCGGTCGCTTCCGCCCCGCCGCCCAAGGCGCCGGCCGCAAAGTAAGCCAGCTTCCGGAGCGGCGGGGCCCAGGTGGTCGAGCCGGGCTCGCCCGCTCACCGGTCGGTGCGACAACGCGCCGCACCGCGATGCGCCGCCCGACTGCGCGCCGCGCGCATCCAAGCCCCGGAAACGCGGGCGGTTGACAGGTACGAAGGGCGAATGGTATCAGGCACGCGCCCTTCGATGCCCGACAATCCGTCGGCTTGCGCGAGGTTTGAATGATCTCCACAACGGCGGTTTTGGAACCCTCCGGGCCCCACGCACGGCACGCGCACGAGACGCCGCTCATCGACATGGACTGGACGATCGTCGTCCAGCTCGTCCTGTTCCTCGTCGTCGTCGTGATGTGCAACCGGCTGCTTTTCCGGCCTTACCTCAAGATGCGCGACCAGCGCACGGCGGGTATCGAGGGCGCGCGCGATGAGGCGGCGCGCTTCTCGGCCGAGGCCGACGCCCGGCTGGCCCGCTACCAGAGCCAGGTCGAGGCCGCGCGCGTGCGCGCCCAGGACGAACGCCGCAAGATCCGCGGCGAGGCGGCCGAGCGCCAGCGCCAGCTGACCGACCGGGCGCGCGGCGACGCGACCCGCGTCCTCGACGAGGCCAAGGTCCGCATCCGACAGGAGAGCGACGCGGCCCGCACGCAGCTCATGCCGCAGGGGCAAGAGCTGGCCAGCGACATCGCCGACGCGCTGCTCGGCAGGAGGGTGGGCGCGTGATGCTGCGGCCGCGATCATTATTATTGGGCGCAGGCACGGCGGTCGCGCTCGCCTTCGTCATGGCCGGCGGCGACGAGTCGCCGGCGCGCGCGCAGACGGAGGGCGGGCCGGTCGATGATCGCCCGGTCGCCGGGGCCGACAGCGAGGAGCCCGAGAGCGGCGAGAGGCCGGAGAGCGGCGAGAAGACCGAGCCGCCGCCGCCCATCAACTGGTTCCACCTGCACTACGGCAAGGACAGCGGGGGCGGCACGCTCGAGCCGGGCGAGGAGCCGATGCCCCCGGGCCTCCTGTTCGCGCTCATCAACTTCGCGGTCTTCGTCAGCATCCTGGTCAAGTTCGCCGGGCCCAAGCTGGCCACCTACCTGCGCGTGCGCCACGAGACGGTGAAGGGGCAGCTCGACGAGGCCGCGCGGCTGCGCGCGGAGGCGCGCGACAAGCTCGACGAGTACAACCGGCGCATCGAGGGCATGGACCAGGAGGTGACCCGGCTCATGCACGAGATCCGCGCCGAGGCGGAGGCCGAGCGCGACCACATGCTGGCCCAGGCGCGCAGCCAGGCCGAGGCGCTGACCCGCGAGGCCCAGCTCCGCATCGAGAGCGAGATCGCGCGCGCGCGGCTCGCGCTCGAGCGCGAGGTGGTCGCCGCCGCGGTGGCCGCGGCCGAGAAGGTGCTGCGCGAGCGCACCACGCCCGAGGATCAGGCGCGGCTGTTCGACGGCTTCATCGCCAGCCTCGGTGCGGCCGGCAGCGGCCCGTCCGGCCCGGCCGGCGGCGGGGGAGGTGGGGGAGGCAGCGAGCGCCCGCGGCGCGGCTCCGTCGACGAGGAGTGGGGCTCATGATCACCGGAAGCGTCGCGCGCCGCTACGCCAAGGCGCTGTTCCTCATCGGCTCCGACGACGGCAACCTCGAGCGCATCGGGCGCGAGGTCAGGACCCTGGCCTCGGCGATCAAGCGCTCGCACGAGCTGGCCGTGACCCTGTCCAACCCGGTCTTCCCGCGCTCCGACCGCGAGAAGGTGCTGCGCGCGCTGCTCGACCGCATCGGCGCCACCCAGGCGGTCGTCAACTTCACGCGCCTCCTGCTCGACCGCGAGCGGGTGGGCGTCCTGCCCGACATCTCGCGCTCGCTCGACTCGATGATCGACGAGCGCGCCGGCCGGGTCGCCGCGCAGGTCAGGTCGGCCGCGCCCCTCGACGAGCAGCAGCAGAAGCAGCTGGTCAAGACGCTCGAGGCGCTGAGCGGCAAGAAGGTCGACATGGCGGTCGAGCAGGATCCGTCGCTGCTCGGCGGGGTGGTCGCCAAGGTGGGCGACGTGGTCTACGACGGCAGCCTGCGCACCCAGCTGGAGAGGATTCGCCAGGACCTGATCGTGTAGTCGATCGAGTCGTCGATCGCGACGCCGGTCCTTGAGACGAGGAAGCCACGACATGGATATCCGAGCCGAAGAAATCAGCGACATCATCCGCAAGCAGATCCAGGACTACGAGCGCCGGGTCGAGGTGTCGGAGACCGGCACCGTCCTGACGGCCGGTGATGGCATCGCCCGCGTGTACGGACTGGGCGGGGCCATGGCCGGTGAGCTGGTCGAGCTGCGCTCGACCGACGGCGACGTGGTGAGCGGCATGGTGCTCAACCTGGAAGAGGACAACGTCGGCGTCGCGCTGCTCGGCCAGTTCGAGGCGATCCGCGAGGGCGACCAGGTCAAGCGGACCGGCCGCATCGTCGAGGTGCCGGTCGGCGAGGAGCTGCTCGGTCGCGTGGTCAACGCCATCGGCCTGCCCATCGACGGCGGCAAGCCGCTGACCGGCAAGGACCGCCGCGTGGTCGAGATCAAGGCGCCCGGCATCGTGACCCGCAAGTCGGTGCACCAGCCGCTGCAGACCGGCCTCAAGGCGATCGACTCGATGATCCCGATCGGGCGCGGCCAGCGCGAGCTCATCATCGGCGACCGCGGCACCGGCAAGACCGCGGTGGCGATCGACACGATCCTCAACCAGAAGGGCCAGGGCGTGTACTGCTTCTACGTGGCCATCGGCCAGAAGCAGTCCACCGTGGCCACCGTGGTCGACCGGCTCAAGAAGTCGGGCGCCATGGAGTACTCGACCGTGGTCGTGGCGGGCGCCTCGGAGCCGGCGCCGCTCCAGTTCATCGCGCCCTACACCGGCTGCACGATGGCCGAGTTCTTCCGCGACAGCGGGCGCGACGCGCTCATCGTGTACGACGATCTCTCCAAGCAGGCGGTCGCCTACCGCCAGCTCTCGCTGCTCCTGCGCCGGCCGCCGGGTCGCGAGGCCTACCCCGGCGACGTCTTCTACCTGCACAGCCGCCTGCTCGAGCGGGCAGCCAAGCTCAACGAGAAGTTCGGCGGCGGCAGCCTCACCGCGCTGCCGATCATCGAGACCCAGGCCGGCGACGTGTCGGCCTACATCCCGACCAACGTCATCTCGATCACCGACGGTCAGATCTACCTCGAGTCGGATCTGTTCTACTCCGGCATCCGGCCCGCGGTGAACGTCGGCCTGTCGGTGAGCCGGGTGGGCGGCTCGGCCCAGACCAAGGCCATGAAGAAGGTGGCTGGCAAGCTGCGCCTCGAGCTGGCCCAGTACCGCGAGATGGCGGCGTTCGCGCAGTTCGGCTCCGACCTGGACAAGGTGGCCCAGGCGCAGCTGGCGCGCGGGCAGCGCATGACCGAGCTGCTCAAGCAGAGCCAGTACAGCCCGCTCGCCATGGAGGAGCAGGTGGTCGTGCTGTACGCCGGGACCAACGGGTTCATCGACGACTATCCGGTGGCCGCCATCGGGCGCTACGAGCGCGAGCTGATGCAGTACCTGCGCACGCGCAAGAAGTCGCTGCTCGACAGCCTGCGCGGCTCCGGCCAGCTCGACGACGCCATGGACCGCGAGATCCGCGACGCGCTGACCGAGTTCGCCAAGACCTTCTCGGTCGAGGACAACTCCAACTAGTCGCGGAGCCGTCATGCCCTCGCTCAAGGCCATCCGCACGCGAATCGCGTCGGTCAAGAACACGCAGAAGATCACGCGTGCGATGAAGCTGGTCGCGGCCGCGCGCCTGCGCCGCGCCCAGGACGCCATCATCGCGGCGCGCCCCTACTCCGAGGCGCTCGAGCGCGTGGTGTCCGAGCTGGCCGAGCGCGCGGGGCGCGAGGCGCACCCGCTCCTGGCCGAGCGGCCGGGCAAGCGGGCCCAGGTGCTGGTCTTGACCAGCGACCGCGGCCTGGCCGGGTCGTTCAACGCCCAGCTCTTTCGCCGGACCGAGGCGGTGCTCGCCGAGGACCTGAGCGGCTGGGACGAGACCGCGCTGCGCGTGGTCGGGCGCAAGGGCAACGAGTTCTTCAAGCGGCGCCAGGTCCCGATCATCAAGTACATCGCGGCGCCGACCAGCGCCACGGCGCTCGACGTGTCGCGCGAGCTGGCCAACCACCTCGTGCACGACTTCCTCGAGGAGAAGGCCGACCGCTTCTACCTCATCTACAGCGAGTTTCTGAGCGCGATGAGCCAGAAGCCGGTCGTCCGCCAGCTCCTGCCCATCGAGCCGCGCCAGCCGACCGAGACAGAGACGAAGAAGGAGAAGGAGTCGCAGCGGGCGGGCGACTTCCTGTACGAGCCGAGCAAGGAGGAGCTGCTCGAGCACCTCCTGCCGCTCTACGTGCAGAACGGCATCTATCGCGCCGCGCTCGAGTCGATCGCGTCGGAGCTGGGCGCGCGCATGAGCGCGATGGACAGCGCCACGCGCAACGCGGGCGAGATGATCGACCGCCTCACGCTCCAGTACAACCGCGCCCGGCAGGCCGCCATCACCAAGGAGCTGCTCGAGATCATCGGCGGCGCCGAGGCGCTCAAGGGATAACGAGGGACAAGAGGATAGCCATGGCCACGGATATCTCACCCAACACGATCGGAAGCGTCACCCAGGTCATCGGACCTGTCGTGGACGTCGCCTTCGAGAGCGCCGACCTTCCGGAGATCGGCACCGCGCTGCTGCTCTCCAACCCGGCCATCAACGACAAGAAGAACAACCTCACGGTCGAGGTTGCGCAGCACCTGGGCGAGCGCACGGTGCGCGCCGTGGCGATGGACACCACGGACGGCCTGGTGCGCGGGATGCAGGTGACCAACACCGGCAGCCCGATCACGATGCCGGTCGGGCGCGAGGTGCTGGGTCGCATCCTCAACGTGGTCGGCGAGCCGGTCGACGAGCGCGGCGAGGTCAAGACCAAGCGGCGCGACCCGATCCACCGCCTCTCGCCCTCGTTCGTGGACCAGGCCACCTCGATCGAGGCGTTCGAGACCGGGATCAAGGTCATCGACCTCCTGGCTCCGTACCGGCGCGGGGGAAAGATCGGCCTGTTCGGCGGCGCGGGGGTGGGCAAGACCGTGCTCATCCAGGAGCTCATCAACAACGTCGCGATGAAGCACGGCGGCTTCTCGGTCTTCGCCGGCGTCGGTGAGCGCACCCGCGAGGGCAACGACCTGTGGAACGAGATGGCCGAGGCCAAGCTGTCCGACGGCAACCCGGTGCTGTCGAAGACCGCGCTCATCTTCGGCCAGATGAACGAGCCGCCCGGCGCGCGCCAGCGGGTCGGCCTGTCGGCTCTGACCGTGGCCGAGTACTTCCGCGACGTCGAGAAGCAGGACGTGCTCCTGTTCATCGACAACATCTTCCGCTTCACCCAGGCGGGCTCCGAGGTGTCGGCGCTGCTCGGCCGCATCCCGTCGGCGGTCGGCTACCAGCCGACCCTGGCCACCGAGATGGGCATCCTGCAGGAGCGCATCACCTCGACCCGCGAGGGCTCGATCACGTCGGTGCAGGCCATCTACGTGCCGGCCGACGACCTGACCGACCCGGCGCCGGCGACCGCCTTCGCCCACCTCGACGCGACCACGGTGCTCTCGCGCGCGCTGACCGAGAAGGGCATCTACCCGGCGGTCGATCCGCTCGACTCGACCTCGACGATCCTCTCGCCACAGGTCGTCGGCGACCACCACTACAACGTCGCGCGGCAGGTGCAACAGGTCTTGCAGCGCTACAAGGATCTGCAAGACATCATCGCCATCCTCGGAATGGACGAGCTGAGCGAGGACGACAAGCTGGCGGTGGCGCGGGCGCGCAAGATGGAGAAGTTCCTGTCGCAGCCGTTCCACGTGGCCGAGACCTTCACCGGCACGCCCGGCGTCTACGTCGAGCTCAAGGACACCATCACCGCGTTCGAGGAGATCCTGCAGGGCAAGCACGACTCGGTGCCGGAGCAGGCCTTCCACATGGTCGGCACCATCGACGACGCGCTGAAGAAGGCCGAGCAGCTGGCCAAGCGGGCGGCGGCGTAGGACCCGACCGGTGGCCCAGACCAAGACAGCCGACAAGCACGCGCCGCCGCCGGGCGCGCTGCGCGTCTCCGTGGTGACCCCGCGCGGCCCGGTGGCCGACGAGGAGACCGACGGCGTGACGGCGCCCGGCCAGCTCGGCGAGTTCGAGGTCCTGCCCGGTCACGTCCCGTTCCTGACCCAGCTCCACCCGGGCGTCCTCGTCCTCGGCGACAAGCAGGGCCGCCGCGTGTTCGCCGTCTCGTCCGGCTTCCTCGAGGTCGAGCCCGACGGCGAGGTCCAGGTCCTGGTCGAGCAGGCCGTCGCGGCCGAGAAGGTGGACGCGGCCGCGGCCAGGAAGATCGTCGACGAGCTGGGCCCGAAGATCAAGGACTGGAAAGAGGCGCTCGACGCCGACTGGAAGAACCTCAAGGCCCGCCTCGACTGGGCCCAGGCCCAGCTCGACGCCCAGACCCGCCGCGCGGCGTAGAGCTCGCCGCTCCGATCAGGCGGCGAGGCGCTCGTCCTCGCGGTCGAGTCGCACGAAGGTCGAGCGCGCGGCCCGGAGGAGCGCGGCCTGCCCGGCGCCGATGGCGCAGGGGACGGCGGCCAGCAGGAAGAAGGGAGGGTCGCCGGAGGCGCCGACCACGAGGGCGAACGAGGCGGCGACCAGCGCGTGGTGCGCGAAGCTCTGCCGCGCGAGCCGGCCCACGTCGTCGGCCGAGGTCGCCCGGCGGGCGGCGAGCACCTGGACGAGCCCCATGAGCCGGCCGCCCAGCGCGAAGCCGCGAACGGTCGCCGCGACCATGCCCGCGGTCCCGGCCGCGAACGCGACGCCGTGCTCGGGCACATCGCCGAGCGCGAGCAGGCAGCAGACGAGGCCGGCCGGGGCGAACACGAACGCCGTCAACACGCCCCAGGTCACCGACGAGAAGGCGGCGGCCGCGCAGACCAGGGGCATGCGCCGCGGCTCCTGGTTCACGATGGGCATGCGGCGGAAGGGGCCGTCGCCGAGCGCGGAGCCCGGCACCGCGCGCCAGCCCCAGCCCGCGCGATGACTGCGCGCGACGGTCCAGGTGACCGACCCGCCCACCAGGAGCGCCACGATCGAGACGCCGGCAATCCAGTCCATGCTTCCTCCAGGAAACGCACCACGACTGTCCGCGATTCCCTGATTGGATGCCGCAGCCTGGACCTGGCCGGACATCTTGTCCCCTTGGCCCGCCGCGGCGGGCGATCGAGGCTGGACGCAGCATGTTCTGGCGATGCGATCACTGCGGGGCCATCAACGACGTCCTTGAACCTCAAGGGGCCCGAGGTCGAGTCCCTCCTGCACGAGGGCAGCTTCAAGGCGGTGTGCGAGCGGTGCGGGAAGGCCTCGGCGGATCCCGAGCGGATGGACACGCCGAGCTCGCTCTTCGACCTCGTCGAGACCGCACTGGGCAAGCAGCCGTCGGCGAGCCACCTGATATCCGAGGACAACACCGTCGCGGTGCACGACACGCCGCGGGTCTGGGGCAAGCCGTTCGACAAGGTGGGCACGACGGTGTCGGTCACGGCGGCGCCGGCCCTGCTGGTCGAGACCATGGCGAAGGTCATCGTGCGGGGCCGGTCCGTGATCGACATCGTGAGCCTGGATGCGCCCGGCGAGGGCGACGAGTTCGAGCGGATGATCTTCCAGAGCCTGAAGACCGCCACCCACGACACCAAGGGGCAGGTGGTCATCCGCATCCTGCTCGGCTTCGTCCCGGTGGAGGGGCGATTCAACACCTGGTGCGCGCGCCTGCTCGCGGCCATCAAGAGCTGGGGAGGCGCCGCGACGCCGCGGCTGTTCATCGGTCAGCTCTACTCGATCAAGCACCAGCAGTGGAACCACTGCAAGATCATGGCGTCCGATGGTGTGCGCGCGATCGTCGGGGGCCACAATCTCTGGTGGGCCGCCTACGCCACGCTGCCCATGGCCCACGACATCTCGCTGCACGTGGTCGGAAAGGCCGCGTATGACGCCCAGGTGTTCTGCGAGTACATGTGGAACTGGGGCGGGTGGTGGCTCAACGCCTGGACGCTCAAGCCCGGCCAGTGCAAGGACACCGACTGGGTCCAGGTGAAGACACTCGACAGCAAGGAGGCACCGGTCCGGATCTTCAGCTGCTTTCCCTGCGTCGAGGACAGCAAGCGCAGCACCAGCAGCGAGACCGTGTTCGCGCCCGCGATCAAGCTGCCGGTGCTGGCGCAGCCGGTGCCGCTCGGCCATCGCGGCCTCTACCTCACCGAGGAGCCGAACCCGTTCGCGGCCCGCGTCATGGGTCTCGGCCGGTGCGAGCAGAGCCACCTGGTCTCCACCGCGAGCGACATCGCCAAGCAGACCATCATCAAGAACGCGAAGTTCTCGCTCAAGCTCTGCCAGCAGGACCTGGTGTTCCTGGGCTCGGGGCCGGCGTTCCCGTTCAAGGAGGAGGATCACCTGGTCTGCAAGTGGATCGCCGAGGCGCTGCTCGCGAATTCGAAGCTGTCGGTGAAGATCGTCGTGTCGCCCCTGCGCGCCTACGGCGGCGGCGCGCAGTACTCGTGGACCTCGGGAGCGACCGGCACGATGGCGCTGCTGCAGAAGCTGCTGCTGAAGTACGCGGGGAGCGCGAAGCAGGTCGAGAGTGCGATCGCGCGCCTCGAGGTCGCGCCGTTCTGCTTCACGGCATGCGAGTTCGAGAGCGAGGACGACTACCGCTGGCCGACGCTGGCCAAGATCGGCAAGCCGTACCCGACCGGGTTCGCGTGCTTTCCGACCCCGGCGAACCACGCCAAGTTCTATGTCGCCGACGACGACGTGTGCTACGTGGGCTCGGACAATCTCTACCCCAACTCGAACGCGGAGTTCGGCTACCTCGTCGAGGGCCGCGTGGTGGAGGCGCTGCTCGAGGACTACTGGAACCTGGTCTGGTACCACTCCAGGCGCCACCGCGTGCCCGCGAAGGTCTGACCGCGCGCAGCGGCGTGAAGGCAATCAGCCGCGGTGCGCGGTCGGATGGACGAGCGGCCTGTAGCCGGCGGCGAGCACCGCGACGGTCGCGGGCGGCGTGAGGAGCTCGACCTCGTCGCCGGGGCGCTCGAGCGGCGCGCCGTAGCCGGAGAACGACCACGGCAGGAGGGCGCCGCCGAGCCAGAGCGCCGCCGTGCCGCCGAGCCTCACGAATGCGCCGTCGGGCAGGGCGGCGAGGCGGGCCGGGCGCGTCAGCTTGCGCCGCGTGCGGGGCTCGACTCGCTCGCCGTGGAGGCGCGCGTCCATCTCGAAGGCGCGCGGCTGCCGGTCGAGGCCGTGGGCGCGCTGCCAGGCGCCGGCGTAGGCGAGATAGTCGGGCCGGCGGCAGTAGCAGCACGGGCGATGTCCGGCGGCGAGTGCCGTCGCCTCGTCGAGGAAGAAGAGGGCCGTCCAGCGGCCCTCCGGCATCGGGTCGCGCTTGCGGCCCCGGTAGTCGAGGACGCAGGCGATCCACAGGCGCGATCGCCAGCGCGTGACGCCGAGCGTGCGGTCGGGGCGGTGGATGCAGCCTCGATTGCCCATGAGGAGCCCGCGGCCCGGATCGCTGACGATGTCTCCGGTCGGCGTGACGCGGTTCTGGAGCGGCATGCGGCGAGTGGCCACCGGCGTCGAGTTACTTGCCGGCCGGCGCGCCGCCGCTTCCGTCGAGGAACGGCAGCACCGCCCTCGGGAGCGCCGGCGCGCGGTCCATCTCGTAGTGGGTGACGTCGGGGAGGATGGCGAGGCGGTTCGGCGACATGTGCTCGCGCTGCCAGCCGGCGTCCTTCTGGCCGCCGCCGAGGAGCTTGTAGAACTCCACCACGTGCTCGAGGCGGATCATGTCGCTGTCGCCGTAGACCAGCATGACCGGCATCGTCAGCTTCTTCACGTCCGCCGACCAGTCGTACGGCCGCCGCATCCACTCGCCCATCCGGTCGAGCAGGGTCGGGAACTCGTCGGGGTTCGGCGCCACCGCGACGTACGTGGTGTAGAGCGGCGTCTCCTTCAACATCGGCGCGATCGCGGCGCTCACCTGGGCCTGCTGGGGCAGCATCTCCGGGTAGAAGCCGTCCTGCGCGAAGACGACGGAGATGAGAACGAGCTTGCGCACCACCGCCGGGTGCTGCACGGCGAGGCGGAGCGCGATCGCGCCGCCGAACGAGTAGCCGATCACATCGACCTTGTCGTGGCCGAGCTGGCCGACCAGCACGGCGAGGTCGTTGGCGATGTCGCTCGGATCGATCGTCTTGCGATCGCCGAGCGGCGTCCGGCCGTGGCCCTGGAGGTCGACCGCGATCACCTGGTGATGCTCGGCGAAGGCCGGGAGGCCCGGCTCGAACAGGCCGATCGAGCCGAGCCCGCCGTGGAGCATCAGGATCGGCGAGCCCTGGCCGTGGATCTCGTAGTAGTAGCGGACGCCGTTGATCTCGGCGCGGCCGCTGCGGACAGCCGGGGCGGCGGTGGGTGCCGAGGTCTTGGTCGGGTTGGACACGGGGGCCTCCTGGGGGGCGGCGCTGCACGCGCCGGCCGTTGTGACGACGAGGGTGACGACGAGGGCCGTCAAGGTATACAGGCGGTTGGGTTGCATCGGTAGCTCCTGCTGACACGACGAACCAGCCCGGCCGAGATCGACGCCAGCTCGTCGAATTTCTCGATTCCGGGTCACCGGCCCGCTCGAGCGGCACAGGCGATCCCCGCCCGAACCGGATCACCCGGGCCGGGCCGGCGCGTCGGTGGCCGCCGTGATACATGGTGTCGTCGGCGACCGGCACGGACGAGGTCGTCGGGTGTTCGAGAAGGGATGTCTTTGCGTCCTCGCCGCCTTCGCCGTCCTCGCCGTGTGGCCGCCCCGGCGCTGCTGTGCCTGGCCGCCTGTGCGATGTCGCCGCCGCAACCGGCGCACGCGCCGGACCCGCCGGCGGGCGTCTACCGGGCGATCCGCGCCGACATCGAGGCGGAGATCGCGGCGGGTCGGCTGACCGGGGTCGCGGTGGCGGTGGTCAGCCGCGGGCACATCGTGTGGGAGGAGGGCATGGGGTGGGCGGACCGCGAGGCCGGGCGGCGGGCCACCATCCACACGCCGTTCTCGCTGGCCTCGACCACCAAGCCGATCACCACCACGGCGATGATGACCCTCGTGCACGCCGGGGTGCTCGACCTCGACCGGCCGGCCAACGAGTATCTCGGTCCCGACAAGATCGTCGACGAGCGCGGCCCGGCCCGGGAGGTCACGCTGCGGCGCCTGGCCAGCCATTCGTCGGGGCTGCCCACCTTCTTCGCGATGTACCCCGAAGGCGGCGCGGCGCGCCAGCCTCCGGTGGCCGCGCTCGTCCGCGACTACGGTCACCTCGTGGCCCGGGTCGGCGAGCGCTACGAGTACTCGAACCTCGCCCTCGCGATCGTGGCCGACATCGCCGCGCGCGCCTCGGGCCAGGAATTCGGCCGCACCCTCGAGGCCTGCGTGCTGTCGCCGCTCGGGATGAAGGACAGCTTCTTCGACACGGACACGTCGCGGCGGCACGAGATGGCGGCGCGCTACGGCGACGCCGGCAACCGGCTCCCGTTCTACCTCACCGCGACGCCCGGCTCGGGCGAGGTGTTCGCCAGCGCGCACGACATGGCCCGCTTCGCCATGTTCCATCTCGGCGACGACCTGGGCCCGCGCGCGTCGATCCTGACCGCCGCCGAGCGGGCCGAGCTCCACCGGCCGCACACCCGGGTGTCCGCGCGCGAGGACTACGGGCTCGGCTGGCAGGTCCTGCGGGGAAGCGGCTCGGGCGGGCCGGCCGCGCTCTACCACGGAGGCGGCCAGTCCGGCGTGGCGACCGAGTTCGTCCTCGTGCCGTCGGCGGACGCCGCGGTCGTCGTCCTCAGCAACCGCCGCGGCCGCCAGTTCCTCGAGTCGGTTCGCGACCGCCTGCTCCGCTCCGTCGTGCCGGGGTGGAGCGGCCTGCCGGCGCCGCCGAACCCGACACCGCAACCGCTCGATCCGGCCGCGGCCTACACCGGCACGTGGCGCGGCACGCTCGTGGCACAGCGCCGTCTCGTGCCGGCCGTCCTCGTCATCACCGGTCCCGACCAGGGCACGCTGTCGGTGGCCGGCCGCCCGCCGCAGCCGATCACCGGCCTCGCGCTGGTGGACGGGCGGATCTCGGGCGACACGGTCGGCGACATCGGCAGCCCCGACACCCGCCGCGAGGGCCTGACCCAGCTGTCGCTCGACCTCGCGCTGCGCCCGGGTCGCATCGACGGCGACGTCATCGCGTGGCGCAGACCTCCGACAGCATGACCATCCTCCCGCACCGCGCCGTGCTGGAGCGAGCCGCGCCGCCGCGCTGAGCAGCCCAGATGAGGCGCCGCGGAGCCGGCGTTCGACCGACCGGAGGAGCGAGGGCACGATCCCACGGAGCGCCTTGTTGCCGCGCCCTGGCCCTGTGCCACCATCGCCCGATGGCGAAGACGATGCTAGAACATCGAACGGTTTGAAAGGTCAGCAAGATCGATCAGATGCACGGGTCAGCTCCCGAAAACTC
>Ga0126377_10000072_pt1 | contig 46749 bp, 81 predicted proteins | sample PanSoiMetPlot_22_FD_92647 | JGI IMG/M metagenome (GOLD analysis project Ga0126377, IMG submission 92647) | Tropical forest soil microbial communities from Panama - MetaG Plot_22 | ecosystem: Environmental > Terrestrial > Soil > Tropical forest > Bulk soil | place: Panama | collected 2016-02-17 | reverse complement strand
GGGAAGGGCGTCGTCTGGCCGCCGCGCGAGCAGCCGGCATGATGGTCACCGACTTCTGGCCCGACCTGCGCGACCGCGATATGCCCAAGGAGCGCCGCTGTGGTCGCGCCGAGACCTGTGAGTATTGCGGCTGCCTCAACGTGCCGGGCGACCTGTGCGAGAGCCGCATGGAGAGCGGCGAGCTGGTGGACGTGACCTTTGTCTGCAACGCCTGCCTGGAGGAGATCGAGCGCGACATCCGCAACGAGCAGCTCCTCGACTGCGGCGGCTCGGCATGAGGGCCGACTGGAGCCACCTGGAGAAGTGGCGGGTCGTCGCGCAGAGCGACCCGTGGGCGACCGACAAGGGCGACCGCTTTGGCGCGTTCATCATCCCCAAGGCGACCGGCCAATTGCGCATGCTGGCGAGTGAGGGCGACGAGGAGGTGCCGTGGGAGCATGTCTCGGTCAGCCTCGCCGACCGCTGCCCGACCTGGGCCGAGATGAGCTACGTCAAAAGCCTCTTCTGGGGGCCGGACGAGACCGTCATGCAGCTCCACGTGCCCGACGCCGAGCACAAGAACCACCACCCGTACTGCCTTCACCTGTGGCGACCGACGAACGCCGAGATCCCGCGCCCGCCCAACTACGCGGTGGCGGCATGACCCCGCCGGATCTCGACAAGATCCGGCGCGGCGCGCAGCTCGCGATGCACCATGCGGTGATGAGCGAGGAGCACCTCTCCTGGCTCTACTGCGGCTGGATCAAGCGGCACTGCGAGGAGCTGCTCTACGAGGATCTGTGGCTCGCGACGGAGCCGCTCGAATGACCCCGCCGAAATGCCGCATCTGCGGCATGCGCGAACATAACCACCGCTGCACGGGCGGGACGCCGGCCCAGCAGGTCGCCGAGCAGCAGCGGGTGAAGAAGCTTGGACGCGTTCCCCCAAGCGCGCCCGAGGCGACGGCCCCGGTGAACCTGCCATCCGGCGACGATGGAACCGCACCGGGGCCAAAGCGCCCGATCAAGGACGCGCTCGACAACTACCCGGCGGTCAAGCGCCGCTGGCACGACGACACCGACAGCGCGGGCGAGCCGACCGAGATCGCCGATTACGTAAGGAAGCCCGCCCGGTTTTACGCGCCGCCCGGCCAGTGCGTGTACTGCGACCGCAGGCGCGCCTCGGCGCGGATCTCGATGCGCGCGGTGCGCGAGAGGGGCGAGGCGTGACGGCGTTCTTCGCCGCCTTCGCCCGCTGGATGGTCAAGCGCGCCGGCCAGCTCGTCAGCCTGCCGCTCGCCGGCTGGTACGCGATCACCCGGCGGATCGACCTGCAGATCCTCTGGCCGGCCTGCAAGAATGTGGCGCTGGAGCGCCGCTGCACGATGGGCTGGAGCTACCTGGACGCGCTCAACCATGCCAAGGCGGCCTTTGCCGTCCACGCCTTTGGCGACGCCGGCTGGCTCTGGCTGGGCGACGAGGAGGTAAAGCGGCGCATCGACCGGCTGAGCTGGTAATGCCGACGCGCCGCCCCTCCGGTCCACCGCCGCCGCCCGAGGGCGAGAGCTATTTCGCCGACCCCGAGCAGGCCTACGACTACCTGGAGCGGCGCGGCTACACGGTGACCAAGAACAACAACTGGCTGCCGCCAGCCAGCATCGACGCGCCGAGCAAGAAGGATCTGATCGCCGCGCTCTACCTCGGCCACACCAGCGACTACGGCGGCATCATCAAATTGGCCCGTTGCCCGTTCTGCGGCGGCCGGGCCGACCCGCGCAGCTCCATCGGCGTCGAATGCCTCGACTGCGGAGGCAGCGCGCCCGACATCGAGATCTGGCAGAAGAGGACACCATGAGCGACGAAAGACAGCCCCGCGACCCGTGGGCCGAGGCCCAGGCCGACACCACCGACAACAACGCGCTGGCCCAGCAGCAGCGCGCTCGCGACTACGAGCGGATGAGCATGCGCCTCAATTGCCTCTCGATGGCCCTGGTCGTGCCTGACGGCGCGCAGCCGCCGCCGCTCGCCGAGGTGATCGAGCGCGCCCGCACCTACTGGCGTTTTGTCGAGACCGGCGAATAGGTGAGAGGCCTCAGCCGGCGCAAGAGCGCCAGGGCGATCAAGCGCCGGCTGCGCGAGCTGCCGCAGGATGACGGGCTGATCCCGGTCCTGATGATCGACTGGGGCCGGCGCTACTGGGGCAAGGTCACGCCGCAGGCGATGCACGAGGCCATGGCCGAGAAGATGGCCGTCCACGACGCCCGCAGCGTCTACGAGCGCTGGGGCGGCAACCAGTGGGGGGAGGAATGGGTCTTGAAGCCCTCGCTGCAGCCGCAGTTCTTGCGTCGCATGCCCCTCCTCAAGACCGACCTCAATTTTCGCGACTGGCGGCGCGCTGCACGCCGCTGACCGCGACCGACCGCGAGCCGCTCTGCGACATCGCCGCGCAATACGCAGCCCTCGTCAATCCCGAGCACCCCAAGACGGCCCTATGGGTCTCGCACGGCACCGGGCTGCCCGAGCTGGGCGAGCACGGCCTCCTGATCGGCCGCTTCTTCGCCGGCATCCTGATCGCCAGCCGGCGCGACATCGAGCTGCTGCAGGCCGAGCCGACCGAGGAGCAGCTCAGCCGCATCCTCGGCTATGTCGAGAGCAAGACCGAGGCCCTGGCGGCCTCCCTGCCGTCCGAGCCGCTCATTGTCCAGGCGCGGATCGGCAACGCCGTCGTGCTTGAGATGCTGAGCGGCCCGACCCGGTTCCGCGAGGCCGCCACCCGCTGCCGCGAGCATGGCGACGTCCATGTCATGACAATGAGCGGCTGCCTGCACCGCCGGCACCGGCTGATCCTTGAGGAGGCGCGCGATGCCAAAAGGCTCCAAGGTCGCCCAGGTCGAGACCAAGCTGAAGCGCGAATACCCCGGTAACCCCGGCGCGGTCTACGGCACGCTCAACAAGGCCGGGCTGATGCGCGGCAACAAGCCGACCAAAAAGGGGCTGCAGAAGGCCTCTAGGAGGCGATAGCGAGCATCCAGATCGCCAGCGCGACGCACCCGGTCTGGGCGAGCGCCAGGGCCGCCAGCAGGAGCGGGTGCTTCGCCACGATCATGACCGCCAGCAGCGCCCCGGCGGTCATCAGATTGAGCCAGTAGAGCGTCTCCAGGTTGATCACCGGCCCATCTTTCGGATCACCCAGCCGAGGATGAAGCAGGAGCACAGGAGGGCGATCCAGGCCCAGTCCGTCCGGTCCATCAGAACCCGATGATGTTCTTCAGCGCCGCCTGGGCGGTCTCGGCGGCCTGCAGCGCCTCCTCCAGGCTCTCGGCGATCTCCTCATCGACGCTGCCCTCGCCGGCCTGGATGGCCGGCATGGCGCTGATCGCCTCCTTGAGGCCGAGGAGCGCGGTCTCAACCCGCACGCGCACCGTCGTTGCCTGATCCTTGGTCATCGTTGTCCTCCTCTAGCCCGATGACGACCGAGCCGAATTTGCCGGTGATCCGCATCACGCAGAGCATGTCGGGGAAGCGGTCGAGAAATGCAGCAACCTGAGGGATCGCCACCTCCGCGATGGCGCGGAACTCTTCGCCGGTCATCACTTCACCGCCATTGGCCGGCGCTGCGCGGTGTGCAGCTTCTGCAGGTGCTCCACGACCGCGATGTCCTTGACCAGCCGCATCAGCGCACCGACGAGGAAATGCATCTGCGGCGCGACCTCAAGCCGCCCGCCGGTCGCGAGCACCTTCTCGGCCGCGCTCGCGATGATCTCGGCGTTCTGCGCGAGCTGGCCGGCGACCTCGGCGACACAGCCGACCGCCCGGCGGTGCTCCAGCCGGCGGCCATCGGTGCGCTGGTTGTAGGCCCTGGCGGTCTCAAGGACGGCTATCGACATCAGCTCTCCTCCCCTGGGTTGTGTTCTTCAACAACGCGTGCCCGGTCAAACCGGACAAGGCGCACGCGGTGCCCGGTCTTGCGGCCATGGTCGAGCGCGATCTCGCGAAACCGCTCGCAGGCATCGAGCCGGTTGTGCTGCAGCGGCATGTCGCGGCTGCCGCGCACAATCGAGCGGCCTGGGAAGGTCGTCACGATGATCGCCTCGTAGCCGTCCTCGATCTCGGTCCAGGCGTAGAGCTGCTCCATGTCAGGCATGCGGCGGCTCCTTGAGGTTGATCTTCATCGGCCGGTTGCTGCGCACCGCCATCAGCGCCTCGGTGGCGATCCCGGCGATCAGGCCGAACGCCATCGCGTAGCGCGCATCGACCGTGTCGTCGTCACCAAAGGGATAGATCCGCGCCACGACAGACCGGATCTCCAACAGCGTCCGCTTCGCGTCGTCATTGTCCATGATCGCGTTCCAACGTTGCCCTCCCGTTTGACCCATGTTGCCAACACCCACAGCAACGGGCAACCCGTCAAATGCTGGCATGCAAAATAGTTAACGGCGGCCGGTGAGCACACCCGTCGCCGGCTCGCTGGCGGTCACGCCGCTCTACACGGTGCAGGCGACCGATGCGGTCGTCTCCTGGGATGATGCCGGCGCGACCTGGAGGAATGTCGCGCCCTGGCTGACCGCGCCGCCGAGCGGTGGGCCGTACGTCAAGACGGCCGGCGACACGATGACCGGCGCGCTGACCGTCAACAACGGCGCGACCGTCGCCAACCCGCTCCTGGTGCAGAACAGCGCTGGGGCGGCAACCATCCGCGTCGAGAACACCGCGCCGGCCAGCACCGGCAATTTTGCGAGCATCGATCTGGCGGATTGGACGACGACGCAGGCGCGTTCCGTCGCGCTGTTGCGCGCCGGCCTGACCAACACGACCGACGCGACCCGCACCGGGCAATTGCTGATCAATCTCGCGACGAACGGCGCGCTCGCCACGGCGGCGACCCTGACGCCGACCGCGCTGACCCTCGCCGCCTCGCCTGCCGCCGCCGACAACAGCACGAACGTCGCGACGACCGCCTGGGTGACGGCGAAGGGTTATGCGACGACGGCGCAACTCGCCGGCTACCTGCCGCTGACCGGCGGGACGCTGACCGGCAGGCTGACGATCTCGCTTGGCGACGCCTCGTCGCCGCATCTGGTCATTGGTGGCACCACCAAGGGCGCGCGGCTCTTCACCAATGCGAGCGGAACGACCCTTGAGGGCGTCGATAACACTGGGTTTGCCTCATACCAGCCGTTCTCCGTCGGCGGCAGCGTGCTCTACCTGACGAACAGCGGGGCTACTGCCGTCACGATTGCTGGCGGTATCATGTCGCTCGCCGGCAACAACCTCTATTTCGCGGGGGTTACCTCGGGCGCTGGCCCCAGGATGTACGGCGACACGACCAACATCGCGTGGCAGCTCGGGACGGGGAATGGCGCCTTCGCGTGGTACAAGAACGACGGCACCCAATTGATGCTGCTGTCGGGCACCACTGCCAACCTGACCCACGGCGGGCAGTATCACTACTTTGGCAACAGCACCGGCACGATCAACGGCACGGGCGGGCCGTTTATCTACGCCGACACCGGCAACACCGCCATCAAGCTCGGTTCCGGCAACGCCAACGTACTCTTCCAGAGCTATAGCGGTAGCAACTTCGCGCACATCGCCAGCAGCGGCACGTATTACTCAAATAGCGTCGCTGTGGCGTGGGCGAACAGCAGCTACGTCATCGTCTATGACAGCGCGGCGAACCAAGGTCTCCTCCTCGGCGGCGGGGCCGACAAGACCAACTACTACCGCAACACCGGGCACCGCTTTCAAGGCATCGCCGCATCGCCCGAGATGGCGTGGATCACCGGCCAAGGCCTCGTTGTCTATCCGTCCGGCGACATCGGAGGGCAGACCGACCGCGCCTTTTTCAGCAGCACGGTCTGGCGCTTCAAGCAGGTCTCGGGCGACGAGGCGAGCGCCGGTCGCATCGACTACCGCGTAGCAAATAGTGGCGCGCTCTCGATCATCGGGGCTGGGACGGCGAGCGGCAACCGCACCGTCCAGATTTACGACAATCTCTTCGTCGGGGCGATTACCGCCACCTCCATCACTTCAACCGGCGCAAGCGCGGGCTATACGTTTGGCGACCGGGGCACGAGCGGTTACACCTGGGTCTTGTACGGCACCGACCCCGGCGGCGGCTGGGGGCCATCGGCGGTCCTCTACCGCGTCGGCAACCGCTTTGCGTGGAATGACACGCTCTTTGGCTCGATGCAGAACAATCTCTTTCAGTGCGGTGCGGCGGGCTTCGCCTGGAGCAACTGCACCTCCTACGCCTTCACCAACGCCAGCGACCGGCGCGACAAGACCGACATCGAGGGGCTGCCCGATTGCCTCGCCCTGGTGCGCGCGATCAACCCGCAGCGCTACCGCTGGGCGAAGCCGGCCCGGCACGACCGAGGCCGCCAGCATTGGGGCTTTGTTGCCCAGGAGGTCGGCGCGGCCATGGCGAGCGCCGGCCATGACTTTGGCGGACATGTCGTCAGCCGCGACCGGCACGGCCTCGCCTATCACGAGCTGACCGCTGTCCTGTGGAAGGCCGTGCAGGAGCTTTCAGAACAGGTCGAGGAGCTGCAGCATGGCCGCTAGCAAGGACGAGTGCATCGCCGCCTTCCCGCGCTCCCAGGTCTGCCAGGACCGCACCTATTCGCGGCTCATCGCCTGGGCGAGCTACACCACCAGCCTGCCGCTGCCGCCGACTGACACCGCACCCGACCCCGACTGGGTGCGCCAGCGCGTCCTGGCCGAGCGTCTGCCGCTCTACAGCGGCACCTACGTGTCCCAGGTCATGCCGTACCTCTTGGAGGTGCCGAACGTCACCGACGACGTCCGCAGCCACCTCAACGCCTACAACGACGAGGCGACCGAGACGACGCTGGTCGGTGAGATCGACGCCGGCCTCGCGGTGATCATGCCCAAATTCGCCGAGGCGATGGTCAGCGACCAGGACGTGGCGAACTGGTGCGAGAAGAACGGCTACCCGCTGCCTGACGGGATCACTCCACCCATAGGTTTCTGACACGCCCCTGGACCAGAAGGGGCCGATCCAGGTTCCGGCCAACGGCTGGCGACCTCGGCCCTATCAGAGAGATCTCTGGGCTTACCTGGAGAGAGGCGGCAAGCGCGCCGTCGCCATATGGCACCGCCGGGCAGGGAAGGATGAGGTCTGCCTGCACTGGACCATGGTCGCCGCGACGATGCGCGTCGGCGTCTACTGGCACATGCTGCCGGAGGCCAATCAGGCCAGGAAGGCGGTCTGGGACGCCGTCAACCCGCACACCGGGCTGCGCCGGGTCAACGAGGCCTTCCCGCGCGAGCTGCGCGAGAGCACGCGCGAGACCGACATGGCGATCCGCTTCAGAAACGGCTCGCACTGGCAGCTCGTCGGCTCGGACAATTACAACTCGTTGGTCGGCTCGCCGCCGGTCGGCGTCGTCTTCTCCGAGTTCGCCCTCGCCGACCCCTCGGCCTGGGGCTACCTGCGGCCGATCCTCGCCGAGAATGGCGGCTGGGCGCTCTTCATCACGACGCCGCGCGGTCGCAATCACGCCTCGACGTTCTACGAGGCCGCGCGCCAGGACAAGACATGGTTCGCCGAGCAGCTCCCGGCGACCGAGACGACGGTCTTCACCGCCGAGCAGCTCCAGGTCGAGCGCACCGAGCTGATCCGCGAGTACGGCCCCGACGACGGCGAGGCGCGGTTCCGCCAGGAGTATCTGGTCTCGTTCGATGCCGGCGTGATGGGCAGCTACTACGGCGGCCTGATGGAGGCGGTCGAGAAGGAGCGCCGGATCACCAAGGTGCTCCACGAGCCGACGATCCCGGTTCACACGGCCTGGGATCTCGGGATCGGCGACGCGACCGCGATCTGGTGCGTGCAGCTCGTCGGCCAGGAGGTCCGGCTGATCGACTACATCGAGAACAGCGGCGTCGGTCTCGACTGGTATGTGCGCGAGCTGGACCGCCGGCCCTGGAAATGGGGCGAGCACGTCCTGCCGCACGACGCCGAGGCGCGCGAGCTGGGCACCGGGCGCAGCCGGCTGGAGACGCTGCGCAGCCTCGGCCTGGGCCGCGCCCAGGTGCTGCCGAACCAAAGGATCGAGGACGGCATCAACGCGGTGCGGATGATGCTGCCCAGGTGCTTCTTCGACGCCGAGAAGTGTCAGCGCGGGATCTCGGCGCTGCAGAACTACCGCCGGAGCTGGAACGAGGCGCTGCGCACCTACAGCGACCGGCCGCTGCACGACTGGACCAGCCACGCCGCCGACGCCTTCCGCTACCTCGCGCTCGGCAACCTGCGCAACGCCGGCATGGCCCGGCCGATCAAATATCCGGACTTGGCGGTTGTATGAGCGAGCCTGCCTATTACGACCGGCAAAACGTCGTCCACATTGACGGCACGCCGATCTTTCAGACGCGAGAGGATCAGGCCAACGAGGCCGATGTCGCCGCCCTGGTGAGCGGCCATTGGGACTGTCGGGTGCGATCATTCGGGGCGCTCGCGCCAGTTGACTGGTACGCCGAGCGCCACGGACGCCTGATCGGCGTGCTGGAGCTGAAGAGCCGGCATCACCGCCGCGAGAAATACCCTGGCGTCTTCCTCAACGTCCGCAAATGGCTCGCTCTGACCATGGCGAGCATGGGCTTGCGCGTGCCGGCGGTCTTTGTCGTGCGGTTTGACGACGGCGTGTGGTGGGTGCCGCTCACCGAGGTTGATGCGAGCCAGCACCGCATCGCCGGCTGCTCGCGCATCGTCAAAAGCGTCAACGACATCGAGCCGGTGATCTACGTCCACAACGAAAAATTCCGCGAGCTGAAGAGCCGGTGATGCCCTGGTTTAACGATCAGCGAAGGAGGGAGCGCAATGAGCGACTTCTCGCGACTGATGGAGAGCGGCCGGACCAACACGCCGCTCCCGGTGAACACGTCAGTGCCGGCGGTGACCGGCAGCGCCAAGTGCGGCCAGGAGCTGGCCGTGACAAACGGCAACTGGAACAACATGGGCAGCGAGATCGCTAGCTCCTACAGCTACCAGTGGCGGGCCGCCGCCGCCGCGATCAGAGGCGCGACCTTCCCGACCTTCACGCCCCTGGCGGCCCATGTCGGCGTCGCTATCGACTGCATCGTGACCGCTCGCAACCTCGGCGGCGCGACCGCCGCTCCGGCGAGCAATTCGTTGACCATCACCGCATCGTAAGGAGGAGAGCATGAGCGACTTTGCACGCCTCATGGAGATGGCCCTGGCGGGCGGCGCAACGCCCGAGGACATCACCGGCCGGGCACCGCCTCCGCTCGCCGAGCAGCTCGCCGAGGCCGAGAAGGCCGCCGCGAAGGCCGCGCCTGCGGGACTTCGCGCTGACCGCGATCACGAGCACCGCGAGACCCGCGAAAAGAAGTGAGCAGCCACGACGTCGTCCTGTTCCTCGAGTTGAAGGAGCGGGTCGGCCGGCTCGAAACGATGATCGAGGCGCTGCAGGCCAGCAAAGACCTGCGCGCCGAGATCGCCATGCTCAAGATGCGGATCGGCGGCCTCCAGGGCCAGCTCAACGCCCTGCGCCAGGGCCGACCGCCAGATCCCGAAACGCTGCCTGACGCGCCAGCCAACACCCATGGTGAGGCCGATGCCGCCACTGGATAGCAGCGCGCCGACCCAGATCTTTAGCGACGACCCGTTCGCTCGGGCGAACGCCGTGATCGGCCGCACGCCGCGCCGCGACGCCAAGCGCATGATGCCGGCCGACGAGCTGAAGGTGATCATCGCCAAGGAGATGAGCACCGCTGTCGGCGCGGAGGACGGCAAGCTCGCCCAGGACCGGCAAGAGCTGATGTCCTATTACCAGGGCGAGGAGTTCGCCAACCCGCCGCCAGGGCAGAACCGCTCGCGGGTCGTCATGCTGACGGTGCTGGAGACGGTCGAGTGGGTGCTGCCGGCCCTCTTGAGGATCTTCACCGCCAGCGATCAGATCGCCGAGCTGGCCCCGGTGCGCACCTCGATGACGCCGCCACCGACCGCGCCCGGCATGCCGCCGCCGATGGACCCCGAGGAGGCCGCCCGGCAGGCCACTGTGTACACAAACCATGTGTTCAACGTGGACAATGACGGGTTCCTCATCCTGCACGACTGGTTCAAGGACGGCCTGCTGCAGAAGGTCGGCTGGATCAAGCGCTGGTGGAGCGAGGAGAAGGTCCGCGAGACCAACAGCTTCACCGGGCTGACCGAGGAGGAGTACGCGGCCAAGCTGCGCGATCTCGGCGACCCGAACAGCTCGGCCGAGGTCGAGATCATCGAGGAGACCAGCTACCCGGCCCCGACGCCCTCGGGCATGGGCGAGGACGCGCCGCAGCCGATCCCCGACATACCCGGCCAGCAGCGCCCCAAGCTCTACGACTGCAAGATCCGCGTGACCCGCAAGCAGGGCCGGATCATGGTGCGTAACGTGCCGCCGGAGGAGATCCTGTTCAGCCGGCGCTCGACCCGCGACGATATCCCGTTCCTCTGCCACCGCTCTCCGGTCACCCAGAGCCAGCTCCTGCAGGAAGGCTACGACCGCGAGTGCCTGGAGGAGATCGGCTGGGCCGACAGCGACGACTACAACTCCGAGCGCCTGCAGCGCTACGCGCCCGACGATGACATGCCGTTCGCGGGCGACCGCACCGACAAGCCGATGCGGACGCTGTGGCGCGAAGAGAACTACGTCATGGCCGACTACGACGGCGATGGCGTCGCCGAGCTGCTGAAGGTCACGACGGTCAACAAGGCCGCGACGATCCTGCGCAAGAACGGCAAGCCCGACATCGAGGAGGTGGACGAGATCCCGTTCGACTACCTCTGCCCGGTGCCGATGCCGCACAAACTGGTCGGGATGTCGGTCGCCGACCTCGTGATGGACCTGCAGCGGATCAAGAGCACGCTGATCCGCCAGATGCTCGACAACATCTACCTGACCAACAACCCGCGCCACCTCGTGGTCGAGGGCGCGGCGACCGACGAGACCTACGACGACCTGCTGACGTCAAAGCCCGGCGGCATCGTCCGCAGCCGGCAGGCTGACGGCGTCGTCCCGCTGGTGACGCCCTTTGTCGCCGAGAAGGCGCAGGGCCTCGTTGAGTACATGGACCAGACCGCCGAGGTCCGCACCGGCATCTCGCGGCACAACCAGGGCCTCGATCCCGACGACCTCAACAAGACCGCGACCGGCGTCAACCTGATCCAGCAGGCCGCCGCGCAGCGGGTCGAGCTGATCGCCAGGATCTTCGCCTTCTCGGTGCAGAAAATGGTCCGAGGCATCCTCGGCCTGATCAAGAAGCACGCCCAGCAGGAGCGCATCATCAGGGTCTCCGGCGCGCCGCTGCAGACCGACCCGGCGCAGTGGAAGAACGACATGACCGTCTCGGTCAGCGTCGGCCTGGGCACCGGCAATCGCGACCAGATCATGAGCCACCTCATGGCGCTGCTGAACGTGCAGCAGCAGATCGTCATGGCCCAGGGCGGGATCGATGGCCCGCTGGTCTTTGGCAAGAACATCTACGACACGGTCACCAAGCTCTCGGAGAACGCGGGCTTCAAGTCGAACTGGGCGGTGCAAGACCCGACCGTCCCGCCGCCGCCGAGCGTGACCGGGCCTCCCAAGCCGCCCAAGCCCGATCCCCAGGCCGCCCAGGCCATGGCGCTCGCCCAGGCCGAGATCGAGATCAACAAGCAGAAGGCCCAGACCGACGCCCAGCTCAACGAGCAGAAGGCCGGGCATCAGGCCAACCTCGCCAACCAGAAGGCCAGCCAAGAGATGCAGCTCAACCAGCAGACCGCCGAGCACCAGCAGACGCTCGACCGGCAGAAGCTGGCGCACGACTTCGCGATGGCCCAGCTCAAGGCCAACAACGACATGGAGATCGAGAAGCTGCGGGCCGCGAACGACATGGAGATCGAGCGCATGAAGGCCGAGAACGCCGCGACCGTCGCCATGCACAAGGTCAACATGACCTCGCAGCCTCAGGCGGGCGAGTGATCTGTATCTGCCGCTGGCGGCCGGAAATAGCCATCGGCCGCATCTGTCCGCATTGCGGCGGGACCGGCTTCGCGCACTGCTGCGAGGGCATGCGGCGTGACGACGACGAGCAGCAGCCCGCCCATCGGGTTTCATCCTGTCCGCTGGAAGATCCCCCACCCATCGCCGTCAAACAGCCAACAACCCCAGTCTGAGGGCGTTGCCAACAATGTGGCGTTTTGTAGCAAATTTCCTCTACGGCCCGCCGGAGGAGCCAACACCGGCACCGCCGGCCTACGATCCCGAACATGAGCCGCCACCGTTGGGCGATGTCATCCAACGCGGCATGGCGGCGACGCGGCTCCTCGGCGACCCGACCCTGGCCGAGGCGTTCAAGGAGATCCGCGCCGAGGCCTACCAGGACTTTGTCGGCAGCAAGCCCACCGAGGCCGCGCGGCGGGAGGAGGTCTACCGGATCATCCAGGCCCTGGAGCTGGTGCGGCAGAAGCTGATCCACTACCGCGACACCGCCCGCCTGCGGGAGGATCTGCGCCAGGACCAGGAGGCCGCCTAGCGCGACAGGTCGAGCTGCAGCGGCAGGCGCAGGCCCTTGTTGACCGCCCGCAGCACGCCCTCGGCGCACGCCCGCTCGCTGAAATTGTGGTTGAGCATGCCGACCCTGACGATCTCGTCGCTGACGGCGTTCCAGCCGACTTGGTCGAGGCGGTCGCCAAAGCGCTCCTCCTTAAAGCTGTGCCCCTTGGGCATGCGGCGCTGCAGACCGACGACGCCGCGCAATATCCGCGCGCTCATGGTTTGGCCCTGGCACATCTTGACCAACGCCGGCCAGCAATCCTCGACCGCCTGCCGGTTCTGCTGGATTAGGCGCAGGAACTCGGCGACGCAGGAGATCGTGACCGGGCTGGCCGGTGCCGAGATGCGCCGCCCGGCGAGTTTGGCAAGCCTGTCGGCGATCAGCGCATCCTCGTTGCCGGCGACCATCAGTGCGTTGAACTGGTCGGCGAGGCTCGGGATCTTGCGCTCGGTGTTGGCCGCCAGGAAGCCAATGGCCTCATCGCGGATCTGGTCGAGCGCGAAGGCAATGCAAGGCAGATCGCGGATGTCGTCGCGCAGCTTGGCCGCCTCCCAGCGGTGCTGCCCGTCGATGATCGCGTAGCGGTTCTGGTCCCGCCGCGAGACCAGGAGCGACCCGCAGGAGACCCACGACCAGTTCGCCGCGTAGCGCGCGATCCGCACGTTATCGAGACGGCGCTGGTAGTCGTGATCGACGCGGAGCAGGTGCTTGTCGATCTTGAGCAGCTCGCCCGGCTCGTTCTTCACCGGCACGAAGACTTGTTGCCAACGCCCGCCTCTGCGTAGGCCGGCGGTGGTCAAAACGGTTGGCGACACGGGCGGGTTTGGTCTTGGCGCGATGTCGTTCATCCGGTCCTCCCTGGTCAATCTGGCGAAAGGTTCTGCGCCTCCTCTGCCGCCGCTGTGCGGCAACACAGGTTAACCAGACCAAGTTGCCGCCAGCAACATCAATCAAATCGCTTCCCCTCCATTGAGGTTCCCATGAGTGGCACGAACGCCGCTGCCGAACCCGGCAGCGCGGCCCCTACGCCTGCGCCCAACGGCCAGGACCAGTCATACGTCGTTGATGATGTCCGCACGGCCGGCGACGCGATTGCCGGCCTTTTGTTTGGCGACGACGACAAGCAGCCGCAGCAGCCGCAGCAGCCGGCGCGCGATGCGCAAGACCAGAGATCTGGCGACGATGAGCCGCCTGATACCGGAGCCGATGATGATCGGCCCACCGGGGAAGAGGACGACAAGGGCCAGGGCGAACCGGCTGCAGAGCCGGCCATCGAGCCGCCCCAGTCGTGGAACACCGACGAGCGAGCCGAGTTCGCGAAGCTCCCACGCGCCCTGCAACAAGCCGTTGTCCGGCGCGAGAGCCAGCGTGAGGCGGTGCTCACCCAACGCAGTCAGGAGGCTGCCGAGGCCCGCCGCGCTTTTGGCGAGGTGCAGCAGGCAGCCACGAACCAGAGGATTGAGTACCTCAACGGCCTGCAAAAGATGATGGCGTTAGCGGCTCCCGAGGCCGCAGCGTTCAACAACGTTGACTGGGTCGCCGTGCAGGCAGCGTCGCCTGCCGAGTACACCCGGTTGCACGCGGCTCGGGAGGCCCTGCGGGGCCGCCTGGGCGTCATCGAGCAAGAGTTCCAGCAGCGGCAGCAGGCCTTCGCCCTGCAGCAGCAGCAGGAACAGCAGCAGGCGCTTGGCGAGCTGGTCACCAGGGAGCACGCGGCGCTCAACGCCGCCATGCCCGACATGGCCGACCCGGTAAAGGGTGCCGCGATCCGCAAGGATCTGAGCACCTATCTGCAGGACACGGGGCGCTTCAGCCTCGATGAGATCAACCAAGCGTACGATCACCGGCTCATCGTCATGGCCCACAAGGCCATGCTGTACGACCGGCAGATCGCCAACGCGGCGGCTGCAGACGCCAAGCGGAACAACGTCGCGCCCCAGGTCCAGCGCCCTGGCGTCAGCCAGAGCGGTGACCGCAGCGCGCCGCAGACCCGCCTCCAGCAGAGGGCCAATCGCCTGGGTCGGACGCACGACGTGCGCGACGCCGGGTCACTGATTGCAGAACTCCTCTAATCCCCGTTCGCGCCGGGCTTCTTAGCTCGGAGTAATCACCATGGCTTTTGTTGGCAATACCTTCACGACCTTTGATGCCAAAGGTCTGCGGGAAGATTTGGGCGACATCATCTACAATATTAGCCCAACCGAGACGCCGTTCATGACTTCCATCGCCCGCGAAAAGGCGACGGCGGTCTATCACGAATGGCAGACCGATGCGCTGGAAGCGCCCAACGGCAACAACGCCCAGATCCAGGGCGACGACATCAGCACCTTCGACCCCGTGGTCCCGACCGTGCGCCTGGGCAACTACACCCAGATCTCGCGCAAGACCGTGATCATTGCCGGGACCGAAGAGGCCGTCGATAAGGCCGGCCGCAAGAGCGAGATCGGCTATCAGGTCGCCAAGAAGGGCAAGAGCCTCAAGCGCGATCTGGAGACGATCCTGCTCCAGAACCAAGCCAGGACCGCTGGTGCGGTCGGCGCGACTGCGGCCAAGACGGCGTCCGTCTTGGCGTACATCAAGACCAATGTCCAGATGGGCACTGGCGCGGCGGCCAACCCCATTGGCGACGGGACCAACACCCGCACCGATGGCACCCAGGCGGCCTTCACCGAGGTCATGCTGCAGACCGCGCTGTCGAGCGTGTGGACCAACTCGGGCGACGAACCCGACATCCTCCTGGTCAACAGCTCGCAGAAGATCAAGGTCTCGGCCTTCACCGGCAACAACACCCGCTACATCAACGCGGACGAGCAAAAGCTGGTGAACAGCATCGACGTCTACGTCTACGACTTTGGCAGCATTGAGGTGAAGCCCGACCGCTTTATGCGGCAGCGGGATGCCCTGATCCTCAATACTGACCTCTGGGCGCTGGCGTGGCTCCGGCCGATTAGTTTGACGGACTTGGCGAAGACTGGCGACAACACCAAGAAGATGTTGCTGGGTGAGTACGCGCTGACCTCGCGCAACGAGGCCGGGTCGGGCGGCGTCTTCGACCTGACCTAACCGCGACCCCTCGCGCCGCTGGGTGGCAGCGCGAGGCTAGGCGACCCGTTCCTGCCCCGCGTCAACCTCCTCCCTGGAGTGTGGCGGTTGAGCGGGTCGCCGTCTTTCCCTCGGGGGAGCGCCATGGCCGACCTTTCCAGCAGCACCAACTGGTCCGAGATCGACGCCAGCAACAACCTCGCCAGCCCGAACGGCTGGCCCGAAGGGATGATGCCGTCCGGCGTCAACGACAGCGCGCGCAACGACAAGGGCGCGCTCAAGCGCTTCTGGAACCGGGCGAACCCGGTGCAGCAGATCACGCCGGCCGGCAACGTCTGGACCTTCACGACCGGCAACCCGACCTACCCGACCGCCTATGTCGAGGGCGAGATCTTCCGCTTTCGCGCGGGGGCGGATAACGCAGCCGGCGCGAGCTTCCAGGTCAACGCGCTCGGGGCCAAACCGATCTACAAGCGCCTCCCCGTCTCGCCCTACTGGGGGCCGGTCGTCGTCGGCGACATCGTCAACCAGACCTACGTGACGCTGATCTACCAGAGCAGCCTCAATGCCGGCGCTGGCGCGTTCGTCCTGGTCAACCCGTTCCTCTATCTGCAGGGCGACGCCACCGGCCTCAGCGTGCCGGGCAACCTCGGCGTCACCGGCAACACGACCCTCTCCGGCCAGCTCCACACGGTCGGCGCGACAACGCTCGACAGCTCGCTGGTCGTCGGTGGCGCGACCGGCCTCAACGGCACGCTCCAGGTCAATGGCGGCGGTGCTGCGGCGCTGAACGTCACCAGCGGCGGCGGCTCGATTGCCGGCGGGCTGAGCGTTGGTCAAGCGCTCACGGTCGGCGGCCTCATCAACGGCCATCAGCTCGGCCCCTGCGGCATCGCCTACCCGGCCTTTGGCGGTCACAACATCGCCTACCAGTGGAACGGCACGAACCTCTACAGCTACGTGGACTGCAATAACGTCGGGGCGCTGGCGTTCCTCAGCCAGCCGGCCAGCTTTGGCGCGCTCACCGTGACCGGCGGCTACACCCAGAGCGGCACCGGGGCCAACACCTTTACCGGCGGCGTCATCATGTCGGGTGGGCTGAACGTGACCGGCGGCGGCCTCCAGGCGCTCGGCATGACGGGCACCAGCCTGACCCTCAGCGGCGGCGGCTCCTCAGTGCTGAACGTGACGAGCGGCGGGATCAGCGTTGCCGGTGCCTCGACCTTCCCCAGCCTCACGCTCAGCGGCGGCGGCGCGGCTGTCCTCAACGTGCCAAACGGCGGCATCACCGTCGCCGGCAGCTCGACGTTCAACGGCGGCATCACCACCACCAACCTGACGGCCAGCGGCACCGCGACCGCGCAGACGCTCCAGATCAACGGCAACGGGACGGTCAACGGCGGCTTCAGCGTCGGCGGCAACATCGGCACCAACGGCTTTATTCAGATCAACGGCGGTGGCACCGCGCTCCACCTCTTGGCCGGCGACATCGTCTCCGATGCCGGGTCTGGATATTTCGGCAAGTCCAACGCGACCGCGCTCACCGTCGTCGGAGCCGGCAACGCCGCGATCAATGTGACCAATGGCGGCGTGACCGCCTCCGGCTTCAACCTCTCCAGCGACATCCGGCTCAAGACCAAGGTCAAGTCCTGGGAGCAGGGCCTCGACGCCATCCGGCTGCTGCGGCCGATCAGCTTTGAGTGGGCTGGCGAGCTGCGCCCCGACAGCCTCAGGCATGTCAGCTTTGCTGCCCAGAGCGTCGGCGAGATCCTGCCCGAGGCGGTCAGCGAGGTCCGCGATCTCCTGAGGCTCGACAGCCACGTCATCGTCTGCGCGCTCGTCAACGCGGTGCAGGAACTGTGCGACCGCATCATCGCCCTGGAGGCCTCTCGTGCTTGATCCCAATACAACCCTGCACTTCTCGATCCCTGCCGGCCTCTTCGATGTCGTCATGCGCAGCCTGGGCGAGCAGCCCTGGCGCGTCGTCGCGCCGATCATCGAGACGCTCAAGCAGCAGGTCCTCCAGCAGCACCCGCACGCCTTCGATACGGCACCGTTGCCTGCCATCGAGCCTACCAAGCCAAACGGGGCCGATGCTGGCGAGGCGTGGCTGGCGCAGAACCGGGCCGGCTAAATGCAGTGGCGCTTTCTCAGCCGCGATCCGACGACCGGCGCGGTCGAGCACTATGGCTACGACGAGGCCGAGGACCGCTGCATCGTGCGTCGCACGTTCGATGTCACGTCGGTGGTCGAGGCCAACAAGCGCAGCCACGAGGAGAGCGGCTGGAACCGCGACCGCTCGATGCGGCTGGCCGCGCGCATCCCGGCCGATGTGCAGTACGAGTGGCTGCAGCGATACGGGATTAGAGCTTGGGACCGCAACCACCGGCCGGCGGTGCTCCGGCTGCTGAACGACGTTGAGTGGCAGCATCTGCGCTACGGCAGGCGCTTCATCATCTGACGCGCCTGCCGCCCATGCCTGCCATGACCCGCCGAGGCATGCCATACCACGCGATGCCTTAACGAGCCGATCCACGCCGGTTCCAGCGGTATCACCCGTCGTTGCTCAAGGCAACATGACTGAGGCCTACCATGCCGCTCGACAGCTACGCCAACCTGCAGAAGAGTGTCGCGGACTGGCTTGCTAGGCCCGACGATCCGCTGCTGATGCCGGCCATCGCTGACATGGTTTTGCTTTTTGAGGAGATGGCGCGCGACCGGCTGCGCACCCGGTTTGTCGAGAAGACCGTCTCGATCACGCCGCCCGCCAACACCGACACGATCCCGCTGCCGCTCGACTACGGCGAGCTGCGGACTATGTGGACCGACACGGCCGAGGGTCGCCGGCATTTCACCTACCAGACGCCGGTCAACATGGACACCAACCTGCGCCTGATCAGCGGCTGGCCGGCCGCGTACACCATCGAAGGCCTCAACCTGCGGATCACCGGCAACACGGGCGACGACCCGACGCCGATCCACCTCGACTATCTCTCGGGCCTCACCGGCCTCAGCGCCACCGTCCCGACCAATTGGCTGCTGACGAATTACCCGAGCGCCTACCTCTGGGGCACGCTCTCCCTGGCCGAGCCGTATATCGGCGACGACCCGCGCATCGCGATCTGGCTGGCCGCGCGCGAGGAGCGGATCGAGCAGATCAAGCTCGCCGACCGGCAGGCCAAATACCCCGCCGGTCTCGTCATCCAGACGGACGTGAGGAACCCGTAATGGGCCTCTGGGACGATTACGTCGCGCCCTGGCTCAGCGAGGGCCAGCCGTTCAAGAGCAACAACCCGGCTCTCGACCGGATGATGTTGGCCCGTGACCTGCCAGACCCAGCGCCGCGCGACCAGCCGATCCCGTGGACGCAGTCGCTGCAGGATCTCGCCTCCGTGATCGCGCCCTATATCGCGGGCGGCGCACCCGGCGGTTCGCTCAGCTCGGGCATGCGGTTGCCGACCGCCGCCTCGGATCTGCCGAGACCCAATATCGGCCAGGGCAGCGCCGCGCCGCTATTCGAGCACAGCCTTGCCGGCAGCGACGTGCCGAGCGTCCCGCAATTCTCGCTGGAGCGGATGGCCCCGCCACCCAAGGGCATCCCCGATTATGTGCAGCGCCTGAGCGACCCCGCGAACCTCGCTCGGGTGGACGAGGCGGTGAAGCGCGGCTCGGAGCTGGGCGGCCTGGAGTGGTATCACCCCGGCCCGCTGCGCGCGGCCTTTGGCGAGCAGCTCGGCGGCGCTGGCGATCAGGCATTGCTCGACTATCTCAACGCCCTCGGAGCATCGAGCAACCTCTCCAAGGTGCCGGAGAACATCCGCAACGCCAGCTATTACTATTCGCTCAAGCGCCAGGGCCTGGATCTGCCGCTGGACGCCGCCGAGATCCCCAGCCCCTATGGGCACATCGCGCGCATCGCTCACCTCGGCAACAACCAGTTCCTGCGCGACAACCCGCTGCTCGACCCGCTGCAGAACCCCAAGATCGCCTCGTTCAGCCAGAACATGATGGGCAACTACCAGCCGTTCACCTGGGACACCTGGATGTCGCGGCTCTACGGCTTGGCGAACGCCAAGGGCAACGAGATCAGCGCACCCAAGCAGCCCTGGTACAGCTATCTGGAAGGCCTCGGGCAGGAGGGCGCGGAGCGCCTGGGCATGTCGCCCGCGCAATATCAGGCCTCGGGTTGGGTGACGATGGTTCCCAAGGCCGAGCAGGCGACCCTGGCGCAGCAGATCGAGGACCGCATCCGTCTGACCGCCGCCAGGACCGGCGAAGACCCGCGCCTCGTGCGCGACCGCTTTATCCGAGGTGAGACCCGGCTGCTATCGAGCGGCCCCGATCCGCTCGGCCTCTTGGCTCAGCCGGAACCAGACGACATGACAAGTCGGGTCCGCTAGATCGCGACCCCGCCCGACCTCCTCGACCAGACCGTCGCCGATCAGCTCGTCGGCGATGCTGGTCTCGATGACCGCGCAGTCCTCGGACATACCGCCGGGCACGACATGCGCGACAAACCATCCATCGCGCTGCGACAGGAACGAGTTCAGGTAGCCGCGCTCCCTGATCGCCGCCACCGCCTCATCCACGGTCGAGATCTCCAGCATGCCCGTGCTCCCTTTCGGCGAGTGGCTGCCGGATGGCCCTGCGTTTGGCAATCCCGGCACCGTCACCGCGCTCAACGTCGTCCCTCGCACCCAGGCGGCCTACGGGCCGATGCCGGGGCCGGTGCCCTATGTGGCAGCGCTCCCCAACCGGGTGTGCGGATCATATGGGTATCGCGATGCCGCCGGCATCGTCTTTAACTTCGCTGCGACCGCGAGCCGCATCTACCTGCAGCAGACCGGCGCGACGAATTTTGTCGATGTCTCGGGGGCCGGCGCGCCCTTCAACACGGAGCCGCCGCCAGACGGGTTCTGGCAGATGACCTCTTTCGGCAAGCGGATCATCGCGACGAACTATGTGGACCCGGTGCAGACCTATCTCGCCGGCACCGACAGCGCGTTCCACAACCTGTCGGCCAACGCGCCCAAGGCCCGCTTCTGCGCCGTCATCCGCGACTTCCTGATGCTCGGCAACATCGTGGACAGCCTCGACGGCGCGTCGCAGTTCCGCCTCGGCTGGCCGGCCATCGGCGACCCGACCAACTGGCCGGTCTGGGGCAGCAACGCCGCCATCGAGCTGCAGAGCGACTACCAGGATCTGGTGCAGACCGACCTGGGCGGGATCACCCAGCTCATCGGCGGGCATCTCTCGGCGGCCGATGGCGCGGCCTTCTGCGAGCGCGGGATCTACCGCATCCAGTACAGCGGCTCGCCCAAGATCTTCTACTTCCAGGTCGCCGAGGGCGCGGCCGGCACCGACGCCTCGCTCTCGGTCGTGACCCGCCGGCTGAGCGACGGCAGCGGCGTCGCGCGCTCGACCTGCTTCTACCTGGGCAGCGACGGGTTCTACGCCTTCGACGGCAGCGGCTCGGCCGGGATCGGCGGCCAGAAGGTGGACCGCTTCTTCTTCGATGACCTCGACCCCGACTACCTGAGGCAGGTCATGGGCACCTACGACCCGAGCCGCAAGCTGATCTTCTGGTTCTACCATGGCCGTCAGAACAACGGCTGGTTCAACCGGGTGCTCGTGTTCAACTGGGAACTCGGCCGCTGGTCGCTGCTCGACCTGACGCCGGCCCCGGTGGAATGGGTGGAGAGCGCGACCTACTCGACCGCCGGCTACAACCTCGACCAGATGGACCCGCTCGGCAACCTGGAGCAGCTCAAGTACTCGCTCGACAGCCGGGCCTGGACCAAGGGCAACCCGCTCCTCGGCTGGTTCGACAGCAGCCACACGCAGAACTACACGACCGGCCCGGCCCTGGCCCCGATCATCGACACGCCGGAGCTGCAGATGTTCCCCGGCAAGCGCACGCGCGTCATCAACAGCCGGCCGCTGCATGACGCCCAGGTCGCCGCCCAGGTCGCGGTCGGTGTGCGCGAGACCACGCGCCAGCCGGTCGTCTACCGGGCCGCTGTCGCCGAGAACGTCCTCGGCGAGTGCCCGCAGCGCACGACCGGGCGGATGACGCGCTATCAGGTGCGGCTGCCGGCCGGCTCGGGCTTCCAGTTCCTCCAGGGCGTCGATGTCACGGCCCGGCCCGAGGGCACGCGCACGATGGGCTTTGCCGCCTGATGGCGGACGCGCTCCTCGACCGGCCGCCGGTCATCCCGGCCGTCCCGTCCGAGCTGGGCAGCGCCAGGGCGACCAATGTCCGGTTCGCCACCGCGATCAACAAGATCATGCAGGGCGGGATCGGCGCGAACATGGGCGTCACGCTCGCCGCCAACGCGACCAGCTCGACCTTCAGCGACAGCCGGATCGGCCCCTACACCCAGGTCGGCCTGCAGCCGGCCTCGGCGCATGCGGTGGACATCCTGCCCTCGATCTGGGTCGAGACGACCAAGGGGAGCTGCACGATCCATCATGCCCTCGTGCCCTATACCGACCTCGCTTTTGTCGCCGTCCTGCTCGGCTGAGGGCATCTCGGTCGTTCTGCCGCCCCTCAACGAGATCGCCCAGTGCTGGCCCATCATCGAGCCGATCCTTGAGCGCGCCACGCGCCGGATCAGGGGCTACGAACCCATCGACATCCTGCAGCTCGTCATGCTGGGCCGGCAGAGCATGTTCCTGGTGCGCGACCTGGGCCGGCTGGTCGCGGTCGTCGTCACCGAGGTGCGCGAGTTCCCGCGCTGCCGGGTGCTGGAGGTGCCGTTTATCGCCGGGAGCGGCGTGCGCCGCTGGTTCCGGCCGGTGCTCGATGCGCTCGACGCCCAGGCCGAGGCGCTGGGCTGCGTCGATCTCTGCGGCTGGGACCGCAAGGGCTGGGCGCATTTCGGTTTCGAGATCGCAGGCGTCGCCCTGGTGCGAAGGATCAAGCCATGACCAAGAGCACGCCCTCGACCAGCACCCAGACGGTCTCCAATCCGGTCGGTCAGCTCCAGGCCGGCTATCTGGGCGGGCTGTGGGATCAGGCCAGCCGGATGGGCGGCGTCGGCGGCCCCGAGACCGCGTACGGGTTTGAATACCTCGACCGGCTGCGCAACTACGCCGGCAACCAGTTCAACAACCTCCAGGGCGACGCGCAAAACCTCGTCCCTGGTGGCATGGACTTTGTCAACGCGGCGCTACGCGGCAATGCCGGCGGCTACCAACCGGCCGCCAGCCAGATCGCCGACCTCAATGGCATCGCCTCGGGTGCGCCGGCCGTGGGGCAAGGCTTTGCCAACAATCTGACCGGCGCGGCCTTCGCCGCCCCAGGCACGGTCTCGCCCTACACCGGGGCGCTCACCAGCCTCGCCGGCCAGTACGGCGGCCTGACCGGCGCGGGCTACGGCTCCTTTGGCGCGCTCAACAATTTCGGCAATCAGGCGGCGGCTGCCGGCCAGGGCACGGGCGGCGCGCTGATGGGTCTCTCCGGTGCCGCCATGGGCGCGGCCAACCCGAGCATCAACGCGCTCTACGCCAACGCCGGCATGGGGATCTCGGGCAACCCGATTTACGACAGCCTCACCGGCATGGCGCGCGGCGACTACGTGGACCCGAGCCGCAACCCGGCCCTCGCCGGCACGATCAGCGCCGCGACCGATCCGCTCGTGCGCCAGTACCAGACCGCCGTCGCGCCGCAGACCGACAGCAATTTCTCGCTCGGCGGGCGCTATGGCTCGGGGGCTTGGACCAACGCGGTCGGCAACAACCAGACCGCGCTCGGCCGGGCGATTGGCGACGCGACATCGAGCATCGTCAACAACGCCTACAACACCGGCCTCAACAGCATGCTCGGGGCCGGGACCGCGCTCGGCTCGGCCTACAACACGGGCGTCGGCAATGTCACGGGCGCGCTCTCCAACGCCGGCCAGCTCGCCCAGTCGGGCGTGACCAACGCCGGCCAGCTCATCGGCGCTGGCGGGCAGGCGCTGCAGACCGGCTATGGCAACGCCGGCAGCATGTACGGCGCGGGCGCGTCGGCGCTGAACAGCCTCGCCGGCACCGGCCTTGGCGGCGCGTCGAGCAACTACAGCACGGGCGGCCAGCTCAGCCTCTCGGCGCTCAACAGCATGATGCAGGGCCTCAACTACGGCGCGGGCGCGGCGAACGCCGGCTATGGCACGGGCGCGACGGCCCTGGCCCAGGGCGGCAACCTCGCCAACAGCGGTCTCTTGAACCTGGGCGGCATCGCCCAGATGACGCCGGATCTCGCGAACTACCCGCTGTCGCAGCTCAGCACGGCCTACAACTCGGGCTGGGCACCGATCCAGAACTATGGCGCGCTGCTCGGCCAGCCGCTCGGCGGCAACACGGTCACGCAGCAGACCCAGCCGTACTACAGCAATGTCGGCAGCAGCCTCCTCAGCGGGCTGACCGGCATCGCCGCACTCGCCTCAAAGATCTAGGGGAACGGCCATGGACGGCTTGTTTGACTGGCTCGGCGGCATGTTTACCGGCGGCGGGACGGAGGGCTACAGCGGCCTCACGCCCGATCAGTCGAACCTGCTGCAGCAGCAGGGCTGGTTCCCTCGGCCCGACATGGTCCTGCCCAACGGCACGAACTGGGCGCAGCCGCCGGGCTACAGCAACCTCACGCCCGCGCAGATCTCCACGCAGAACCAGCTCGGCTACTTCAGCAACCCCGACGCGCAGCAGCCCGAGGGTCTCCTCGGCAAGCTCAAGGATCTGGCCGGCTCTAGCGGCGTGGCCGATCTCCAGAAAGCGGTCGGCGGGCTGACGCCGCAGCCGCGCGGCGGCCAGCAGCCGATGACGCCGACGAGGCCGCCGGCCGGCCTGCTCGGCCAGAACCCGTACCACAACCTCTTCACGCCAAACGCTCTCGACCCGAAACTGGCGCTGCAGCGCTTCCAGAGGGGGTATTGATGGGCCTCCTAGACACGCCCGACAGCGGCGGCGGCAATGGCATCTTTGGCGGCCTGCTGAGCCTGTTCAGCCCTACCGACCCGGCGAAGGCATATGGCGGGCCACTCAGCGATCCCGACGTTGCGCGCGAGCTGCGGCAGCGCTCGTTGGGCGCGGCGGCCGGCGCGTTCGCCGAGGGCGCGATGCCGGTGCCGTACAAGGGCGGCATCCCCATCGGCGCGACGTTGGGCAAGGCCGGCGCTGCCGCGACGACGGCCGGCGACAGCCTCATCGAGGCGCGGCTGAAGGCGGCGCAGACGACGCTCGCGCTCGCCAACGCCGGCAACGCCGAGGCCCTGGGGCTGGTGCGGCGCGCCTTTCTGGAGGGCATGCAGAACCGGCCGACCGGCGAGGGCGGCGGTCCCGGCACCGGCACGGGTGGCGCGAGCACGGCCGGCGGCCCGCTGACCGGGCCGGCGAAGATCCTGTCGAGCGGCGGCGGTCCCAGCGCTGGCGAGATCTACCAGTTCGCCCTCGACAACGGGATCTCGCGCAACCGCGCCGTCTTCCTCACCTCGGCCGCCAACTCCGAAAGCAGCTTCCGGCCCGACATCACGCACGACGGCGGCATCGGTTATGGCCTCTTTGGTCACAACACCGACCGCCTCGCCAACATGCGCAAGTTTGCCGGCGTCGGGCCGAATGACCCGGTGCCCTGGCAGAAGCAGGTGCTCTTTGCCAACTCGGAGCTGGACGGTCCCGAGCGCAAGGCCGGCGCGATGATCGACGCCGCGACCAACCCCGAGCAGCTCGTGGAGGGCCAGCTCGCCTTTGAGCGGCCGGACCTCAAGATTGCCGGCGGCAACCGCGCTCAGCGGCTCGCCTCGACCACCGAGTACTGGAACACGCCGCCGGCTGCCCGCCCGACCCAGGTCGCCTCGGCCGCGCCGCCGACCGTCACCGACGCCAGCCCGCCGATGGCGCCGCCGCAAGCGCCGCCGGGCCTCTTCACGCCGCAGAACCCGTCGCCCGACATCTCGGCCGCACCGCCGCAGCTCGCGCCGCCGCCTGCCGGTCCCTCGGGTGCCGCAGGCCCTCCTGGCCCTCCAGGGCCGGCAACTCCCCTACCCGCCATGCCGCCCAGCCTCCTGGCGCAGGGTGCGTCGGCCGCGCCGCCGATCTCCGTGCCCGGCGTGCCGGCGCAGACCGGACAGGCCGGCGCTGCCGAGCTGCAGGGCCTCCTCAACCAGCCGCCTGCGGGACCGCCGCCGGCACCCATGCCCGCGCCTGCCCCAGCGCCGCCCGCTGGAGGCCCAGGAGGGCCTGTAATGCCTCCGGCCGCTGCACCCGTACCTGCGCCGGCTCCAGGCGCTCCAGCGGCTCCCAGCGCGCCCGCAGCGCCATCGGTGCCCGCGCCGCCGCCGTTGCCGCCGACGTTCAGCCGCAAGATCTCCAACGCCGAGGTTCTGTGGGCGAAGAAGATGGCGGGTCTGGCGACGGTCGGCGGCATCCCGGTGCCGCCTGATATCGCCGCGCTCGCGACGCTCGACACCGACATGGCGAAGGAGGAGCAGAAGATCCGGCTGGAGGCCTACTACAAGGACCGCAGCGCGGCGTACCAGAGCCAGCTCGATATCAACAAGCAGCGGGTCGCGCCCTACGATCTGCGCGAGAACACGCTGCACGTCGATCCGACGAGCGGGCAGATGACCGGCAACTACAAGGCCCTCGGCCCCGATGGTCGCGAGCATCAGTACTTCCTGCCGCCCGGCGGCCAACTGCAGGATCTGGGCGCGACCGGCCGAACGCCGCAGGAGACCGCTTTCGGCACCGGCATCGGCACCGCCCAGGCCGGCAACACGCCATTGCCCGCACCGAACACCGCACCGCCGGGTGCCGGCCCAGGCGCACCGCAGTACCCTGGCACGCGGCTCGCTGTGCCCCAGGGCGGGTCGCCGATGATGAGCAAGATGCCGAGCTACCAGGAGCCGTCTTACACGGCCGACCAACTCAAGACGTACCAGCCGGCCTGGGCCAAGGCGAACACCGAACTGATCTCGGTTGTCGGCGACGCGCAGAGGGCCGAGCAGCGCCTGCAGAGCATCGCCAACGCCTTCAAGATGGTCCAGACCGGCGCATGGACCAACGAAAAGGCCGCCTTCAACGCCGCGCTGCAAGGCCTCTTTGGCAAGGACACGCCCCTGGTCTTTGCGACCGACCCGGCCAAGGTGCAGGAGGCGCTGCACGAGAACTACAAGCAGACCTTGCAGTCGCTGAAGGCGGTCAACAGCCGCTTCACCAACAACGAGTTCAAGGTCAGCGCCGAGACGTCGGAGAGCGCGAACATCCAGCCCGAGGCGAACCTGACGATGCTGTCCGAGGACATTGGGCAACTGCGGCAGTTGCAAGGGCTGGCGCACGACTGGGTCGAGGCGCGGATCGGCGGCAAGCAAGACCCCGAGATCTTCCAGACCAAGTGGCTGCGCGAGAACCCGCTGGCACCCATTGTCGATGGCGTCAGAAAGGAGATCGGCCCGCTCGCCGGCATGCAAGGCGCGATCCCGCAGGGCTACCCGGCCGGCACCAAGCAGATCGGCACCAGCAACGGCAAGCCCGTCTACCAATTGCCCAGCGGCGAGACGAGGTGGTGATCCATGGCTGACGAATTGCCGGGCCAGCCCTTCACCGGCCAGCTCGATGACCCGAACAATCCGCCAGGGCGGCCCTTCACCGGCCAGCTCGACACCCAACCGCCCGTGCCGGGTGCCAACTACCACAGCCCGATCTGGCCGTTCTCGACCGATGCCCAGGGCAAGCCCCACTTGGATTGGAGCGCCGGCATCCCTGGCGCGCTGACCTCGGCGTTCACGCTGCCCGGCGACGTGTTCACCGGCAAGGTGCAGACGCCGTACAGCTCGACGGGTCAGACGGACCCAGACCTCATGCCGCGCACCGTTGGCCTCGCCTCGACCATCATGCCGGACGCGATTGCCCCGCAGCTCCCGCGCACGGTAGCGCCGACCGGTCAGGAGCTGAGGACCGCCGGCAAGGCGGGTTACGAGGCGCTGAACAACTCCAACATCGCGGTCAAAAGCTCCGAGCTGGGCACCCTCGGCACCGACATCACTCAGAACCTGCTTGGCAAGGAGTTCATCGACGCTGAGGCCGCACCGCAGACCCACAAGCTTGTCGGCGGCCTGAGCGGCCCGCAGGGCGGCTACATGTCATATCCCCAGCTCATGAAGCTGCGGGAGCGTCTCAGCGATCTGACGCTGTCGGGAGGCGCGGAAGGTAAGGCGGCCGGCATCGCTCGCGGGCAACTCGACACCTTTCTGGAGAACCTCCAAGACAGCCAGATGCAGCAGGGAACCCTGCTCGGCCAGCCGACCATGACCGGCCAGGAGGCCGCGCAGCTCTTCAAGGACGCGCGGGGCAATTATGCCGGCTCGTTCAAGTCTGATGAGCTGGCCGGCGGCCTGGGCAGAGGCGACACCGGCATGCTCCAGCGGGCCGAGACCCGCGCCGCCGTGACCAATTCCGGCCAGAACGAGGGCAACCTCGTCCGGCAGCGGATCGCCTCCTTCCTGGCGAACGAGGACAATCTCAAGGGCTATTCGCCGGAGGAGATCGCGGCGCTCCGCGCGGTCGCCAACGGCAGCAGCTATCAGGACGCGCTCCGCTACCTCGGCAACAGAGGTAGCATCATGTCGGCCATCGGTGCGCTCTTTGGCAGCGGCGGTGCCGAAAGCGCCCTGGGCGTCGTCGGCGGCCAGGGTCTCGCCCGGCTGTTCAAGGGGCTGGAGGCCGGCGTTGCTCGGCGTGGGCTGGAGAAGGTCGATGAGCTGGTGCGGCAGAACACGCCGCTTGGTCGCGAGGTCGCGCAGCCTCCTGCGGGAGCACCCTGGCTCCCAGGCCAGCCATACCCATCAGCGTCGCCGTACTCGCCGGGCCGGCCGCAACTGATCTCGCCGTGGGGAAGTGGCCGATTGATCCCGCCGGGCTTGCTAACCCCAAACCAGGACCGGCCGATACCATGGTGGCAGCTAGAGGGGCGGGCTTAGTGCGATCATCCCCGCGCAGATCGCGATGAACAGCGCCCAGGCCGCCGCGCGCGGGACGGCCAGCTTGGGCGGTTTTGGCTTGATCGGCAGCGCCTTCCCCGCCCGCTCGATAGCGGCGTCGATCCCGCTCATATCGACGCGCGGGTTGGCGCGCTCCTCCGCTCGGACCTGCTTAAAGATCCACAACAGCGCCACGCAGATCAGCAAGCTCTCAACCATCACCACCATCCCTTTTGCGCGGCCAGCCCGACCAACGTGCTCGCCATCACGATGAGCCAAGCAATCGCATTGACCCGGTTCGTCCACTTCATCGCGCGCCACATGAGCGCCTGGGCCTCGTTCAGATCCCACTGGTTGCGGGCCAAGCTCGCCATGCAGGCGAGCAGATCGAGCGACGGCCCGGCCTGACCGGGATGCCAGCCGGATAGGCCGACCTCCTCGTTCCAGGGGTTCTCGGGGCGCTTGTATGTCCAGGGCAGCTTCATCGCGTCAATCCATCGGGTCGCCGAGCTTGCGGCCCAGCGCGCACATCCGGTCGGCCATGCTCATGTGGCGCTGCCGTAATCCCTGCATTCTCCTACGATGATCAGAAACGATCGCGGCGATAAATATGGCCGCGATCAAGAGCAAGATGGCGATGCCGCCCAGGGGGAGCCAAAACGGTGTGCGGGCGACGTCGAGGGTGTTCATGATGTCAGCACCAACATAGGCAAACGATGGCAGACGATCAACCCGCGCATACCAGCCTGTTCGATCTCGGCCGCTCGCTGATCGGCGCGCTGCCGCCGGTCTTCCTGATGCTGGTGCTGATGAACATCGCCTTCATCTCGCTGGTCATGTGGTTCCTCGATCACGAGCTGGGCGTGCGGATGCAGATGCTGATGAAGGTGCTGGACCATTGTTTGGTCGAGAAGTAGCCCTGCGCAGGGCTGCCGCCTGACGAGCGAGATGCTGTCTGGCCTTCAGCTCAAGAGATTTGGCCCAGCTCGGTGGCTCCCGCTCCAGCTCTTCGTCGCTGAGCGCGCGCATCCTGCGCTCTTCCGCCTCGATGGCTTTGTCCCAGTTTCTAAATGCCTCGTCGTCGCTCATCGCCCATCTCCTTGTTGCGCATCCCCACATATAGCCGTGAGCGAGCCGCCAAAAAAGAGAGGCCCCGTCCGTCCGGCGGGGCCTCGTTGGCTTTTTCGTGCCAATAGTCTAAACGGGTTGTCTCAAGCTTTGATTTTGCAGGGCGTCTCTAATACGGGCATGACTAATTTTAGGCCCGTTTGTCGAGGGTTTCTGCCAGTTAGACACATTTGAGCCTCGTTTTGACAATTCTTAGACAGGGGCCTAATCGGCAGCCTCTTTGGCGGCCTCGGCGAGCATGAACAGCTCCTTTTCGGCCTCCAGCGTGTAGAGCACGACCTCTTTCGGGTCTGACCAGCCAAACTTGCTCATCAGCTTCGCCTGGGGCCAGTGCTTGAGACAATCGTCGCAGGCCGCCCGCTTGCGCACGCCATGCGCCGAGATCCCCTCGGGCAGCCCGGCGGCACGGGCCGCTTTGGTGAACCATTGGCTAAAGTGCTGATTGCGCCAGCCCTCGTCGGTCTCGTCATCAGGATCTGCGCAGACCTGCCCGTCTTTGTACCAGACCCGGCCGGTAGGGCCGCGCAGGATAGGCTCAAACGGCCGGTCGGCCGGCGTCGCCAGCGGACAGGCCGCGATAGCCGCCCGCAGCTCCTTGCTGAAGAACAGGATTGCCTCGGTGCTGGTCTTGCGCCGCTTGTAGCGGATGAGGCTGTCCGCGCCGACCCAGGACCGGCTGAACCGGATAACGTCGGCCGCGCTCATGCCCGTCAGCAGCATCAGCTCAAACGCCAACCGCTCCATCGTGCCCATCGGCCAGTACGCGCGGAACTGGTCAACGTGCGCCTGCTTCCAAGTCTTGTAGTGGCCCTTGCCGACCTTGCGCGCGACCCGCTTGACCAGCCGAACGCCGAGGACCGGGTTGTTCCGCTTCTTCAAGAGGCCCGCCCCGACGCGCTCGGAAAAAAAGTGCTGGAGGGCAACGAGGAGGTTGCGGGCCGCTGCCGGCGTCGCCTCGCGCGCCGCGAGCCATTTCTCGATGGTCTCGTCGGTCAGCTCGGACAGCACGCAATCGCCATACCGCTTGCCGAGGGCGTTGAGGATGTAGCGGCGCTTCTCGCGCGTGCTCGCCCGCATGACTTGGAAGGCGGGTGTATCGAAATACCGGGAGAGGGCGGCACCCAGCGTGTCGCCCCTCTTTTTTTTGTCCTGTGCCGGCTGGGCGTCCAGCACCAGATCGATGGCCCTGCGGGCCTCCCGCGCCGCTTCCTGCACCTCCCGCGAATAGCGGTCACCGTTGGGCAGCTTGACTTCTTTCTGGCCCCGGTAGCGGAGGCGATTATACCGAGTGCCGTTACTAACCCAGCTTTTGACGCTGTCGCGTTCTGGCTTTTTCGAGGTCTTCATCTGCTCGTCTTTCCCACTCGCTCGGCTGCCTAGTGCTGGCAACCTTGGCCGCAGCAATGTTGCTGCCACCAACATATATCGCAACGCCGCCCGCTTTATCAAGCTCTACTTTTGAGACCTTAAGCCCAGCATCCTCTAGGGCTTTGGCGGCTGCCTTGAGGTCGCGCTGTCTAAAATTCAGAGGGCCTCTGCCCATCGTTGGTCTCCTTACGCTTGCGGACAGGCGACAGCACTGTCACCCCGCGTTCCGCGACGATCCGCTCCTCTTCGCGCATGACCTCGCCCATCGAGCGGTGACCCGGCAGCGGGAAGTAGGGATGCCGGCGCGCCTTCGCCGGCCTGGGCGGGCCGACCCGCCAGCTCTGCAGCAGCTCAGGCATGACCGGGCCTGTGGTGCGTGTGGATCGACGGCACCGGCTCGGCCGCGCCGAGGATCTGCTCGGCGACGTAGCGCGTCACGACCCCGGCGGCCTTCATCAGCCGCTTGTGCGCGCCGGGATCGAGCGCCTCCAGCTTGTTGCGGAAGTGCTCGGCGACGCCGGCCTCGGTCACGCCCGGCGGGGCCAGCTCGTTGTCGCTCGCCATGAGCCAGCGGGCGACGACCTCGTAGAGATCGACCTCGGCCCGCCGCATCTCGGCCTCACCCCCGACCTCGGCGACGTGATACTCCAGCGGCTCACCGCAATCGGGGCATTTCGGCCCGTCCTCGACTGGCAGCTCCTCGTGCTCGCGGTCGAACTGCGCCGCCAGGGCGGGATCGTCGCTGCCGGCGGCAAGGCCCGAGACCAGCACCTTGACCGGCGTGCCCTGCTCGGTCTGGCCCTCCCAGACCCGGCCGATCCCCATCGGCGAGCGGCTGATGCGGGTCGTCGGGTTCATGCAGATCTTCATGCCAGCTCTCCCTGTGCTGCGAGGACGTCTTTCGGGATGCCGAGCAGCCCGGCGACGTAATCGAGGACGTCGTCCATGCTGCGGTTGAACTCATCGCGGCCCATGGCCTTGTAGGACTGGCTGCGGGCCGTCCAGGCGCGCACCAGCGTGCCCTCGGTCGCGATCACCGCGAACTGGTCGAACGGCTTCAGCCAGACCGCCATGCGCTCGGCCTGCTCGGGGCTGTCGCAGGGGAAGATCCGTTCGTCACGCCAGCCGGTCCTGATGAGCGCGAACTTGCGGAGGTGCTCCGGCGTCGGCCACCGGTCGCTGGCGAGCGACTGCCATGCGTCGGCCAAGCTGGCGAAATAGGCCTTGTGGCGCTGGTAGCTGCGCTCGTGGTGCGCCTCCAGCAGCACGCGCTGGTCGGGATAGAATTGGCGCTCGCACAGCTCTGGCCGCAGCGGCACAAACGTCGCTCCGTTCCATCGTGCCCAAAACACCTCAGCCATCCCGACCTCCACGCCTGCCTTGCCCCGCCCTGCTCAGCCGTGCCTTGCCGGCCCGAGCCAATCCTGGCCTGCCATTGCCATGCCCTGCCGCGCCAAACCAAACCAAGCCCTGAGCTGCCGAGCCGGCCGCTCCGCTCCGCGCCCCGCCTAGCGGTGCCCAGCCCTGACCGGCCAAGCCTGCCTTGCCGCGCCGGGACCGGCGGTGCCCTAGCTCGCCGAGCCGGGCCTGCCGCGCCCTGCGATGCCGAGACCGGCCGATCCACGCCAACCCGAGCCTCGCCTGCCTTGCCGCGCCGGGCCGGGCGGTGCCTGACCGCGCCAACCCAAGCCCCGCCTGCCGTGCCCCGTCATGGCACTCCGTGCCCAGCCATGCCATGCCAGTCCTTGCCTGCCGAGACCAGACCCGCCATGCCCATCCCTGACCGACCGTGCCGAGCCTGCCATGCCCAAGCCTGCCCTGCCGGGCCTTGCCGCGCCCCGCGAAGCCCCGCCTTGCCCAAACCCCTTTTTACGCAGCCTCGTCGCGCGCCAGCACGACGCGCTCGACGCGGTCGATGGAGCGGAAGATGCCGTGCAGCTCCTGCCGCAGATGGCTGTTGCGGTCCTTCCATCGGACCAGCTCGCCGACCGCCTGCTCGACCGCTGCCCGGCGCAACTCGGCGCTGCTCAGCACGTCATCGAGCTGGCGGTAGCCGCCGCCATGGCTGGCGTCGATCTGCAGCGCAATCGTCGTTCGGTGCCCGTCATCGGAGCGAACGTGAACGCTGATAAGCTGCCTCGCTCGGTAGAGCCAGTGCTCGCGCGCCGCCCTTTCGAGATCCCACTCGAATTGTCGGTGCAGCGCGCTCTCAGGATGATCGCGCGCCCAGTCAACGACGGTTGCCGGGTAGATGATGCCGTCGCCGTCGCGCAGCGCGACCAGCTCCTCGCCGACCTTGGTCATTCGCCGATCCTCCAAAAACCCCAACCGAGGCCGTTGCTATTCGGGCTGGACGCTCGGCCCTCGCCGATCCCGACCTGGAGGCCGGCGCGGGCGAAAAGGTTGAACACGTCGCCGGCCGAGAACTGGTCGCCGTCCCAGCGGACGCGCACAAGGGCCTCCCATTCCCTCCACATTGGCCGCCAACGCAGGTCAGCGCTGCCGTTGTCATTGCGACCCCAGCCCTTATGGATTTCTGGCTCGCCCTGGATGCGTACCAGCGGTGTGCCATCAACCGCATCGTAGCCATCGGCCTCGACAAAGATGCTCAGCTTGGCGCGGGCCATCACGAACCCCACCAGCCTGCAGGTAGCGATGGCCGCGTTACGGAAGGCCGGCGCTGGGATGCCGTTCCAGCCCTCCTCGCTGAGGTGCATCGCGGCACGGTAGTCGGCCTCGAAATCGCGCGCCTCGCGCTTCTTGCGGCTCCTTGCCTGGGTGCCGGCGCGCTGGGTCTCCTCCATCTGCGCCTGCGCCTTTTGGCTGAAGGCATGCTGTACGTAGGGGCTGGTCCCGATAATGTGGACCGTCGCGTACTGCGTGTTGGGCGGTCGGATAACGACCTGCGTCAGGCCCTCGGCCGCCGTCAGGGCCGCCGTCAGCATGCCGGGCGTCGCATCGCCCGAGATGAGGCGTTCGATGCCATTGCTCTGCGTCATTGAGCCAAACTCCTTTCGAGCTGATCGCGCAGGATTGCGCTGGGGCCGCCCTGGATGCGCAGCACGATCTCGCGCAGCTCGGCGGCGAACTTGCCGACCTCGGCCGCCAGCTCGGCGATGAACTCCTCGTCCCGCTCGACCCGGTGGACATAGAGCGGCATGTCTGGGTGATAGCAGACGAGGTCGCACCATTGCCGGTTGGCGACCCAGAGGTTGCCCTGGATCTGCGCCCGGTACTCGGCCGGGCAGCCGCCGGTCGTCATCACCTCGACCATCAGCGCCGGGTTGCGCGTCTTGATCTCGGCCATGCCCAGCTCGCCGATCAGCGCGTCGGGACTGCAGCCGCAGCAGAGATCGGCGTCGCGGATGAACCCGACGAGCCGCAGTTCGACCCCGTGCGCGATGGCGTAGACCATGCGCGCCTCGGCCTCCAGCGCCTTGCCGCGCCGCATGTCCGCGCTCTGGTAGGTCGGCGTGACCGTGCCTGTAATCAGCTCGGCCGCCAGCCGGTGCAGATAGCCCGTCCGCATCTTGCGCTGGCGGCTGTCAGCCATGATCGACTTGAACTCGCTGGCGGTCGGCAGGCCGCGCCGGGTCTCAAACCATTCGGGGCTGCCCTGGGCGCAATCGAGGATCTCGATCATGTCGCCGCCATGAGCTGGGCGACCTTGCGCAGCAGGCAGCGGCGCGTCTCCTCGGTCGGCAACTGGCCGCCGCGCGTGTGCAGCAGCGCGAATAGCGCCTCCAACTCATCGAACGTGAAGAGCGGCTCCGGCGGCTCATCGTGCTCCAGCAGCAGCGCCCGCGCCTCCGGCTCCGGCTCGGCAACCGTCAGCAGGCCGGGCGGGTGATCCACGCCATTCGTGGCCGGCGCTGGCGGCGCGGTCAGCGGCAGCTCTGGTGCCGGCGTTCCTGGCGGTCGCAGCATGGTCGAGCCGCGCAGGTCATTGAGAATGGCCTTGGCGGCATTGAGCGCCACGGCCGGCGCGCCATAGCGCCGCCAGTCGGCCCAGCCCGTCCCGCCGGAATAGCCGATCAGCCGCAGCGCGTCGGCGTTGTTGCAGTCGAAATGCCGGCGCAGCTCCTTGATCGCGATCTCCAGCTCGCCAAAGGGAACGAGCTGTCGGTGCTGCTTGCGAATTGGCTGGCTCATCGCCTCGCCTCCCGCTTGGTGATCGCCTCCTGCAGCGATTTCTCGGCGGCCCGGTACTGACGCGCCGGGAGCTGGTCGAGGCTGGGCACGCCGAGATGCGCGCAGTAGCGGACCATCTCGACCTGGGCGCGCTCGGCGAGCAGCGTCAGCGCCTCGACCTGACCGGGGTTGATGTACTTGGTCCCGCCGGCAACGCCGTCGTCGTCCTCGCCCCGGCTGGTCAGGTTGAGCAGAGCGCGCGCCGTGTAGCGCATGCCGTAGCTGGTGCTGCTGCCATAGCTCTGGACCGTGTTCTTCGACCCGCTGGTATCGAGCGGCAGATGGATGGTCGTCTGCTCGACATGGCCCTGGCGGTGGCTGAGCTTGCCGGTGACGCTGAGCTGGCCCTCCTCCTTGCCGATGGCGAAGGTGAGGGCAAATCCGTGCCGCGCCAGGATCGGCTTGATCTTGGCCTGGACGTCCTCCCAAAGGGCATAGGTGCTCTGCACCTCGCCGGCCTTGTCGAGGATCTCGCCGCGTTCTTCAATCTCCGGCAGCTCGGGCTGCATCTCGGCCAGGGCCGCTGTATAGGCGGCATGTGCCTCGCGCTCCATGTGACGTTCGTAGAGCGCCGTGAGCCGTTCCAGCTTCTCAACGTCCACGTTTGGGTCGGACGCCGCCTTGGCGATGATGTCGAGCAGCGTTGTGTCGGCGTCGCGGCGCGTGGGCAGACCGTTGCCGGGCTGTTGCTCGATCAGCTCGCCGCTCATAGCGACCAGCACGCGATAGCGATGACAACCCAGAGCAGCAGGATGCTGGCCGCCCAGGCCTCAAAGATCCCGGCCTTACGGCGGGCCGTTTTACCTATGTTTTGAAAGAGGTTGCTCAGGCCGACCCGGTGCATGACGCCCTCCCTGGTATGGGGCCTGCGTCATGATGGCGCAGCCCACAGGGGGGTCGTCAAGGGCCGTTGGCAACAATTTTCTTACGAACCGCCGATCCGGTTCGTACGCGCCTGAACAAGTTGCAAAATTTGCTTGGCAATAAATTTCCGATCCTCGACGCTGAGCGTGCGGAAGAGGCCCACGATAAACGCCTCGTCATCGGACAGCCCGGCCGGCTGGTCGTGCGCCGCGCCGCCGCGAGCGCTGTGCCGCAGGGCGTCGTCGCCGTGGATGGCGTCGGGCGTCAGCTCGGGCAACGTCGCGGCCGAGGCCTCCTCGATCAGCGCGCGGATGCCATAGCCATAGTATCGCGCCATCGCGCGGATGCTCTTCCAGCCAGTCCTGCTGCGGCCTTGCTCGATGTTGCTGAGATGCGGCCGGCTCAGCCCCAGGCTCCTGGCGGCCTCGTCCTGGCTGATCTTCTTCAGCTTCCGCACACCGCCCAGGTAGCGACCCAGCTTCAGCCGGAGATCGGGGTTGTCCTCCATCGCGAGGTCGAACGGCATGTCGTCGTCGGAGAGCTGCTCCGGCCTCGTAAAGTCATCGTCTGAGTTACTCGTCATCATGGTCCGAGCCTCTCCCAGTTGAATGTGCTGCACCCGCCGTTTTGCCGCTTGACGTTGATGAGGGGTAAGCCAACGATGTGCGACATGTTGTCAATCGATCAAATCGCCGAACGGGCCGGCGGCATCGGCAGGCTTGCCGAGCTGCTCGGTGTTCACTGGTCCACGGTGTGCGGATTTAAGCGCACGAGGGCCGCGCTGATCCCGCCGCATCACGCGCGGGTCATCAGCGAGGCTCTCGATATCCCGTTGCACGAGATCCGCCCAGATCTGTGGCCGGCCCCCGAGGAGGCCCAAACTCACGAGCGCGTTACCGCATAACTGGCCTCTCGCGCAAGGGGCATGTTGGTAACGGCATCCTTACCGCAATGGTTCCAGACACAGCGCAAAAGCATTTGACATAAACACTTTGCAACCGGAGGGAGGGGCACGTCGATGCGGCAGGCCGAGCGTCTCCTCCAGCGGGAGATCACGACGCGGCTGAGGTTTGCGCCGTTGTCTGCCATCGTTGTTCCCAGCCCGAACGGCATCTTTCTCCCGACCCGCTCCCCGGTTGAACGCGATCTCGCGCGCCGGATCGTCCATCAGCTCAAGCTCGGCGGCTCGCTGCTGCCCGGCGCGCCTGACCTGCTGATCCTGTGGGGCACCGGCTGCGGCTGCATGGAGCTGAAGCGCCCGGCCGAGAAGACGCTGATCGGCAAGCAGCGGGCCGGCGAGCTGAGCGACGAGCAGAAGCGCTTCCGTGACCGCTGCGCCGACCTGGGCGTGGCGTACGAGGTCGTCATGTCCTGGCCCCAGGCCCGCGAGCTGCTCAAGAGCTGGGGCCGGCTGCCCGAGGGCTGGATGGAACCCGAGGCCAGGAGGGTCGCGTGAGATGCCCGACCCTGGTGGCGATAGTCGCGACGTTGCCCTGGAGCATCTGCTCTGGGCGCGCTCGCAGGGGTTCACCAACGACGAGATCCTGGCGTCCATCGGCGTGCGCGCGGTGCTCGCGCCCAGTGACCGGCTCGTCCTCGATCACCTCGCTGCGGCGCATCGCCAGCTTCTCGACCGCACCCGGCAGGCGGCATGACTGGCTACTTCCGCCCCGGCAGCCATGGGCGACTGCTCGCCGAGCTGAAGAGCTGGGAGCTGCCAGAGGACGATGGACGCTTCCATCCGGTTCGCTGGATCGTTGCACGGCTGGAAGAGGGCTGCTTCATCGTCGCCATCGGCAACGGTATGGGCGACTACGCCTACAGCCCGAGCGGCTGGAGGGAATTACGAAGGGAGGTTCTGGAGCGCGATCAGAACCGCTGTGTCTACTGTGGAGATCCAGCAACCTGTGTCGACCATGTCCTGCCCAAGGCCTGGGGCGGGCTAACGGTCGAGCGCAATCTCGTTGCGGCCTGCAAGCCATGCAACAGCCGCAAGGGCGACCGGCTATGAGCATCCGCGCCGTCGCCTGGGCGTTGAGCGCCCTGTGCCCCACGCCCCTCGCCAAACTGGTGCTGATCAAGCTGGCCGATTGTGCGAACGAGGAGGGCGAGTGCTGGCCCTCGCAGGCGCGGATCGCGGCCGATTGCGGCGTCACCCGCAAGACGGTGAACTACCAGCTAAAGGTTTTGGCCGAGGCCGACCTACTGCGCGCAGAACAGCGCGTCGGCAAGCACGGCAAGCAGGCAAACCATTACTTTCTGCGATGTAACGCAGCTACTCATTCGGATGTCACCCCCGCGTTACATCCGGATGTAACCACGGGATCACAGCCAATAGAACCGTCATTAGAACCGTCAGAACCCCCCCTTAATCCCCCCCAGGGGGGTCGTGTGTCGGTCAAGACAGACTTTGCCGAATTCTGGCTGGCCTACCCGCACAAGGTCGGGAAGGCCGACGCTGAGCGCAAATACCTCGTCGCCCGCAAGGCCGGCGCGACCCAGGCCGAGCTGCTCGACGGCATCGGCCGCTACAAGCGCACCAAGCCCGACGACCACAACTGGTGCAATCCCGCGACATGGCTGCACCAGCAGCGCTGGCTCGATCAGCCGGCCGGCGCTGGCCCGCTGTTCAACGGCCATGACCCAGCGCCGCCGCGCCCAGCCATCGATCCCAAGAGGCTTGGTCATTCCCTGCCCTGCGCCTGCAGCAACTGCATGCGTTGGGTCCAACAGCAGCAGGAGGCCTGACATGACCGTGGATGCGAAAGAGGCGACCCGCGCCCTCAACGGCTGGGCGCGTTCACAGGGCTACTCGGACTTCGACACGTACATGGCGGCCGGCGGCACGATCCGCGAGGCCATGCTCGATCTGCAGAAGCGCCGTGAGCGCATCGATCTGGCGACGGCGGCGATCTACCAGTGGAAGGCCCCGCCAGCGCCGCCGCCGCATCAGCCCGAGATCGCCGGCCGAGCCGAGCACGAGGACTACGAGCGCGCCAACACCCGCATGACCATCGGTGAGGACGCACTCAAGGCGGCCGAGGCCGAGGTGACCGGCGAGGCGGTCGAGCCTGACAACGCCCAGATCCAGGGGTTCGAGGTATGAGCGCCGCCGATCTCAACGCGCCCAGCCCCGAGCGGCAGCGGCGCAGCGAGTTCCTGTCCGCGCCAGCGCTGAGCACCGACCAGGGGCCGGCCAGGGCCGGTGCTCGCATGTACCGGGCGCTCTCGACGCTCGACCGGCTGCTGCGCGATGGCGTGATCGGACCTCGGCAGCACGATGCCGGCGAGCGCTTCCGCAGCGACTACGAGGTCGGGATCGCCGGAGCCAGGGAGGACATCGGGTCGGGCGGCGTCGCCGGCTACTACTACGCCGAGGTGCGTCTGCGCGCGGTCGAGCGCTACCAGCTCGCCCTCAAGGCCCTGGGGCCGCTCTGGCGCTACACGGTGCCGATCTGCATCGGCCAGCTCGGCTCGGGCGACGTCACGTTCTCCGAGCTGGCTCGCATGCTCGGGCGCAATCGCCAGGAGATCGCCGGCATCGTCAAGCTGGGCCTCGACACGCTCGCCGATTGCTACGACCTGCCGGAGGACGGCCGATGAAGACCCACAAGCCCACCGAGGCGCAGGCCCAGTGGCTGCGCCGGATCGCGCACAGCCCCCTGATGAAGACCTACGTCCAGGGCGACAGCCAGCCGCGCTACAGCCTGCAGAGCGGCGAGACGGTGCCGGTGCCGATCGCCGAGAAGCTGATCCGCAACGGCTGGGTCAGGGGCAGGAGGGATGGGCTATTCGGCGACGAGCAGAGCTACACGCCGCGCGACCGGGTCTACGAGGCCCTGCGACCCGCCGGGCCGGCTGCGCAGCCATGAAGGGCCGGCGCATGTGGTCCTGGCAGCTCGCCCAGCCGACGCAGCGAGCCGTCCCGTTCAAGGACCAACGCAACCTGACATGCCCGCATGGGCGTTTCTGGCGCAGTTGCCAACGTTGCCGGTTGCCTCGTGAAACAGGCGAGCGTAACGTTGACGTAAGCGGCGAGAGCCGTCAGCGCCTCGGATCGGAGGCATCCTCATGAAATCCAAAGGCATCTTCCCGTCCTCGGGCAAGCGAGGGCCGCGCCGCACGTTTGGCGGCACCGCCGGCAACAGTTCGTCCTCGTATAGCGCGCCCAACGCTGACGGCTACAAAGCCGGCATGCTCGGTTGGCGCGGCTCGCCCAGGGCTGGCGGCCAGAGCATGGCGGATCAGTCGGGCAACCGGCCGCAGCCGACCGACAAGGGCATGACCGGCAATGGCGGTCTCGCCTGGGACAGCTCGATGTCGGGCTACATGAACGAGAAGGGCAAGGCGTCGTGAGGGCGCGTCCTGGCGCGGCCAGTCGCCGCAAGATGCCGCCACCGATGCCGATGCCCGCTAGCGCCCCTGCCGTGCCCGCTGATGATGTTGAGCCTCCGGCGGCTACTACCCCAGCGCCCGCACCCGTAGCGGCCCCTACAACGCCGCTGGCGGGCGCGACAGACGGCCTTGGGGCCGGGACCGGCGGTCTCGCCATCCACTCGTCGCTCAAGGGCGCGAACATCCATGGCCGCGAGCCGAAGCACTCCAGCAAGCATCGCTAGGTGTCGCGGCGGGGCGAACCGCGACAGCCGCCCTGGTCGCCACGAGAGGTCGTCAGGCTCCGCTGGTACGCGGATCGTGGTCTCAGCATGCGCGAGGCCAGCGTCCTGCTCGGCCGCTCCTGGGCCGGCACCATGCGGCTGGCTGGCCGGCTCGGCATCCACTTCCACGGACCAATGGGTGCCCCTAAGCTCAATCGAAACCGCAAGCTCGGGGAGGCTCGGAAGGCGTTTCGAGCAATACTTGCGGGAGACTAAGAACAGGCGAACTACTGCAATCGGCTGTTTCGAGTACATCTCACCCGGTTGCGGCCGCGGCACGGCCCGAAAGAGTATTTGGTGGGACTGGTAGACTATTCACTAAGCATTCGCCGCAAGTAAAAGAAATCGTAAGCCAGCGATATGATAGCGGTGGAGCTATCTGTTTGCCGCGTTGTGGAGGCCCACAGAGGGCCTCTAAAATGCCGGGTATCATTTCACCTAGAAACCTTCCCCCCACTCAGCGGCCTCCAGAAGCGTTCTATGAGGGTTTCGCCCACAAGCGTTTCTAGACGGTCATGCAACGCTGGAGGCACCCGATGAGCAGCGCCCAGGGACAGAAGTACGCCGTCAATCCGCGATGGCGCACCGGGCGTCGCCCTGGGGAGCGGCCCTTTGTCGGTGGGGCTGGCGTCAACCCCAAGAAGCACGCGAAGAAGAAGCGCCGGCACGCGCGGGAGGCAACAAAAAGCCCCGCCGGAGCGGGGCTGGTAGGGTGAGCCGGGGCGGTCAGTCCATCGGCCGCCTGACCCTGGGCCTGGGCCGGCCGTGGACGCCGTCGAGGAAGAGATTGCGGATGCCCTCGACCTTGATCGATGCCGCGATCTCCAGGGCGCGCTCCAGGCCATAGTTGGCGACCGCAGCGCGGCCCATCTGCCACCAGCGCACCTTGTCGCTCGTGCGGGATGCCTGCATCGCTCAGCCCTCCTGCCCGGCGCGGAGGTCTTGCCAGTAGGCCGTCATCCACTGCTGGCGGAGCAGCTTCTGGTCCCGCTTGCCGAGCGCGCAGTAGTCGATGACATGCTGCACCGGGTTGTCATTGCCGATGGGGATGATGAGGTCATTCACCATCAGCAGCTCGACGCCGTCGCGGTTGCGAACGGCCTTGATGTTCTCGCCCTTCACCCAGGCCAGGGTCGTCTCGGTCATCTCAGTCTCCAAACGTGTTTGTGCCGCGCCCTTGTGGGCGTCACCCTCTATATAAGGACGTCCGATGGTGTTGGCAACATGTTTGGGGCTTGTGCTGCCCACATGTTTCAGCCTGTTAGACACATTTCCCGTCACGCGACCGTCATCCACCCGTCATGGTTGCGCACCTTAACGTACATCGCACAACCGCCCGCCAAGTGATGTTGACGCCCACATTACAGCCCGCTTAAATCGCCTCCCAACGAGACCAGGGAGGAAGCGATGCTGGAAGGGCTAGCCACCGAACTGTCCGAGGTCGAGGCCTGTGCGCTAGCTGACCAGATGGGCGATTTTGGCGACGTCTTTATGCAGGCCTGGGCACGGCTGGCCCGTCGCCTGCCCTGGCTCGCGGGCCACCCGGCCCTCCTTGAGTTTATGCCCCACCGCGACCGGCTCGACGTCGTCGTGACGACGCACTCCGACGCGAGCCATGTGCGGGTGGTGATCCAGGCCAAGCTGCACCGGCACCTCTACAGCCTCTGGGCGGTCTCGCACCATGGCCGCAGCACCGCCTGAGCCGCACCGCACGCCTGACTGGATGCGCCTCGACTGGCGCGGCAAGCACGATGCGTCCTGGCTGCTGCTGCGTGTGCGCTCCTCGCCCGAGGCCAGGACAAGCTTTTGTGCCGGCGTGCTCTATGACCCAGGCCGCGACCGCGTCATGCGCACCGCGCCGATCCTCAGATATCTCCTCGGCCTCGACGCCGCGACGCTACGCGGTGTCGCCCAGGCCAACGGCTGGACGCTGACCGTCGTTAAGGCCGACGAGCAAAGCACCCAACCACCATCGCCCTGAGCTGCGGCTGCGGGTCGTAATAGGTCAGCGTGTTGGTGCTCGGCCGCTGCCGGTTCTGCCCTGGCACGACCTCGATGCGCTTCTTGATCAGGCCCTGCGCCTCGTACTTGGAGAGCACGACGTCAAAGGTCTGGGCCGAGCAGCCGAGCAGCTTGCTGAGCTGGGGCCGGCCGAGATCGCCCTTGCGATACCAGGGCACGCGGCCATCGAGCAGGACGATGAGGGTCAGGATGCGGGCCGCCGAGACCGGCGAGCGGTGTGCGCCGTTGAGCTTGCCGAGCAGCTCGGCCATGCAACGTTCGATCTCATCGAGGCGGCCGATCAGGGGAAGGATGTCATCATAGGTCATGAGCGCGCCTCCTCTTATCGGGCGTGATAGGGCGCGCAGCCGCCCTGGGCGGCTCATCGGGCTTGGGTGTTGATGGTAGGACCAACGTGACCAGACGCCAAGCCCCAATGCCTAAAACCTGTTGGGATCGGTCTGCCAGCGCTGCTGGGCAAAGGCCTCAGCCATGCGGCTCGCCGAGCCAGAGGTCAGGCATCAGCACCTCATTGAACTCGCCCTCCGGCAGGTAGCGGTTCGCGTTGTCAACGATCTCGACCGCCTCAGCCCGCTGGTAGCGCCCAGCCTTGCGCATCGAGCGCGTGTAGCCGCTGCGCCCTGGTGCCCACCAAGCGCCATGCTCCTCGGACCAGATCAGCCAGCGCCCAGCCATCAGCGTTCTCCTAGCTGCAGCTCGATCAGCACCCAGGCGCGGTCACCAGCGCTGAGCCGCCGCATGCCATCGAGCACATGCTGGCGCAGCGCGGTCTGCGACAGGCCGGCCCCATCGCCGAGCAGCTCGTGGACATCGATGCCGAGGGCCTTGGCGAGCGCGTACTTGCTGTCGAGGCGCGGCTCTTTGGTGCCCCTGACCCACTGGCTGATGACGCCACGATTGCGCGCGACCCTGCTGCCGGCGCGCTCTTCGCCGTACACCCGCCGCCCCAGCTCAGACTGATTGACGCGCTTGTCGGCCATGGCTTGCCGCAGCAGCGAACCATCCCACGCCATCGCACCCTCCCTGTTGGCAACACCATCACCATACCAGAGAGCTGCTGATGCCCAAGCACGCTGCGATCCGGCAGCCCAAGCAGCTCAACGACGCGCGCAACCGAGCAGTCGCTAACCGAGCACCATCACCAAGCTGGGTCAGCGGGTGGCGTCAGAAGATCAGAACCAGCCAGCTCATCAACCGTTTGCAGACGTTCGCACTAGATGATCCCGATGCTCCGACCGGGCCAAGGATGACCAGAACGCAGGCTCAGGTAGCGCTCTCCCTGCTCAGGAAGGTGCTGCCTGACATGCAAGCCCTTGAGATTACAGGGGCTGAGGGACAGCCGATCCAGGTCCAGGTGTTGCGGTTCACCGACGCAGAGCCGCTCGACGCACCTAAGCCCATGATAACAATCGAGAATATCGAGCAGCACCCAGCGCTGATCGAGGACGAGCCGATCGAGGTTAGTCCTCGGAGGACTACAAGACGCAAGCGATCTCAATAGGTTAGACGGAGGCTTGGACAGAGAGGGTGGTCGGCGGCCGGCCGGGTGGGGGCCGGGGGCACCCGTCCGCTGGAGGTAGGGCAAGGGGTCGCCGAGGCTCAGGCCTGGGGTACTCCCCCGCGCGTGTCACATTTTTTTGCAGCCGTCAACCCATCAAATGTTAACTAATCGTTGGGCAACAGATTGGACAAACCGTCGCGTCAGCTCGTAAACTGATGCCGTCAGCCACTTCTCAAACGGTTTACCCACTCGCTGACAAGCGGCTGACAGTCTGGTGGCGGTTTTGCGTGCGCGGGACCGTCGCCTGTCTCCAACGTGAACTTGCGGCCGGTCGCGCTATCCCTGTCCCCCATAGGCACGCCTGACCGGCCGCGCCCTTTAAAAAGCGAGATGAGCCAAACCAATGTCAGCGGTGCCTGCTGCTATTGCTTCACCGGCTTTGGCCGGCACCACGAGCCGGGCTGTCCGATGACCGCGCAGCGCTTTATCGTCGCCGAGATCTCCAAGAACTGGCCCGAGCCGGCGATGGAGGAGGCGTTCTGGGGCGCGCATCCCGACGCGACCCACGCGCCAAACGGCATGCGCCGGCTGCTCAGCGAGCGGTTCGAGGAGGTCATCAACCGCAACCTGGAGCACGGCTATCGGCTGAGCGACTGGCGCTACAGCCGGATCGACGTCACCGTGCCGCCCGACGCCGCGCAGCGCGAGATCAACGAGACCATCATCGCGGTCTTTGAGCTGGTCGCGGAATGAGGCGCATCGCCAGCCTGCTGCTGCCCGGCGACGAGCTGCTGCCCGGCAAGGAGCGGGTTCTCAGCGCCGAGCGCGATGGCGACCGCATCAACCTGATCCTGCAGATACCGGGCCGGCACCGGACGCGCTTGTGGAAGGTCGATCCGCGTCACGAATTTGAGGTCGCGGAATGACCAGCTCGCCGCGCGCCATCCTGCCGTCCAAAGCGGCGTCGCTGACCGACGCCGCCCGCATCGACGCGCTCAAATGCGAGGTCTGCCTCGGCTGGTTCCTGCCGTCGCCCAACGTCTTTGGCTGCCCCTGGTGCGCGGCAGCCGACGAGATGCAGCCCGAGCAGAAGGCGATTTTTCGCGCGCTGATCAGCGGTCTGTCGAGTGCGCGGCCATGAAAGCCCGCTTTACCAAGGAGGAGGCGGACAAGCTGGTCATGGGCGTGCTGGGCTGGCTCAGCGCCGAGGTGCCCGACATCCAGCGCGGCGAGGCGATTGCCGTGCTCGGCGCGACGCTCACCTCGCTGATCGAGACCTACGAGGACGAGGAGCGGCGTGACCGGATGCGCCGCCGGGTCAAGCTCGCCATCGACCTCTCCGCCGGAGCCCAATGGCCCAAGGAGGCGCGGCAGTGACGCATACCGCGCATATCGAGCTGCGCAACGCGGTCGCGTCGGCCAAGATGGATCTCGCCGACAAGCTAGCGCTGCTAGCCCAGAAGGAAGGCGCGACCGACCGCGAAATGCTCGATGCGCTCGCGGTGCTGGCCGCCTTCTATCTGCAGAAATACCCGCAAGAGGTGAGGCGCTTTGTCCACGATGTCGGCGCGCTGATCAGCGGCGATCTGGCGCGGCGATGACGCACGAGTTCGACCTGGGCGCGTCCCGCCTGATCGTGCGCGGAGCCATCGGCGACAAGATCCGCGTCAGCATCGAGACACCGCAGCGCCGCGAGGTCTACTGGGCGCTGATCCCGGTGCCCCAGGCCAAGCTGATCGCCACCGCGATTGAAGAGGTGACGCGGTGAGCGACGAGCGGCGCGCCGACACGATCCGCGTGATCATGTGCGACGCCGATCAGGGCGGCGAGGTGATCGCCGTGCGGCTCAACCGGCCGGAGGCGGTCGAGGTCTGCCGCATGTTGTGGCGCTTCCTGACCGTCGAAGAGCGCAAACAGGTGCGCCAGCCATGAGCGACGACCGGCCCGAGTTCAGCGTCTGGGTCTTCTGGGTCGATGGCATCCACGAGCCGGTCCTGCGCTTTGTGCGCGGCGAGACGGCGGTCAGGGCGGCCCGCCGGGTCACGCGCGGCTACGAGATGCTCAGCCAGCGCGCGCCCGACCTGCGCGCGGTCGAGAAGGTCATCATCACCGATGGCGGCGACGACACGGTCTTCCAGTGGGAGCCAGGGAAGGGCGTCGTCTGGCCGCCGCGCGAGGCTCCGGCATGATGATCTCTGACCTCTGGCCCGGCATGCCGACCGACGCACAGCGCCTTGCGCGGATGCTGGAGCGCGAGCTGCCGCCGCAGCAGCGCTGTGGTCGCGCCGAAGGCTGCGAGTACTGCTACCGCGTCGGCGGGTCGGGCGAGCTGTGCGAGAGCCGCATGGAGAGCGGCGAGCTGGTGGACGCGACCTTTATCTGCAACGCCTGCCTGGAGGAGATCGAGCGCGACATCCGCAACGAGCAGCTCCTCGACTGCGGCGGCTCGGCATGAGGGCCGACTGGAGCCACCTGGAGAAGTG
>Ga0126377_10000071_pt1 | contig 46888 bp, 38 predicted proteins | sample PanSoiMetPlot_22_FD_92647 | JGI IMG/M metagenome (GOLD analysis project Ga0126377, IMG submission 92647) | Tropical forest soil microbial communities from Panama - MetaG Plot_22 | ecosystem: Environmental > Terrestrial > Soil > Tropical forest > Bulk soil | place: Panama | collected 2016-02-17 | reverse complement strand
GTTCAGCGTGCCGCGCGCAAAGCTCCATTTACCCGCCAAGCCGGCCCGGCAATGACTCTGGGCCGTCGATAACGGCTTCGGGTCGTAAGCAAGGGCCGCGGGCGATGCTGCTTTCTCCTCAAAAGCGAAGATTCTAATCGGGAGCATCGTGCCAGAAATCGGCGGGACGACGCCGCATCGGGATGCTGGCCCTAAGCGCAAGAGCAAAAATAGGAGGAAAATTCCGTTCGCGCGCTGCGCGATGAGGTGTCGAAGTTACATCCCCGCGGATCGACCGGCAACGAGCCGACTGCGCACGCCTGGTCGAGGCAATGGGTCAGGTGCATCGACGAGGTTCGCGATTGCGACGTGTCGTTGTTCGTTAATGGGGAGGACGAACAGGCGTGTGGCGCTCTCATCGAGGCCGGTGCTGCATTGGCGGCAGGGCGACAGGTGTTCGTCGTCCCGCCTGACACGGCGCTCCCTTACCACCCCGATTGCTGAAACTTCTCGGCGCTTGCGGGCGCCATCGCGGTCATTGTGGCGATGCAGGCGGGTGAGGCTGCGCCCGGCTACGCGGCCAGCATTTCCGGCACTAAGAGCCCGTGATCCCCGTCTTGGCGTGGCAACCCACCAAAGCGCGTAGAGCCCGAGCGGTAGCAGGGCCAACGGCCAGGCCGGCGGCGGGGCGGGCTCCTCCAGTTCGGGCCAGCAGCAGGTGAACGCGAGCAACTGGTCGTGGGCGGTTGGGCGCCATTTCTCCGGCATTGCCTCGGTGGTCTCCGCTTTCTCCGGTGGCGCTGCGAGGTGAGAGGGCGGCTCCGATGGCTCGGTCTCGGCTTGAGGTTGGTCCACCGTTTGGTGCGCGGAAAGGGTGACCCCGCGACCCCACAACAGCTCGTTCTTCGGCTTCCCGGGCCGTCCCGGGTACCAGCACTCGCGACCATCGACGATACGGTAGGCCCAGTGGCGGCCGTCGCCAGTCACGCGCTGCGGCTCGCACTCGACGAGGTCGCCACCGCGCGCGAGGTCACTCAGCGCGCTCAAAATCAGCACCGCGATGAAAGCCCCGGCGGCTCGACTCCACCCCATGGCGTCCAAGTCGCAGGTGAGCGCGGCCTAATTGAGGCGGCCACAAACTGCCCTAGCGCGCCGCGCTGGTGCGGTGACACCGCCGTTGCGGCCTGCTTCCCGCAAGAGTGATCGATAGTCAGTTGGCGGCCGCACTCTTCCAATCTCATGAATCGGATTTCAGTCGCAAAAAAATTTCTACTGCAAATCAATCGCTGGGACAAAGTTACCCAAGTGATTTCGATTGCGCGTATCTTTCCGCACCCTTCGGTTCGGACGCTGGACATCTGAATCACCGGGAAGATTTTGTCGTCAACCTCGAGCGGTTCAAAGCTGAGCCGTGACTAGCCGCGGTTTCTTGTTTGCTCGGATTTTTCAGAGACCAGTTGCGGCTCTTAACCTGCCGTAAACCATGCTTCGACCATGCTATGCGTATGCCAATCAAGACGCGGCGGTCGGGGCACGACCGGGCGAGGCGTTCGCGCCCGTCCAACACTCATCCCCCGGGGATCACATTTCCTGCGCCTCAGCCGTGGGACGCACCCGATCCGCTACCGGTAATGCGACGGGAAATGAAGCTGTTGCTTATCGAAACAAGCAGGTTGCGCGACGAGGTCGAACGACTGCGTGCAGTAGAACAGGAAGCGCGCTACCTCTCTGCGTCCGTCGATCAGATTATGAAGAGCCGAGATCAGTGGCGCCGAGAAGCAGAACGCGTTCGCGCGTTGATCGCTCAAGTCACGCCATGGTCACTATTATGGTGGCGTTGTCTGGACACCTTCAGGGCGTGGCGTGGCACCGCGCCCCAGCAGGGTCAAATTTGACGCCACGCCCCATTCAGGCGCGGTGGCGGTCTTGAGATTGATGATCAACTCGACAATCGCGAACGACTGCTCCGGCAGGTGGTCGGCTCCACGACCTGCATGTCGGGAGGCTTCGTGTCCTTAAGATAATGTGGCCGGGGCAGCATTAACGCCTCGGAAGTACGGCTAGCTGGCGGAGCCACCAAACTCACGGGAGGAGGGTCATTGGCCATCGGACGGCGAAGGTTCATCTGGCGAAGACTGGCGACGCGGGATGAGGTTAGCTCACTTCCGACGAAACTCCTCCGTCATTGATTTGATATTCGCGACTGCTGCTGTCGCTGCTCTCTCGGCTGCAAAGGTCGCGTCTCGCGATCGGATTTTTTCGAAGGCTTCCATCGGCGTCCTCGGTTTTAGAACGCGCTCGTTCTTACGCCTGCCGCTCGGCGAAACGGGTTGCGTGTTCCCGCGGGTGAACACCAATCGGCGCTCTAAGTCACCGCACTCCGAACACTCCAGCGTGTGGTGCTCGAAGCCGGGCACCGGCATCGTGTCGTCTTGCACTACCTGCGTCACCCACATTTCTGCCACGCATACTAGGCATCGCATCGCAACTGCTCCCTTCTCAACCGCGCCCAGTTCGCCGTACTGGTGGAACGAGTTGGGCGCTCAAGACCAAGCGCCCTGTCTTATTTCACGGGTTGCATGTTGCATGCGCCGACCTGCTGCTCGGCGCGCGAACATGGATGTCATTCTAGAAAAGAGCCACACCGCCGATGCCAAAGCGAGAGCGGCGCCCAAGAGCACCCACAGATAAGTGATTGAAGACGACTCGACCGTTACGGTGGCGGCAGCAGCACGATCGAGCTCATTGACTTCGTTAGGGTCGACCATTTGCACCGCATTTGCCGTGGCAGCTTCCGTGGCGTCTACGCTCGTCGTCCCTGGTGCGCTCGCCCCCTCGGTGAAGAACCGGCCACGCCGTTCCCGCAGTCGCCACCGGACTTTCGGCCCCGACTTTCGTCATTGACGGGTTGATCCGCACGCGACGATGGCGTCATCACCGCGGGAGCGGCCTCTGCCGCTTTTTGCGAGATGGAATCTGCCACCTGCCCCTGCACAATTGGTTTGCTCACCTTCGCCCGGGCAGTGGCGCGTGGCGCCTCTCGTTCGCGCTTTGCGTTTGCCTTCTCATTCGACAGCGCAGGCCGGTTAACTTTTTTTGCGGCTGAGCCGCCGGCGCGGGCTGAGCCGGCTCATCGGCCTTGCGTCAACACCTGCGAGCGCACGGGGCAGGGGTACCGATCGTCGTCGCACGCCTGCGCTTTCGTCAACGGCAGACCCGCGAACAGCCCAGCCCCAGTTATCACTATTGCCAAAGTCCGCAGCGTCAGCATGCATCCTCCTGTCGCCTAGAGGTGGATGGACGTACATACCGAGCCGCGGCGATGGCGTTACATTGACGCAAATGGGGCGTTGTTCGCTCAATCCGGGGGCGGAAATGCTGAAAGTTCCAATTAGGTCTATTGCCTCTGCTTTGCCCCGGAAGCAGACAAATGGCAGACGTTTCGATTTGTCCGCTCTGGGCCAACAGCGACAAACGGCGCGATCACCTTGGTCGACACGGGCAGGGAGTGTGGTCGGAATGTCGATGCCGAGCATCTTTGCGGTCTTTGGTTGATGACGTCCGGTCCGCGCATCGACGAGTACACGCCCTAGTCTAAGGCAGCATCCTGGATGTCGAAGCGAGCCACCTTGCCCTCTCGAAAACGGAAAACGTGTCCGACCGTCTTGTCTTTAAGCCCGTGCGTCTGCCCCTGGAGCGGTTTGCCGTCGAGATCGCAGACGGACTGCCGGACTTCTGCGATGATCGCGCCATCCGCAGCTCGACGAAAGCTCACAGGCTCGACGTGCGGACTGACCAGGGTCCACTGGCGCGTCCAGTATTCGCGTACTGCTTCGCGCCCATGAACGTGGCCACCATCCATACCGTTGGCCCAGGCGACATCATCGGCGAGCACGGCCAGCACACCGTCAATGTCCCGCGCGTTAAAGCGATCGTAGATGCGCTTGAGGAGTTCGACATCGCCATCCATTGGTTCTCTCCTTGGCATGGCGTCCGCACTGCGTCAGAAGCCATATATCTATCTTTACATATGCACGCGCGCCCCTGACCCGGCCGATGGGCGCAGCAGCCACATCACACTGACGGAGATCGCAGAAGCGCGCCTGCCGGACGCGGTTGCTGCCTTACTCCGGGGTAATCGTGAGGCTTCATGGATGGACGAGGAGGCCGGACTGCTTATTGCCCTGCTCACGCGCCTGATCGCAAACCTCGATCGGATCGCGAGCGTCGAAGCGTCGCCCGGCACGCCAATTTCTGAGAAGGGGGACTGACCGGACCGTCCGTTGGAGGCTGATTGAGTCCGAAGCCTAGTCCGAAGGATTTTCCTGAGTCGTCACTGGGGGAGACAACGATACGCTGTCGTCGAATACAGTTTTGATGAGCGAGTTGTCCGATAGGTATTTGTGGTATTGGGTTACAACGGATTTTGCCTCCCTCAGCGTAGCAAGCCGCCATTGAATCTCCAGATTTTCATTTCCAGCGATGCTTTCCACAATTCTACGTTCTTCTACGAGAAGCTTAAATTCAGTTGGTTGATCGTTGTCCGCGGGGCTGGTGGTAAATGAGGCTGCAAAATCGATGCGCCCAGTGGCGACCCAATCTCGTTTTATAACAGCTTGGTTGGGTGCATGCGGATGACGCCAGAAAGCGAGAAAGGCAGCTGGAAAAGCAGTTGGAAAAAAGCGGTAAATCAAGAACGCTGAGGCGCTTAACATGATCAGCAGCAGGACGAACGTAATAAGCACGTCAACCATCTCTTTCCCTCCCTCAGTTTGCGATTCGCTGCTGGATTGAAAGTTGACCCGGTTTCGTGGACACCCGAACGTTTGCGTTCAAGGAGTCCATATGATGGCGTCGCGCGATGCACCGTGAACACAGCCGGCCGTAGGAACCATGTCCCAAATGATGGGAAAAATGTCTAGGTTGAGTTTTTCATAATGCGCAGATGGCGGAGCGCAAGTATTGACGCCCGCACGCATCCAAATTGTCCGCATTAGAACCTGGTCTGCAACATTCCGCTCAGCACGTCTCGATAGGCTGAGCCCTGCCGGTGGCGTGAACGTCGGGATGGGAACTCGTGCTTCCGACCCAGGCGACGCGCCTTGCCGTGGCAAAAGGGGCACACCGCCAGACAATCTCGGCCGCTCCCCAAAAAGTCCCAGTCGCGACGCAATAACGACGTTGGATGTGGGTGAGGGGTCTGTTCGGGGGCGTCATGTCAGATCCAGCTCCGACCACACATGGCTTCAATGTCGGCAATGATCGCCGCGTCCGTCCCAGGATTGCAGCGGCGACGATGACGACAGCGATCGTGATTCTTGCATATGTTGCTTTATACGGTAATGCGATAGCAGCGGCGGAGTATGCGGTTGACGGACTAGCCGTCGGAACGCAACTGAATTTTACTAGCGCATCGTATCGAGAATACAAATGTAGTCCGAGCGAACAATTCGACGGACTTACATGGTGCCAGAAAACGCGAACTGACAAAGCGCGACGAGGATCGTATATCGCGGCCTATTCACTCCTGCATTCGCGGGACGGAAATATTTTATACATCAATCGGTCGCAAGAACCTGCATTTTTTAATTCGAAGGAAGCCGAAATCAATATTCAGCAATACTCACGTAGGATTGGTGAATCGCCACGCATAATGAAAATGCCGCATCGAAGTGGCCTTCCGGATGGACTCATCGCGGTTTGGGGCAAGGTTACGCTGGAGCCATTGGACCAGGAGAGCATCAAGATCTTGGCGGGTGGAAAGAATCCCAAAAAAGGATTGCTGATTGACTACCTCCGCAATTTTGCGCGATCGGCGAAAGAAGGGTTACCGATCTACCGCGTTGACGGCGGTCCAGGATTTATTTGGGCGACAAGTTTCGATCAGAAAGGACGCGGAACTCTCCGATTGGCAGCCGTAGAGGTATCGGGATTTTCGCAGCCCCCCGATCCAGCACCGGTTGTTGTCCAAACTGCAGCACCGGCACATCAGGAAGAATTGCAAGTAGCACCGGCACATCAGGAAGAATTGCAAGCAGCACCGGCACATCAGGAAGAATTGCAATCTGAGTTGAATCAGACAATCGAAAAGCTACAGGCAGAATTAGCCGTTTCGATAAACAAAATTGCGGATCTCGAAAAAGCCAAATCTGACGCCGAACGCACAATTAAGGAGGCGGAACAGGCGAAGCTTAGCGCTGAGAATGCCAAGCAAGAAGTTGAACAAACAAGAATCGCAGAAAAAATGACCGCTGATGCACTGGTTGCTCAATTGCGAGCGAATAAGGCGGCGGCCGGCGCTAAAATCAGTCGGTGGGAAATCGCTCTCTATGGATCGGTTGGCGGTCTGCTCGTCGTGCTAACAAGTTCCGCGATTGGCTTTTTCATAAATCGACGCAAGGCCAGCGTCTCGAAACAATCGGTTGGGGGACCTCGGACGAACCCGATCAAAGGCTCGGCGCCGCAATGTCAAAACAGCCCCGAACCATCTGCTTTGCCGCTCGGGATTGCTATCTCTGAAGCCGCGTTTGAGCGTGATTTGGAAGAAGAGGTTGCCACTATAAACGCAGCGCAGACGAGGGCCGTCAGAACGGATTGTTTAACACAGCATCTAAGCTAAGTTTAGCTTGGCTCGGGAAATCAGTCTGACAATGCGTTGCGGCCGCCTGAGGGACAGAAAGGTCTGAGCGGCTAAATAGCCCCCAATGGACCAGCAGGATAAGATCTCAATCATAGGCCCCATGCACGACCCCTGATGAGCACGCGATGATAGGGAAGCCAGCGATAAGGAATGTCCTAAAGACCGGCTGGACGGTTGCCCGCGGAATTCTCGAACTCGCAATCATGGTTTACGTCCTGGGAGCAATCCTCGACCCCGGGGACGCCATTATCGTTGCCGTTCTTGGCATTATCTATGCGGCCATCCGCAGCGCGGCCTTGTTCCAATATTTCACGATCACGCAAATGGCTTGGGCGAGTGACCGCCAATACCTGGAGCAGAAGCGCCTTGGGGAAGATCCAAAAGTCGATAGTGAAGTTGCCAATACCGACGCTTCGATGTCCTGGATCCTCATCAACTCCTACATCGCAGGGGCGTTCATCGCGCTTCAGTATCTCGTCTGCCTGATATACATCTTCTCAAAGCTGTGAAAGACCGAGTGGCCTTTGAGACAAATTGCCGGAGTGGTGAGGTTCCGCCTGTCTGAACCTCATGAACGCGGATGCGTCTCGCTTCCGGGGTAGGGCGCAATAAGCGAAGGGCATTGCGCCACTCGTGCCTCGCCGAATCCCCGGCTTACTGCACATTGACCATCGGTCTCCGTTCGCCCCCGCGAAACTTGTCCCCGCGAAAGCGGGGAGCAGGGGTCCAGGGGCCACAGGCTGCGGCTTCTGGGTTCCCGCTGGAGTTCACCCCCGCGAAAGCGGGCGCGGGAACGAACGGAGCGAGTCTTCATCGCTTGCATGGCGCAATGCGCTTCGCTTATTGCGCCCTACGCACGCGGCGCCTCGCTAGACGCCACGCCAGGCAAAATAAATGGTCAGCCCCGTTCCGAGTGCGATGACGAAGCCCTTGATCAATCGTTGATCGAGCCGTTGCGCCCAGTGCGCGGCCATGTAGGAGCCGACCGCCGAGCTTGCGAGCATCGGCAGCGTCTGCGGCCAGCGCACCACGTCTGCCACAATGAACGTGACGATCGCCGTGATCGTCATGACGCCCACCAGCCCCATCTTGAGCCCGTTCATCGCGTTGATGTCCCGCATGCCGAACAGCGTAAACGCCGCCAGCATGAGGAAACCGATGCCGCCGCCGAAGTAGCCGCCGTAGATCGCGATGATGAACAGCGCCGCCAAGGCGCTGCGCGGGCCGGGCTGGATACGTTGGATCGCAGCCATCGGAGCGAAATTGCCGACGGCAAATACGATCGTCGCGAACAGAATCAGCCACGGTACGAGACCGGCGAAGATGGTGGTTGGGGTCCACAACAGCAGCAGGGCCCCGGTCAGCCCGCCGGCGAGGCTCAAAACGAACAAGCCTAGGACGCTGAATTCGGTGACCGCGACGATATTGCGGCGATACGCCCATGCGCCCGCAAACGTTCCGGAAAACAGTGCGACCACGCTTGATGCATTCGCATCGATGGGATTAAGCCCGGCAAACAGCAGGGCCGGAAACGTCACCAACGTTCCGCCGCCGGCGAGCGAGTTCAGCGCTCCGCCGAGGAACGCGGCGGCAATGAGGACGACGGTCGTCACGAGCTGTGCTATGTGCGTTTTGTAGTGTGAGGCAGCAAGTGTAGCAGACCGTAGGGCGCAATAAGCGAAGCGCATTGCGCCATGCAGCGAAACGCAAGCCAATGACGGGGACGTGAGATGGCCAACCGGGATTTGCGCGACTGGATCGAAGGCGTGCGCGCCGCGGGCGAGCTCAAGGTCATCACCGGCGCCGAGCCGAAAGCGGAGATCGGCGGCATCGTCGACATCTATATGCGCAAGATGGGCAATCCCGCGGTGCTGTTCGACGCGGTGCCCGGCTTTCCCAAGGGCCACCGTGTCATCGCCAACATCCTGACCTCGATTCCGCGCGTCAACCTGGCCCTCGGCCTGCCGCCGGAAACCCCCGAGATGGAGCAGATCCAGTGGTGGCGCAACTATTTCAAGACGGCGCCATCGAAGCCGGTCAAGGCCGTCAACGGCGGGCCGCTCCTCGACAACGTGTTCGCGGGGAACGACGTCGACATCGAGAAAATCCCGACACCGGTGTGGCACGAGCAGGACGGCGGGCCGTATATCGGCACCGGCTGCCTCGTCGCGATGAAGGATCCGGATTCCGGTTGGATCAACTACGGCTGCTATCGCGTGCAGTCGCATGCGCCGAACGTCGCGTCGGTGATGATGTCGCCGGGCAAGCACGGCCTGATCATCATGCGCAAATACCACGAGCGCGGCGAGCCATGCCCGGTCGCCGTCGTCGTCGGCATGCACCCGGTGCTGGTGATGCTGGGCGGCGTCGAGGTTCCGTGGGGCAAGAACGAACTCGAGGCGGCGGGCGGCATTTTTGGCGAGCCGGTCGAGGTCATCAACATGCCGAAGACCGGGCTGCCGGTGCCGGCGAACGCGGAGATCGCCTTCGAGGGCCTGATCCATCCCAACGATAGGATCAAGGAAGGGCCGCTCGGCGAGTGGACCGGCTACTACGCCAGCGGCAGCGATCGCGAGCCTGCGATCCGCATCGACACCTTGATGTATCGCGACGACCCCATCCTGGTGGGCGCGATCCCGGCCGTGCCGCCCAACGACAACACCTTTTATTTTGGCTCGTACCGTTGCGGCGCGGTGTGGAACCAGCTGGAAGCAGCGGGCATCCCCGGCGTGCAGGGCGTGTGGACGCACGAAGCCGGCGGCAGCCGCTTCATGCTGGTGATCTCGATCAAGACGCTCTACGGCGGGCATTCCAAGCAGGCCGGCATGGTCGCCGCGCATTGCCACGCTGGCGCCTACAACAACCGCTGGACCATCGTCGTGGACGACGACATCGATCCGACCAACTTTTCCGACGTGGTCTGGGCGATGTGCACGCGCTGCGATCCGCGCGATCAGATCGATATCATCCACGGCGGATGGAGCTCGGCGCTCGACCCGATGTGCTACGACACCGAGACCGACCGGCGCAATTCGCGCGTGATCATCGACGCGTGCATTCCGTTCCGGCGCAAAAAGACCTTCCCGGTCATCGCCCGTTCGAGCAAGGCGCTTGACGACCGCATCCGCGCAAAGTGGGCGAAGGATTTGCCGGAGGACTTCTAAGTTTGGAGTACCGCCGTAGGGCGCAATAAGCGAAGCGCATTGCACCATCTGACGCCGCGCGAGCGCTCTGTTAGGCTGCAGGCATGTCGAATCGTCCTGCATTCGTCGCTGGCGAATGACGGTCCTTCACGGCGAATCTCCTCGATCGTCCAGGCACTCTTCTGACCAAAGAGATCGCACCGCTGCGCGAGATTGGGCGGGGGAATTCGAGGCGGTCGGCGAATTCGGCGAGGCATGAATGGCGCAATGCGCTTCGCTTATTACGCCCTACGCGCTTGATCAGTCGCGGAGCGGTGATGGTGCGGTTCCATCAGTGGCAGGTTGTCAGGCGTCGCCGGTCGGCACGATCGTTGCCGTCTCGATCATGAGGATGACAGCCTTCTCTGGGGCGCGTGTTCGGTGGATCACACCTTTTGGGACTACGAAGCCTTGCTGTGATGAAAGCGCGACAGAGCGGCCCTCCAGATCGATGATGAACGTGCCGCTGAGCACGAAAAAGAACTCGTCATCATTATCGTGCTTGTGCCAATGGTACTCGCCCTGCATGACGCCGAGACGCACGACTGAATCGTTTACCTTGCAAAGCGTCTGATTGTACCATTGGTCGGTGCACGTCTCCACAAGCGATGGAACGTCGATAACATCGAGCGCATCGAATTTGATGTCGAGATGTACGGCATAAGGGAAGGCGGCAGCATCCGTTGCGGACATAGGTTTCTCCTGTTGGAGCACAACAAAGAAGCGGAAAAGTGTTACCGGCTGCTCCCTCCTACAGCATGGAAAGCGTCAGGTCGCGCGCTAGATTCGAAGGCCCACTTCCTGCGGCACCGCCGAGCTAGGAGATTTGCAACCTCGGCCGCCAACCCCGGAAAGTGCCGCTCGGCAATCGCTTACGTGACTACATCGCGTCTTAGTGACTACGCACAACTCCTCTATTGACTACGCATTGCGGGCATACTAAGTCATGCCTATCCTTGCTCATTTGGGGCGTGTTCTCGAGCCACCACCTGGATGCGGAGCAAGGAGTGGCGTCCCGCGGCGCGCGACTGGTAACCGTTCGCCGCAGGGGCTCGGCATCCCGCCCTCCAGCCGCTACGGCCGGAGTGCGAGGAGCGCGCTGAAGCCGATCCGGACGCAAGTCCGGTGCGGCAACCGCAGCGGCCCGGCCCAAAATCGCCACGGTGAGAGCGCCGGGAGGCGGGCGTCCCACGCCGAGGGACGCAAGGCGCCTCCGAAGCGCCTGGCGTGTCCGAAACACGCCGAACGGGTGCCTCGCAAGCACCCGTACGTCTCTCGGCGCTCCGCCACCCCTAAAGATTCGGGGGTAGCGAAGCCAAAGTTTCAAAGCCCGGGCGCAGAAAACGCGCCGCGGGAACGAAGGAGGCTGTTTGAAAATGATAAGATGCAATTGCGACGCGGTCTGTCGTCCTCATCCTGAGGAGCGCATGCCGAAGACGCTCCACAAACGCGAGCGCGCGTACGCGCGTCTCGAAGGATGAGGACGAGCCGCGAGCGTGGCCCCTCATGCTTCGAGACGCATCGCAGCGCGCTGCGGCTGCGGAACGAGCTGCGCCCGCGTCGCGCTGCGATGCTCCTCAGCATGAGGGCGAGCGGGCGCGGCAGGTCGACTTGAACGCGGTCTATTGCTCAATTTTCCCTCACGGCGAAGTGGTCAGCGGGCCCATGCGGCAGCGCCCCTCGTAGTGTAGTCTGGCCTTTGGATTTGAAGCTCCCATGCCGCCTCGCCGTATTCTGAGCACTTCAAATCCGCCGCGCTGGCCGAGACTCGCATGAGCGAATCCTCCTTCCGCCGCGATTGGATCACCAAGCCGATCTTCGGCTTCGCGCGCCGCGCGCTGCCGAGCCTCTCCGCCACCGAGCGCGAGGCGATCGAGGCGGGCGACGTGTGGTGGGACGGCGAACTTTTCAGCGGCAAGCCCGATTGGGCAAAACTTCTCGCCTTTGCGCCGGCGAAACTCGGCGACGAAGAGCAGGCGTTTCTCGACGGGCCCGTCGAGGCGCTCTGCCACATGCTCGACGATTGGCGCATCAACTGGGAGCTGCGCGATCTGCCGCCGGATGTCTGGGACTTCCTCAAGCGGCACAAATTTTTCGCGATGATCATCCCGAAAGCCTATGGCGGGCTCGGCTTTTCCGCCTATGCGCACTCGGAAGTGATCCGCAAGCTCTCGACCCGCTCGCTCGTAGGGTCCGTCACCGCCATGGTGCCGAACTCGCTCGGGCCCGGCGAGCTGTTGCTGCACTTCGGCACGAAAGAGCAGCAGGATTACTGGCTGCCGCGGCTCGCCGAAGCCAAAGAGATTCCCTGCTTCGGGCTCACGAGCCCGGAAGCGGGCTCGGATGCCGCCGCCATGGTCGACTCCGGCGTCGTCACCCGCGGCGTCTGGCAGGGCCGCGAGGTTCTTGGCATCAAGCTCAACTGGCACAAGCGCTACATCACGCTCGCGCCGGTCGCGACCGTGATCGGGCTTGCCTTCAAGCTTTACGATCCCGATCGCCTGATCGGCGAGCGCGAGGAGATCGGCATCACGCTCGCGCTGGTGCCGACGAATCTTTCTGGCGTCGAGATCGGGCGGCGGCACTTGCCGGCGCTGCACATGTTCCAGAACGGCCCCACCTCCGGGCGGGACGTCTTCATCCCGCTCGACAACGTGATCGGCGGCGCAGCCCAAGTCGGCAAGGGCTGGAAGATGCTGATGAGCGCGCTCGCGGCGGGGCGCGGCATTTCGCTTCCCTCGACCTCGGCGGCGGGTGCCGCCTTCGCGGCGCACGTCACCGGCGCCTATGCGCGCATCCGCGAGCAGTTTCACGTGCCCATCGGCCGCTTCCAGGCGATCCAGGAACGCCTCGGCCGCATGGCGGCGACCGCGTACCTCCTCGACGCGGCGCGGCGCTTCACCTGCGCCGGCATCGACGCCGGCCACAAGCCCGCGGTGGTGACCGCCATCATGAAGGCGCAGGCGACCGAGCGGCTGCGCGTCGTCGCCAACGACGCCATGGACGTGCACGGCGGCAAGGGTGTGCAGGAAGGCCCGCTCAACTATCTCGGCGGTCTCTATCGCTCGGTGCCGATCGGCATCACGGTCGAAGGCGCTAACATCGTCACGCGCAGCCTCATCCAGTTCGGGCAAGGCGCGATCCGCAGCCATCCCTACCTGCTCAAGGAAATGGCGGCGCTCGAAGATCCCGACCGCGCGCGCGGACTCGAAGAATTCGACCGCGCGTTCTGGGCGCATGCGGGCCACAGCTTCGCCAATTCGCTGCGCGCGTGGGGTCACGCCTGGACCGGCGGGCTCTTTGCGCGCACGCCGGCGGCGGGAAAGACGCGCCGCTACTACCGGCGGCTTACCCGCTACGCCGCAGCCTTCGCGCTCGCCGTCGACATGGCGCTGCTCACGCTCGGCGGCGCGCTCAAGCGCCAGGAAATGCTCTCGGCGCGCTTCGGCGACATTCTTTCGGAACTTTATCTTCTCTCCGCCGTGCTCAAGCGCTGGGACGAGGAGGGCCGCCAGCGCGCCGACTTGCCCCTCGTCGCCTGGTGCATGGAGGACGGCTTTGCCACCATCGAGGCGCGGCTCGACGCGATTTTTGCCAATTTCCCCAACCGGCCGGTCGCGTGGTATTTGCGCTTCCTGCTGCTGCCGTTCGGGCTTACCCGGCGCGGCCCGTCCGATCGCCTCACGCAGACTTGTGCGAAAATTCTGCTCGCACCCTCGGCGACGCGCGACCGCGTCACGGTCGGCATCTTTCACGGCTGCGGCGAGGAGGGTGTGGCGCGGCTCGAGCGCGCCTTTGCGGCCACCGTCGAGACGCAGCCGCTGCGCGACCGCCTGCGCAACGCGGGAGTGCGCGACGTCGACGCGGCGCGCGCGCAGCGCCCGATCACTGACACGGAGGCGAGCCAATTGCGCGCCGCCACGGACGCGGTCGCCGCTGCCATCGCCGTCGACGATTTTTCGCCGGAGGAACTCGCGCCGCGCCAAGCCGCCGACGCCGCGCCGTTGCAATGGACCGAGCACGCGCGGCAGACTCACTTCGTCGCCGGGGGAGGCGGATGATGCAGACGCAAACGCTGCCGCTGTTCCTGTGGAGTGGGATGAACGCGCGGCGAACTCGGTCTCTACCCTCCCCCTTGTGGGGAGGGTCGGCGCGAAGCGCCGGGGTGGGGGTCGTAGTTATGGCGCGAGCTGCGTCCGCAAACTCCGACCCCCACCCCCAGCCCCTCCCCACAAGGGGGAGGGGAGCAGACCGAGCGCGAGGTAGGAATCTCAGAACAAGCGTGCGGGAGTCAGGTAAAGGAGAACAATCATCGCAAACTCTGCCTCCACCAACGGCCGCGGAATAACCGGCCGGCCGGTCTACATCGTCGACGGCAGCCGCACGCCGTTTATCCGCGCGCGCGGGCGGCCAGGCCCGTTCACGCCGGTCGATCTCGCAGTCGCTTGCGGCAAGCCGCTTCTCTTGCGCCAGCCATTCGCGCCCGATGCCTTCGATGAAGTGATCCTCGGCTGCGTCGTCGTGCTCGCCGACGAAGCCAATCCCGCGCGCATCGCGGCGCTGCGGCTCGGCATGGGCGAGGCGATGACCGCCTACACGGTGCAGATCAATTGCGGCTCCGGCATGCTCTCGATCGACACCGCCTACCACCACATCCGGGAGGGCAAATCCGATCTTGTTCTCGCCGGCGGCACCGACGCGCTGAGCTGGTCGCCGCTCATCTTCCGCAAGCGCGCGGTCGACTGGTACGCGCGGCTCCTCGGCGCGCGCGATGTTTGGTCGCGGCTTGCGGCGCTCGCGGGATTTCGTCCCTCCTTCCTCAAGCCGGTCATCGGGCTCGAGCGCGGGCTCACCGATCCCATCGTCGAGCTCAATATGGGGCAGACGGCGGAAGTGCTCGCCCACGTCTTCCACGTCTCGCGGCGCGATGCGGATCAATACGCCGCCGAGAGCCAGCAGCGGCTCGCCCGGGCGCAGAAGGAAGGCTGGTTCAACGGCGAGATCGCGCCCGCCTTCGGCCGCGACGGCAAGGTTTTTGACCACGACGACGGCGTGCGCCCCGACAGCACGGTCGACACCCTCGCCAAGCTCAAGCCCGCCTTCGAACGCCCGTGGGGCAAGGTGACCGCCGGCAATTCTTCGCAGATCACCGACGGCGCCTCGTGGGTGATCCTCGCGTCGGACGACGCGATGAAGACGCATGGACTGACTCCGCGTGCAAGAATCGTCGACAGCGAGTGGTCGGCGCTCGATCCGTCCATCATGGGGCTCGGCCCGGTCTTGTGTTCGACCGCGATCCTGCGCCGGCATTCGCTCGCGCTCGGCGATATCGGCCTGTGGGAGCTCAACGAGGCCTTCGCCGCACAGGTGCTCGCCTGCCTCGCCGCCTGGGAGGACGACACGTTCTGCCGAAAAGTGCTCGGGCTAAGTGCTGCCGCCGGGCGCATCGATCGCGATAAGCTCAACGTCGACGGCGGCGCAATCGGCCTCGGCCACCCCGTGGGCGCGAGCGGCAACCGCATCGTGCTACACCTCGTCAACGCGATGAAACGCCTCGGCGTGCGCCAAGGCATCGCCACCGAATGCATCGGCGGCGGCGAGGGCGGCGCCATGTTGCTCGAGGCCGTGTCGTGATCGACGTAGTGAACAGAATCATAGGTCGACATTTCGGATCTCCGCTCGAGCGACGAACTCCATCTTACCCTCCCCCTTGTGGGGAGGGTCGCCCGCCGAAGCGTAGCGCAGGCGGGCGGGGTGGGGGTCGTTGTGAGGCACGCCACTCGCGCCACAACAACGACCCCCACCCCCAACCCCTCCCCACAAGGGGGAGGGGAGCCGACCGAGTCTGCGGCCCCTGGGTCCCGGATCTTCGCGCGCTGACGCGCGCTCGTCCGGGACACAGCGCAAGAATCGCGAAGCGCAATTCAATTTGCCGCCGCCGTCGGGGTTCTCTCTTCCACATGATGGATCGCTGATGGGTAAAGTTTGGGACACGCTTGCGCCGCGCAATCTCGAGCTGGGGCCGCTCGCCGCGCCCGCGGCGGCCGGGGAGAGCTCGCCCTGGCGCAACTGGAAGCTCGCCCGCGACGACGACGGCATCGCCTGGCTCGCGCTCGACAAGGCGGGCGCGAGCGCCAACACGCTCTCCGTCGATGTACTCAGCGAGCTCGATCAGGTGCTCGCGACTTTGGAAAAAAACGTACCGAAAGGCCTGGTGCTGCGCTCCGCAAAGCCATCGGGTTTCATCGCAGGCGCCGACATCGGCGAATTTCGCGGGCTCACCGACGCCGCCATGGTGGAGGAGCGCCTGCGCGAGGCGCACGCGGTGGTCGATCGCCTCGATCATCTCGGCGCGCCGACGGTCGCCGTCATCCATGGCTATTGTCTCGGCGGCGGGCTCGAGATCGCGCTCGCTTGCGACTATCGCATCGCGGTCGAGGATGCGCGGCTCGGCTTTCCCGAGGTCATGCTGGGCCTGCATCCGGGGCTCGGCGGCACCGTGCGCCTGCCGCGGCTGATCAATCCGCTCGAAGCCATGACCATGATGCTCACCGGGCGCAACGTGCGCGATCGCCGCGCGCGCGCGCTCGGGCTCGTCGACGCGGTCGTGCCCGAGCGCCACATCAAGGCCGCTGCAACCGCCGCCGTTACGGAAAACTTGAAGCTGCGCCGCAGCCGCGTGCTCGTCTCGCTGATCAACAGCCATTACGCCCGGGCGCTTGCGTCGAAACGCATGCGCCGCGAGACCGAGAAGAAGGCGCCGATCGCGCACTATCCCGCACCGCACGCGCTGATCGATCTTTGGGAAAAGCACGGCGGCAATCCGCACGAGATGCAGCGCGCCGAGATCGCCTCGTTCGCGCGCCTTCTGGTGACGGAGACCTCGCGCAACCTGGTGCGCGTGTTCTTCCTGCGCGACAAGCTCAAGCGGCTCGCCGACGGCGACTGGTCGCCGCGCCACGTGCACGTCATCGGCGCGGGCGCCATGGGCGGCGACATCGCGGCCTGGTGCGCGTGGCACGGTTTCACCGTTACGCTGGCCGACATGAAATCGGAACCGATTGCGCAGGCGATCGCGCGCGCCGCCGACTTGTTCAAGAAGATCGGCCACAAATCGATCGACACCCGCGACGCGCTCGATCGGCTCACGCCGGATCTCGACGGCGCGGGCGTGCGCTCCGCCGATCTCGTCATCGAGGCGGTGCCGGAGTCGCTCGAATTGAAGCGCAAGGTCTATACCGCGATTCAGTCGAAGATGAAGCCCGATGCAATTCTCGCGACCAACACCTCGAGCATCCCGCTTCAGGAGCTGCGCTTCGGGCTGCGGCGGCCCGATCATCTGGTCGGGCTGCATTTCTTCAATCCGGTGTCGCGCATGCAGCTCGTCGAAGTGGTCAGCTACGAGGAGCTCGCGCCCGACGCCTTGGCAAAGGCGCGCGCCTTCGTTGGGCGCATCGACCGGTTGCCGGCGCCGGTCAAGAGCGCGCCGGGCTTTTTGGTCAACCGCGCGCTCACGCCCTACATGCTCGAAGCGCTGCTGATGCTCAACGAAGGCTATAAGCGCGAGACCATCGACGCGGCAGCGGAAACGTTCGGCATGCCCATGGGGCCGATCGAGCTTGCCGATACGGTGGGGCTCGACATCTGCTTGCATGTCGCCGAGACGTTGCAAAGCGCGCTCGAGCGGCCGATGCCCGACGTGTCGCAGGCGCTGCGCGGCAAGGTTGAGCTCGACCATCTCGGGCGCAAGACCGGCAGAGGCTTTTACGAGTGGCGCTACGGCAAGGCGATGAAAGAGCGCGACGCGCCCAAGCCCACGGAGGAGATGACCGATCGCCTCATTCTGCCCATGCTCGATGTCGCCGTCGGCTGCCTGCGCGAAGGCGTCGTGGCGGACGAGGATACGCTCGATGGCGCCATGATCTTCGCCACCGGTTTCGCGCCGTTCCGCGGCGGGCCCATGCACTACGCGCGAACGCGCGGTGCGGCAAACATCCGCGCCGCACTCGAACGGCTGGCGCAACGCTACGGCGAACGTTTCCGGCCCGATGCGGGCTGGGACCGCCTGACATGACGCTGTCGCCTTGTCATTCCGGGCCGCGGGTAAAGCCCGCTGATGAGTGCAATCGGCACGCGCGGCAAACTCGGTCTTTACCCTCCCCCTTGTGGGGAGGGTCGGCGCGAAGCGCCGGGGTGGGGGTCGTTGTGAGGCACGCGCCTCGCGCCACGACAACGACCCCCACCCCCAACCCCTCCCCACAAGGGGGAGGGGAGCCGACCGAGTGCGCGGCGTGAAATGGTCGGTATGACACGCGAACGCGCTCCAGTTTCGTTCGAAGATCCGGAGCGCGTCGCCGACGAGATCATCGCCCGCGTCGGCAAGTCGATCACGCTCGCTTTGCCGCTCGGGCTCGGCAAAGCCAATCACGTCGCCAACGCGCTGTTCGCCCGCGCGGCCGCCGATCCATCGATCAGGCTGCGCATCTTCACCGCCCTCACGCTCGAGACGCCGCGCGGCAAGAGCGATCTCGAACGGCGCTTCGTTACGCCGGTCGCGGAGCGCCTGTTCGCCGGCTATCCGGAGCTCGCTTATGCGCTCGCGCTCAACGCGGGCACGCTGCCGGCGAACATTACCGTCGACGAATTCTTCTTCGAGGCGGGCACGCGTCTCGGCATCGCCGCCTCGCAGCAGAATTACATCAGCGCGAACTACACCCATGCGCTGCGCTACGTGCTCGATCGCGGCGTCAACGTGGTCGCGCAGCTCCTCGCCAAGCGCGTGCGCGGACCCGAGACGCGCTTGAGTCTCAGCTGCAATCCGGACCTCACGCTCGACCTCTTGGCCTGCCGCGCGCGCGGCGAATGCGATTTCGTCTTCGTGGGACAGGTCAATTCGGAGCTGCCCTTCATGCCCGGCGACGGCGATATCGCGGCGGGCGAATTCGACCTCCTCTTGGAGAGCCCGGCGACCGACTTTCCCTTGTTCGCGCCGCCGCGCGAGCCCATCGATCTTTCCGAATACGCGATCGGGCTCAACGTGGCGCGCATCATCGCCGACGGCGGCACGCTGCAGCTCGGCATCGGCTTGCTCGGCGACGCGGTGACGCAGGCGCTCATCCTGCGGCACCGGCACAACGCCGAATTTCGCGAGCTGGTGACGCGGCTTGATCCTGACGATCGCACGAGCGCGCAATTGTGCGAAAGCGCGCCGTTCGCGGCCGGTCTTTACGGCGTGAGCGAGATGTTCGTCGAGGGCTTTCTCGACCTCATGCGCGCCGGCGTGCTCAAGCGCGAGGTCGATGGCGCGCTGCTGCACGCGGCATTTTTCTTAGGTTCGCGCGGCTTCTACCGCGCGTTGCGGGAGATGCCGCAGCGAGATCTCGCCAAGTTGCGCATGGGTCCGGTCTCCTTCGTCAACGAGCTCTATGGCGAGGAAGCGCAAAAGCGCCGCGCCCGGGTGAAAGCGCGCTTCGTCAACAACGCCATGATGGCGACCCTGCTCGGCGCTGTCGTCTCGGATGCGCTTGCGAACGGCCAAGTGGTGAGCGGCGTAGGCGGCCAACACAATTTCGTCGCGCAAGCCTTCGCGCTTACGGACGCACGCTCGATCATCGCATTGCGCGCAACCCGTGCGGCGAACCGGCGCACCACGTCGACCATTCTGTGGAACTACGGCCACACCACCATTGCGCGCCATCTGCGGGACATCGTGGTGACGGAGTACGGGATCGCCGACCTGCGCGGAAAGACGGACCGCGACGTCATCGCGGCGATGCTGGCGATTGCCGATTCCCGATTCCAGGACGAGCTGCTGCGGCGCGCCAAGGATGCCGGCAAGATCGAGCGCGCGCTCGAGCTCCCTGCCGCATGCCGCGACAACACGCCCGAGCGCATCGCGCGGGCGCTTGGGCGCGCTTGCGCGAGGGGACTGCTGGCGCCCTTTCCCTTCGGCAGCGATTTCACCGCGAGCGAGGAGCGCCTCATTCCTGCGCTCAAGCTGCTGCGCGCAGCGCCGCCGCTGCGCCTCGCAGTCCTGCTGGCGCGGGGATTTCTCTCGGCTGCTCCATCGCGCGAGGTGCGTGAGTGCCTCACTCGGATGGGGTTCGCACATCCGTCAGGTTTGGTGCAGCAGGTGCAAGCCGCGCTGCTGCACGCCGCGCTGGAGTCGACGCATTGATGTTGAAGCTCGCTCGCGATCCCCGTCCGTTCGTCCCCGCGCAAGCGGGGACCCAGTTCCTCCTGGATTCCCGCTTTCGCGGGAATAAACGGAATTTCAATGCGAGAGCATTGGCGACGCTTTGAGACAACGGTGAAGCCCGTTAAGCTTGATCCATTCAATCCGTCCCGCGTAAATCGAAGGGCATCCCAATGACCATCTCCATGTACAAATCCTCGGTTCCAGTCTTTGTGCAATTTTTGACTAGCCTGTCCGCGGTGCTGGACAAGGCGGCGGCCTATGCCGAGGCGAAGAAGGTCGAGCCGTCGGTGCTTCTCAATATGCGGCTTGCGCCCGACATGTTTCCGCTTCTGCGGCAGGTGCGCGCGGCCACCGACCACGCGATCAACGCGTGCGGGCGGCTTGCCGGCGCCGAGCTGCCGAGCTTCCCTAACATGGAGACGAGCATTCCCGAGCTCAAGGATCGCATCGCCAAGACGATCGACTTTCTCAAGGGACTCAAAGCCGCTCAGATCGACGGCACCGAGGACAAGGCGATCAAGATCACGTTTCCGAGCGGGGCGACGCGCGACTTCACCGGGCAATCGCTGCTGCTGACGAACTCGCTGCCCAACTTCTTTTTCCACTGCACCACCGCTTACGACATCCTGCGCCATTGCGGCATCGAGCTCGGCAAGCGCGATTTCATGGGCACGCCCGTCTCACTGTAGAGCTTGGCCGCTGGATGGATCGTGCAACATCCATTCGTGCCGTGGACGGGCGCAAAATGCAGGTCGTCATTGCCGGGCTTGACCCGGCAATCCATCGATCTTCGGAAAAAGTTGTTGCGAGGAGGATGGATGCGCGGGTCAAGCCCGCGCATGACGACCTGGTCACTCCGCTAACTCTCGTGATGTGCTATGCTGCGCGCAAAACGTGCTACTCGGTCGCCTCATTCTAGGGAGGAAAAGATGTCTGAAACATTGAATCGGCGAAGCGTCGCTCGCGCCTTCGCCGTCGCCGCTGCGACAGTCCTGCTCGCTGAGGCACCGGCGAAAGCCGCCGATCCCATCACCATTGGCTTCGGCATGGCGCTCAGCGGGCCGCTTGCACCCAACGGCAAGATGTCGCTTGTGGCAATGAAGATTTGGGAGGAGGACGTCAACGCCAAGGGCGGGTTGCTCGGGCGCCCGGTCAAGCTCGTGTATTACGACGATCAGAGCAATCCCTCGACCGTGCCCGGCATCTACACGAAGCTGCTCGACGTCGACAAGGTCGACTTTGCCATCAGTCCTTATGCGTCGACCCAGATCGCGCCGGCGATGCCGATCATGATCGCGAGAAAACGGCTCTTCATCAGTTTGTTCGGCACCGGCATCAATGATGAGTTCAACTACGACAAATATTTCTCGATGCTGCCGACGGGCCCGACGCCGAAGCCGACCTTCACCAAGGGCTACTTCCGCGTGGCGCTCGCGCAGAATCCAAAACCCCAGAGCGTCGCCATCGCTGCGGCCGACGCCGAATTTGGACGCAACGCGTCGGACGGCGCGCGGGAGAACGCGCAAAAGCAGAAATTAAAGATCGTCTACGACAAGACCTATCCGCCGAACACGACCGATTTCGCGCCGATCGTGCGCGCCATCCAGGCGGCCAATCCCGATCTCGCCATCATCTGCTCCTACCCGCTCGATACAGTCGGCATGGTGAAGGCGATCAACGAGATCGGCTTCAAGCCAAAAATGCTCGGCGGCGCCATGGTTGGCCTGCAGGCGAGCGTGTTCAAGACGCAGCTCGGGCCGTTACTCAACGGCATTGTCAATTACGAGACCTGGATCCCGGCGTCGACCTTGCAATTCCCCGGCTCGATGGAGCTGCTCAAGAAATATCAGGCGCGCGCCGCGGCCGAGGGCGTCGATCCGCTCGGCTATTACATGCCGGTGTGGGCCTATGCCTATTTGCAGGTGCTGGGCGACGCGATCGAGGCGACCAAGAGCACCAAGGACGACGTGCTCGCCGATTACATCCGCAAGACCACGTTCAAGACGGTGGTCGGCGATGTGAAGTTCGGGGCCCAGGGCGAGTGGGCGGAAGATCGAATGCTGCTGGTCCAGTTCCAGAACATCAAAAGCAACAGCATCGAGGAGTTTCGCGACCTCTCGACCGAGGTGATCATCGATCCGCCGCAATACAAATCGGGCAATCTGATCTACCCCTACGGCGACGCAAAGAAATAGGCTCGGCGGAGCGGCGCGCCGTCGCTCCCTCGCAACGGCGCGCAGGTGCTCGGGCCCGTGGCCAACTAGTCCGCGGGCTCAGGCATGCACCATCATGCCGTTGGCAAGCCACAGGCCGGCTAGAACCAACAGGCTCGTGAAAACAAAAGCGACGGCATTGACGACCATGCGTGGCGGTGGCTTGGTCGATGATGTTGTCGACGAGCAGCAGCGTTCCCGTCGCAAGCATGCGAACCATCCCGCAAACTAATGACCGCGCCACCGAGCTACAAGAAGGTCAATCCGGATCATCGGCATCATCCTGTTGATCGGCATCGTCAAGAAGAACGGCATCATGCTGGTGGATTTCGCGATCGTGGCCGAACGCGACCACCATATGCCGCCGATCGCGGCGATCCGCGAAGCCTGCCTGTTGCGCTTCCGCCCGATCCTGATGACGACCGCCCACCCCAAGGACAAGCCGAACGAACCGCGCTTCCAGATCACGAATATTTCCGTGGCGTTCCTTCGCGAACAAACCGGAGGCCAAGTGAAGATGACGTTCACTGGCAACGTTTCCTCGCTTGGCTATGCCACCTCCGAGGACGCAAAATTGAACCTCAACGTTCGTGCCAAAGGCGGCGCGTCGCTGCACTCCTGGAGTTTCGAAATTCCCGTGAAATGTGCCGACAAAAACCGGCCGCTCACTCCACTCACCCACGACGTGCCGAGCGACGTGGCTGCGAACGTCTTCTCGAATGTGAGCACGGTCGAAATTGCCGAACCGGCTGAAGCAAATTATCCGGGGGTCAGGGTTCAGCGATGTAGTTGACTTGGGACGAGCCTAATCGTCCGCTTCCCGTCCGCTCCAGATGCCGACCCGGCTTGCGCGCGCCTGCTGCTCGAGCGCACGCAGGTCCTCTGTCGCATTCGCAGCCGCGCGGCCGCCCCCATTGAATAGAACGACACGGGACAGATCCTGATTTCCGGCGCGGCACCGGTACGCATTGCCGCTGCCGGCCGGCTCGCATGCCACTTCCCGACTGCCGAGGTAGCGGGTGAACTCGCGCGCCGGGCGGCCGCGCACGCCCTCGACTCCAAACAACAGCACGACGCGCCCCTGGATTTCCAGGATCCCCGTAGTCTGCACAGTGGGAACGCCGCGAACGACGCCCGCGCTCGGCGCCGATGGGATGTCGCCTGCGGCAGGGGCCGAGAGCGCCGCGACGCGCGGTTGCGCCCGAACCGCCTTGGCCCGAGCCGCGGCGCTTTGGGTGACGAATTCGTTCCAGATGCGCGCGGGCAGATCGCCGCCGGTCACGCCTCTGGTCGGGGTGTTGTCGTCATTGCCCACCCATATGCCGACGACGATATCGTCGGTGAATCCGATGAACCATGCGTCCTTATAGCTCTGGCTCGTCCCCGTCTTTCCCTCGGCAGGGACGCCGATCCTCGCCCCCCGAGCCGTGCCCTCGCGAACGACGCTTGCGAGAACGTTATGCATGGCCGACCGCGCGGCTGGATTGCTCGCCGGCTGCAGCTCCGACTTTTGCCGCGCAAACAGCACTTGATCACCGTTGCGAACGTTGCGAATGCCGTAGGATTCCACGCGTTCCGCGTTGGCCGCGATCGCCGCAAACGCACGCGTCATCTCCAGCAGCGTGACTTCGCCCGCACCGAGCGCGAGGCTCGGCACCGCCGGCAGTTCCGATTGCAAGCCCAGCTTGCGTGCCACATCGATGACGCTGCGAATTCCGATGGCGTCGGCAATCTGTACCGCAACCGAGTTGATCGAATGGGCGAAGGCGGTGCGCAGCGTGACCACGCCGTGGAAGCGGCCGCCGTAGTTCTCCGGCTCCCAATTGCCGATCTGTACTGGTCGGTCGACCGCGGTCATCTGCGGGTCGAGACCCTTTTGGAAGGCGGCGAGATAGACAAAGACCTTGAAGAGGGAGCCCGGTTGCCGCTTCGCCTGGGTCGCCCGATTGAATTGGCTTTCGGTGTAGTCGCGGCCGCCCACCATCGCCAGGATGGCACCGTCCGGAGCCATTGCCACAAGGGCGGCCTGAGTCACTCTCTTGGCGCGGCCTTCGGCCTTAAGCCGACGCGCGATGACGCTTTCGGCGATGCTCTGCACGTTGAGGTCGAGCGTGGAGCGGAGCGTCAAATCCTTGGATGGAGCACCGACAAGCTGCTTCAGGTCACTCCCGAGCATGTCGACGAAATAATTTGTCCCCGGCGGATTATCCGGCGGCACGCGCAAGGTGGCCGGATGTTGGCGCGCGGCCTCCGCCTGTTCACGGGAGATCGCGCCGGTTTCGACCATTGCCTTGAGCACCAGTGACGCTCGCTGCCGCGCGCTCTCGAGATGGCGCGTGGGCGCAAGCGCCGAAGGCGAGCGCACGAGGCCCGCCAGCATCGCCGCCTCGCTCAGTGACAACTCCTTCGCAGTCTTGCCGAAGTAGCGTTTCGCGGCGGCGTCGACGCCATAGACGCCGGCGCCGAAGTAGGCGGTATTGAGATAGCGCGAAAGGATCTCTTCCTTGCCGAGGCGACGCTCCATCCAGCGCGCAAGAACCGCCTCCTGGACCTTGCGCTTGATGGTGCGCTCGGGGGAGAGGTACGTCATGCGCGCGAGCTGCTGCGTGATCGTGCTTCCGCCTTCGTGCGCACTTCCCGAAATCATGTTGCGAATCGCGGCGCGCAGCATGGAGGGAAGGTAGAACCCGCCGTGCTCGTAGAAGTGCCGGTCCTCGATGGCAACGATCGCGCGGGAAAGATTGGCGGGTATGTCTTGTGCGGTGAGCTTGTCGCCCTTGAACACGCCGCGCGTGGCAAAGACTTGGCCGTCGGCCGCCTCGACAATGAGCGCACTTGGTGTCGGTTCGATCACCAGCCCTCCGTCGGACGGGATGGTGGCAATGCAATAGACGACGTAGGCCACGGGAACGATGATGAGCGAAGCGAGCGCTGCGACCACGATGTGCATCCGCCGCAGCCAAAACGCGCCCGCGCGCGGCGGCGGCAGACGGCTTCGACCTTCGGGTGGGCCCGCAGTAGCGTGGCGAACGGGAGCTAGAGCGCGACGAGCAGACGGGCGCTCGCGAACCTTCCGGAGCAGGAGGGGCCGCATCGCGTGCAGTCCTAACGCGGGGGCGGCGGGTCCACCCAGCCGCCGCGACGCCGAAACTGAGGCCCGAAGATTTCAGACCCCGTGGGAGGGGCGGCGCTGTTGAGACTGCGCATCGTGCTGCTTGGGCTCGAGGAATCGCTGTCGCCGCACTCGGCCCCGTCGCCGCGCCCGCTCCAGAAGGAGTCGCGGTAGCGGCGGTGGCGCCAGCGAACGACCTCCACGCCTTCCTTCGACTGCAGAAAAGCGCGCAGCGGCAGCGGGATCAGCGGTGCAAAAATGGCAGCGGCAAGAGCGACTTGGCATGCCGGCATGAGACCCCTCGCTGGCGCCGAACCGACGAATGAAAGAACGCGAAGGGTGGCGAGGAAGTTCCGTATGGATCGTGCCGCTCGCGGCGGGGCGCCTACTCATATCTTGGGCGGATGCGCTCCGATGACCGCTTCGTTGACGGTGGTGCCCCAACCCGGACCTTTGGGAAGGACCAATTCGCCCTTCTCGATAACATATGGGTTGGTCAGAAGTTTTGCTTTCCAGGGCACCTCGTCGACGTCGAATTCCATGATGCGGAAATTGGGAATCGCCGCGCAAAAATGCGCGCTCATGATGTTGGCGAGCGGCCCATTGAAATTGTGCGAGGCGACGTTGACCTCGTAGGCGTCCGCCATGGCGGCCATCCTCGTCGCTTCCACGAGTCCGTTCCATTGCGCATCGATGATCGCCACATCGACTGAATAATTTTCGAGGTAGGGCTTGAGATTGCGGCGGCCGAGGATCGTCTCTAGGGAGGCGATCGGCGTCGTGGTCGATTGCCGGATCAGGCCCAGCGCCTTCGGCTCGAACAGGTCCATTTCGAGCCAGAGCAAGTCGAAGGGCTCGACCGCCCTGGCAATGCGCCGCAGCCCCTCCGGCTTATAGTTGAAGTTGAGATCGAGCAGGAGCCGCACGCCTTTGCCGGCGCCATCACGCAAGGCGGCGAGCTGATCGATCGACGCCACAAGCACGTCATCGTCGAGGTTGAGCTCGGGATGACCGGCGCCGGCGCCGGTCATCCCGGGAGCGAACTGGCGGCCGCCCTTGCCATCGAACAGCAGCACGTTGGTTTTGATAGCCTTAAAGCCGCGCTCGCGCGCCTCGCGCGCGGCGGCCTTGAGGTCATCGAGGGTGCGCACCGCCGGGCGGTCGATGATATTGCCGTCGAAAAGGTCGGCACAGCGCGCGCGCAGGACGCCGCAGCGCGACCAATAGACCGGCATGCGCTCGCGCACCGCGCCGCCGAGAAGCTCGTAGACCGGAACGCCGAGCGCCTTGCCGCGAATGTCCAGACAGGCATTCTCGATTGCCGCGATGGCATGCGATGTGGGCCCGCCCGCAGTCGGCCGGGACCGGGCGTAGAGCGCCGCGTCGATACGGGCGATGGCACATGGGTCTTCGCCGATGAGCGCGGCACCAAGCCCGTGGATCAGGGCGGTCATGCCCTTGCGGCGGCTCTCGTTGAACTCGGACCAGCCGGTGAGGCCCTCATCCGTGGTGATCTTGAGGAACGAATAAGTGTCCCAGCCGCCATCGGCGTGGAAGTCTTCAAGCTTGACGATCTTCATACGCTGCCTCGCGTTTGGGCGCGGACCTCATTCGCGACCTTGTCCCGCGGTGTTCCTCCCTCGGAACACGCCGAGCTGCATTTTCGTAAGTTGGGTCACGCTGACAAGGCACACAAAATTGTGCCATGGTTTGCGAGGGGGCACCAACCGCAGCGCGGAGCTCGATCGGCATGCGATGTCTCCCACGCATCCTGGATGGAAGCTTGGCGGCGCTCGCGTTGCTGTTGCTCGCGCCTTGCGCGCTCGCCCAGGTCAGCGGCGTCGCCGAAATTGCGAATTATCAAGGTGCCGACCGCGAGCAGCGGCTCATCGAGGGCGCCAAGCGGGAGAAGGAACTCACCTTTTACTCCTCCATACCGCCGGATGACATTTCCGCTTTGGTTTCGGCCTTCGACAGAAAATACGGCGTCAAGGTGAAGGTCTGGCGCGCCGATTCCGAAGGGTTCTTGCAACGGATCTTGAGCGAGGCGAGGGCGCGGCGTTTCGAGGTCGACGTCATGGCCGGCTCAAGCTCGGCGCTCGAGCCGCTCTACCGCGAGAACCTGCTGCAGGAGGTCAAATCGCCGAAGCTAGCCGGCATCATTCCGCAGGCCATTGCTCCGCACCGGCAATGGGTGGCGGTCTATCTGAGCACCTTTGTCCAAGCCTACAACACCGACCTTGTCCGCAAGGATAGCCTCCCCAAAACCTACTACGATTTGCTGCGACCGCAGTGGAAGGACAAACTTGGGATCGAAGCCGAGGATTTCGATTGGTTTGCGCAGGTCGTGATGGATATCGGCGAAGCGCAGGGGTTGCGACTATTCCGCGACATCGTGGCCTCGAACGGCATTTCCGTGCGCAAAGGACACAGCCTCCTCACCAACCTCGTCGTGGCGGGCGAAGTGCCGCTCGCGCTCACGGCCTACGGTTTTCTGGCCGAGCAGGCGAAGCGGCGGGGTGCGCCGCTCGATTGGTTTGTCATTCCGCCGGCGATTGCCCGCTCGACGGCCGAAGGGCTCGCGCGAACCGCACCACATCCGTATGCGGCGGTCCTGTTTTTCGACTTCCTCATCGGCGAGGAGGGACAGCAGATCCTGGCGAGCCGCCAGTTCGTCCCCGTGAGTCGAACCATCGAGACGCCCCTCAACACGGGCCCGCTCCAGCTCATCAACTCTGGCGCGATTCTCGACCAAGCGCGCAAATGGCAGGACCTCTACCAGAAGACGGTCATTGCCCCGTCCCGATGATGACTGACGGGCTCACTCCTTGGCTCGTCGTGCCCCGCCATGACGACGTGGTAGGTTGAGTCATGCGCTACATCGACGCGTTCAATCATTTTTTTCCCAAGCGCATCTACGAATTGATGCTGCAGTCGCCCGCGGGACGGAAGGATCTCGGCAAACGGATGCAGGGGATTCCGGCGCTCTATGATGTCGATGAGCGGCTGCGCGTGGTGGATTCCTTTCCCGATTACGCGCAGGTCATCTGCCTCGGCATGCCGGCGATCGACCGGCTCATCGGGCCCGACCATTCACCGGAATGGGCGCGGATCGGCAATGACGGCCTTGCCGAGCTGGTCGCCCAATATCCCGATCGCTTCGTTGGCTATGCCGCCTCTTTGCCCATGAATGCGCCGCAGGCGGCGGCCAAGGAAGCCGAGCGCGTGTTGGCAGATGGCGCCAACGCTATCCAGCTGCACACCAATGTTGACGGCGCTCCCATCGACCTGGATCAGTTCCTTCCGATCTATGAGATCATCGAGAAATCCAGCAAGCCGATCCTCCTGCATCCGATCCGCACGCGCGAGATGGCGGACTATCGCACCGAGAGCGTCTCCAAATACGAAATCTGCAGCGTCATCGGCTGGCCGTTCGAGACCGGCGCTGCGCTCGCGCGTCTCGTCTTTTCCGGCATCATGGATCGATTCCCCAACCTGAAAATCATCTCGCACCATCTCGGCGGCATCATTCCGTATTTCGAAGGCCGGGTCGCGCACAGTTGGGATCAGTTAGGGGTGCGCACGTCGGATGAGGATTATTCCCTCGTCCTCCAAAGACTGAAAAAGCGACCGTTCGACTATTTCAAAGGCTTCTACGGCGATACCGCCCTCGCCGGGGCACGCGCGCCGACGCTTTGCGGATTGTCTTTCTTCGGGGCGGATCACGTGCTGTTCGCCTCCGATTGTCCCTTCGATAAGGAAAAGGGCAGGGGCTACATTCGCGCCACGATCGCGGTCATGGAATCCCTCGATCTACCCAGAGCCGACATGGAAAAGATCTGTCATCGCAACGCCGAAATCATGTTCGGGCTGCGGAGAGCTGAGCGAAGCACCATTGAATGCGTCGGTGCGTGCGATTAGCCTTGCACCGGGAGGAAACATGTTCGCGCGCTCAAGTGCGGCGACGTTGGTCGCCGCGACATTGGCGGTCGCCCCCGCGCACGCGGATGCGCTCGCCGACTTCTACAAGGGCCGGCAGATCAATCTGATCGTCGGCTACGGGCCAGGTGGCGGCTACGACATTCATGCGCGGCTGCTTGCGCGGCATTTCGGCAAGTTCATTCCTGGACATCCGACGGTGGTCGTCCAGAACATGCCGGGCGCCGGTAGTCTGCGCGCCGTCAATTACCTTTACAACGTCGCGCCGAAGGATGGGGCCACCATCGCCACTTTCGCGCGCAACATGCCGCTCATGGGTCTCCTCGGTGGCAATTCCAATGTGCAGTTTGATCCGCGTCGGCTGACCTGGCTCGGCTCCACGTCGAGCTTTACCAACGACGCCTATATTCTGCTCGTGCGCAATGACGCGCCGGTGAAATCGATCGAGGAGGCGCGCCGCCCCGACTTTCCGGCGCTCGTGCTCGGCGCCACGGCGGAAGGAGCGACAGGGAACGACGTACCGATCATTCTGCGGGATACGATCGGACTGCACGTCAAGCAGGTGGTGGGCTATCCGGACACCGCCTCCATCTTTCTTGCGATGGAGCGCGGCGAGATCCACGGACGCACGGTCGATTTGTCGACGGTGAAATCGATCAAACCCGAATGGCTCAAGCCCGACAGTGGCTTTCGCGTGCTCGTTCAGTTCGCGCGCGCGACGCGACATCCGGATTTTCCGGACGTGCCGACCGCGCGGGAGCTGGCAAAGAGCGAGGCGGCGCGCGCGTTGATCGAGCTCGCAGAACTTCCTTACGCGCTGTCGCGGCCGTTTGCGGCTCCGCCAAATCTGCCGGCCGAGCGCGCTAAAGCGCTGCAGCGCGCGTTCCTGGCAGTGCACGGCGATCCGGAATATTTGGAGGACGCCGCGAGACTAAGCCTCGACGTGAGCCCGATCGGCGCGGATGGGATCCTGCGCGCGATCGACCGCATCGCGGTCGCGCCGCCAGAGCTTTTAGACTATGTCCGCAAGCTGTTAGCCGAGACGAGGGGCGGCGGTTAGGCAGAGGTCGACTTCGCGTCCAGCAATCTGAAAGAGTCCCATGCACGATACCCCTGATCAAGTGCATTGGCACGAGCCGAAAGCCGGAGAGAATGCTGGATATGGGACGTTCAAGCGGGCACCGATGCCCTACGACCGTTTCATGGAAGCGGAGGGGGTTCCCGTCTATCGCGGCATCGGTCTGCGACGCGTGCAGGACCTGCCGCTCGCGCCTTGGAAACGGCTCGGTGGCCGCGGCTCCTACGTCCAACTCTACGGCACCGAAGGCTTATGGGGCCTTTATGTCGTCGAAATCCCGTCCGCCGGTGCGCTCAACGTCGAGCGGCACCTCTATGAAAAAGTCGTGTTGGTGGTGGAAGGTCGCGGTACGACGGAGGTCTGGCAGGAAGGGCAGGTCAAGCGGCATGCATTCGAGTGGCAGAAGGGCTCGCTGTTCTCGATTCCGCTCAACGCCTACCATCGGCTGATCAACGCGGCGAGCGTGCCCGCGCTGTTGTTGTGCGGCACGTCCGCGCCCAACGTCATGAACGTGATCGACAACACCCATTTCATTTTCAACTGCCCATACACGTTCCAAGAGCGCTTCTCGGGGGCGGAGGATTATTTCAAGCCGAGGGACGACATCGAGCCGGATCCGATCCGGGGGCTCGCCATGCGGCGGACCAACTTCGTTCCCGACATCGTCAACACCGAGCTTCCGCTCGACAACCGCCGCTCGCCCGGCTACCGCCGGGTCGAGCCGTTCATGGCCGGCAATCGCTTCTATCTCTGGATCGGCCAGCACGAGACCGGCCGCTATTCCAAGGCGCACAAGCACGCCTCCGCCGCCGTGCTCATCTGCATCAAGGGCAAGGGCTATACCTATACCTGGCCGGAAACGCTCGGCACCACGCCGTGGCGGGACGGCGGGGCGGACAAGGTCCTGCGCCAGGATTACGAGCCGGTCGGTCTCGTTTCTGCTGCACCGATGAGCGGCGACTGGTTCCATCAGCATTTCGGCATCGGCAAGGAAGGGCTACGCATCACCGCCTGGCACGGACCCAACAACCAGCGCTCGCGCAAGGCGGGCCGCCCTGGCGAGCAGCTCGTGGACTATGGCGCAATCGAACTGAGCAAAGGCGGCAGCGCCATCCCCTATCACGAGGAGGATCCCGCCATTCGCCGGGAATTCGAAGCGGCGCTCGCGCGCGAGGGGCTTGCGAGCCGGATGAATGCGGAATTTTACCAGCGCCCTCCCGCGGAAGGCGAAATGGTGATGGGAGACGTCATGTAATACCGCGGCGGTGGTTGTCGCGACTCGTCATGGGCGGGCAGAAGCGCGTCGAAGACGCGCGTAAAACGCTGGTGCCCGCGCATCCATCTTCTTCGCAGAACATTTTTGCAAAGGTGGATGATTGCCGGGTCAAGTCCGGCATGACGCGTATGGGTCAGCGCCGGCGACCGTAAGATTCCGTGCGGTTCGAAACGGAGGACGCATGAAGCGAAGCATCGAACGAATTCTCACCACCCACGTGGGTAGCCTGCCGCGGCCCGCCGATCTGCTCGACGTCGTGCAGGCCAAAGAGCAGGGCAAGCGCGTTGATGAAAAGGCGCACGCCGCACGGTTACGCGCCGCTGTCGCGGACATCGTCCGCAAACAGACCGAGCTTGGGATCGACATTGTCGATGACGGCGAGTTTGGCAAGCCGAGCTTCGTCTCCTACGTCAACGAACGTCTCGGCGGCTTCGAAGTCGATACTGAGATGCCGCGACAAAGTCCGTGGGCAGGTTCGCGCGAAGCCAAGTCCTTTCCGGAGTTCTACGGGCAGGGTCACGTGGCCGCGCGGCAGAACCACATGGTCTGCACCGCGCCGATCACCTATCGCGGCATGGCGCAATTGCGCCTCGACATCGACAATCTCAAGGCGGCGCTCAACGGCGCCAAGCCCGAGGAAGCCTTCATGCCCGCGATCTCGCCGGCGAGCGTGGCGGATTGGCAGCGCAACGCGTTCTACAAGAGCGAAGAGGAGTACTTGTTTGCGATCGCCGATGCTCTGCGCGAGGAGTACGAGGCGATCGTCAACGCGGGACTTCTGCTGCAGGTCGACGACCCGCATCTCGTCACCTACTGGATCAAAGTACCCGATCTGACGCTCGAGCAGTTCCGCAAATGGGCGCAGCTGCGCGTCGAGGCGCTCAATCACGCGCTGCGCAACATTGCGCCGGAGAAAGTTCGCCACCACACCTGCTACGGCATCAACATGGGCCCGCGCATCCACGATCTCGAGCTCAAGCATGTCGTCGATCTCATCCTTAAGATCCGCGCCGGCGCCTATTCGTTCGAGGCCGCAAACCCGCGCCACGAGCACGAATGGAAGGTGTGGGAGAACGCGAAGCTGCCGGCAGGCAAGTCGCTCATTCCCGGCGTGATCAGCCACTCGACGGTCTTGGTCGAACACCCGGAGCTGGTAGCCGAGCGCATCTGCCGCTACGCCAAGGTGGTCGGGCGCGAGAACGTTATCGCCGGCTCCGATTGCGGCTTTGCCACCTTCGCCGGCTCGAAGGAGGTGCACCCGAGCATCGTGTGGTCGAAGTTTACGTCGCTCGTCGAAGGCGCGAGACTCGCCAGCAAGCAGCTGTGGGACGGGCGCTGAGCTCGCTGTTGCGCAGGAAGGCTTCAGTCACGGCGTAGATTTTTCGATGTCTGCAATCCTTTCCAGCGACTGCTCGCGCGGGCGGGTCGGGCGGAGTCGGGTCTGCGCGGCGGCGAGGCGCTCGCCGGTCAGGTCCAGCGTGATGGACTCGAGCGCGGCGCTGCGTTCGCTGACAAATCCGATGAGATCGGCGCCGGCGTAGCCGGCCGCGCGCAGCGCGGCGACGCAAGGTTCGGCCTGTGTGAGCGGCAGCGCCGCAAGCAGCCCGCCCGAGGTTTGCGGATCGAACAGTAGCGGGTAGAGCGGATGCCGCCCGGCCGCGGGGAGATCGCGGATGGCGCGGCGCAGTCGCACGTTCTGCGGCTGCAGTGAGGAGAAGATACCGAGCGCCACCGTCTCTCGCGCGCCGTCGAGCAGCGGCACGCGGTCAACGGCGAGCGTTGCGTCGACATCGGAGGCGCGCACCATCTCGATGAGATGGCCGATGAGCCCGAAGCCGGTGACATCGGTTGCGGCATGGACGCTATACCGGCGAAGAATCTCGGCCGCCTTGCCGTTCGACTGGATCATGTGGGCGATCGCCGCCATCACCCAGCGCGCCTTTGCCTTGCCACGCATATCGGCGGCAAGCAGTGTCCCCGTCCCCAACGGCTTGGTCAGGATAAGACCGTCGCCCGCCTTCAATCCACCCTTGCGCAGCGCAGTTGCCGCCGGGACGAGACCGTTGACGGCAAAGCCCAGCGCAAGCTCCGCGCCTTCGCTGGTGTGCCCGCCCACCAGCGCACAGCCGGCCTGGCGCAGCACCTCGTTCGCACCGGTGATCATCGCCGACAAGTCGGCGCCTACCTTGCTTTCTAGCCCGTAGGGTACGGTGGCGATGGCCAGCGCTGTCTGCGGCTCTCCGCCCATGGCATAGACGTCCCCGAGCGCATGGTTGGCCGCGATCTTGCCCAGCGTATAGGGGTCGTCGACGATGGCGCGGAAATAGTCGACGGTCTGCAGCGAGAGCTTTTCGCCGCCCACATCGACGAGTGCCGCGTCATCGGGCGCGTCGAGCCCGACGACCACGTCGGGGCGGGCAACGGGCGCGACGCCGGCGAGCGCCTGGGCGAGCACGGTCGCGCCCACCTTGGCGCCGCAGCCGCCACAGCGCATGGCGATGGCAGAGATTTCCTTGAGCGCCTCGCGGTCGGCGAGCGGCGGCAGCGCCGGCGGCGCCGGCTTCATCTCCGGCAGCTCGTTGTATTTGCGCATGAAGCGCCGATCGATCCAATCCTTCCAGCGCCACACCCATGCGCCTTCGACCACGACGCCGTTGCGGCTACCCACCGCGTAGCGTCCTCCCGTGGAAACCAGATAAAGCGCCTCGCGCTGTGGCTTGAATGGCCGCAAGGTTTTGCCGGTCAGCGTACGGCGGATGTTGTTGGCGAGGGCAGGCCCGGCGCGCACCGCGTACACGCCTGACTTCGGCAGTTCGCGTTCCGCGAACGCGATCGTGTCGCCGGCCGCGAAGACGTCGTCGTGGCCGGCCACCCGCAACGTCGAGTCCACCATGAGAAAGCCGCGTGGATCGAGCGGCAATCCCGCCTTTGCCAGCCAGCGCGCTGGCGCCGCTTGCGTGGTCCACAGAATCTCGTCTGCCGCGAGCGGGCCATAGTCTGCAAGCGTGAGCCGTCCGGGCTCGACAGCAACGACCGGCGCGCCCGTGACGACCGCGATTCCGCGCGCCGCCAGAATCGCGTGAAAGCGCGCGCGAAAATCCGCCGGAAAGCTCGGCAGAATATTGGGAGCGTCTGAGACCAGCACGAAAGAGAGTCCGCTCGCATCGAAGCCGGCCTGCCTGACCGTTTGCCGCAAGCGGTGCTCGACCGCGAGCAGCAGCTCGACACCGCCCGCCCCAGCGCCAACGAGCGCCACACTGGCGCGACCTTTGCGCGCGAGGACGCGCGTCTGCAGCGCCTCGAAGCGGCGCAGGAATCCGTCAATTGGCTTGACCGCAATCGCGTGCTCGCTCGCGCCCGGCACGCCTGTGGTGTTGGGCGTCGAGCCGATGTTGAGCGAAAGGAGATCGTAGGGGACCGGCGGCCGCGACCGGCAGATCACACGCCGCCCGTCAAGGTCGAGGTCGATCACCTCGTCCTGATAAAGCCGAGCCCCAGCGAACCGCGCGAGCGGACCCGTATCGATATGCGCGTCATCGAACCCATAGTTCCCAGCGATGAGCCCCGGCAGCATCCCGGAGTAGGGTGTGTGCACCTCGCGGCTGATCAAGGTGAGGCGCACGCCGGGAATCGGCTTCATGCCGAACGTGCGCAGCACCGTGACGTGCGAGTGGCCGGCGCCGAGGAGCACCACGTCCTTGAGCACGGGATGGTTTGCCGCCTTCATGCCAATCCTTCCCGATGCGATAGGAGCGCAAAAACGGACCGCATGGCATCACATGTTCGTCAGATCGGTGACAGCCGCCGAATTTGCCGCCTTGCGGGGCCGCAAATTGGCACGCGCGGCGGGTTTCGGCACGATTTGCTCGATGAGTTTTTTCCATGCGGCCCTTTCGCGCACTGGCCGGAACAGTGGGGCGCGGCGCGCGATCGCGCGCGTGAGCCTATTGCGGAATGCGGGATCGCGCTCGATGCGATCGAGGAGCTGCGTCAGCGCCTGCGTGTCGCCGACTGGAAAATAGCCGGGATAGTTGCGTCCGAGCAGCCCAACCGAGCCGTCGATGCGCGACGCGAGCACCGGAACGCTGGCGGCGACGGCCTCGGATATGACGTTTGCTCCGCCTTCGCTCACTGATGACAGAACCAGCGCCCGCGCGCGGTCGAGCAGGCGTCGGACATCCGCGCGCGGGCGGTCGCCGCGCCAGACGTAGCGCGGATTGGCGGCCATTTCAGCCTTCGCCGCCACCGCCCATTGGCGCGTTTCGGCCGCCCCGAGATGCACGATGCGAATGCGTGAGCTCGCAGGCAGGCGACGCGCCGCCTCGGCGGCGCGAAACGGATCCTTCACCTCGCGCAGATGCCCGATCACGGCCACATCAAAGCTCTGCATGCGCCTGAGGCGGCGGCGACGCAGCGGCACAGCCGATTGATATACGATGCGAAGCTTCTCCCGAAATTGCGCGGGCACGCGCTCTCGCGCGAGCTCCTGCAGAGCCACGAGACGATCAGCGCATGCAAGCGAGTGAAAAACGGGTGCTGGATCGCGATCGATGTAGTCGTAGATGTCGGTGCCACTCAAGCCCACGATCAGCGGCCGATCGGGGTAAAGCTTGCGAAAGGCGCGGATGCTGTCGGCGCTGCGCCAGGCATGGAGCGCAATCATTAACTCTCCGTCCGTTTCAGAATAGCGGTCGGCGATATGGACGCGATGACCGAGCTGGCGCAGGATTCGTGCCCAGCGCATGCTCGTGGTCGTGTTGCCGGATCGTGACGAGGAGCGCGCCGGCGTGATAAGGACAATCTTCATGAACGAGGCTCTTATACATCGCCCGACGAGTGGCGCCACCGCGGAGGAGCTTGCGGCTCAGCTCGGCGGTGCGCGCAACTCGACGCGTCGCCTGACTGATGACCTTTCCACCCAGCAGTTGATGGGACCGATGCTGCCGATCGTCAACCCGATCCTCTGGGAAATCGGGCACGTCGGCTGGTTCCATGAATACTGGACGCTGCGCCATGCGCACGGCGAGACGCCGATCCTCGCGCGCGCCGACGCTCTATGGAATTCGAGCACGGTTGCGCATGCAACGCGATGGGATCTGGACTTGCCTGATCGCGACGGCGTGTTCGGATATATGGCGGATGTGCTCTCCCGGCAGGTTGATCGCCTAGCTGGCGGCGTCGATCTCCGCGCTCGCTATTTCTACGACCTTGCGATCCGCCACGAGGACATGCACGTCGAGGCGCTCGCCTATACACGACAGACGCTCGGCTATGCGCGCCCGCAAGGTCTCGGCTCTCCGGCGACGCACCGCGCCGGCGCATGGGGAGGCGACGTCGACGTGCCGGGCGGACAGTGGCAACTCGGCTCGACGCCTGCGGATGGTTTCGTGTTCGACAACGAGAAGTGGGCGCATGCGGTCGAGATCGCGCCCTTCCGGATCGCCAAAGCGCCGGTCACGAACGCCGAGTTCGCCGCCTTCGTGGAGGAGGGCGGCTATCGGCGTCGCGAATTCTGGAGCGTACCGGGATGGGAGTGGCGCGAGCGCGCGGGTGCGGAGCATCCGGCCTACTGGCTCAATAACGAGGGCGGCAGCTGGACGTGGCGCAACCACGATAAAGTCGAACCGCTCCCGCCGCACGCCCCGGTAGCCTTCGTCAACTGGTACGAGGCGCAAGCCTACTGCAACTGGGCCGAGCGCCGGCTGCCCACCGAGGCTGAATGGGAGGCTGCGGCCGTGGGCGAGCCAAGTGCGAACGGCTTGGCCAACCCCAAGCGCCGCTGGCCGTGGGGCGAGGCGGCGCCGAGCGCCGCGCGCGCCAGCCTCGGTTTTGCCTTCGACGGCCCGCTCGACGTCGCCGCCTGCGCCGCGGGCGACAGCGCCTTCGGATGCAGGCAGATGATCGGGAATGTGTGGGAATGGACGGCGTCCGACTTCGTGCCGTTCCCGGGCTTCGCTGCCGATCCCTACGAGGATTATTCGCAGCCCTGGTTCAACACGCGCAAGGTGTTGCGCGGCGGAAGCTTCGCCACCAGCGCCCGGCTCGCGCGTCCGCTCTACCGCAACTTTTTCACCCCCGAGCGCAACGACGTCATCGCCGGATTTCGCACCTGCGTCCGATAAGGAGAGCAAATGACGCTCTCGAAGTTCGACCGCTACAAGCGCCTCGCCTGGGACTTTGAGCGGCCGCGTTGACCATGCCTCCACTGCTCGACAACAAAGATCCTTCGTCGCCGTCCGTGTTTCGCCCGGCCGCACTGCTGCGCGAAGCGCGGCGGCAAAAAGGACTCACGCATATCGAGGTGCCGGCGATCTGCATTCTTGATCCGGATGGCGACGTCGTGCGGCGGCTGCGAAGGGAAAACCGATCAAAGCCGTTTGATTCCTGGCCTTGCTATCACACACAACTGGATAGCTTTGAATTGGCGGGACAAACGGTAGGAATTATCGGCTGTGCTGTCGGCGCGCCATTTGCTGTGCTGATTGCCGAAGAAGTGTTCGCCAGCGGGTGCCGGTTCTTGCTCAGCCTCACATCGGCGGGGCAAATCACGCCGTGCGGCCCCACGCCTTACTTTGTTCTCATCGATCGCGCCTTGCGCGATGAGGGCACCAGCTATCACTACGCCTCGCCGAGCGAGTACGCGGACGCGGACGCGCGCTTGGTCGCAAGAGCGGCCGCCGCGCTTGAGCAAAGCAAGCAGCCTTTTTTTGTCGGTGCGACTTGGACCACGGACGCGCCGTTCCGCGAAACGACGGCGGCGATCGAAGCTGCGCGGTCCAAAGGCCACTTGGCGGTCGAGATGGAAGCCGCGGCTCTTTATGCCTTTGCCCGCGCGAGTGGCGCGGCGGTTCTCTGCCTGGCCCATGTGACCAACAGCATGGGGCAAGCAGGACGGGATTTCGAAAAAGGCGAAGCCGACGGCACTGCCAATGCGCTAGCTGTTCTCGAAGCCCTGGTCGCAATGTTAGGGCGCTCCTGAAGGTCAAAAGCGCGAGACCCACTCGCTCAACGTGCCACCACGATTGTGGTGCAGGCGCTTTCGAGTTTGGACAGCTCGCGGCTCCTCGCCATCTGCACCTTGAGCTTGCGGCTGCCGCCGCGGACGACGGGACAGTAGGGATCCGGCGTATCCAGCGCGTTGATGAGCCGCCGCCGCCCTGCGCACCCGCCGCCGCAGGTTCCGACATAGCTGCAGGTCCGGCAGAGGGAGGGCACGGCGCGGGCGTCGGCAAACGTCTCGCTATCGATGATGTCGGCTCCGCCATCGAGCAGGAGATCGAGGGGCGCGCCGGCACCGGGCCAATACACGCACGGCTGGACGGTCGCCCGCGGCGTCACTCGCACAGTCGCGACGCCGCAGCCGCCTCGCCGTGGTGGCAATCCGGCCATCGCGCGCACCAGCGGCTCCCCGATCGCGATCACATCGGTGCTGGCAAATAATGCCTCGAAGCCCCGCCAATACTCGTCGTAGGTCAGCGCGAAGACGTCGGAACGGACCGCCTGATAGACATTGAGGCGCAAAGGCGCGTCGTACGCCTTGATAATGTCGGCGATATCGGCGAGGCGATCGAAATTGGAACGCATCATGACGGCGATGAACGTCACCGATACGCCCAACCCGCGGCATCGCGCAGCCTGCTCATGGATGAGACGCCAGTTTCCAGATCCGCGTTGTTGATCCTGTTCTGCCTCGGTCGGATAGTCGAGCGAGAACTCGACATCATGAAAAGCCGTCACCTCGGCATCGTCCAATGCCTCGATCGAATAGCCGTTCGAGGTGATCGTGAGCTTGATCGGCTCGGAGCGCAGGTAATCGAGAAAGACGCCAAATTCGGGATGCATGCCGTTCTCGCCGGTGCCGAGATTGACCGATCGCACCGGCAAGCTTCGCATCACCGAGCGGACCTGTTCGAGGGATAAGCGATCGATCCGCGTCGGATCGCGATAACAGAACGCGCAGGCCAGATTGCATTCGTTGGTGAGGCCGAGACCGAGTGCAAATCTGCGCTCAGCCGTTGTCGTGCTCGAGCTCTCGCGTGCTTGTGAGGCAGGAACGATCATGGCGATAACGTCCCCGTGCTAGACGCTGGGAAAACCACCGTCATTCCGCCGCCGATTGAGCTTAGCGGGGCCGCTGCAACGAGACCAGCAGGCGGAGCTATTGGCCGATCACGTTACGGTGTAGGGTTGGGCCTGGCCCACTGGGCTATCCTCGCGTTTGGCGGCGTCGCGGTTGCACGAATTCCCGCGTTCTCGCGGGAACGACCGGAGATACTCCCATGCCGAATGTGCCGAATCCGTTCTCTGATTTTTGGGATTTCGTGATCGGAAACACTGACGATCAGAACGCCCTCGGCTCTTGGAAATATCTTTTCGTCGCGTTGTTTTTGGCCCTCATTATCGCAAGCATCGTGATCGCGATCCGGAACTGGCGGGAAGATCCAGCGCAGCGCACGGGCTCTCATTTCGGCACCTGGTTCGTTCGCGTGCTCGTGGGCGGAATGTGGTTCCAGGGAATGCTGTGGAAGCTGCCGCTGCCGGTGTCCGGAGGCTTGCAATACTGGACCGAACAGATGGCGAGCCGCGCGGCCTTCGAGTTTCATCGCGAGCTCGTTACCGCTGTCTATCTTCCTTATCTTTATATTTTGAACCCCATCATCTTTCTTGCCGAATTCACCTTTGCCGTGTCGCTCATGCTCGGTCTCGGCGTGCGCCTCATCGGCGTCCTCGGCATCATATTCGTGCTGCATCTGTGGTTGGGCATCTACAGGCCCGGCAGTCCGGCTGAGTGGCCGTGGTCCTACGTGTTCCTCGCGATGGTGATGTTTTTCTTTGCGCTCAATGCCGCCGGTCGCAGCCTCGGTCTCGATGCCTGGCTGCGCCGCAATGTCGCAGCCGTGCGCGAGGGAAAAGGCTTTTTTGGCGCGCTGTTCAATATGATCGGATGAAACGAACGTCTTGTCTTCCTTCACGCAGCCATCCTCTTCGCAAAAAGTTCTCACGAAGAATGATGGACCCGCCGGTCAAGCCCGCGGGTGACCCGGCGAGTTGGCGTGGGATCAGCGAGAGGGTGAGAGACCTATCTCCCTGCGCGTAGCCGCGCGAGCAGCTCCGCGGTCGGCCAGCCGTCGGCAGGCAGGCCAAACTTGATCTGCGTATCGCGGATGGCGACGCGGCTCTTGAGGCCGAGCACGCCATCGATACGGCCGACGTCATAGCCGCGCTTTTCCAGAATCTGCTGCAGCTCGCGGGTCTCTTCAAAGCTGATTTTCGGGATGTCCGGGCTGCCGCGGTGCATAGGTGGCGCGCCGTCCAGACGCGTCGCATAGTAGGCTGCCGTCAGCGAATAGTTCAGCGACTGGTTCCATTTGAGATAGGCTTGGAAGTTGTCGTAGGCGAGGAAGCTCGGTCCAAACCGCCCCAAGGGCAACACGACCGACGCCGGCAAGTTGTCGTTCGGCAGCGGCTTCCCATCAGCGCGCGTGACACCCCAAGCCACCCACTTTACGCGCGGATGTTGGATCGAAAGGTCGGCCTCCCGCCACGCCAGATTCGTAGGCACGCGCACCTCGTGCAGCCAGGGTTCGCCGCGCTTCCAACCGAGATGGACGAGATACTTTCCGGTCGAACCTATGACGTCCGTGGCGCTTTTGATCAGATTGCGTTTGCCGTCGCCATCGTAGTCGATGGCGTGCGCCATGTATTCCGACGGCATCATTTGCGTCTGACCGAGTTCGCCCGCCCATGAGCCGATCATTTCATCAGCGCGCAGGTCACCGAGCTCGATCAGGCGCAGCGCATCGAACAGATGGCCGCGGAACATGTCGGAGCGGCGGCAATCGTAGGCGAGGGTGACAAGCGATTTGATCGCCTGGTCCTTGCCCTGGCCAGCGCCAAAGTCGCTTTCCAGCCCCCAGAATGCGGTGATGACGGAAGCTGGCACACCGAAATCCTTGTCCTCGCGCGTAAACGTCGCCTGATGCTTCTTCATTTGCGCCATCCCATTCGGAATGCGCCCGCCAGCCAGCATCTTGTCGGAGATTTCCAGGAAATTCTGGGCGAAGAAGCGTTGCCCGCGATCGATATTGATTATGCGTTGATCGAGCACCAGATACGGGGACGCCGCCGCGATCGTTGATGCTGAAATGCCCTGCGCTGCCGCTTCCTTCTTGAAGGCGGCGAGCCATGGCTCGAACGGAGCCGTGTTGCGACAATTCGCTTGGCCGAATCCCGATGTGGGTGCTGCCGTCAACACCACGGCCAGCACGGCCCACGTCGATCGCTTTGTTTGCACGGTCATCGTCTGCATTGGCTTCGCCACATTTGCAGGGCTTGCTTCCTCGCGTTTGGCGACAGCGCTTCTTGCTCGTGGAATGGCAACTCGCCTATCTTGATCGAGGACTTGCCTGAAACGGCTGATTGGACCCGGTTATGATCTGTCGGCGCTGAGCCTAAAGACGAGCAATTTTCGACAACATCATGACGCCGCAACAATTGAGTTGGAGATAGGACCATGCGACTTGATTGCGTCATTGCGCTCAGTATTGCCTCGATTCTGGTGCTCGCCGGCACGGCCATGGCGCAGCAACCGGCACCATCCCCCGCTCCTCCCGGGCCGCCCGCCGATTATGGCACACCGATTACCAACGAACAGGCGAAGGGCGTCGCGGCGGCCGCATTCGCCGAGGCCAAGAAGAACAACTGGCGTATGGCATTCGCGATCGTCGGGCCGGCGGGTGAGCTCGTCTATTTCGAGAAGATGGACGGCGCGCAATTGGCGTCAGCCGAGATTTCTCAGGGGAAGGCGCGCACCGCGGTGCTGTTCCGCCGGCCGAGCAAGGCCTTCGCGGACCAGTATGCCGCGGGCAATACCGCCTTCACGACATTTCCGGAGAAACCCGTGGCCTCCGAAGGCGGGCTTCCCATCGTCGTGAACGGCAAAATCATCGGCGCGATCGGCGCGAGTGGCGGCACCGGCCAGCAAGATGGCATAGCGGCGGCCGCCGGCGCGAGCGCGGCGAAATAGGAGCGTAAGCTCATAAAAAGTCTGACTTTTCGCGGCGCCGTCAGCGTCGGCTCACAAATCCGTAAATTGTCCGCGAGCCGCAAGCATGCCCCGCGCGGTAACGTATAATGGGGGAACAATCGATAGCCCAAAGCGGTTTCTCGTCACCTAGTTGCTTCTCCAACCCGGGATTGGGCATGCCGCCCGCGACCTCGTTACCTGTGCGTCTTCGCCGTCACGACGAAGGCGGAGAACTCTCACGCGCCGAAGCCAACGATCCTCGCGCCCGCTGGCATGATGCCTTCCGCGCAGTTCGCGCGGAGACCGAGCGTCGTGCCGCTCCCCTGAGCGCCGAAGACCAGCTGGTGCAGTCGATGGCGGACGCGAGCCCGACCAAATGGCATCGCGCGCACACCACCTGGTTCTTCGAGCAGTTCCTGTTGGTCCCGCATCTTCCCGGCTATCGGATCTTTGACGAGCAGTTCGCCTATCTCTTCAATTCCTACTACGTCGCGGCCGGACCGCGGCACGCGCGGCCGAGGCGCGGATTCATCACGCGGCCCGACTGCGAACGCGTTGCTGCCTTCCGCGCCCACGTCGACGTGGGCGTCGAGCGACTGCTCGAGAGCGCGGAGGACTCGCAATTGCCGGAAGTGCTGCGCGTTCTCGAGATCGGGCTCAATCACGAGCAGCAGCATCAGGAGCTTCTTCTCACCGACATATTGCACGCTTTTGCTCAAAACCCGTTGGCGCCCGCCTACGCCGCCGATTGGTGCCCGCCGCCCATGCCCCGCTCGTGCGAACTTGTCGCGCTGCCGGCCGGCATCCATCGCATCGGGTTCGAGGGCGCCGGATACAGTTTTGACAACGAGGGGCCGCCGCACGCGGTCCTACTCCAGCCGGCCTCCATCGGCCGGACTCTCGTGACCAATGCGCAATGGCTCGACTTCATGGCCGACCGCGGCTACGCGACGCCATCGTTATGGCTTTCCGACGGCTGGGCAACGGTCGAGGCCGAAGGTTGGAACGCGCCCGGCTATTGGAAGAAGCGCGATGGAGTGTGGCACGCGTTGACGCTCGGCGGGCTCAAGCCGGTCGATCCGGACGCGGCGGTTGTCCATGTCAGCTATTACGAGGCGGACGCCTTCGCACGCTGGGCGGGCAAGCATTTGCCGACTGAAGCGGAATGGGAGGTCGCGGCTCGCGAAAACCTTCTGGACGATGCCTTCGCTGTCGTATGGCAGTGGACGCGCAGCGCCTATTTGCCTTATCCGGGCTACCGGGTCGCGCCGGGCGCGCTCGGTGAATACAATGGCAAGTTTATGATCAACCAAATAGTTTTGCGGGGAAGCTCGCAGGCGACGCCCGCCGGTCATACGCGTGCAGCCTACCGCAATTTCTTCTATCCGTCGGCGCGCTGGCAGTTCAGTGGCCTCAGACTGCTCGACTATGTGGGATAAGCGCGCGCTGGTGATTGGGCGGAGAGCGTGATGGTTGCGCCGATTGAGGCCGTTGTTCGCTACGAAGTCCTCACCCCAACTCCCTCCTTCGCGCGCGATGTCATTGCCGGCTTGACTGCGCATCCCAAACGGCTCTCCCCGAAATACTTCTACGACGAGACCGGTGCGCAGCTATTCGAGGCGATCACGGCATTGCCGGAATATTATCTGACGCGGTGCGAGCTGGAGATCCTGGAGGCGCGCGCGCCCGAGATGGCCCGCTTGTTTCCCGTCACCTCGGCGCTGATCGAATTCGGCAGTGGCTCGACCAGGAAGGTCCGAACACTGCTGGCATCCGTACCCACGATCGCGGCCTATGTGCCGGTCGACATCTCCTCGGAGATGCTCATTCAGGAGGCGCAAGAGCTTCGGCGCGACTATCCGCGTCTCGCGGTGCTTCTGGTCGAAGCCGATTTCACCCAGCCGTTCGCGTTGCCTTCGGCCGTGGCGGGACTGGGGCATACCGGGTTCTTCCCGGGATCCACTATTGGCAATTTCGAGCCGCAGGAAGCCGTCGCCTTCCTGCGCCATGCCGGGCGCATGCTCGGGCCCAGCGCCACGTTGATCATCGGGGTCGATCTGGTGAAGGACGCGAGCACCCTTCATGCTGCCTACAACGACACGGCCGGACTGACCGCGAAATTCAATCTCAATCTCCTCGCTCGTATCAATCGCGAGCTCGGCGCAGATTTCGACCTCGAAAAGTTCGAGCATCGCGCCTTCTATAATGCCGAGCGCCACCGCATCGAGATGCACGTCGTCAGCAAGAAACGCCAGAACGTCGGCGTGACCGGGCGAAGAATCGAATTTCAGATCGGCGAGACGATTCACACCGAGAACAGCTACAAATATACGCTCGACTACTTCACTGCGTTGGCGCGTGGCGCGGGATGGGGTCCGCTCGCCGTTTGGACCGACGCCGGAGTGAATTTTTCAATTCACGCGCTGACGTTCGGCACCCGATGAAATGGCGCCCATGCCGATATGCGAAGCCGATCCTTGGCGCTTGCAATATTTCGAGCACGCCGCCTGTCCACCGGGTGTGAATATCCCGACCGAAGACGCGGATGCCTGGCTTTGGTATCCGGCTCATCGCTGGGTCTATGACAAGATTGCAATCGCGCTGAGCCAAGGCCTCGATGCCGGTCCGCACGGCGTGCCGCCGCCGCGCTTTCCAGTGTTTTCGAAGCCGATCATCAATCTCAAGGGTATGGGAGTAGCAAGCCGCGTCCTCTCCTCCCAAGCGGAGTACGAATCAAGCCTCACGCCTGGACACATGTGGATGACGCTGTTGGAGGGCCGCCACGTCAGCTTGGATGTCGCGGTCGTGGAGGGCGAGCCGCACTGGTGGCGTCACGTCACCGGAGAGCCGGGCAGGGAGGGCACATTCGACTATTGGACGGTGCATGCTGCTCGGGAACCCGGCATCGAGCACTATTGCGGCACATGGATCGGCCGCCATCTGCGAGGTTATACCGGCATCGTCAACATCGAGAGCATCGGCGGCCGCATCATCGAAATGCATTTGCGCATGAGCGACCAATGGCCCGACCTCTATGGCGCCGGCTGGGTCGAGGCGGTCGTGCGCCTCTATCACAAGCGGCAGTGGAGCTTCCCTGATACGGACCGGCGCGACGGGTATAGCGTGGTGCTGTTCGGCCCGCACGGATGCCGCTACCGCCATCCGCCGCCCGCGCTGCTCGCAGATGTGCTGCGCATGCCGGGCGTATCGAGCGTGCAAGTCACGTTTCACGAAGAAAAGGAACCCAAGCGCCACGCCATGCCGCCGGGTGGCTTTCGTCTTGCCGTCGTGAATACCTTTGATCTCGACGCCGGCCGCGCCGCGCGCGACATGCTGCGCAAGCACTTTCTCCCCCGCGCCGCGTGATCGTTGTCGTGCGAGCTGGAGTCTGCGTAAAGGCGCTGGGCGCCCTGCCTATACAGAAAGGTTCTCTGCGCCTTTGCCCGCCCTATCTCCTGTTGCTAAAAGGACGGCGAAATCTGGTGAGGGAGTGACCATGAAAATTGTCGGTTTTGCAGCTGACGGCGGATTGCATCTCGGCGTGGCCGAAGGCGACCAAGTCATCGACCTGCAGGCGGTCGACAAAACCATTCCCGGTGATCTCGGCGAATGCCTACGGCGCAACAACGGCGATCTCTCGCCGCTCGAGGAGACGGCAAAACGGGCGCCCGCGTCCGCTCGCCGTCCGCTCAAAGGCCTTACCTACGGATTGCCCGTGGCGGTTCCCGGCAAAGTGATCTGCCTCGGGCTCAATTATCTCGAACATGTCAAAGAAGGTTCCCAGCGCGACAACATCCCCAAATTTCCGACCATCTTCATGCGCGGGCGCAGCTCGCTCGTCCCGCATGGACAACCCATCCTGCGGCCCAAGGCATCCGAGACGCTCGATTACGAAGCCGAGCTCATTTTGGTCATCGGCAAGCGGGCCAAGCACCTCACGCCTGCCAATGCATATGCTTGCATCGCCGGATATTCCTGCGGCAACGAAGGCTCGGTGCGCGAGTTTCAGCGCAAAACAACGCAATGGGACATGGGCAAGAATTTCGACCGCACCGGCGCCTTCGGGCCCTGGATGATCACGGCCGATGAGGTGCCCGCCGGCGGGAAAGGCTTGAAGATCGAGAGCCGGCTCAATGGGAAGGTCATGCAGTCGGACAACACCAACAACATGATGTTTCCGGTCGCGGAAACTATAGCCTATATAACGCAGGGCATGACGCTCGAGCCCGGGGACATCGTGTTTAC
>Ga0126377_10000070_pt1 | contig 46928 bp, 41 predicted proteins | sample PanSoiMetPlot_22_FD_92647 | JGI IMG/M metagenome (GOLD analysis project Ga0126377, IMG submission 92647) | Tropical forest soil microbial communities from Panama - MetaG Plot_22 | ecosystem: Environmental > Terrestrial > Soil > Tropical forest > Bulk soil | place: Panama | collected 2016-02-17 | reverse complement strand
TGGGTGTCGCGCATGAAGGATCAGCCGTTCAAGGACAAGCCAGTGGCGTTGCAGTCGGCCGCCGGTGGCATCCTCGGCGGCTCGCGCTCGCAATATCACTTGCGGCAGTCGCTGATCTCGGTCGACGCGCACCTGTTCGGACGGCCGGAAGTGATCGTGACCTTTGCGCCGCAGAAGTTCGACGAGAAGACGATCGAGCTCAAGGACCAGACCGCCATCGATCTGATCAAACAGCAGCTCGCAGGCTTCGAGAAATACATCCGCCGCCACGTCCCCGGGTAGCGCCATGGCCCGTCTCGCAGGCCGCACAGCCATCGTCACCGGTGGGGCAAAGGGCATCGGCGCGCACTACTCGCGCGCGCTCGTCGCGGAGGGCGCGCGGGTGATGATCGCCGACATCGCCGACGGCAAGGGACTGGCGGAAGAGATCGCCGCCACGCACGGCGCAAACTCCGTGACCAGCGCGATCGCGGACGTCAGCGACGAGACGTCGGTGAAAGCGCTGGTCGCCGCGACGATGGAGCGCTTCGGCCAGATCGACGTGCTGGTCAACAATGCCGCGCTGTTTGCGCCGCTGCAGGAGACCAGGTGCACGGAGATCGACGCCGCGCTCTGGGACCAGGTGATGGCGGTCAACCTGCGCGGGCCGTTCCTGATGGTGAAGCACGTTGCGCCGCACATGCAGGCGCGCGGCTACGGCAAGATCATCAATATCGGTTCCGGTACGGCCTATCGCGGCATTCCCTGGATGCTGCACTACGTCACCACCAAGGGCGGCATCATGGCGATGACGCGGGCGCTCGCGCGCGAACTCGGTGAGCACGGCATTCGCGTCAATACGCTGGCGCCGGGCTTCACCTTGAGCGACACGGTGATGGTCGAGAATCCCGGCCACGTGAATACCGCCCGCGAGCGTGCGGTGCAGTCGCGCTCGCTCAAGCGCGACGAGCAGCCCCAGGACCTGCTGGGCGCGCTGATTTTCCTGTCCTCGGCCGACAGTGATTTCGTCACCGGGCAGACCATCGCCGTCGACGGCGGCAACGTGAATACGTGAGGCCGGCGAACGGGATACGAGAGGACCGAAGCCCGCAAGTGCGGTCTTTTCCGGCGAGATAGTTTCATTATATACTAATTTTCGGATTTGCGCTATGATGCGCCGAACCGCCCCGATCCGAGCCATCGCCGATCTATAGGGAGAGAGCGCCATGACGAGCGCGACCGCCACGCAAACCGTTCCCGGCCCCAAGCACAACATCGAGGCCATGCGCGAGGAGTATTACCAGCGTATCGCCAAGGAAAGCATGACGCCGCTCTGGAAGGTGATGGCGAGCGTCGTCACCAAGGAGCCGGTCACGCGCTGCGCGCCGATGATCTGGCACTTCGACGACATCAAGCGCCTGGTGATGGAATCCGGCGGGCTGATTACCGCGGAAGAGGCCGAGCGCCGCGTCCTGATTCTCGAGAACCCGTCGCTGAAGGGCCAGTCGAAGGCGACCAATACGCTTTTTGCCGGCGTGCAGATGATCCTGCCGGGCGAGGTGGCGCCGGCGCACCGGCATGTCTCCTCGGCGATCCGTTTTGTGCTCGACGGCGAGGGCGCCTATACCGCGGTCGAAGGCGAGAAGGCCTACATGTCGCCCGGCGACTTCGTCATCACCGCCAACTGGGCGCCGCACGATCACGGCAATACCTCGAAGCAGCCGATGCTCTGGCTCGACGTGCTCGACTTCCCGCAGGTCAACTTCTTCGAAGCGTCGTTCGCGGAGCAGTTCGATTCGGCCACGCAGCCCACCAACCGCGGCGACGGCGACTCGCTCGCCTTCTACGGCTCGGGCGTTCTGCCTGACGGTGCGCCCGCGCAGATGAACCGCAGCCCCGTCATCAACTACACCTACAAGCGCACGCGCCCGATCATCGAGCGCATGATGAAGGCGGGCGACATCGACAAGCGCCATGGCGCGCGGGTCCGCTACGCCAATCCGATCAATGGCGGGCCGGTGCTCCCCACCATGGGTGCCAACCTCGCGATGTTCCCGAAGGGCTTCAAGGGCGAGAAATACCGCGCGACCGACGGCACCATCTTCGTCTGCGCCGAGGGCAAGGGCACGACCGTGGTCGACGGCAAGGAACTGGCCTGGGGTCCGTGGGACGTGTTCGTAGTGCCGCCGTGGAAGCACTACGCCCACAACGCCGAAAAGGACTCGGTGCTGTTCTCGATCTCCGACCGCCCTTCGCAGGAAGCGCTCGGCATCTGGCGCGAGGACACCAAGACGCATTGAGGCGCCGCGCGTACACGCGCGGTGGTCTACGCCTGCTGGGTCCTTGCGGCGCTCACGCGCCGCAAGTGATCGACGACCAGTAGAGCGATCCCGCCGGCGATCCCGACGAAATTGACGTAATATCCGCCGGTGAAGCTCTCCGGCGGCAGCACGATCGGCAGCGCCAGCGCGCCGTAGACGAGCCGCATCGGCAGCGTCAGCGGCGTCAGCGCAAAACCGACGATCGCCGCGGTGCCGACGAACAGCCCGAACAATATCCGGCAGAAATTCCACACGATCAGGTAGGTCGGCCCGTCCATCAGCAGGCTCGGCGTCAGCACGAACAGGAACGGCAGGATGAACGTGCTCCAGCCGACCAGGCACGCGATCCAGCCGGTGGTCCAGCCGTCCGTGCGCGCGATGTTGGCGGCGGCATAGGCGGCGAACGCCACCGGCGGCGTGATCATCGACAGCATGCCGTTGTACATGACGAACATGTGCGCGGCCATCGGCGTGACGCCGAGCTTGACCAGCGCGGGCGCCAAGAGCGTGGCAGTGAGAATGTAGACGCTCACCGTCGGCAGCCCAATGCCGAGCACGAAGGCGAGCACCGCGATCAAGAGCAGCAGCAGGAACACGTTCTCGCCCGACAGGGCCAGCAGCTGGACGGTCATGCCGAAGGCAAGGCCGGAGATGCTCATGATCCCGACCATGACGCCCGCCGCCGCGCCGATGAGAATGATGTCGAGCGAGATGCGCCCGGTCTCGATGACGGCCATCGCCAGGCCGCCGATGCTGGGCCGCTTGCCGCGGTAGCCGAAGATCAGCGTCAACAGCATCAAGAGGCCGGTCGACACGATCGCCGCCTTCTCTGGCGTGAGCAGGAAGATCTCCGGATAGATCAGCGCGACCACGAGAAAGACGATCGGCACCAGGAAGTGCCAGCCCGATCTGAGCACCTCGGACAGCGCGGGCGCGTCTCTGAGCTCGGCCGAGCCGATCTTGTGCTTGGCGGCCTCGAGGTCGACATGCACGAACAGGCAGGCGTAGTAGAGAACCGCCGGAATGGCGGCCGCCACGCAGACCGCGCCGTACGAGACCTGCAGGAACTCCGCCATGATGAAAGCGGCGGCGCCCATGACCGGTGGCATCAACTGGCCGCCGGTCGAGCCGACGGACTCGATGGCGGCGGCCCGATAGGGCGTGAAGCCCGACTTGATCATCGTCGGAATGGTGACGATGCCGACCGCGAGCACGTTCGATACCGCGCTGCCGGAGATCATGCCGAACAGTGCCGAGCCCACCACCGCGATCTTGGCGGAGCCGCCGCGGAAGCGGCCCATCGCCGACATGGCCACGTCGGCGAAGAAATCGGCGCCGCCGGTGCGCGCCAGCACCTGGCCGAGGATCGTGAACGGAATCACGATCAGCACCGCCACCTGCAGGATCGCGCTGATGATGCCGTTGACGTCGAGCCCGATATAGACGACGAGCCGTTCCGGGGTGACGTAACGGGTCTGGAAGTCGCCGGGCAGATACGGGCTGATGTAGATATAGACCGCCATCGCCAGGATGATGCCGACGAAGCCCCAACCGGAAATGCGTCGGCTGCCTTCCAGCACCAGGATGGTGAGGATCGCGCTGCCGATGATGCCCTCGCGCGGCAGCAGCGCGATCTCGTAGGTCAGGGGCTCATAGCGCACCGCGATATAGCCGCACAGCACGAGGGAGACGATGGCGGCGAGCCAGTCGATCGGGCGCGCCGCCCAGACCCGGTTGCCGATCACCGTCCAGATCAAGCAGAGGACGAGGCCGCCGATGGCCCAGGGCGAGACCTCATCCGCCGCGACGTATCTGAACACGATATAGACGGCGAGGAAGACCGACGATACCGCGCCGCCCCAGTCGAACGGGGACGGCTTGCGCGCGCCGCCGGCGATGAAGGCGAGCGCCAAGGTGAGACCGAGACAGACCGTGAGCAACTGCTCGGTATAGAACGAGATGTTGAACACGCGCCGGGGGACATCGAGCACCCAGAGCACGACGACCGCGATCAGCAGCGCCTGCAGGACATTGGTGGCTAGCACCGTCGCCCGCGACGCGGCGGAGGCGAACTCCGCGGCGTCGGGGATAATGCGTTCTTCGGTCGCCGCGCCGCCGGGAACGGGACCTTGCTCGCTCACAAGACGTCCTTGGCTGCGAGGTTATGCTCCTGGAAATATTTCACCGCGCCGGGGTGATAGGGGATGGCGTATTTCTTGTAGCCGGCGGCGGCCGAGAAGTCGCGCAGCACCGGCTGGATGGCGAGCAGATCCGGCTTGTTCTTTTCCAGCGTGTCGAGGAACTTGTAGACGAACGCGTCCGGCGCCTTGGCGTTCGTGAACAGCACGTTGTCGAAGGTATAAACCTTCATCGGCTTCTCGACACCGACAAAGACGGCGCTCGGATAGGCATCGGACAGATAGCCCCAGGGCGATATCTTGCGCGCTGCCGGCATGCCGCTCTCGTTGATCTCGAGCACGCGCGTGCCGCCGACGGTCGCATCCACCTCGCGCACCTTGGGCGCGCCGAAGGCGAAGAAGTACATGTCGGAGGCGCCGGAGACGAAATCGTCGGCGCCGCGGATGACGTTGGGCACCAGCACCGGGGTCACGTCCTTTTCCGTCAGGCCGCCGGTCGCGAGCATGGCGCGGCCGAGCCCGTCGAGCACACGCATGGCCGAGTAGCCCAACGCAACCCGCTTGCCCCGAAGATCGGCGATGGTGCGCATCGGCGCGTCCTTGCGCACCCAGAATGCCGATTTCAGCGGATGCGCCGTGGCGATGATCCGCAATTCCGTCTGCTTGCCGCCCGCGCCGGCACCCTCGAAGGCGTTGTGCAGCTCCGGGGCGTTGGTAATGCCGATCTCGACCTCGGCCTTGTTGACCATCGGGATGATCACGTTGTCGCCCGCGGTCGGCTGTACCAGCACGTTCAGGCCGGCCTTGTCCTTGAGTACCTTGGCGATTGCCGAGGCGGTCGTGTGATTGAGCGTGCCGGGCTGCAGTGTGGCGAAGCCGTAGGTCTGCGCCGAGGCGCTCGTTGCCGCGAGCGCAAGCCCCGCGATGCCGGCCAGCGCACCGAGACACGAGCGGCGCCGCGCGGAATGATCAACGCTGGATGACATGAAATTCCCTCCGGATGATGTTTCTTATTTGGCCGATGGCCGCGACAATACTTGCATGCCGTCCGTGGCATGGCGAGGCTGAAGAGGTGGGCCGCCGCCCGCAGCAGCGATGACGGCGGACCCCGGCGTCAATACGCCTTGGCCTCGATCCTGTTCTCCTGGAAGTATTTCAACGCGCCGGGGTGATACGCGAGCGTGTGCTTGCGGTGGATCAACTGCGGCGTGAGATCGTTGAGGATCGGCGCGACCGCGACCAGGTCCGGCTTGTTCTTCATCATCGTGTCGAGGATCTTGTAGACCGCGTCGTCCTTCGCCTTGGCGTTGGTGAACATGATGTAGTCCAGGCTGTAGGCCTTCATCGGCTTCTCGACGCCCACGAACACCGGTCCGGGCTGGACCTCGACGAAGTAGCCGTAGGGGAAGACCTTGCGGCTCGCCTCCAGCCCCTGCGGCGTATCGATGATCGCGAGTGCGCGCACGCCGCCGACGGTGGCGTCGGCCTCGCGTACCTTCGGCCCGCCGAACGAGAACATGAAGGTGTCGTTGGCGCCGGCGAGGAAATCGTCGGCGCCGCGCAGCACGTTCGGCACCATGACCGGCTTGACGTCGGCGAGCGTGAGGCCGGCGGTCGCCAGCATGGCGAGCGTGTTGCGATCGAGCGTGCGCATGGCGGAATAGCCGGCCGGCACCCGCTTGCCCTTGAGGTCGGCGACGGTGGCGATGCCGCTGTCCTTGCGCGAGAAGAAGCCGATGCGCAGCGTGTAGATCGAGCCGATCACGCGCAAATCGTTCTGTAGCCGCCCGGTCTCGATGCCGTCGACCACCTCCAGCATGTTGGCAATCCCCAGGTCGATCTCGCCCTTGGCGACCATCGGAATGAGCACGGACTCGCCCGCTGTCGGCTGCACCAGCGTGTTGAGGCCGCCCTTGTCCTTCAGCACCTTGGCGATGGCGGACGCCGCGGTGTGCGCGAGTGTGCCGGGCGCCATGGTGGCGAGCCCATAGGTCTGTGCATTGGCTGCGGGGGCAAGACCGATTACAACGCCGAGTGCAATGCCCGCGAGCTTGAGGAGCGATGGCATGACGTCCTCCCGTGTCGTTATTGGCGGGAATGATTGCACGCCGGAGCGGACAATGCGAGGTTGACCCTCCCTGTCTCACGTGCACCGAGGTCGCATGCCCGGCTCTTTCGTTCATGACCTGCCGTCCCAGCGCGTCGTGTTCGCGCCCGGCGCACTCGTCCGGGTTGCGGAGGAAGCTGAAAGGCTCGGGCTCGCCCGCGCGCTGGTGATCGCGACTCCGGGAAGCGGCGTGCGCCTCGGCAAGCGGATCGTCGAAAATCTCGCCGGCCGCGCCGCGGGATTGCATGCGCAGGCGGTGATGCATGTGCCGAAACCGGTGGCCGATGCGGGCCTCGCGGCGGCGCGTGAGGCCAAGGCCGACGGTCTGGTCGCCGCCGGCGGCGGCGCCGCCATCGGGCTTGCCAAGATCATCGCGCGCGACTTGGGCCTGCCGATCCTGGCGGTGCCGACCACCTATTCCGGCTCGGAAGCAACGGCGATCTGGGGGCTGAGCGACGGCGAGCGCAAGTTCACCGGCAAAGACATGCGCGTGCTGCCACGTACCATCGTCTACGATCCGGAGCTCACGCTCGCGCTGCCGGCCGCGACCAGCGCCGCGAGCGCCATGAACGCCATTGCCCATTGTGTCGAGGGACTCTGGGTTCCCGACCGCACGCCGTTCCTGGCGGCGCTCGCGACCGACGCGACGCGCCGCTTCGGTATATACTTGCCGCGCGTGATTGCCGCCGGCACCGATCTCGAGGCGCGCGGCGAATGCCTCGTCGCCGCTTGGCTCGCCGGCACCGTGCTCACCGCCGGCACCGCCCTGCAGCACAAGCTCGCCCATGTGCTCGGCGGGCTCGGCCTGCCGCATGCCGAGACCCACGCGATCATCCTGCCGCACGTGACGCGCTTCAATCTCGCAGCCGCGGCCGACGCGCGCGCGCGGCTCGCCGACGCGCTGGGCGGCGATGGTGCCGATCGCCTGGCCGCGATGTTGCGTGGTTTCCCGATCCCGCAGAAACTTTCCGAGGTCGGATTCGATCGCGGCAAGATCGATTTCGTCGCCGACGAAGTGGCGGCGATGGCGATCAAGATGCCGCGGCCAGCGTCGGCGGAAGATGTGCGCGGCTTGCTCGCAGCAGCGTATTGATGCGACAGCGCGTACCGACGTGATCCGCAGCCTCGGGGGCGCGACCATGCGACCTATTCGTTCGGCCTGCGCAATCAAATAGTCTCTCGCCGAGGTCAGGCAGAGGCCCCTTGCGGCGGGGTCGCCGGACTCGCCTGCATCACGACGGGACAAGCGACCCGGTGAAGCGCTGCCCTCATTGCCAATGCGTATGACCATTGGAGGGCAACATGAAGGGACTTTGGCGTTGTCACATGCTGGCCTGGTTGCTGGCGGTCTCGACCAATGTCGCCGCTATTGGCAATGAGGGCAGGGCACAGACCGCACCCTACCCGAGCAAGCCGGTGCAGATCATCGCGGATTCGTCCGCGGGCAGCACGCCGGATGTGGCCTTGCGGTTCGTGGCCGACCGGCTGACCCAGCTCTGGGGCCAGCAGGTCCTGGTGGTCAACCGGCCGGGCGCCGGCGGCAGCCTTGCGGCCCGTGCGGCCGCGGACGCCGCGCCGGACGGATACACGCTTTACCAGCCGGTGCTGTCGACCTTCGTGGTTCTGCACCCGGCGGCGCCGAATGTTCCCCTGCACGTCCCGAAGGACTTTCTGCCGATCGGGTTCGTAACGGAGAACCCGATGTTCATCTCGGTCTCTCCGACTCTCGGCGTCTCGACGCTGCCGGAGTTGATTGCGCTCGCCAGGAAGCGTCCCGGTGAAATCCCCTATGCCACGACCGGCGTCGGGCGCCTGACCCACCTGACCGGTGAGCTGTTGCAGCATCAGGCGGGGATCAAACTGCTCCTGGTGCCCTACAGCGGCGGCCCGGCGCATGCGGTCAGCGACGTCACGAGCGGTCGTGTTGCCCTGATCATCGAAGGCTATTCAGGCGTTGCGGGAGCGGTTCGCTCGGGATTGGTCAACTTGATCGCGGTCGCCTCGGCGAAGCGCCTGCCGGAGTTCCCCGACGTGCCGACCGTGGCGGAGACGATCCCGGGGTTTCAGGCCACCGGCTGGGCCGTGCTGGTCGCGCCGCTCGGTACGCCCGAAGCGATTATCGGCAAGGTCAGCGAAGACCTGCGCAAGGTGTCCGGCGAGCCGGAACTGCAGAAGAAGCTCGCATCGCTCGGTAGCTACACGAACCCGATGTCGGCCGCGGAAGCCACGGCGTTCGTCCACAAGCAGCAACAGATGTGGCAGCCGGTGCTCGACGAGATTGCCAAGAAGCAGAAGTGAGCGCAGCGGCGCAGCGCCGTTGCGACGTTTTTTTTCGCGCCCCGGCATGAACCGGTCCGACGGCCGTGCCGTCATACAAATAAGGCTCCGCACGCGCCAGGGACGAATGTCCTGCGCTCGATCGGGCCGCCATGGGTCGTGGCGTATTCGGCCGATCGCGGCATAATTCGGCGTCGCGGCGCTGCTCCTGCAATTAGCGACTCTGCCGACATCGAGCCCGCGCTGCGACATTGCAGCGCATGACAGGCACATGCACTGATTGAGCAGCTGCGACCCGCGAACAGCGACGAACAATATGACGAACGATATCGAGTAGCGCGAAGACGATCGGCATTCTCCGACTAGGAGTAATTAACCTTGCCGTGACTTTCCAGTTGGAATCTCCTTCGCGCTTGCGACCTGCCCTCCCGTCCGGGTTTGAACGGCGGTTTCGAGCACGTCCGCTCGATTGTTAGCCGCTGAATTCTGAAAAAGCGGACAATCTTTCCTCTGGACACCCCAGCAATCGCGATGGAACTCGCGTCCTGCTTTCACGGATGCATGCCGGCGCGTGAACGCATCGGCGCAATCGCTCGACAACTAGTCGGAGCCTCTCGAGGCAGCCTCCTCGGGAATCCTTCAGACACCAGGAGATCGACAATGCCCAAATACAACATAACAAGAAACTTGCTACGGGCGACGCTCCTTGCCTCGCTCGCCATGCCCGTCGGCGCGCTGCTGCCCGCCGCAAGCCCACTTCCGTTCGCCGCGACCAAAGCGCACGCCGGCTTGCTCGCCGAGCACCGAAACGTGCTCGAGCAATACGGCACGTTCTACTCGCATGGCAAATACGGCGAGGTCTGGGTGCCAACGGTGACGCCACAAGGCTGGCATCCCTATCCACCCTGCAACTGGGTGTACACGAAGCTCGGTTGGTACTTCGACGACAAGACGCCCTGGGGCCAGATCGTGCATCACCACGGCCGCTGGACGCACGACGACGGCCGCTGGATCTGGGTGCCGGGCGAGGAGTACAGCCCGGGCTGGGTGGTCTGGAAAGCGAACCAGGAGTGGGTCGGCTGGGCGCCGACGCCGCCCGATCAGGACATGAAGACCCTAGACGCCCAGGCGTTCAACTCGGACAAGATGTGGACCTTCATGGACGCCAAGAAGTTCGGCAAGGGCTGCAACGGCGGCATCGTGCCCGCCGCGCAGGTGCCGATGCTGTTGACGCAGACTCAATACATTCGCGACGTCGCAGTGGTGGACGGCATCGTGGTGTTCGTGTTCCCGTCATGGCTGATCGGACCGATCGTCGACATCGACTTCTTCAACATCAATGTCTGGTCGCCGGTCTTCATCGTGAACGTGATCAACATCTGGAACATCGTCTGGAACGTGAACATCGTCGTCAACATCGCCTGCAACAACACGCTGCCAGCGATGGCGCCGCCCCCGCCGCCCCTGCCCGGACGGCGCACCGAGCTGCCGCCGAGCACACCGCCAGGCGGCTACACTCCGCCGCAGCAGCCGCCGGGGACCTCGACGCCTCCGTCGAATCCCCCGGGCGGCTACACCCCGCCGCGGCAGCCACCGACCACGTGGACGCCGCCGTCATATCCGCCCGGTGGAAACTATCCGCCGCGGAATCCTGGCACCGGGCCGGGCAATCCGACCGGGCCGAAAGTGGTGATCGATACCTTCCCGCCGCGTCCGCCACGGACGCCGGGCAGCGGCATCACCCCGGGCGGCAACAACGCCCCGGGCGCCGGTAACGGCACCAAGCCCGGCGGCACCAGCGGCGTCTACCCGACCAAGCCGATCGATCCCGGCTACGGCCGCGGTCGGTTGAGCGGCAACGGTCAGGTGGGAACGAGCAGCTCGATCGGAACGCGCGTGGTTTCGCAGAGCGGGCTCACGCTCGGCAGCGGCCGCGCCAGCTTCGCTCAGTCGAGCGGCAACGCCGCCGGCAAGTATCGCTTACGCTGATCGAAGCAACCAACCAGCGCGAAGGCGCGGCCGCAGGGCCGCGCCTTCATTTGCGTGCGAATTGTCCAGGCAGTCTAAGCTTGTTGTCGCGGCGGCTCGACGCGGAATCCGTCGCCGCCTTCGAGCGTGATGCGCCGTTCGGCCACGGCCTGCGCCCAGCGCGCGGTGCGCGCGAGCCCCCCGAAGGAGAAGAAATGCGGCGCGGCATCGCCGAGATCGGCGCGCGCCTCGGCCAAGGCGCGCAGCAGGGCGTCGGGTGCCGACATCGCGAACAGCTGGCGCACCAGGCCGGCTTGCCGCGCCAGCCCTTGCGCGGAGGCGCGAACGCCGCAGCGCTGCGCATAGCGCAGGAGCGTTGCGAGATTGGTCGGGCCGGCAAGCCCGATCCGCACCGGGTGCTCGATGCCGAAGTTGCGCAACCGCGCGATCCATTTCAGCATCGAGGCGGCGTCGAAGCCGAATTGGGTGACGATGTGGACGGCCATGCCCGTGGTGTCTGCGGCGCGGACCTTGTCCGCCAATGCGCGGTCAAGATCCTGCTGAGCGATGCGGGGATGGCCGTCGGGATAGCCGGCGATGCCGATTTCCGTGAAGCCGTGACGCCGCAGCGCGCCGCCGTCGATCACCTCGATCGAGCTGCGGAATGCCCCGGCTGGATGATCGCGGTCGCCGGCGATCACCAGCGCGCAGCGCGCCTGCGCCTCGCCATTGAGGCGGGCGAGAAATTCGTCGAGGTCATGGGCGCTCGCGAAGTTGCGTACCGCGAGATGCGGCACCGGCTCGAAGCCGGCCTTGCGCAGGCGGATCGCCGCGACAACGGCCTCTTCCACCGGTCGCGTTGGCACCGCGCTCACATAGACGCGCGTCCCGGCGGGAGCAGCGTCGGCCAGTTGGGCGACGTCGTCGGCCGAGGGATGCGTGGCCTCGAGCGAGAAGCCGCGCGTGAACTCCGCGATCGCGGCGACCGGGTCGGCGCGAGGTTCGAGCGTGGTCACGGCTGAGACCGTCGCCATCGCGACCACCGTCACTCGCGCCGGCGCGAGATCACGAAGGACTCGTCGTAGAACCAGAGGCCGCCATGGTCGCGCAGGACCTCGCGGGTGGCGTCGAGGTAGCGCCCGTCGGCGACCACCTCGCCGAGCCGATCGTCCTCCACCTGCGCCACGTAGATCGCGGCGTTCCACGCCGCGAACAGCGTCGAGGTGCCGATCGAGGACGCTTCCGAAATCTCGGACGGCAGGGTGTGCATGTCGTAGCGGAACAGCGAACGGTTGTCGGCGTAGACGTTGAAGTTGAGGTCGCGGCCGGCGGGGCCGAGCTCGTGCTTCACCGCCTTCATGATCTGGTGGCGGTCGTGCACGAACGGATTGTCGCCCGGCCAGACCTTGCGGATGATCTCCATGCCGGGATCGTTGCCGTGCGAGTGGATGGCGATCAACCGCCCGCCCGGGCCGAGCGACTTGGCTAGCGGCGCGATCACGCGCTTGGCCTTGAAGTCGAGCGATGCGCGCGCGCGGTAGGGCTGCGAGGCGATGACGAGGTCGTAGTTGGCCATCGTGCCGCCCGGACGCGGGATGATCGGATCGAGCAGGAACTTGTGGTCCTCGCGATAAATCACCATCACCACCGGGCGGTCGTAGACTGGATTGCCGGTCTTCGGCGACACCCCGGCTTTCCAGTTCTGTGCCAGGAACGGCTCGAGGTCGGTAATCTGCTGCTCGAAGCGGTAGGCCGAGTTGCCGGCGAGCGGAACCTCGTGCCAGACCAGGCTCGATGCCGCCGACAACGACTTGACCGCGAGCCAGGGTGCGTCGGCATAGGCGAGATTGGTCAGCACCAGCACGGTCGCGGGGTGCTCGAAGAAGCGGTCCGACATTTTCTGCAGGGCGAGCCGGACGTCCTCGAGGCTGATCTCCTTGCCGACCACGTAGAACGGCGTGTGCGGAAAGCGGTCGTGCATGGCGCGCATCACGCGCAGCAGCACGGTGCCATCGCCGATGCCGGCGTCGAATACGCGCATCGCTGGCGGTCGCGGATGGACGTTGGCGAGCTCGAGACCGACCCGGCTCGCGACCACCCACTTTTCACTGCAGGTGTTGACGAACAGCAGATATTTCTGCCGGTTGTCGAAGAAGCGGAAGTTGCGCTGCGGATCGGGTTCGCCGGTGGGCGCGGTCGCCGGGCTCGCCGCAAGCGGGGCAGTGGCGCCCGCCGGGCGCGGCTCGCGCGTGATGACGGCGGGACGTGCCAGCGCCGTCGACCGGTTGATCTCCATGAAGGCGCGAATGCGGTCGAGCGTCTCGGTGGTGATGCGGCCGCCGTTGCGCAGGCGCGCGGTGAGCTTGCCATCATTGACGGCGCGCCGGCCGAAGGTCGATTCCGCCAACCCGCTGTGACGGCAATAGTCGGAGATTTCCTGCAGGAGTTCTTGCGCGCTCATGACCGACGCCTCGCTTGTGTTTCCACTCCGGTTTTCGCTCTGCGCCTGACGCTTCTTTGCGACGGCTTGCATGCGGCACAGAATTGTCCCAGCGAACCAAGCACGAGGAATTGCGTCAACCACAAAAGGTCCCACCACCCGAGTGGGACGTTTGATGGGCATTAGCCCATATATGAAAATATACAGCAAATACAAGGATATGCTGGCAAGACCGATGTGCCCATGTACTGCATCGTGGGCCACTCATTAGCTCGTGGGAATTGTCCCACAAATTTCCCGGAAGGGGTGGGCAAGGCGACAAATTGGCGGCGGACAGGCCGAAAAGCGAGCGGCTCCGCGGGCGGGTGGACACGTCATTCGAAGCGACGATACGGTGGCCGCTGCGCCCGCATGCCCTCCGTCGCGCCACAGGATTTCCCGTACAAATGCCCCGCTTCGCCGCCAATCTGGCCTATCTCTTTACCGAACGTCCCTTGATCGAGCGCTTTGGGGCCGCGGCCGCCGCGGGCTTCAAGGCGGTCGAACTGCAGTTCCCCTACGACCACGCGCCCTCGGCGGTGAAGGCGGAACTCGACCGGCACGGGCTGACCGCGCTCGGCCTCAACACCGCGCCCGGCCAGTCGGCATCGGGAGAGTTTGGGGTCGCAGCCATCCCGGGCCGCGAGCAGGAATTCGCCACGCTCTTTGCCCAGGCGCTCGAGTACATCACCGCGATCGGCGGCTGCCAGATCCATTGCCTCGCCGGCAAGGTGCCGCCGGAGCAGCGTCCGGCGGCGGAGCGGACTTTCATTGCCAATCTCGCGCATGCCGCCGATCTGGCGGCGAAGAAGAACATCACGCTGTTGATCGAGCCGATCAATCCGCGCGACCGGCCGGACTATTTCCTCACTCGCGCCGAGCAGGCGGCCGATATCATCGCCAAGGTAGAGCGGCCGAACGTACGCGTGCAGTTCGACTTCTACCACGCGCAAATCGTCGGCGGCGACCTGATCCGCAGATTCGAAAAGCATTTTCCGGTCGTCGGCCATGTGCAGATCGCCGCTGTGCCGTCACGCCACGAGCCCGACGAGGGCGAGGTGAACTACCCCGACATCTTCAGGGCGCTCGATCGCGTCGGGTTCAAGGGCTGGGTCGGTTGCGAATACCGGCCGCGCGCGCGGACCGAGGACGGCTTGGGCTGGGCGCGCGCGTATGGAATTGGTCGTTGAACATCCAGAGACTGCCGCACCGCCATCACCCTGAAAGAGAAAGAGGAAACAGCAACATGCGTCTCGACAACAAGGTTGCGCTTGTCACCGGTGGCGCGTCGGGCTTCGGCAAGGGCATCGCCGAGACCTTTGCGCGCGAGGGCGCGCGCATCGCTGTCGTCGACATCAACGAGCAGGCGGCGCGCACCGCGGCTGCCTCGATCAGCAACAAGGCGATCGCGGTGCGCTGCGATGTCTCGCAACGCGCCGACGTCGACGCCGCGGTGAAGGCCACGGTCGATGCCTTCGGCACCATCGACATCCTCGTCAACAATGCCGGCATGAGCCACATGCGCCGACCGATGCTGGAGGTCGAGGAGGACGAGTTCGATCGCCTCATGGCCGTCAACGTCAAGTCGGTCTTCCTATTTGCGCATGCGGTCGTGCCGCTGATGCGCAAGTCGAAATCGGGCGTGATCATCAATATCGGCTCGACCGCCGGCATCCGGCCGCGGCCGGGACTGACCTGGTACAACGCGTCGAAGGGCGCGGTAAACCTGGTCTCGAAGTCGATGGCGGCCGAGCTCGCCGGCGACGGCATCCGCGTCTGCGCCATCGCCCCGGTGATGGCGGAGACGCCGATGTTGCCGACCTTCATGGGCGGCGATTCGCCCGAGCTGCGGGCGCAGTTCAAGGCGACCGTGCCGCTCGGCCGCTTCGCCACCATCGACGACGTCGCCAACGCCGCGCTGTTCCTCGCCTCGGACGAGGCATCTTTTCTCACCGGCAACGTGCTGGAGGTGGACGGCGGGCGTTGCGTATAGCCCACGTAAGGACGATTACGGACATGTAGCCTGTTTGTCACAGTGCAGCGCGAAACCCCCGATTTCCTGCACTAACCGGCCGCCAATACCCTTGCCTTGCCCCCGTCGCTTGGTACGGTACGGGACATGTGGGGACGCAAGCGTCAGAGCATCGTAACCGCCAACCCGCCTCCGCCGCCGCGCGAGCGCCTGAAGGAGGCGTTACGCAAGGCGCGGGTCGATCATGCCGAGCGCACCGGCGTCGTCGTCGATCTGCATGATGCCGAGGTGGCGCGGCTCGAGCTCTTGAACGAAGCGCTCGACCCGGTGTTCGAGGAGGTGCCCGGCGAGGTCGACCTGTTCGATCGCGGCATCAGCCGGGGCGAGACGCCGCGGCTGTGGATTGACGCCATCGCGCATATCGCCATGGGCCGCGACAAGCGCAGCTACCGCTTCCTGCAGGACACCCGCTACGGCCGCAAGGTGCTGGCCGAATCCGTCAACGTCCCCGACATCGCCGAGGCGGTGACGAAATATCTGGCGCAGCGGATGATCGAACGCGAGCGGGCGCTCGCCGATGGTGCGCTGCCCTCGATGCGCGGCCTCGAGCTCGAGGCGCGGCTCGAACGCCGCCGGCGCCGGCGCCGTGCGTTGCGGACGTTCCTGTTGGGCCTGTTTGCCGGCTTCGCCACCTTGATCGTGGCGGCGCTGCTGTACACCCCGAAGTCCTAACCCGTCAGCATCAAGCGCGCGACCTCCGCGATGCTTTCGCCATCGGGCGCGATCCCGCGCGAGATCGCCTCGCAACGCCACGCGCCGACGTTACCGTCGATGCGGTAGAGATTGTAGCCGGCGGGATCGTGCTCGCCGGGCGGCGCTTCCGAAGCCGACGGTACGCCGACCACCGGGATACGGCCGCGCGGCCCCGCAAGCTCGATCAGCGACCGCTCGTGATCATGCCCGTGGATGACGAGCTCGGCGCCATGCCGCGCCAGCGTCGTGCGAAAGTCAGAGCCGTCGGTCAGCCGCTTGAAATGCCGTCCAGGCTTGCTCGCCGGCGGATGATGGATCAGCACCACCCGAAAGAGCCCGCCGCAGTCGTCGAGCAGCGCGGCGAGCCGCGTCAGCTGCGTGGCGCCGAGGTGGCCGGTCGCCATGAACGGCGGCGTCGGCACCGCGCTTGACAGCCCAATCAACGCCAACGGTCCGCGCCGGCGCAGGAACGGGAACTCGTCCGCATCATCGCCGAGCATGTAGTCGCCCCAGTGCTGCCGGGGAAAGGATGCGGCGGCGCGCACATAGGCGTCGTGATTGCCGGGGACCAAGGTCACGACGTGCGGAGACCCGAGCTGCTCCAGAAAAGCGCGCGCCGGGGGGAATTCGGCGGCCAGCGCGATGTTGACGAGGTCGCCGGTGACGGCGATTTGGTCGGGCGCCTGCGCCTTGAGGTCGGCGACGATGCGCCCGAGCACATCGGCGCGATGGATCAGGCGGCGCTTGCGTTGCCAATTGAGATAGCCGGTCACGCGCTTGCCGATCAGCTCCGGCCAGCGCGGCTTCGGCAGCGGCGCAAGATGCGGGTCGGAGAGATGGGCGAGCACGAACATGGGCGCATACTATGTGAACGCGCCCCATGCGTCCCGCGCCTACGAGCTGCCGATCAATATCCCCGCGAGAAACACCAGCACGCCGCCGACCACCACCTGAAACGTCGCCTGCAGAAACGGCGTATCCATAAAACGGTGGCGGATATAGGAGATGGCCGCGAGCTCGACCGCGACCACCGCGATGGCGACAACGGTCGCTGTCCAGAAATGGGAAATGAGATAGGGCAGGGTGTGGCCGAGCCCGCCGATCGCCGTCATCACTCCGCAGACCACGCCACGCACGAGCGGCGCACCGCGCCCGGTGAGCGAGCCATCGTCCGAGAGCGCCTCGGCGAACCCCATGGAGATGCCGGCGCCGACCGACGCCGCGAGCCCGACCAGGAACGTCTCCCAGGTATTGTGGGTGGCGAAGGCGGCGGCGAAGAGCGGCGCCAAGGTGGAGACCGAGCCGTCCATCAGCCCGGCGAGCCCCGGCTGCACGTATTGCAGCACGAACATGCGGCGCGCGGTTTCATCCTCGCTCGCCCGTGCCGCCTTGGTCAGGTGCTGCTCGCCGAGTTCATGGGCGAGGTTCTCGTGCTCGTCCTCGATCTCGGCAAGCTCGTCGAGCAATTGCCGGATCGAGGCGTCGCGCGCGCTGCCCGCCGCCTTGCGATAGAAGCGCGCGGCCTCGAACTCCATGGTCTCGGCATATTTGCGCACCTCGTCGAGGCCGAGCGGGCGCACCAGCCAGAGCGGCTTCTTCTGGATGAAACCCTTCACGTCCTGCCGGCGGATCAGCGGGAGGTATTCGCCGAATTTCGAGCGGTAGAGGTCGAACAGCATGGTGCGGTGACGCACCTCCTCATCCGCCATCTCGTCGAAGACCTTGGCCGAAGCCGCGTATTTGTCGCGCAGCCCCTCGGCAAAGCCGCGATAGATGCGGCTGTCCTCTTCCTCGTTGCTGATGGCCAGTGCGAGGATTTCCTGCTCGGAGAGTTCGGCAAAACGCTTCACGGAGCCCCTCTTTCTTACATTAGAGATATTCTAAACAATAAGTGGAGCCTTTTGACAAGCCACATCCATTCGGCCTCACTGTGCGCGAGGAGGGGCGCATGGCGCAGCCGGCATGAGATGGGCGAGCCTCGATGGAACGCGTCGTGCGCTCGAGCCGGCGCTGCGTCGGGTGCTGCACCTCTATTGGCGTTTCGCGCGCGGTCTGACGCTTGGGGTGCGCGGCCTGGTGGTCGATGACAAGGGCAGGGTCTTTCTGGTCAAGCACAGCTATGTCGCGGGCTGGCATATGCCGGGCGGCGGGGTCGAGGCGGGCGAGACGCTGCTGCAGGCGCTCGCCCGGGAATTACGGGAGGAGGGCAATATCGAGCTGACCGAGCCGCCGCGGCTGCACGGCATGTTCTTCAACGACCGCGATTCCCGGCGCGACCATGTCGCGCTGTTCGTGGTGCATGGGTTCCGCCAGACGGCGGCGCCGGTTCCTGGTCACGAGATCGTGGCGCACGGCTTCTTCCCTGTGGACGAGCTTCCCAACGACACCACCGCCGGCACCCGCGCACGCCTCGTCGAGGTGCTGGGCGGCGCTCCGGTCAGCGATCGTTGGTGATGACCTGTTAAGGCACCCGACATCCTGTCGTCTCGCGCGTGCGAATCACTTATCATTTATTCACTCTTTGCCGGTCAGCTGTTGGTTGTGGATAGCCGTGGTGGGGCAGCGATCACGCCATGATGCAACGATCAGCCCGAGTCAGACCAACCGACGACAACAGGCCTCCCAGCGGGCCTGCCAACGGCAATGTGACGCTCCTGAGTAGATACCCTTACACGCGCGCGCTGCTGACCGCGGGTTTTTCCGGCGTCGTCCTGGTCGTGCTGTCGGGCGCATGCCTGGTCGCGCTCGCCGCGGTCGGCGTGCTGGCCGCTGTCGTTGGCGGCTTCGTTCTGGTACGCAGGCAGATCTGGCGCCCGGCCAGACCGTCGGTGGCGTGGCGGATTTGACGTTCCTACCAGTGTTGCTGCTAGTCCTTCGTAGGAACGTCAAATCCAAAGCTACGGTGGCGGGATATCCGGGACGACTGTAAAACCGGGTCGGGTCGCGTGCCACCTCGCCTGCAGGCCATCTACCGCATCCGCAGCGATGCGCGCTCGATCGAGGCGCGCGCACGCGCCATTGCGCTCGAGCAAAGCGTCGAGATGCCGCTCGCGGCGGTCGCGGACGATTTCGTCCGTGCCGAGATCGTCGGCCGTGTCGAGACGGTCGCCGAGCAAGGGCCTGACCTTTTCGACGTCCGCATTTCGCTTTCGGCCGCGACCGTGGCCGACGATCCCGGGCAGCTCCTGAATATGCTGTTCGGCAACACGTCGCTGCACGAGGACGTCCTGCTTTACGACGTCGAGCTTTCCGATGGCCTCGCAAAAGCGTTCGGCGGCCCCGGTCACGGGCCCGCCGAGTTGCGGCGGCGGGTCGGCGCATCCATGCGCGCGTTGACCTGCTCGGCGCTCAAGCCGCAGGGCCTGCCGCCGGCCGGCCTCGCCGCGCTCGCCCGCAGCTTCGCGCAAGGCGGCATCGACTACATCAAGGATGACCACGGCCTCGCCGATCAGGCTTATTCGCCGTTCGCGGCGCGCCTCGACGCCATCGCCGGCGCGTTGCGCGGCGCCACGGCGCGCTATGTGCCGAGCCTGTCGGGCGATCTCGACCGCATGCGGGCGCAGATCGCCGCCGCCCGCGGCGCCGGCGTCAATACCGTCCTCGTCGCCCCGATGATCATGGGATTCGCGAATTTCCGCCGGCTGGTGTGGGAGAGCCCGGATATCGCCTTCATCGCCCATCCCACCATGGGCGGGGCGGCGCGGATTGCGCCGCCCCTTCTCATCGGCAAGCTGTTCCGCCTGATCGGGGCTGACGCCGTGGTGTTTCCCAACCATGGCGGACGCTTCGGCTACTCCCCAGATACGTGCCATGCGATCGCGCGGGCGGCACTCGCGGATTGGCACGGGCTGCGGCCGGCGCTGCCGGTTCCGGCCGGCGGGATGACCGTCGATCGGGTGCCGGAAATGCTTGATTTCTACGGGGCGGACGTGATGCTGCTGATCGGCGGCGCCCTGCTCGAGGCGCGCGAACGTCTCGCCGAAGCGACGGGAGCTTTCGTGACCGAGGTGCGCAAGTTTTCGCATGGATGACGCTAGAGCGCATTCCGTTTGGATTGAACCAGCTTCACATTGGAATGCACTCTAGAGTCCTTAAGTTGTCGCATTTTCTTCCGGAAAACCGGTGTCCACTTTTCCGGAAAATGCTCTATGTGAGGTGAGCTGATGACGACCGGCGACCGGACGATCCACCGCAAGGCGAAGGAGTATCGCTGGGAGGGCGTCGACGAGCTTCCCTACAAGGAGGACGACCGCGCGCTGTTCAAGTCGATCACGCGCCAGGTGCTGTTCTCCGATCCGGACATGCACGGGGAGCTGCGCTATTTCGAGATGCAGCCGGGCGGGTTCTCCACGCTCGAGCGGCATGAGCACATGCACGCCGTGCTGATCCTGCGCGGGCGCGGGCACTGCCTCGTCGGCGGGGAGGTGAAATCGATCGAGACCCGCGACCTCATCACGGTGCCGCCGATGACCTGGCATCAGTTTCGCGCCAGCAAGGGCGAGCCGCTTGGCTTCCTCTGCATGGTGAACGCGGGACGCGACAAGCCGCAGCTGCCCTCGGCCGAGGATTTGGCAAAGCTCGAGCAGGATGCGAACATCGCGGCGTTCTTGCGAGACAAGCTTCGCTAGGAGCATTGACCCATGCCGTTCCTCCTCGCGGCGATCGTTTTCTTTGCCACGGTCCCCTGCGCGCACGCCGCCGAGACGCGCTCGCCGGAGCAGGCGGCGTTCGTCGACATCTACCGCGAGCTGATCGAGATCGACACTACCGATTCCGCCGGCGATAGCATTCGCGCAGCCGAAGCCATGGCGGCGCGGTTGCGCGCCGGCGGCTTTCCGGCGCAGGACATCCAGGTCCTCTCCTCCGGTCCGCGCAAAGGCAACCTGGTGGCGCGGCTGCGCGGGTCGGGCGTCCGCAAGCCGCTGCTGCTGCTGGCCCATCTCGACGTCGTCGAAGCCAAGCGCACGGATTGGGACAGCGATCCGTTCAAGCTCAACGAGATCGACGGCTATTTCCGCGGCCGCGGGGTGATCGACGACAAGGCGATGGCGGCGGCCTTCGTCGCCAACATGCTTGCCTACGTGAAGGAGGGCTTCAAGCCGGACCGCGACATCATTCTCGCGCTCACCGCCGACGAGGAGCTGTCGGATTCGCCGCACAACGGCGTGCGCTGGCTGCTGCAAAACCATCGCGGCCTAATCGATGCCGAGCTTGCGATCAACGAGGGCGGCGGCGGTGCCCTGCGCAACGGACGCCCATTCCGCCTCGCGGTCCAGCTCGCGGAGAAGATCTATCAGACCTACCTGCTCGAGGTGACGGATCCCGGGGGGCACAGCGCATTGCCGCGGCGCGACAATCCGATCTATCGCCTCGCGCAGGCCTTGCGCCGGATCGAGCAATTCGATTTTCCGCCGCGGCTCAATCCGGTGACGCGCGCGGTTTTCGAGCGCATGGCCGCCTCCGAGACGCCGGACACGGCAGAAGCGATCCGGGCACTGCTTGCCGGGCGCACCGACGCCGAGGCGCTGGCGCCGCTCACCAACCGCCCCGATTACAACGCGCAGATGCGCACCACCTGCGTCGCGACCATGCTGGAGGCGGGGCACGCCGAGAACGCGCTGCCGCAGACCGCCCGCGCGACCGTGAATTGCCGCGTCATGCCTGAGGAGTCGGTCGAGGAGGTCGGCCGCACGCTGGCGCGCGTCATTGCCGACGAGAAGGTCACGGTGATCGCAAAGGGCATCGCGGTGCAGAGCCCGCCCTCGGTGGCCGATCCGGACGTCATGCAGGCGATCCGGCAACTGAGCGTCGAGATGTGGCCGGGCGTGCCGCTCAACGCGGCCATGTCGGCCGGCTATACCGACAATCGCTGGCTGCGCAATGCCGGCATCCCCGCCTACGGGATTTCGGGGCTGTTCAGCGATCCCGGCAACAACGGCGTGCACGGGCGCAACGAGCAGGTCGGCGTCAAGGCCGTGTTCGAGAGCAAGGAATTTCTCTATCGGCTGGTGAAGTCGCTGGCAGGTCCGAAGGACGCCGCCAAGTAGCGTACGCGCTTAAGGCGTTTTCGCCGCCGGGGGCGCCGCCGGCGTGGCTCCCGCCACGGCGCTGATGAGCTTGTCGTCCTTCTCGCCGACCACGCAATTGCGGCCGCTGCGCTTGGCGGCGTGCAGGCAGAGGTCGGCGGCCTCGATCAGCGTCTGCGGCGAGGCGCCGGCGTGCAGGGTGGCGACGCCGATCGAGATCGTCAGCCGCGTCTGCTTCTCGCCGGTCGAGCGGCGGATCAATTCGCCCTTCATCACGGCGGCCCGCAGCTGCTCGGCAACCTCGACTGCATTTTTCAGCGGCGTGCGTGGCATGATCACGGCGAATTCCTCGCCGCCGAAACGCGCGGCAGTATCCTTGCCCGGCAGTGTGTTCTTCAGCGTAACGGCCACGAACTTCAGCACCCGGTCGCCGACGGTGTGGCCGAAGGTGTCGTTGATCGTCCGGAAATTGTCGATGTCGGCCAGCAGCAGCGATAGCGGAGCATTGTCGGCATGGCATTTCGCCACCGCCTTCGCCAAGGCGTCGTCGAAGAACTTGCGGCTTCCGAGCGTAGTGAGCGCATCGGTCAGACTTTCCTTGCGAACGGCGTCCAGGTGGCGGCGGAGGTGACCGACCTCGTCCCACATCGCCTGCAGCTGACTCTGCAGCTTGAGATTGGTGCTCTCCATCTCGCGCGTGACGTGGACCAGGGTCTCGACGAGGGCACGGGCACCCTCGCGGTCCTTCACCGCGTCGAGCTGCTTGGTGACATTCGCGAGGTTGGCGGCGTAGTTGGTTGCGGAGTCCTCCGCCAGCGCGATCATCGTCATGATCTGCTCGATCTCGTCGGCGATGCGGGCGCCGATCTTGTCGGCCTTCACCGCGCCGTCGGTCGGAGCGATATGCGCGCTGTAGATCTTCTCGATGTCCTTGGCGCTGAGCTTGCCGTCACGATCCAGCCGGCCGTTGACCGCCGCGCACAGCAGGCCGCTGTCGCCGGAGGCGAAGCGATACCAGACCTCGTAGCTGCGGGGGTCGACGGGCAAGCTGCGGCTGGTCATCTGGGCCAGCGCCGCCTCGGCGATCGCCATCGTACTGAGGTGCAAGTTCAACGGGTCTGCCAACTCGGCACCTCGGTGCGGGGACGGAAGCGTCTCGGTCAGACGATCCAATCTTTGTCTCAAAAATATCTTAACCATCGCCCCGGTGCGGTGTGCGCCCTGCGAGGGTCCATCGAACGAACGCAACGCATGTTCGCAACGCATATTTCCCAGCGGGGGCGTCGCTACCCGTTCAACGTGTAGCCCGCACGTCCGAGGCGAGGGGCGTTCGTCGTTTCGACTTCAGCGAGTCTCTGGCCCGGCATCGAGCACGATCAACGCATCGACCGCGACGCAGCGCTCATCGGTGAGCAGGAGCGGATTGACGTCGATCGACCTGATCATGTCCTCGCTCGATAGCACGAGGGACTGCAGCGCCGCGAGCGCATCGACGACCTCGTCGAGGATAGAGCCTTCGGCGCCCGGTGAAGCAGCGAGCTTCACGATCAAGGTGCCGAGCCGCGAGTCCGCGATGCGCCGGCGGATGTCGTCGCGCGGCATCGGCATCGGCAGCAGGATCGTGGAGTCGAGGACCTCGGCGTGAATGCCGCCGAGGCCGGCGAGCAGAAAGTGTCCCAGCGGCGTCTCGTGGGTCGTGCCGATGATGAGCTCGGCGCGCGAGCGCAGCATCGGCTGCAGCAGGAACTGTGTGGCTGTATTCGCTAGGCCAAGCGCTTGCACCTGCGACCGCATCCGCAGGAAGGCCGCCCGCAGCTCCGTCTCATCCGCGAGCCCGACCGCGACCAGCCCGGCATCGTGCTTGTGGGCGACCTCCCGGCTCGCCGCCTTCAACACGACCGGATAGCCGAGAGCCTGCGCAGCGCATACCGCGTCGTCGGCGGAGCCGACCATGCGGCTTTCCACCAACGGCACGCGGGCCGACACCAGCACTCGCGTGCTTTCAAGCTCCGACAGGAAGCCACCCGGCGCTCCTGCCGCTTGTCGCAACAACGCAAGCGTTTCGGCCGCTGCCGGCGTAAGCAGGGGTGCTGTGTTGGAGCGAGCCGGTTCACTCGCAAAGCCAATCTCGTCATAGAGACAGCGCAGGCTGTCGAAGCAGGTGGCGAGATCGTGAAAGACCGGAATCCGTTCGCGCACGTATTGCTCTTCGATCTCGCTGCGCAACCCGCCCGGGGCAACCACCACGCTCGGACTCGCGGTCCGCGCCTTCCTCTGTGCGAGCGAGTTGATGATGCTGCGGTCGACGGAGACTTGCGGCAGCATGTGCAGGAAGGCGAGCAGCGGCCCGCGCAGCCCGTCGGCTTCGATCGCGGCGAGGAGCGTGTCGAGCTGTTTCCAGTTGCCGAGATTGCCGCCGTCGATCGGGTTGCAGATCGGACCCGCACCCGCGAATGACGCAATCGCCGTCGCGGCGTTGCCGGTCCACATCCCATTCTGCTTGCCGGCGAGCGGGATCCGGTAGTCCATGGCGTAATCGGCCAGCAGTGAGCCGCCGCCACCCGTGGAGGTGACGCAGACGAGCGAAGCGTCGTCCACCCGAGGGCCGCGTGCGGCGAGCAGCGCACAAGCGCCGGCCATCGCCTCGATCGTCGTCACCGTGGTGATCCGGCATTCGTGCAACAGCGCCGCATAGGCGCGCGCGCTGCCGGCAAGCCGGCTTGAATGTGCCACGGTTGCGCCGGCGCCGACGGCGGAGCGGCCGAGCTTCAGCGCCACGATCGGCTTGCCCGCGGCTCTTGCGTCCGCGGCCAGCGCGCGCAGCCGGTCGCCATCGGACAGACTTTCGATGATGAGGCCGATCACGCCGGTTGCTTCGTCGGCGATGAAGAATTCGAGAAAATCGAGCATGTCGAGATCGGCTTCGTTGCCGACCGGCACGAATTTCGAAAGGCCGGTGCCGAACTGGCGCAGCCGCGGCGCGATGCTGTTGAACAGCGCGCCGCTATGGGCCGCGATGGACACGGGCCCGGGATGGAGCGGATCGCCGTGAGAGGTATTGTAGCCGAGCGACAGCCGGTCGGTGGCGTTGAGGATGCCGTTGGTGTTGGGACCGACGAGCCGCATGCCGCTTCCACGGGCGATCGCGGTGAGTTCGGCTTGGCGTGCGCGGCCCTCGTCGGTCCCGAGCTCGGCAAACCCGTTGGCGCCGATGATCGCGCTGCGTACGCCGGCCTCGGCACACTCGCGCAACGCATCGACGGCGACGCCGGCGGGAACGACCAGCAGCGCGCAGTCGACCGGTCGCGGCGCGTCCTTGATCGAACGGTGGCAGGCGAGCCCCTCGACCTCGCCGCCGTTGCGATTGACGGGAGAGATCCGGCCGCGGTAGCCGGCGCGGATCAGATACCGGATCGCGATATTGCCGTGCTTGCCCGGCGTGCTCGAGGCGCCGATGACGGCGACATGCGCCGGCTGAAACAACGGCTGCAGCGCCTCGCGCAGACCGCTGGTGTGGCGCATCGAGTCTGCCTCAGCGTCCCTTCCACACCGGGGCGCGCTTCTCCAGGAACGCGCGGGCGCCTTCCTTGCGATCCTCGGAGGCGTAGGGGTCTGGACCGACGTCGAGCCGCAGCCCCGCATGCAGCGGCAGGCCGTAGGCCTTGCGATAGGTCAGCTTCATGCGCTGCAGCGACAGCGGCGCCGAGTTGACAATGTCGGTGGCGAGCTCCATCGCGACCTTCATCAGCTCGTCCGCGGGTGCGATGCGATTGACCAGGCCCCAGCGCGCGGCTTCCTCGACCGGAATATTGCGGCCTGTGTAAAGCCACTCCATGGCGATCGCCATCGGAACCATCTGCGGGAGTACCACGGAAGCGAAATGCGCGCCCATGCCGCGCTTGGCCTCCGGCAGGCCGAAGAAGGCGGTGTCGGCCGCCACCCGCAGATCGCAGGCCAGCGCCAGCTCGCAGCCCCCGGCCATCGCGGGGCCGTTGACGATGGCCATCAGGGGCTTGCGCGAATCGATCAACACCTCGGTAAAGGCGCGCTCGGGCTCGTGCAGCGGTCCGCGGTAGCGCTCGCCGCTTTCATCGGTCGAGCGGGCGTCCTTGAGATCCACGCCGGAGCAGAATGCCTTGCCCGCGCCGGTGAGCGCCACCAGCGAGACCTCGGGATCGGTGTCGGCCGCGATGATCGCGGTGCGCAGCGCCGCCAGCAAATCCTTGGAAAGAGCATTGCGGCGCTCCGGCCGGTTCAGGGTCAGGAGACGGATCTTGTTCGTGGTGGCGATCTTGAGGACGTCTTCTTCTGCGGTCATGGCGACCCCCGATTGCCCGTTTGCGCATCCCTGTTTTGCTGACGTAAGCCCACCGTTGCAAAGATCGTCGCGAACGACAAGACTGTCGACTTACCGGAGTTGCCGCCGATGAGCTTGCCTAAACGGGTTCAAATCTACGAGGAAGGTCCGCGCGAAGGCTTCCAGATCGAGAAGGGACCGATCGCCACCGCGCGCAAGATCGAGCTGATCGACGCGCTGTCGAAGACCGGGCTTCGGCATATCCAGATCGTCTCGTTCGTCGATCCCCGGCGCGTGCCCGGCATGGCGGACGCGGAGGAGGTCGTGCGCGGCATCACGCCGGCGGCGGGGGTGACCTATACCGGCCTGTGGCTCAACGATCGCGGGTTCGAGCGTGCGGTCGCGACCGGGCGCCTCGACATCAAGGGCACGCTGGTGCTGTGCGGCTCGGAGACGTTCCTCAAGCGCAACCAGAATCGTACCTGCGCCGAGCAGCTCGCGGCGCAGACCGAGCTTGCGCGGCGCTACCGCGAGCGCGGCCTCCCGATCGAGCGCGGGCTGATCATGGCCGCCTTCGGCTGCAATTTCGAAGGCGAGGTGCCGCCCGCGCGGATCGCCGACCTCGCCGGGCAAATCCTCGCCATCGCCGAGGGACAGGGCGTCGCGCTCGACTATCTGTCGCTTGCCGACACCATGGGCTGGGCGACACCCGAGGGCATCAAGCGCGTGGTCGGCGCGGTGCGCGAGAAATTCCCAACGCTCGAGCTCGCGTTGCATCTGCACGACACCCGCGGCATGGGCATCGCGAACGCCTATGCCGGCATCGAGATGGGCATCACGCGTTTCGATGCCGCGGTCGCCGGGCTCGGCGGCTGTCCGTTTGCCGGTCATGCCGGCGCCGCCGGCAATGTCTGCAGCGAGGACCTGGTGTTCATGTGCGAGGAGATGGGCATCGAGACCGGCATCGATCTCGACACCTTGATTGGATGCGCGCGATTGGCCGAGGACATCGTCGGCCACCCGTTGCCCGGCTCGGTGATGAAAGGCGGCAGCCTGGGGCGGCTGCGTGCGCAGGCCGGCCGATGAGCGAATACGAGCGGTGGGAGACCCGCTTCACGGCCCCCGACTATGTCTTCGGCACCGCGCCCAACGCCTTCCTGGCGGCGCAGAAGGACCTGCTGCCGAAACAGGGCCGCGCGTTGGCCGTGTCCGACGGCGAGGGCCGCAACGGCGTCTGGCTCGCCGAGCAGGGCCTCGACGTCCTGTCCACCGACTTTTCGCCGTCGGCACAGGCCAAGGCCCGGGCGCTCGCGCAGTCGCGCGGCGTCACGATCACCACCGAGCTCGTCGACCTCGCACAATTCAAATGGCCGGACGCCGCGTTCGATGTCGTCATCGACATCTTCACGCAGTTCTTCGGCCCGGAGGGTCGCGCGGCCAAGTTCGCGGGTATCCGCAGAGCGCTCAAGCCGGGCGGCCTGCTGCTGCTCGAGGGCTATCGCCCCGAGCAACTCGCCTATGGCACCGGCGGCCCCAAGCAGGTCGAGAACATGTATACCCGCGCCCTGCTGGAGCGCGAGTTCGCGAGCTTCAAGCGCATTCGCATCGAGGAATACGACGTCGAGATGCACGAGGGCTCCGCCCATGGCGGCATGTCGGCGGTGATCGATCTCGTCGGCTGGAAATGAACGGAGAACCGCCGATGCCGGAGCAGGGGAAGTCGGAATCGCGCGCGCGGCTCGCCGCCGGGCTGGTCGAGGAGGCGCTGGCCGAGCGGTTCGGCGAAGCCTTCGCGGTCGATCCAAATCTGCCGGGGCTGGACGAGCTTGCGCGCATCGCCGGCCACCGGGTGCACCGGCGCTTCCTGCCGCGTGCGGTCGAGCCCGGGCTGGTTCGGTTGCTCTGCGCCTGTGCGCTGTCGGCGCCGTCGAAAAGCGACCTCCAGCAGGCCGATATTCTGATCGTTCGCGACAAGGCCAAGCAGCGCGCCATCACCGCGCTGATCCCGGACATGCCGTGGATCGCGGATGCACCGGTCTTCCTGGTGTTCCTCGCCGACGGCAGCCGGCTGCCGCAGATTGCCCAGTGGCGCAACAAGCCGTTTCCGAACGATCACCTCGACCTGTTCTTCAACGCCGCCGTGGACAGCGCGATCGTGCTCGCCACTTTCATGCGGGCAGCCGCGGCGGTCGGGCTCGGTTCATGTCCGATCAGCGCCATCCGCGACCGTCCTGACGTCGTCAGCGATCTTTTGGAGCTTCCCGCGCGCGTCGTGCCGGTCGCCGGGCTGTGCGTGGGCTGGCCGGCGGAGGCGGGCGGCATCACGCCGCGGCTGGGCCTGGCGACCACCGTGCACGAGGATCGCTACGGGGCGGGAGACCTCGCGCAGCAGATCGACGCCTACGACCGGCGCCGCGAGGAGCAGCGGCCTTATCGTCGCCAGCGCGATCCAGAGCGCTGGGGCAACGCCTCCGCTTACGACTGGTCCGAGGACAAGGCGCGGCAATATGCCGATCCGCTGCGCGCCGACTTCGGCGCGTTCGTGCGGGGCAAAGGTTTCAGGCTGGAGTGATCTCAGCGATCAATGGCCGAATCGTCCCCGGTCGTGCGGCGCCAGGAAATCGAGCGTCGGACCCACCGGCACGATGCCGGTCGGGTTCACATGCCGTTGGCTGCCGTAATAGTGCCGCTTGATGTGATCCATGTTCACGGTCGCGGCGACGCCGGGCTGCTGGTAGAGGTCGCGCAGGTAGTTCGAGAGATTGGGATAGTCGACGATCCGGCGCAGGTTGCATTTGAAGTGGCTGTAATAGACGGCATCGAAACGCACCAGCGTCGGGAACAACCGCCAGTCCGCCTCGGTGATCTCGGGGCCTGCGAGATAGCGCTGGCGCGCGAGTTGTCCTTCGAGCTCGTCGAGCGCGGCGAACACCGCGCGGAAAGCCTCCTCGTAGGGCTCCTGGGCGGTGGCGAAGCCAGCGCGATAGACGCCGTTGTTGATGTTCTCGTAGACCAGCGTGTTGACGCGGTCGATCTCGCCGCGCAGAGCCTCGGGATAATAGTCCGTCCGCACATTGGTGAAGCGGCCGAAGGCGCCGTTGAGCATGCGAATGATCTCGGGCGATTCGTTGTTGACGATGGTGCGGCGCTCCTTGTCCCACAGCACCGGCACGCTCACGCGGCCGGTATATTTCGGGTCGGCGCGCAGATAGATCTCGGCGAGCTCGCTCGCGCCGTTCACGCTGTCCGGGATGGTCCCGGGGCTGGTCCCGAACCGCCAGCCGTGCGGGCCGTAGAGCGGCTCGACCACCGACACCGAGACCACCTCTTCCAGGCCCTTGAGCGAGCGCATGATCATGGTGCGGTGCGCCCAGGGACAGGCGTAGGCGACGTAGAGATGATAGCGCCCCCGCGCTGCGGGGAAGCCGCCTTCGCCGCTCGGGCCGGCGCTGCCGTCCTCGGTCACCCAGTTGCGGAAACGTGTGCTCGGACGCAGGAACCGGCCACCCGGCGTGCGCTCCGTGTGCTGCTCATCCCGCCAGACGCCGTCCACCAGCTGACCCATCCCCGATCTCCGTCATTTTCCAGCGCGGTGCAGCTTAGCTAAGCACTGGCGCGGGCGCTTCCACCCTTCGCGCAGGTCGGGGCTGGGTTGCCTCATCTGCGGGCAATGGACCTCCCGACCGGCAAGTGCTAAGCGCGCTCACCAATGACCGACCTGTCTGTCACCATCCTGCCGGAAACGGCCGCCGACGCGGTGCCGATCGAGCGCCTGCACGAGCGTACCTTCGGTCCCGGCCGGTATGCCAAGTCGGCCTATCGCCTGCGCGAAAGCATCGATCATCGGTTGGAGTTCTCGTTCACCGCCCGCATCGGGACGCTGCTGGTCGGCTCGGTGCGGCTGTCCCCAGTCCGGATCGGCGAGACGGCGGCGCTGCTGCTGGGGCCGCTCACCGTCGAGCCGCCGTTCCGCGAGCGCGGCATCGGCTATGCCCTGATCGAGCGCGCGCTCAAGGAAGCGAAGGAAAAAGGCCACCGGCTGGTCGTGCTCGTCGGCGACGAGCCTTATTATGGCAAGGCGGGCTTCAAGCCGATCCCGAAAGGGCGGGCTGCGATGCCGGGTCCGGTCGATCCGGCGCGGCTCCTGATCTGTGAGCTCGTGGACGGCGCCTTCGAAGGCGTGTCCGGCCCGGTGCGTCCCGATTGGAGCGCGGCATGATCGCGAAGTTGGCGAGCGCTGCTCTGGTTGCCATGACGCTCGCGACGAATGCGGCTCATGCCCAGTCCGTCGACCTCTCCAAGATCAAGTGCAAGGAGTTCATCGAGTTGCCGAAGGAGACCGCCGCCGCCATCACGATGTGGCTCGACGGCTATTTCACCGACGAGGAGGATCCTGCGGTGGTGGACTTCGACAAGCTCAAGGCCATGGCCGAGAAGCTCGGGTCGTTCTGCGTGCAGAACCCGCGGATGGGCTTGATCGGCGCCGCCGAGAGCGTGATGGTGAAGTAGCCCTCAATATTTCGCGATGGCCGCCTTGTAGTAGCCGGGCGGTGCGCTCGGCTTGTCGGCGCCGTATTTGACGTTGACGAAGAACTTGAAGCTCCGCCCGGGCTGCAGAATCTCATCCTTGTGGAACTGGGTGGAATTGCGCACGTCGGCGTCGAGCAGGTTGTCGCCGACGAGCCCGGTCGTGACCTCGATCGGCCCCCACGGCGAGTACTGCCAGAATTTCCGATGCACGACCTCGAGCTTGAGGAGGTTGTAACTGCCGGTCGGCGTCTCGAACGCGCCGATGTCGGTCTGGGCGAAGGCGTGCAACAGGCCCAAGCGCAGGAACCAGTTGTCGTTGCGCCAGAATGCGCTGCCGCCGACGCGCATCGGCGGCATCCGGGGCACGTTGCTGCCGTCGGTGAAGGTCGCCCGTACGAAGTCGTATTGGCCGTCGAGCCCGAACAAGCCGGTCGCAAGCGGCGCTAGGTCCCACTGCCAAGCCACTTCCGTGCCGCGGAAGGTTGCGTCGCGCTGGGCGATGAACGTCTGCAACAGCTCAGTTCCGGTGCCGCAGGAGGCGAAATCCTCGTTGCAGAAATTGCCGGTCGGCTGCTGGAAGATGAAATTGTCGTAGCGTGTGTAGTAGGCCTTGGCATCGAAGCGGAACCTGCCTTCGGTCCGCTTGAGGCCGATCTCGACGTTCTTGGCGGTCTCGATGGTCAGCCCGGGGTTGCCGATGTCGAAGGTCTGGGTGGCGTCGTGCGGGCCCTTGGAGAAGAACTCGAGCGCCCGCGGCGCGCGCTCGATGCGTTGTAGGTTCAAGCTCGTCACCAGGTACGACGGCAGGTCCTTGATGACGCTGAAGCTGACGCTCTTCGGCAGGAACGTAAGGTCGGCTGGCGATGACGCCGGATCGTCCGGTGGGGGCAGGAAATTCGGCGGGAACGCCACAGCGGTGCCGGTGATGTTGACCCCTTCGATGCGGCCGGCCAGTTGCGTGCGCAGCGTCGGCGTATGTTGCACCTCGTTGAAGACATAGCCGGCGGCGGTCCGCGTGCGGGCGGGAAAGAGCAGGGCCTCACCTGACGTGTCGAGCTGGCTGTGGCCAACCTGCGATCCGATGATAGTGGTCAGGGCGCCGATCGGCGTCAGCACCGGCATCGATTCCACTTCGATCTTGCCTTCGCTCTCCCGATTCTTGAACGTGGCGTTGATCTGATCGAGGCCGAGGTCGTTAAGTCCGATCTCGTCGTGCTTGTAGTCGGTGTATCCGCCCCAGTAGCGCACCGCTGCGATGGCGGCGGGGCTCGGACGGAACTCGCCCTTGCTGGTGATCTTGGTCTGCTCGAGCCTGATGTGGGTCTGCGTCGCCGCCGCCTCGATGCCGGGCACGTGATAGTCGCTGGCGAAACGGGAGATCGCGATGCCGGCATAGCCGCCGTCGAACAGATACGAGCCGCCGACTGCGGCGCCCTCGGAATGGAGCGACGAGTTCGGCTGTCGTCCATTGACGACCGGCGCCGGGTCGGGCGGGAACAGATAGGGATAGCTCGGAATCCGGTAGTCGTCGGAGCGGCGGCCGAACACGTCGGCGTGGATCGCCGCGTTGCGGCTGCCCGCGTCGAGCAGCAGTCCGCTTTCCCATCCGTTGTTGACCGTGGTCCCGGCTGCCCTGAACTCGGCTGCGACGCCGCCCGGCGGTGCAAAGGTCGGAATGCGGTTGTTGATCGCCTCGACGATGCCGCCGACCGCCTGCGAGCCGAAGCGCAGCGCCGCCGGACCGCGGAAGATCTCCGTCCGTTGCATCGTCAGTGGATCGATCGGCACGCCGTGATCCTGCCCGAGATTGGAAACGTCGCCCGAGCCGACGCCGTTCTCCTGGATGCGGACCCGGAAGTCGGCCAGCCCGCGCAGGATCGGTCGCGCGGCGCCCGGCGCGAGCCCCGCTGACGTGGCGCCTGGGGTGGTGAAGAACAGGTTGCCGAAACTCTGGCTCTGGCTCGCCTGAATCTGCGTGCTGGTGATGGTCGACAAGGGCGCAAACGGCGGATTGAAGGGGGATGCGGCCGCCGGCTGGGGCGCAGGCGCGGGCGTCGGCGCCGGTGTCGGCCGCGCCGTCGATCTGCGTGGGCCGGGTAGGGCGGGGCCGGCCCGTCGCGGCGTTGGCCTGCGGGCCTGTACCGTGACCTGCGGAATCGTCACCTGCGATCCGGACTCCGGCGACGCTACTGGAGGTGTCGGGATGGGCTGGGGCGGCGGTTGCGGGGTCGTGGCTTCGGCCGGCGCCGGTGTCGCCGGCGGCACTGGCGCCTGCGAGCGGGCGGTGCCGGTGAGCGACAGCATGACAAGTGCCGAACTGCTCAGCAGCAGCAATCGGCCGGTACGGACGGACATTGCATTCCCCTGATCCTCACGCGCCACGACAAGCGATGCGTTGCGGCGTGCGCCGCCGCATGGAGTCGGCGCGCCGCCGATCAACGGCGGGCGTCCGATCTCGCTTCGATGTCAGGCGATCGGGGGTGCGCGGGCGCGGAACAGGGCGGCGTCGGGCGCCGCCAAATGGAATTCACGGGCGGCCTGGAACCGCACGCGCTCGAAAACGCCGGGCAGCGCCAGGGCAGGTGCCTCCGCCGGTACCAGCGCGCGCGCCAAATGGATCAGCGCGCAGATCGGGCAATGGTCGTCAGCCGCGGCAGGGTGGTCGTGGCCTGCGGGATCGCCGGCGGGGCTCGGCTGGGCGTCCGCGAGAACCGTCGCGAGCCCAGGATCGCGGGCATCGCCGAGATGCACGTGGGCGAACGAGAGCGTGAGTTGCAGAGCCAGCGCGAACAGCGCCAGCCATGACCCCCACCTCGCACGCGTGCGGAACCAGCTCATCCCGTTACGCCTTGCCCATGCAGCGGAAACCCGCCGCCGGCTAATTTGTAACAATGTTACATTAGCTAGCAATCCGGTCGCTTCCGGATTCATTTGCGGTGTTGCAGGAAATCATCAGCCGCCGCGGGGGCGGCGCAGTCCTCGCCGAGCGGGTCAGCGCCCTTCGCGCATCCAGGTGGCGGCGAGCGCGCCGATCATGAGCAAGAGGCCGATCAGCCCGGCGAAGACCGGCAGCACGCCGATGCCCCGCACGACGCTCGACTCGCGGATGCGCAATCCCATCCAGTCGTCACCCTTGAAGGTGTCGCTTGAGCGGACTGCAACGATCCGTGGCAGATGCACGCCGCTGCCGTCCTCGACCCGCACCACGTCGCCGCCGGTGGCATTGGCGAGCGGCGCCAGCACCTCGGTGGTCGATGTCACCTCGGTGAACTCGCGCGGGTTGGCCGGACCGACATTGGCGAGCGCGGTGAGGGTGCCGTCGGTGGCGCGCCAAAGTCCGAGCTCGTTGGCCTCGATGGTCGTGCGCCAGACGCCGGGTTGCGTCGGCGACAGCGTCAAGGTGCGGGTCTTGCCCGACGGTGTCGTCAGCGTGACGTCGGCAACGCTGTCGGCCATGGTCTGCCGCTGCACCGTGAGGTCACGTCCGCGCACCATGAGGCGCAGCGCCTCCTCCTCGAGGTCGGGCTGCTTCATTAGCCAGTGCGACAGCCGCCGCAGCAGATCGATATGCGGCCCGCCGCCCTCGAAACCGCGCGCCCACAGCCAGATGTGGTCGGACAAGAGCAGCGCGACGCGCCCTTCGCCTTCGCGCGAGAGCAGCAGCAGCGGCTTGTTCTCCGGTCCCTGCATGACCGCCGTGCCCTTGTTGGCGCGGGTATCGACCAGGCGGAACCAGCGGCTCCAGTGCGGCGGGTCCTGGTCGGCGCCCTCGAGGCCGCGCGTCACCGGATGGCGCTTGCCAAGATCGGTCAGTTGTGCCCGGAACGCGCCGTCGTTCATCCGCCCGCTCGGCTCGGCCGGCAGGATGACGTCGAGCGGGGTGCGCCAGATGCTGGTCTGGCTCGCATAGTCGGGACCGGCCGCCACCAGCACCGCGCCGCCGCCGCGCACGTAGCGCGCGATGTTGTCGAAATAGATGATCGGCAGCACGCCCTGGCGGGCGTAGCGGTCGAAGATGATGAGCTGGAACTCGTTGATCTTCTGCTGAAACAGCTCGCGGGTCGGGAACGCGATCAGCGACAGCTCGTTGATCGGCGTGCCGTCCTGCTTCTCCGGCGGGCGCAGAATCGTAAAGTGGACGAGGTCGACGCTGGCGTCGGACTTGAGCAGGTTGCGCCAGGTCCGCTCGCCCGCATGCGGCTCGCCCGACACCAGCAGCACGCGCAGCTTGTCGCGCACGCCGTCGATCGAGACGACCGCGCGGTTGTTGACCGCGGTGAGCTCGTTCTCGAGCGGCGAGGCCTCGATCTCGACGATGTTCGGCCCGGCATGGGGGATCGGCACGCTGATGTTGACATTGGCGCCGACCCGCACGTTGCGGTTCTCGATCGTCTCGCCGTCGCGGCGCACCGCCACCTGAGCTGTACTGGCCGGCGCGCCCTGATCCTCGACCCGGAAGCTGATGGTCTGGGCCTGCCCGACGATCCCGAACCGCGGTGTGGCGGTGAGCACCACGCGGCGGTCGCGCTCGTTCTTGTGGCCGGTGATCAGCGCATGCACCGGCGCCGCGAAGCCGAGCGCCGCCGCTTCGGCCGGCACATCATGCACGCGGCCGTCGGTGACGAAGAAAACACCGGCGATGCGGTCATGCGGTACGTCGGAGAGCGCGGACGACAGCGCCGTGAACAGGCGGGTGCCGTCGGTCTCGCCGTCGGCCTCGCCGGCCTCGATGAAGCGCACCTCGATGCCCTGCAGCCGCCCGAGCCGCTCGGCGAGTTGGGCGCGCACCGCCTCGGTCTGCTGCGTGCGGTTGCTGAACTCCTGGCTCGGGCTTTTGTCGACCACCACCACGGCGACCGAGGTCAGCGGCTCGCGGTCCTCGCGCGTGATCGAGGGATTGGCGAGCGCGAGCACGAACAGCGCGAGCGCGAGGGTGCGGACAAGCGCGCCGCGGCTGCGCGCGAACACGACCAGGAGCGACACCACGAACGCGATGACGACCGCCCCCCACACGATGTAGGCGGGGACCAGCGGCGAGAATGAGATACCCAGGTTCAACTGCTCGACCTTCTACGTTGTCACTGTCCCAGCCGTTCCAGCAGCGCCGGAACGTGGACCTGGTCGGCCTTGTAGTTGCCGGTGAGCGTGTACATCACGATGTTGACGCCGGCGCGGAACGCGAACTCGCGCTGGCGCGGTTCGGCGGAGACCAGCGGCAGCATGGCCTGGCCGTCCTGGCGCATCGCCCAGGCGCCGGCGAAATCGTTCGAGGTGATGATGATCGACGACACGCCGTCGCCGGCGCGCGCCGGACGGGCTTCCGGCTCATCGTCGGTGTTGGCCGCGAGCGCCTCGACCCAGAGCTGGCCGGAGCTGAAGCGGCCGGGGAAGTCTTTCAGCAGGTAGAACGTCTTGGTGAGCACGTGGTCGCGCCGCACCGGCTCGAGCTCGGGAATGTCGAGCGAGGAGAGAATGTTGCGCAGCGCCTGCATGCCGGGACCGCGGCTGGCGCCGCCGGGGCCGGGCGGTGCTTCGACCGCGTCGCGGGTGTCGAACAGCACGGTGCCGCCTTGCTTCATGTAGGCGTCGATATGCTCGAGCGCCTCGCGCGACGGCTTGGCCGCGCTCGGCACGACTGGCCAGTAGATCAGGGGATAGAAGGCGAGTTCGTCGCGCGCGGGGTCGAGCCCGATCGGCTCGCCGGCCTCGAGCGCGGTGCGCTGCGCGAGGAACAGCGTGAGGCCCTGCAATCCGGCCTTGCTGATGCGATCGACCTCGGCGTCGCCGGTGACGATGTAGGCGAGGCGGGTCTCGTGGGTTGACTTCAAAGATTGATCGTCGACCGGTGCCGGAGCGCTGACCCGCGGAGGATCGAGAGGCGTCCTCGGCGGGGTGTTCTGTGCGAAGGCCTGCGGCGCACCGATGACCGCAGCACCGATGACGAACAGCGCGAGCATTGCCGCCGTTGCCGGCCGCCGCCGCATGAGCTGCGCAATGCCGCCGGACAGCAGGAACACGATCACGGCATCGAGCGCCAGCATCGCAAGCGCGGCGAGCAGGATCGGCCCGCGCAGATCTTCCGGTTCGCTCATTCGGTAGGCCTCCCGGCGAGCATTGAGTGCGGACACGTCAAGCGGAGCAAGGCGATCAGCTGCGGCGAGCGCGTTCACGGCCAGCAACCCTTCCGGCGGTCCGTAGAAGCCGGGCGGATGATCGGCGGTCGCACGCCCGGCGAAGCTCGCCGGCACTGGCCGCGCCGTTGGCGGCGCCGGCCCGAATATGCCGAAGCCGTCGAGTATGCGCGTCGGCGGCAGCACTTCCCGCGTGGCTCGGGCGTTGGCGCCGCTGCCATCGGCCGCCGCGATCGAACCGGCGAAGGTGACGATTCGCTTGAGCATCTCGACGAATGTGCCCGATAGTGGCAGGTCTGACCAGCGCGTATCGGCTGTGACGTGGAACAAGACAACGAGGCCCTTGCCGCGGCGCTGGGCGGTGACGAGCGGCGTGCCGTCGGCGAGCGTCGCCCAGGTGCGCTCGGTCAGCGCAGCATCGGGCTCGGCCAGCACCTGGCGGCTCACGGTGACATCGGTCGGCACCGTCATGCCGAAGAACGGGCTTTCGCGGCCGAAGGCGGCGAGCTGCTGCGGCTGCTCCCAGGACAGCGAGCCGCCGAGGATGCGTCCGCCGCGACGCAGTTTCACCGGCACGAGGTCGTCGTCGCCCGCAGCGAGCCGCGGGCCGGCGAAGCGCACCAGCACGCCGCCTTCCTCGATCCAGCGGGTAAGCTGATCGCGCGCCTCGGCGACGTTGCCGACATCCGCGAGGATCATCATCGGCAGGCGCTGCTCGATGAATTGGCTCACCGCCTGCGCCGGCGAACCGCGCTCGGCGAGCCGCACGTCGGCGAAGGGTCCGAGCGCGCGCGTGAGGTAATAGGTCGAGGCCAGCAATGGCTGGGCGGTGTCGGCAGTCGAGCCGGTGATCACGCCGATCGAACGCCGGCGCCAGCGCTTGTCGAGCAGTTGCACCGCGCCGGCCGAGCGCTCGGCCGCGATCTCGAGCCGCGCGATGTCGTTGCGGATCTCGACCGGCAGCGTGAGCTCGGCGTCGGTCTCGCGCTCGCCGTCCTTGAAGGTGAAGGTGGTATCGCCCAGCGGAAGGCCCTTGAGATCGAGCGCGCGCACGGTGCCGCTCTCGCTGCCGCCCGCAGTCGCGCGCAGGATCTTCACGGTGAGAGCGCCGGCGGCGTTGTCGACGCTCACCAGCGCGCGCGCCCCGGCGAGGCCGCCCTCGACCACGGTCATGGGCCGTTGTTCAATGAGCCGTCCGAGCGCGGCGACGAATTCGCTGCCGCCACCGAGATCGACGCTGTCGGTCAGCCAGATCAGCTCGACGTCGGGCGTCGCGGTGAGAAACCGGCCGAGCGCCGGCAGCGCGTCGGCGCGTTCCACGGCGTGCGGCTTCGGCTTGACCTGTTTGAGCCGCACCCGCGCCGCCGCGGGGGCCTCGAAGGAGATGTCGCGGGTCGGTTCCGAGAGCGGGATCAGCGCGACGCCGCGGTTGTCCGCCTCGGCGCGCGCGATCAGATCCTCGGCGGTGCGCATGCGCATGTCCCAGGTCCCGGCGGCCGGGAAGCCGTCGTCGATCAGGAGCGCGAGCGGCACCTTGGCGGTCGATGTCGCGACCGGCGGATTCCACAGCGGGCCGGCCGCGGCGATGATGACCAGGGCGGCAAGCGTCAGGCGCAGCAGGGTGAGCCACCACGGCGTGCGCTGCGGCGTCTCTTCCTTGGGGGCGATGTCGAACAGGAGGCGGGTCGGCGGGAAGTTGATGCGCCGCGGCTGCGGCGGAATGAGCCGCAGCAGCCACCACAGCACGGGCAGGCTCAACAATCCGAGCAGCACCAGTGGCTGCGCGAAGCCGAGCGGGAGCCACGGCATCATGCCGGCCTCCCGACTTGCCCGGCCATGCGCGGGCGGCCGCTCACGACCGCGCCCGGCGGCGGGGCGCCGAGACGGGCGTGGAGTGCAAGGAGCAGGTCGGTCGCCGGATGGTCGGTGCGGTGGATGGTGAAGCTCCAGCCGAGCTTGTCGGCCTCGGCCCGGATCGCCGCGCGGTGGTTCGCGACCCGCATCTCGTATTCGCTCTTCCAGGCCTCGGCACGGCCGGCGGTGATCGAGCCCGCGCCTTCCGGCTCGATGAACTCGACGCGGCCGGAATAGGGAAAGGTCTCCTCCGCGGGATCGACGACCTGCACGGTGTGGCCATGGGCGCCGGTCGCCGACAGTTGCGCGAAGGTCTTGCGCAGCTCCGGCATCGGGCTCCAGAAGTCCGACACCACGACGATCTCGGCGAGAGCGGACGGCACGAAGTTCGGCGGCAGGCTCGGCCGCTCGGTGACGTCGTGCACGATGGCGTTGGCCATCTTGTCCAGCACGTTGCGGCTGCCGGTCGGCCGCATCAGGCCCGGCATGCCCACCCGCTCGCCTGCCTGCACCAGAATTTCAGCCAGCGCGAAGGCGACCACCAGGCAGCGGTCGAGCTTGGATTCCTGCGCAAGGTTCGAGGTGAACACCATCGAGGGCGAGCGGTCCGGCCACAGCCACACCGTATGCGCCGCCTCCCATTCCTGCTCGCGCACGTAGAGGTGCTCGTCGCGGGCGGAGCGGCGCCAATCGACGCGCCGCGCCGGCTCGCCCGAGAGGAAGCGCCGGTACTGCCAGAAATTCTCGCCGGGCCCGGCGCGCTTTCGTCCATGCAGCCCGTGGATGACGGTCGCGGCGATGCGGCGCGACTCCAGGATGAGCCGCGGCATGCTCTCGGCGAGCGTGCGCGCTTCGCCGCTCGCATGCTGCGTGGCCTTGATTTCGTGCTTTTCGGCGCGTCGCGGAGCCGCCATTCGACTATCCGATGCGGGTCTTGAGCTTGCCGATGACGCCCTCGACGCTTTCGCCGTCGGCGCGCGCGGCGAAGGTGAGCGCCATGCGGTGCTTGAGGATCGGCTCCGCCATTTCGAGCACGTCGTCGATCGATGGCGAGAGCCGGCCGTCGATGAGCGCGCGGGCGCGCGCCACCAGCATCAGCGCCTGGCTGGCGCGCGGGCTCGGGCCCCAGGAGATCAGCTTGCCGACATCGCCGGTCTCGGGACCGGGGCGCGCCGAGCGCACCAGCTTGAGGATCGTCTCCACCACGGATTCGCCGACCGGCAGACGACGCACCAGGCGCTGGGCGGCGAGCAGCTCGTCGGCGGTCATGGTCGGCTTCGGCTTGCTCTCCTCCGTGCCGGTCGTGTCGAACACGATTTTGCGCTCAGCCTCGTGATCGGGATAGTCGACGTCGATCTGCATGAGGAAGCGGTCGAGCTGCGCCTCCGGCAGGGGATAGGTGCCTTCCTGCTCGATCGGGTTCTGGGTGGCGAGCACGTGGAACGGCCGCGGCACGTCGTGCCGGTTGCCGGCGACGGTCACGTGGTGCTCCTGCATCGCCTGCAGCAGCGCCGACTGCGTGCGCGGGCTCGCGCGGTTGATCTCGTCGGCCATCAGGAGCTGGGCGAAGATCGGCCCGCCGATGAAGCGGAAGCTGCGCTTGCCGCCGGCGCCCTCTTCCAGCACCTCGCTGCCCACGATGTCGGATGGCATCAGGTCGGGAGTGAACTGGATACGGCGGGCGTCGAGCCCGAGCACGGTGCCCATGGTCTCCACCAGCTTGGTCTTGGCGAGACCGGGAAGGCCGATCAACAGCGCGTGACCACCGCAGAGCACGGTGATGAGCGCCTGCTCCACCACCTTCTCCTGCCCGAAAATGACGTTGCCGATCGCGGCTTTGGCGGCGGCGACCTGCGCGCCGGTGGCTTCCGCCTGGCGCACGATCATGTCTTCGAGCTTTTCCGGACTTTCAGTGGCGACCGCCATGTCGTCGGCTCCTTGTTATCGAGTTGTAATCCGGCCCTGTTAGAGACCGCACCGCAGTTCCAAGCCGGTTTCCCGGCTGCGGCCAATTCCGGCTGCCGGTTTGGACCAAAAAACGTGCAACATTCGGGCCAGAGCCCGCACGCACAAGACATGCGACGCGGGCTCGGACATTCCGAATCCCCGCAACTGCCTGGAGAATACGCTATTTATCACGGGGTGCGACCCTGCCTCCATGCAGGCCTGCCACGATTGCCCCGACACCGGCTGCGGCGAAAAGGCTGTGAACGCTTGGACTTGTGGGCTTTTCCATCAGGCCAGGGGCACTTGGCGCGCGCTCGAAAGCGAGAGTGAGCCTGCCCGGCGGCAGTGGATAAGCAAGCCTTGCGACCACGAACACGGTGAAAACAGCCGGTCACCCGCCCAGGTTCCAGGCAAACCATGGCGAAAGGAAGGGCGGGGAATCGCCTCAACTCCTCGTGAAATGCGGGCAAATTGGCTGCACGCAAGTGCTCGCCTGGGGCAAGGCGGGCAGTGGGCAAAGTCGTAACCACGCCATGCGAGGATGCCGGGACGAGCCTGTCCTCGGTCTGAGGTTACATCTTGGTTGCTCTCATGAGCGACGCCGCGTCCGCACTGTCCGCGACCGTCACCTCCTCGCCCCCGGCGCGCGGAGACCAACGCGAACTCGCGCGCCAATCGGGCAGCGCCTGGTTGCTCACGCTGACGGCGCTCGGCGTGGTGTTCGGCGATATCGGCACGAGCCCGCTCTATACCTTCTCCGTCGCGCTCGGCGCCGTCGGCCAGGGCCCGCCGGCAGCCGCCAACGTGCTCGGCGTCGTCTCGCTGATCCTCTGGGCGCTGCTGGTGATGGTGTCGCTCAAATACGTCGTGTTCGTGCTTCGCGCCGACAACGACGGCGAGGGCGGGATCCTGGCGCTGCTGTCGCTGGTGGCGCCCGATCGCCTCGCCGACGGCGGCAAGTTTTCGGTCCTGGTTTTGCTCGGAGTTATGGGCGCGGCGCTGCTCTACGGCGACGGCGTCATCACGCCGGCGATTTCCGTGCTGTCGGCGATGGAGGGGCTCAAGCTGGTCACGCCCGCATTCGCGGACTTCGTGCTGCCGGTGACGATCGCGATCCTGATCGCCCTGTTCGCGATCCAGCGGCGTGGCACCGCGAGCATCGGCGGACTGTTTGGTCCGGTCATGATCGTCTGGTTCGTGGTCCTCGGCATTCTCGGCTTCGTCAATATCTGGGCCGCGCCGGCCATTCTCGAGGCGCTCGATCCGGCCCTGGCGATTCGCTTCATTGCGACAAATCCGCTGGTCGCATTCACCGTGATGGGCGCGGTGTTCCTGGCGCTGACCGGCGGCGAGGCGCTCTATGCCGACATGGGCCATGTCGGTCCCTCCGCAATCCGACGGGCCTGGTTCGGCTTGGTGCTGCCGGCGCTGCTGCTGAACTATTTCGGTCAGGGTGCGCTGGTGCTCGCCGATCCCACAGCGATCGACAGCCCATTCTACAAGTTGGCGCCGGGCTGGGCGCTCATCCCGATGGTGGCGCTGGCGGCGGTCGCGACCATCATCGCCTCGCAGGCGCTGATATCCGGCGTCTTCTCCCTGACCCGGCAGGCGATCCAGATGGGGCTTTGCCCGCGCATGCGGATCGTGCCGACGTCGCACAAGGAAGCCGGCCAGATCTACGTGCCGACCGCCAACTGGCTGTTGATGGCGGGCACGCTGCTCGTCGTCGTGATGTTCAAGACCTCGAACAACCTGGCTGGCGCCTACGGCATTGCGGTGTCGGGCACCATGCTCATCACCACGATCCTGCTCTACCGCGTCGCGATCGTGCGCTGGAAGTGGTCGCCCGCTCTGGCGATCTCGGTCATCGCCGGCTTCGGCATCATCGATTCCACCTTTGTCGCCTCCAATTCCTTGAAGATCATCGACGGCGGCTGGTTCTCGCTCGCCACCGCCGGCGTGATCCTGGCGCTGATGCTGTGCTGGCACCGCGGTTCGTTTGAGGTGCGGCGGCGCCTGCAGGACATGTCGATGCCACTCGACCAGTTCGTCGGCGAGGTCGACCGGATGGTGGTGGCGCGGACGCCGGGCGTGGGCGTCTGGCTGACCAAAGTGGAGCACGGCGCCTCGCCGGTGCTGTTGCACCACGTCAAGAACAACTGCGTGATGCACCGAACCGTGATTCTGTTGACCGTGGTGTCGGACCGGCGCCCACGGGTTCCGTTCGACGAGCGGCTTGCGATCGAGAAGCTCGGCCACGGCTCCTATCGCATCCAGTTGCGGCTCGGCTTCATGCAGACCCCGGACATTCCGCGGGCGCTCGAGAACGCGCGATCGCACGGCCTCGATATCGCGCTCGATGACGTGCATTATTACGTCTCCCATGAATTGGTCGCGCGCCGTCCGAGCAACTCGGCGATGTGGGCGGAGTCGTTCGCGATTTTCGCGTTCCTCACCAAGATCGCCAGCCGGGCGCCGGACTTTTTCAAGATCCCGGTCGAGGGCCGGTCCGAGGTCGGCTTCCGCGTCGAGATTTGAAGTTGCCCGCTCCTGCTCTAAAATCCGGCACCATGACGCAAGATACGCAGCAGAGGCGGCACGGCCTCGACGCCATCGCCGGCGTCGCGCGCGAGGCATCGCGCAAGGGACCGCCACCGGTGCATCTCTGGAATCCGCCGTTCTGCGGCGACCTCGACATGCGCATTGCGTCGGACGGCACCTGGTTCTACCTCAAGACTCCGATCGGGCGGGCGGCGCTGGTGAAGCTGTTCGCCTCCGTGCTCAAGCGGGAGGGGGACAAGTACTTTCTGGTCACACCGGTCGAGAAATGCGGCATCACGGTCGACGACGCGCCGTTCCTGGCGGTCGAGCTCGCGGTGGAGCAGGGCGATCGCGACCAGCGTGATCGCGAGCAGGTGCTGCGCTTCCGCACCAATGTCGACGACTGGGTGACGTGCGGGCGAGAGCACGCACTGCGCTTCGAGCCCGAGCCGGAGACCGCCGGGCTCAAGCCTTACCTGCATGTGCGGCGCGGGCTCTGGGCCAAGGTGACGCGCGCGTTGTTCTACGATCTGGTCGAGCTCGGAGAGGAGCGCGACGTGGATGGCGAGCGCATGTTCGGCGTGGCATCGGCGGGCGAGTTCTTCGCCATGGCGCCGGCCGACAGCTTGAAGGATCTGGTCTGATGGATGGAGCGCTGCCGGCCAATGAGGCGGTGCCGGGCCACGATTTCTTCCTGCGCGCCCGGCAGCGGCTGACCCTCGACGTGCCGGCCGCCCTCAACGATCACACCATGGAGGGCAAGCGCGGCGACCTCGATCTCGATCCCGAGACCTGGGAGCGCGCCGGCGTCAAGGCGACGCGGCCGGCGGCGGTGCTGATTCCGGTCGTCGACAGGCCGGACCCGACCGTGCTGCTCACCCTGCGCACGGAGCTGCCGAGCCATCCCGGGCAGATCGCCTTTCCCGGCGGCAAGATCGAAACGATCGACGCCACGCCAGCTTCTGCCGCGATGAGAGAGGCCGAGGAGGAGATCGGGCTCACGCACGAGCTGATCGAGCCGATCGGCTATCTCGACCTCTACCTTACGTTCTCCGGCTTCCGCATCCTGCCGACGGTCGCGCGCGTGCAGCCGGATTACCACCTCGCGCTCAACGTCGACGAGGTCGCCGAGGCCTTCGAGGTGCCGCTCGCGTTCCTGATGGATGCGCAGAACCATGCGCTGCACAGCCGCGACTGGAAGGGCATCCAGCGCAAGTACTACGCTATGCCGTTCGGCGAGCGCTACATCTGGGGCGTGACGGCCGGCATTTTGCGGAATCTGTACGAGCGGATCTATCAGCCGGCGTAGCGCCGTCGTCGTACCTCCGTGCAAAACAGCAGCGACGATCGATCCCGCTACATTTGCGGGCGGACAGCGGGTATTCTGCGCCATCCTTGTGCACGAATCTCTGGGAATGAGGTAACTGGCCCCGCATGATCCGTCCCATCCTCATCGAGCTGGCTTTGTTTCTGACGCCGTTCGTCGTCTACGCCATCTTCCTGTGGGCCACGAAGGCGGACGTGCTCCATCCGGACTTATGGTCGCTCAAGCGCGTCGTCTGGCTCGGCATCGCGGCGCTCGTGCTGATGCTCGGCAGCTTCGTCGTGCTCGCGCAATGGGGCGGGGCGCCGCCGGGCTCGACCTATGTTCCGGCGCATACCGAGAACGGCAAGTTCGTGCCGGGGGAGACGAGGTGACGGAAGCCGCGCGCCGCCTCGATGCCGAGTGGCTGCGGACGGCGCCGCTCGCGGACCTGCTGGCGGTGCTCGACCGCGCCGGCGAGGAGGCGCGCGTGGTCGGCGGCGCCGTGCGCAATGGGCTGCTCGGCGAGCCGATCAGCGAGATCGACATCGCCACCACCGCGGTTCCGGACGAGGTGATGCGGCGAGTGGAGGCGGCCGGCTTCAAGGCGGTGCCGACGGGCCTCGATCACGGCACCGTCACCGTCGTCGCCGCTGGGCGACCGTACGAGGTGACCACGCTGCGCGAGGACGTCGAGACCTTCGGACGCCATGCCAGGGTGGCCTTCGGCCGCGACTGGAAGCGCGACGCCGAGCGCCGCGATTTCACGATCAACGCGCTGTCGCTGTCGCGCGACGGCACTGTCCACGACTATGTCGGCGGACTGGCCGACATCGCGGCGCGGCGCGTGCGCTTCATCGGCAACGCCGCCGGTCGCATCGCCGAGGATTATCTGCGCATCCTGCGGTTCTTTCGCTTCCATGCCGCCTACGGCGAGGGCGCACCCGATCCGGACGGCGTCGCCGCCTGCATCGACGGCCGCGCCGGCCTCGACCGGCTCTCGCGCGAGCGCATCCGGATGGAAGTGCTCAAGCTGCTCGTCGCCAGGCATTCGGTGCCTGCGTTGGCGGTGATGACCGAGGCGGGACTGCTGGAGCAGGTGCTCGGCGGCGTGCCGCTGCTCGCGAGCTTCGCCAATATGATCAAGCTCGAGGCGGTGCTTGCGCTGTCCCCCGATGCGGTGCGCCGGCTTGGGGCGCTCTCGGTCTCCGTGGTCGAGGATGCCGAGCGGCTGCGCGAGCGCTTGCGGCTCGCCAATACCGAATTCGAGGGCCTGGCGTCGATGGCTGACGGCTGGTGGCGGATTTCACCGGAATTGGGCGAGCCAGGCGGGCGCGCCTTGCTCTATCGGCTCGGGCCGGATCGCTTCATCGATCGCGTGCTGCTGGCCTGGACGCGGTCGCCACAAGGCGCCGCGGATAACCCGTGGCGTCTGCTCGCCACGCTTCCCGTGCGTTGGACAGCGCCCGCGTTCCCGCTCAAGGCCGCGGATTTTCTCGAGCGCGGCGTGCCGAAGGGAAAGCGGCTTGGCGCCGCCTTGCGGGCGGCGGAGCAGGCGTGGATCGCGGCCGACTTTCCAGCTGACAGCCGCACGCTGGCGGCGATTGCGGATGCGGCGCTGCGGCATTGAATTCGTTCATCATGCCGATGACGCCGACTCGCTCTGCCGGCCGTTTCGCACTACATTATGGGATGCGAGAACTTGTCATGAGTACCGTCCGCCGCCCCGCCGATATTGCCCGCCGCTCCGCGCAAGCGCTTGCCGGCCGCGCCGGCGCACGCGACAGCTTCCGACGCGAGACCTTCGCGCTGCCGCGCGAGGCGGCGCGGGCCAAGGCGCGCGAGATGTTCCGCCGTTTTCCAAAGGCGGCATACATGACCGAGATCGAATCGTGGCGCGTACTGCCGGGCGACCGCATCGAATTCACCATGCGGCGGCTGCCCAGCGCGGATTGAGCGTTCCTGCCCATTTCGACTTCAGGTTTTGTGTGACACTGAACCCGATGCTCGAATCGATCCTCTCCGCTTTCGCCGATCTGTCGCTCGCCGAGCTCGCCCTCATTGCCGGGGTGGCGCTGGTGGCCTCGGTGGTGGGCGGGGTCGCAGGCTACGGCACCGGCGCGCTGATGCCCCTGGTGCTGGTGCCGATCGTGGGCGCGGAGCCGGTCGTGCCGATCCTCTCGCTCTCGGCCTTGCTCACCAACACCAGCCGGACCGCCGCATTCCGCCACGCGGTCGATCGCCGCCGCGCGCTGATCGTGCTCGCCGCGGCGGTGCCGACCTGCGCGCTCGGCGCCTGGGGCTA
>Ga0126377_10000069_pt1 | contig 46968 bp, 42 predicted proteins | sample PanSoiMetPlot_22_FD_92647 | JGI IMG/M metagenome (GOLD analysis project Ga0126377, IMG submission 92647) | Tropical forest soil microbial communities from Panama - MetaG Plot_22 | ecosystem: Environmental > Terrestrial > Soil > Tropical forest > Bulk soil | place: Panama | collected 2016-02-17 | reverse complement strand
CTGCACGCGGCGAACGCGGCCGCGGCGCCGGTCGCGGCCGCGGCGCCGCCGACCGTCTGCAGGAACCCGCGCCGGGTGATCCGGCGTGGCGGTGAGCCGGTGCCGCCAGCCGGTGCGGGCGGTTGCTCCGGGGACGACGACCGTCCGTCCGCCGACGACCGTCCGTCCGTGGAATCCTCGCCACGTGCCATTTTTCGACCGGCCTCCCCCATGACGACGCTGCCCGCCTGCTGGTTGTCGCGGGATGCACGTGTTGGGGGTCTGATGCCCGGGTGGCGTGCTGTACTTCGATGTACGTAGGTAGGAGTTCCCGGGCGAACTCCGCGCGGATGATAGTTCACCGTCGTCTTCCGGATCAAAGCAGGAAAGAACAGTCGTCAACCAGGCAGCCGCGAACGCCTGGTCCCGGGCCCGGAGGCGTCCGGTCCGGCGCGCAGGCGGCGCTGGTCGCCGGCGCGCGCCGTGACGCCGGTGCGGTCCAGATGCTCCAGCAGCGGGATGACCGCCCGGCGGTTGGTGCCCAGCGCCTGCCGCGCCTCGCCGGCGGTGAACGCCCGCCCGGCGAAGGCGGCGCGCAGCCGCCGCGTCGCCGCCGCGAGCGCCTCACCGCCGATCCACAGCGCGGGAGTCAGCCGCACCAGCACGCCGAGGCGGGCGAGCGCGGCGGTCAGGCGCCGGTCGGCGCCGAGCGCGGCCAGCTCGCCCTCGCCGAGGACCGCGATCCCGGCGGCCGTGAGCGCCGCCTCGACCCGGCGCCGGACCGCCTGCTCGCGCGGGTCCATGCGGACCGCCTGGCCGGGCAGCCTGACCACCGGCCCGTCGGCGACCAGCTCCCCGCTCGCCACCAGCGCCTCGACGACCTCCGCGCCCGCCTGCGGCACGGCGAAGGACCCGGTGGTCCCGTCCGCGCCCGGCGGGGTGGCGCGCGGCGCCGGGGTGGCCGTCCGGCCCGCGGCCGACGGGGCCGGCCGGGCGTCCGCCACCGCCGCGGCCGCCGCGTGGCGGGCGGCCGCGATGGGCAGGCCGGGGGCGAGCGGGTCCCGCCGGTGGCCCGCGGCCACCGCGTCGAGCACCGCGCGGCGGGCCCGCTCGAAGGCTGCGGCCGACCAGGCGGTCGCGCGGGTGCGCCGCGCCCCGCCAGCGGCGACCAGCCGCCCGAGCACGGCGGCGGCGCGCTCGGGACCGGTGGCGGCGAGCAGGGGCAGGTCCGCGAGCGGCGCCGCGCCCAGCTCGGCGAGCGCGCACGCCAGCAGCCCGTCCCGCCCGTCGGCCTCGCGCGCCTCGAGCTGCTCGGCCCGCCGCACCCGGGCGGCGCTGCCGTGCACGCGCCCCGCGGGGAACGGGTCGAGCACCGGGCCGCCGCCGACGGTCCCCCCGCGGCCGCTGTCGCGCAGCACGACCGGCTCGAACGCGTCGAGCAGCAGCGGCCGCTCCAGGTGCAGGCGCACCAGCGCCGACTCCCCCGGGCGGATCGCGTGGGCGTCCAGCGGCTGGAGCCGGACCGCGCTGGCCGCGGTGCCCGCGTACAGCAGGTACGCGCCGCGTCCGGTCAGCGGCGCCGGTGCGCCGTCCAGGCAGCGCACGCGCGCGTCGGCGGTGCGGGTCGCCCGCCAGTGGCCCGGCAGCGCGAGCACGTCGCCGCGGGCGACCTCGCCGGTGCCGACGCCCGCGAGGTTGGCGGCCAGACGCTGCACGGGCGCCGCGCGCTCCAGGCGGCGGCCGTGGCCCTCCAGCGCCCGCACGCGCACGCGGCGGCCGCCGGTCAGCAGCTCGGCCTCGCTGTCGGGGACCAGCGGACCGCCGGCGAGCGTGCCGGTCACGACCGTGCCGGCGCCCTTCACCGAGAACACCCGGTCCACGGCCAGCCGCGGTCGGCCCCGGTCGGGCGGCTCGCCGGCGCGGTCCAGCGCCCGGTCCAGGGCCGCGCGCAGCTCGTCCAGGCCCTCGCCCGTCGGGGCCGAGGTCACCACCAGGTCCGCGCCGGCGAGCCGGGTCACGGCCAGGCGGGCGCGGACCGCCGCGGCGGCCCCGGCCCGTGCGGCGGGTCCCGCCAGGTCGCCCTTGGCGAGCGCGACCACGCCGGCACCGGTCCCGACCAGCTCCAGGATCGCCAGGTGCTCCTCGGACTGGGGGCGCCAGCCCTCGGTCGCGTCCACGACCAGCAGCGCGCAGCTCACCGCCCCGACCCCGGCGAGCATGTTGTGGACGAACCGCTCGTGACCGGGGACGTCGACGAACCCGACCTCGCGGCCCGACGGCAGCCGCGCCCAGGCGAACCCGAGGTCGATGGTCATGCCGCGCGCCTTCTCCTCGGCCAGCCGGTCGGGATCGGTGCCGGTGAGCGCGCGGATCAGCGCGGACTTGCCGTGGTCGACGTGACCGGCGGTGGCGACGACGTGCGGCACGGTCAGGACCCGAGCGCCGCCGAGAGCGCCGCCGCGACCACCTCGTCCTGCGCCGGCGGCACGGTCCGCAGGTCGACCAGGACCCGCCCGCGCTCCACCCGCGCGACCACCGGCGGGTCGCCGGCGCGCAGCCGCCCGAGCAGCCCCTCCGCGCCGCCGTGCCCGCCCGCCGCGGCCGGGTCGACGGCCAGGAGCGCGGCCGGCAGGCCCTCGCCCGGGAGGCTGCCGCCCCCCGCGACGCTCACCCCGTCGACCAGCGCGAGCGCGGCCGGCGCGACCCCGAGCGCGGCCAGCCGCTCGGCGAGCGCCGCCGCCCGGGCGCGCAGCTCCTCCGGGGTGGCCAGCAGCGCCCGCCACACCGGCAGCCGGTCGCGGCGGCCGGCGAGGTGTTCCTCCAGGGTCGCCTCGAGCGCGGCCAGGGTCAGCTTGTCGGCGCGGACCGCGCGCGCGAGCGGGTGGCGCGCGAGCCGCCGGACCAGGGCGGCCCGGCCGACCACGCAGCCGGCCTGCGGGCCGCCCAGCAGCTTGTCGCCGGAGAACACGACCAGGCCGGCGCCGGCCGCGAGGCAGGCCGCGACCGCCGGCTCGTCGCCGAACCGCCCGCCGAGCAGCCCGGAGCCGGCGTCGAACACCAGCGGGAGGCCGTGCTCGCGCGCGACCGTCGCCAGCGTGTCCAGCGGCGGCCGCTCGGTGAAGCCGACCACCCGGTAGTTGGACGGGTGCACCGCCAGCACCAGCGCGGTCCGTCCGGTGATCGCCCGGGCGTAGTCGGCCGGGCGGGTCCGGTTGGTGGTGCCGACCTCGACCAGGAGCGCGCCGGCCGCCTCCATCACCGCGGGCAGCCGGAACTCGCCGCCGATCTCGATCAGCTCGCCGCGGCTGACCACCACCTCCCGGTCGCGGGCGAGCGCGCCCAGGACCAGCAGCAGCGCGCCGGCCGCGTTGTTGACCACCAGCGCCGCCGGCGCGCCGGCCACCTCGGCGAGCAGCGCCTCGGCGGCGACGCCGCGCCGCGCGCGCGTGCCGGAGGCGAGGTCCAGCTCGACCGTGGCGTACCCGGCGGCGTCCAGCAGCGCGGCCCGGGCCGCCTCCGCCAGCGGGGCCCGCCCGAGGTTGGTGTGCAGCACGACCCCGGTCGCGTTGACCACCGCGCGGGTGCGGCCGGCGCGCCGCAGCGCCAGGTCACGCCCGACCGCGCCCGCCAGCTCGTCGGCGGCGGGCACCGGCGCCCCGCCGGCCGCGGCCTCGCGCGCCGCGCGCAGCGCCCGGCGCACCGCCGCCACGACCGGCCCGCGTCCCCGCTCCGCGACCAGCCCGGCCACGGCCGGGTGCCCGAGCAGGGCGTCGACCTTGGGCAGCGCGCGGCGCGGGTCGGTCTGCATGCTCGGGTCATTGTCGTCCAGGGGCCGGCTGTGCGCCTGTGCGCCCGCATGCCGGCGTTCCGGGGGACAATCGGCCGGTGACCGCACCAGCGCCCGCTCTGCCGCGCATCGAGCCGGTGCCGACGCCCGGCCACGCCCCCGACCACTGCTGCTTCCTGCTCACCGGCGAGCGTGCGCTGTTCAGCGGCGACCGCGTGCTCGGGCGCGGGTCGGCGCTGGTGGTGTGGCCGGAGGGTGACATGCAGGACTACCTGCGCTCCCTGGCGCGGGTGCGCGCGCTGGACCTGGCGCGGCTGTACCCGGGTCACGGGCCGCCGGTCGAGGACCCGCCCGCCGTGCTCGACGCCTGCCTCGCGCACCGGCTGGAGCGCGAGCGCGAGGTCCTCGACGCGCTCGCCGCCGGCGACCGGACGCCCGCGGCGATCGTGGCCCGCGTGTACGCGTCCACCGACCCCGCCCTGCACGCGGCCGCCGAGCTGAGCGTCCGCGCCCACCTGGTCAAGCTGGTGCGCGAGGGTCGGGTGTGGCACGACGGCGACCGCTTCCGGCCGGCCGGCGGCCCGTCCTGAACCGGCATGCCGGCATCCCCTCGGGTCGTTGCCTTGCCACGGCGGGCGAAGGATGATCGCCGCCGATGTCCGTGATCGAGATCCGAGGCCTGAGCAAGCGGTTCGGGACCACGCTGGCGGTGGACGACCTCTCCTTCGAGGTGGAGCAGGGCGACGTCACCGGGTTCCTCGGACCCAACGGCGCGGGGAAGACCACCACGCTGCGGGCGCTGCTCGGCCTGGTCGAGCCCGACCGCGGCTGGCTGCGCCTGAACGGGCGCCGCTACCAGGACCTCGCCTCCCCGGGCCGGCAGGTCGGCGCCGTGCTGGAGTCGGCGAGCTTCCACCCGGCCCGCACGGCCCGCAACCACCTGCGTGTGCTCGCCGCCGTCGAGGGCCTGCCGGACCGCCGCGTCGACGAGGTGCTGGCGCTGGTCGGCCTCGCCGAGGTGGCGCGCGGGAAGGTCGGCGGCTTCTCGTTCGGGATGCGCCAGCGGCTGGGCCTGGCGGCGGCGCTGCTCGGCGACCCGCGCGTCCTGGTGCTCGACGAGCCCGCCAACGGGCTGGACCCCGAGGGGATCCGCTGGCTGCGGGAGTTCCTGCGCTCCTTCGCCGGCCGGGGGGGCACGGTCCTGATCTCCAGCCACGTGCTCGCCGAGATCGCGCAGACCGCCGACCGCGTGGTCATCATCGGCCAGGGCCGCAAGCTCGCCGACGCCCCCCTGGCCGAGCTGACCACGCGGCCCGCGGGTCCGGTGCGGGTGCGCAGCCCGCAGGCCGGCCGCCTGGCGGCCGCGCTCGCCGGCGACGGGATCGTCGTGGAGCGCGGCGACGAGGACGGCCTGCTGCTGGTCTCCGGGGGCAGCGCGGCGGCGGTCGGCGAGCTGGCCGCGCGCGAGGGCGTGGTCGTGCACGAGCTGGTCGCCGAGCGCTCCACCCTGGAGCAGGTCTTCTTCGAGCTGACGACGCAGGCGACCGCGCACGCGACGTCACCGCCCGCCCCCGGCGGGCCGGCGCCGGGACCGCCCGCCGCGGGTCGCGGGGATGCCGGGGAGGGCCCGGACGCCGAGGGGGGCGCGGCATGACCGGCCAGATCCGCTCCGAGCTGCTCAAGGTCCGCACGACCAGGACGGTCTGGGCGCTGACGGCCCTGGCGGTGGGGTTCGTGGCGCTCAGCACGGTCGCCAACAGCTACTTCGTGACCGCGGGCGTGCAGGCGGCGGCCGACGCCGGCTCGGCCGAGATCTTCCGGTCCGTGCTCGCCTCCATCAGCACCTCCGGCGCGCAGGTGGCCCCCTTGTGCCTGGGGATCCTGCTGCTGACCGCGGAGTTCCGGCACAACACGATCACCGCGACCCTGCTGGCCGAGCCCCGCCGGGAGGTCGTGGTGGCCGCCAAGGTCGTCGCCATCCTCGTGGTGGGTGCGGGGATCGCGGTGGCCGCAACGGTCGTCGGGCTGGCGATCGCGCTGCCCTGGCTGGGCCTGGACGGCGTCGCCGTCCCCTCCGCCGGGGAGCTGCCGCTGATCGTGCTCGGCAACTTCCTGGTGCTGGTGCTGTACGGGCTGCTCGGGCTGGGCCTGGGGACGGTCGTTCGCAATCAGGTCGTCGCCGTGGTCGTCGGCGTCGTGTTCGTGACCACCGTCGAGCCGCTGCTGGTGCTGGCGATCACCGGGCTGCGGTTCCTGCGGCCGCTGGGGGGCGTGGCGGCGTACCTGCCGGGCGAGGCCGCCAGCGCGCTCCAGCGCACGGTCAGCGTCGCGCAGGACCCCGGCGCCCTCCACCAGCTGCCGATGCTGGCCGGGGGGCTCGTGCTGCTGGGGTACGGGCTGGCGCTGCTCGGGCTCGGGACGCGCTTCTCGGTCTCGCGCGACATCACCTGACGGTGTCCGTGTCCGCGTCGCGGACCTCTCCAGCGGACCGACCGCACGGCGGTGCGGGCGGCGCCACCGGCACGCCCTGGCGCCTTCCCGCGGATGAGGGTGCTTGTTATCGTCGCGATTGCGTGCCTCGACAGCAGGGAGGGACATATGGCCTGGCAGCGACCACCGCCGTCTTCCCCCGGCTCCGGCGGCGGCGCCCCGTTCGGCCGGCGGGCCGAGCCCGCAGCGGGAGCGTCACCGCTGACCCAAGGACCGATCCCCCGCGCCGAGGCGCCGCCCTGGCCGCGGCCGGCCCGGGCGGACCGCCTCTTCCCGCCGGGGACGGTGGCCGGCTCGGACCCGATCCGCGTGCCGCGCTTCGGCGGCGGGATCGCGGTCGGCGTCTTCCTGGTCCTCGCCGGCATCGTGGTGCTGTCCCAGCACGGCCTGCTCGCCGGCCCGGGGGGGCAGGAGCCGGTGCACGAGGCCGGGCCCAGGCGCGGGCCGCCGCACGTCGTGCGCGCGACCACCCGCCCGGGCGTGTACTCGGAGCTGAGCGTCGTCGACGGCCAGAAGGGCGGGTACGCCGGCCAGTTCGTGCACTCGGTCAAGGGCGTGCTGCACGTCGAGGGCAGGCACGTCTGCGCCCGGCCGCTGCTGTACCTGAACGGCCGCCTGATGGTCCGCGGCTACCTGCGCTGCGGCTGCGAGACGCTGCGCTTCAACGCCTGGTCGACCACCCGGGAGCTGCCCTACTACGGGCCGAAGGGGGCCACGTTCTCGCTGACGTGGACCGACGCCTGGTCGCGCGCGCACCCGGCGTGGAAGTTCCAGTGAGGGTGTCCGCGGCCGGGTCCCGGGGGCGTCCCGCTCAGGCGGGGCGCCCACCGGTCCCCGCCCGGCCGGCGAGCGCCTCGGCGTAGACCGCGGCGTAGGCCCGCGCCGAGGCGGCGCGGCTGAAGCGCTCGAGCGCCGACCGCCGCGCCCGCCCCGTCAGCGCCGCCGCGGCCGCGGGGTCGTCGAGCAGGGCGGACGCCGCCGCCGCGAGGGCCGCCGGCTCCCCGGGCGGGAAGGTGCGGCCGGTGCGCCCGTCGGCGACGACGTCGACCAGGCCCCCGGCGGCCGCGGCCACCACCGGGGTCCCGCTGAGCTGCGCCTCGACCGCGACCAGGCCGAGGCCCTCCGCGCGCGAGGGGACCAGCAGGGCCGCGGCGCGCCGGTAGCGGCCGGCCAGCTCGGCGGGCGGCGCGTACGGCTCCCACCGCACCCGCCCGGCGACGCCGAGCCGGCCGGCGAGCCGTTGCAGCGCGGCCAGCTCCGGGCCGTGCCCGACGACGCGCAGCGGCAGCGCGGCGGCCCGCCCGGTCAGCCGGGGCAGCGCGCGCAGCGCGTCGTCGAGGCCCTTCTGCGCGTCCAGCCGGCCGACGAACAGCAGCTCGTCGCGCGGCGCGCCGTCCGGGGGTGGCCGGAACGCCTCCTCGTCCACCGGCATCGGCGCCACCCGGACGCGGGCGGCGGCCGCGGGCGCGATGCGCGCCGCCTGGTCGGCGAGCCAGGTCGACACGGTGGTGATCCGCGCCGAGGCGCGCAGCACGCGGGCGCAGGCCGCGCGCGCCGCCGGGTTGCGCAGGGCCAGCCGCAGGTCGGTGCCGTGCAGCGTGGTGACCAGCGGCCGCCTGCCGGACGCCAGCGCCTGGAGCCCGCCGGGCACCCACCAGTGCGCGTGCACCAGGCCGGCGTGCCGGCCGTGCCGTCCGGCGGCGAGGCTGCCGGCCCCGAGCAGCCCGGCGGTCGCGAGCAGGCCGCCGCCGGTCGTGGCGCGGTGGTGCATCCCGCCGGTGTAGGCGATCGTCTCCAGGCGGGCGGGCGCGTACCGGTAGCGGCGGACCTCGACGCCGGCGAGCCGCTCGCACGCCGCCGCGCCCGGCGCCGCCGGGGCGAGCGCGGTCACCGCCACGCCCTCGCCGCGCAGCGCCTCGGCCAGCCGGAGCACGAAGCTGCCGGGCAGGTCGCCGGCGGCGCGCGGGAACGCATGGGCGATGAACAGCACGCGCAGCGGCTCGGCCACCGTGCCGCCGCTCAGCGCTCGCGGGCGGGCGCGTGCCCGGCGGCCTGCTGGGACGCGTGCCCGCCGGCGCGGCGGGCGGCGCGGAAGCGCGCCAGCGTGCGCAGGGTGCCCAGCCCGTAGACCACGCTGCGCCGGAAGTTCACCGAGCTGGCCTCGGCGAAGTACCTGGTGGGGACCGCGACCTCGGCGATCACCAGGCCGGCGGCGACGACCTGCGCGACCAGCTCCTGGTCGAACACGAAGTCGTCGGAGTTGGCGCGGTAGTCGACGCCCTCGAGCAGGGCCCGGCTGTACGCGCGGAAGCCGCTGTGGTACTCGCTCAGGTCCAGGCCGAAGGCGCGGTTCTCGAGCCTGGTGAGGCCCCGGTTGGCGAGGTACTTCCAGCGTGGCATCCCGCCGGCGAGCGGGTCGCCGAGGAACCGGCTGCCGAGCACCATGTCCGCCCGGCCCGCGGCGATCGGCTCGATCAGCGCCGGGATGCGGGTGGCGTCGTACTGGTAGTCGGGGTGGAGCATCACGACGATCTCCGCGCCGGCGTCGAGCGCGGCGTCGTAGCAGGTCTTCTGGTTGCCGCCGTAGCCGAGGTTCTGCCGGTGGACGATGACCTCAAGCCGCAGCAGCTCCGCGACCGCCACGGTGTCGTCCCGCGACAGGTCGTCGACCAGGATGACGTGGTCGACGACGTCCTGCGGGATGTCCCGGTAGGTGCGGACGAGCGTCTGCGCCGCGTTGTACGCGGGCATCACGACGACGACGCGCGGTCCGGACATGAGGCCGAAAGCCTACCCGCCGAGCGCCCTCGGATAAATCACCGCATTCGTCGCGATCGCCGGAGCATCCGCGCCGCCAGGCGGCCCGGCCGCTCCGGCGGGGTCGCCGAGGCCGGCCGCGGCCCTGCAGGCGTCCCCGGCCGCCCGGTCGGCGAGCCGTCGGCCCCCCTCGAGGACCAGGCGGGCGGCCTGGCCGTCGGGCGCGGCGAGGGCCGCATGGCCGGCGGCGTCGGCGGTCGCCAGGGCGGCCTGGGCCGCGCACCGGGCGGCCGCCACGACCTCTGCCCTCCCGGCGGGGCCGGTGACCGTGGCGAGCTGGGCGGCGAGGCTGGTCGCCCTCGCCGCGTACACGATGGTCCTGGACGCGGCCATCCGGGCCATGTCGGCCGGAGCGCGCTCCTGTGCGGTGAGCCCGGCGTCGTAGGCGCCGTCGCGCGCGACCCCCGCCACGACGTCGGCCCCGAGCGCGCCGTGGCGCACGGCGTCGAGCGCGTGGTCGACGGCGCCCGCGAAGGCGCGGGCGGCGTCCGCGAGCGCGGCGGCGGCGTCCGCCCTGGCCGCGTCGGTCGGGTCGCCGGTCCTGGTGGCGACCTCGCCGAGCCGCCTCGCCCACTGCCCGGCGAGGTCCACGGCCCAGCGGGCGGAGATGGAGACGTCCGGCTCCGGCCCGCCGCCCTGGGGGTCGTGCGCCTCCGGGGCCTGGACGCCCGCGGAGGGGCGGCCCGCCTCCACGGCCCGGGCCCCGGGTGCCCGGCGGCCGGCGGCGCCGGCGTGGGCGGTCTGCCGGGCACGGACGGACCACCGGCCCGGGACCCCGGTCTCGGTGTCCGGCCCGGACGTCCCCCGGCCCGCCGCGGCGGGAGCGGCGTCCGCGCGCGCCCAGGGGCCGTCCCCGCCGCCGGCGCGCTGCTCGTCCCCGGCGGCCGTGGGCGCGTCCGTGGCCGCGGTGAGCGCCGACCACTTCGCGGCGACCAGGCGGAACACCAGCCCGAGCGTCATCGCCGCCGCCCGCCGGCGCGCGGTGCTCCCGCGCGTGGCCCGCGGACCGCGGGCCACGCGGCAGTGGTCGGGCGGCCCGGGTGCGGCCTGGCGCGCACGGCGCTGTGGTGACACGGAATTGAAATGAAAGTCCCCCGTCCTCACCGTCGCGTCGCTGTTCCGGACGGTGGGACCAATAGTAGAAATCGAATGGCCGCTGTCATCCATCGCCGCGGCAACGATCCAATAACAGCCTCGGGAGCGTCAGCCGCCCGGCAGCTCCGACAGGACCAGGGTGTGCGGCCCCCAGCGCACGCGCGCCAGCTCGCGGGCGCCGTGTGCCCGGGGCCCGAGCGCGGCGGGCGTCCCGGCGTCGCGGACGTCGCGCAGCAGGTGGGTGACGCCGAAGCGTCCGGCGGGATCGTCCACGTTCGCGTCCGCGGGCGCCCACGGCGTGACCAGGCGCGCGCGGGTGCCGAGCAGCATGGTGGGGCCGTAGCTCCCGTACACGACCGCGCCGTCCGGCAGCGCCGCCGCCAGGACGCGCTGGTCGGCGGCGAGCTGGCGGGTGGCCGGGAGGGCCGCGGCGAGGAAGCCCGCCACCCCCGGCGCGGCGACCGCCACCGCGAGCGCGGCCGCCAGCGCCACGCGGGCACGGCCACCGGCGGGCCGGCGCTCGCCGAGGACCGCCAGGCCCAGGCCGGCGAGCAGCGCCAGGCCCGGCAGGGCGGGCACGACGTAGCGGTTGGGCGCGTAGTCGCCGACCGCGATCGCGGTCCAGGTGCCGGCGCCCCACAGCAGCCCGGTGAGGGCCAGGTCGCGCCGCGTGCGCGTGAGCGACCGCCAGGCCGCGGCGAGCACGACGGTCCCGGCGGCGGCGGCGAGCAGCAGCGGCGCGGCCCGCGGCAGCGCGCCGTCGGACGCGGCGGCGTAGGCGGCGAGCCGGCGGACGAGCGCGGCCGGGTCGTGCGGATAGCGGACCTCCGGCCAGATCCGCAGCGCCGTGCGCAGCCGGTCCAGGTTCGGCCCTGCGACCGTGGCCAGCCACGCGGCCGCGGCCGCCGCGCCGCCCGCGAGCGCGGCGAGCCCCATCCGCAGCGCGGCCCGGTCGCGCCGGGCGAGCGCGGCGCCCAGCAGCACCGCGAGCGTGGCGCACGCGGGCACGACGGCGATCGCCTTCACCGACACCGCCAGCGCGAGCAGCAGCCCGAGGCCGGCACCCGCGCCGGCCGAGGGCCGTGCCGGCGCGCGCGCCGCGAGCACGAGCGCACCGGTCAGCAGCGCCACCACCAGCGGCTCGGTGAACCCCAGGCGCCCGTACTGCAGCAGGAGCTGGCAGCCGCCGAGCGCCGCCGCGGTGAGCAGCGCGGCGCGGGCGCCGAGCGGCCGGGCCAGGCCCGCGGCCGCGGCCGCGGCCGCGGCGGCGACCGCCAGGATCGACAGCCAGCGGCCCGCGGGGATGCCCGGCCCGGTGGCGGCGAACAGCAGCGCGGCGAGGCCGCTGTAGGCGCCGTTGGTGAGGCTGCGGTCCACGTCGTCGGTGCCGAAGCGGCCGAACAGCACCCGGTTGCGGGCGTTGGCGAGGTTGAACCCCTCGTCGGTCCAGGGCGCGTTGCTGGTGGTGAGGCCCTCGGGCGGGTCGGCGCCGGCGAACGGGGCGAGCAGCGCGACCAGCAGCGCCGCGAGCGCCAGCCCGACGGCCAGCGCGGCCCGTGGCCCGCCGCGGGGGCCGTCCCCCGGCCGCGCGTCCCGGGGCGGCCCGGACCGGCGCGGGGGCGCGGGGGCGGGAGCGGAGGCGTTCGGGCCGGGCGTGTCCATGGGTCCCTCGTTCTCGGTCTTCCCGTCGGTCTTCTGTCGGTCCTGCCGTGGGCGGCGGGCGGCGCGGCGCACCGGCAGCCCAGACCCGGCAGCGTAGCCCCGGGACGCCGGCCCAGGGGGACGGTTGCGCGCGGGGGCGACCGGGGCTAGCCTCGAGGAGAAAGTTAGCAGAGCTAAATTTCTCGCGGCCGCACGCCGCGCCGACACCGGGAGGGACGCCACGGCCGACGGGCTGGACCGCGAGCTGCCGGCGCAGCTGCGCATCGCGGTGATGCGGCTGGCCCGCCGGCTGCGGCAGCAGACCGACGGCACCCTCACCCCGTCCCAGCTGTCGGCGCTGTCGAGCGTGCACAAGCTCGGGCCGCTCACGCTCGGCGAGCTTGCCGGCGTCGAGCGGGTGCGGCCGCCGAGCATGACCAGGATCGTCGCGGCGCTGGAGGAGGCCGGCCTGGTCACGCGCGAGCCCGACCCCCGCGACCGGCGGGTCTGCCGGGTGCGGGCGAGCGCCGCGGGCGCCACCTTCCTCGCGCGCGAGCGGACCCGCCGGGACGCGTTCCTCGCCGAGCGCCTGCGCCTGCTGGCACCCGACGACCTGGCCGCGCTCGCCCGCACGCTGCCGGTCCTGGAGGCGCTCGCGGGCGACCCCCACGCCGGTGCCGCCGCGGTGGCGCCGTGAGGTGGGCGCGGACCGCGGTGGGCCGCACCTTCAGCTCGCTGCGCGTGCGCAACTACCGGCTGTTCTTCACCGGCCAGCTCGTCTCGGTCAGCGGCACCTGGATGCAGCAGGTCGCCCAGGACTGGCTGGTGCTGCAGCTCACCGGCCGGGCGGTGCCGCTGGGGATCACCACCGCGCTGCAGTTCACGCCGATCGCGCTGTTCGGCGCCTGGGGCGGCCTGGCCGCCGACCGCCTCGACAAGCGCCGCCTGCTCATGGCGGTGCAGGTGGTCTCGGCGCTGCTCGCGCTCGCGCTCGGCCTGCTCACGCTGTTCGGCGTGGTGCGGCTGTGGATGGTCTACGCGCTCGCGTTCGGGCTGGGCGTGGTGTTCGCGGTCGACCAGCCCACCCGGCAGGCGTTCGTGACCGAGATGGTCGGGCCCGAGCAGGTCCCCAACGCGGTCGCGCTGAACAGCGCGCTGTTCAACTCCGCGCGGGTGGTCGGCCCCGCGCTCGCCGGGATCGCGATCGTGGCGCTCGGGATCGCCCCGGCCTTCCTGGTCAACGCGGCCTCGTACCTGGCGACCCTGGCCGCGCTGGCCGCGATGGACCCCGCGCGCCTCCACCGGCAGGCGCCCGCCGAGCGCGGCAGGGGGCAGGTCCGCGCCGGGCTGCGGTACGTGTGGGCCACGCCCGAGCTGCGCGGCACCCTGCTGCTGGTCGCGGTCGTCGGCACCCTGGGCCTGAACTACCGGGTCGCGCTGCCGCTGCTCGCCCGCTTCGAGTTCTCCACCGGCCCGCAGGCCTACGGGCTGATGCTGTCGGTGATGGCCGCCGGCTCGGTGGCGGGCGCGCTCGCCGTGGCGGGCCGGTCGCGTCCCACGCAGGCCCTCCTGCTCGGCTCCGCCGGAGCGTTCGGCCTGTTCACGCTGCTGGGCGCGGGCGCGCCGACGCTCGGCTGGGAGCTGGCCGCGCTGGTGCCGGTCGGCGTCACCACGATCACCTTCCTCGCGACCGCGAACGCCACCCTCCAGCTCGGCTCGGCGGCGGTCATGCGCGGCCGGGTGATGGCGCTGTACGGGATCGTCTTCCTCGGCTCGACACCGCTGGGCGGGCTGCTGTCCGGGTGGCTCGCGGAGGCGTACGGGGCGCGGGCGCCGCTGTGGCTCAGCGGGGCCGTCTCGGTCCTCGCCGCGCTCGCCGGCGCGGCCTGGCTGCGCGCCAGGACCCGCCGGGGCGCGCCCGCGCGCCGCGGCGCCCGACCGGGGGGTGTCCGGGCGCCGGCCGGGCGGTACGGTGGGGAGCATGGAGCACCGGATCCGCCTGCTGGCGCAGCCGCCGCCGGGGGTGCCCGCGGCGGCAGCGTCGGACCTGGTCGAGGAGACGTTCCCGCTCGCCGGGCGTGAGCTGCGGATGCTCCGTCCCCGCGACGGCGACGCGCTGATGGACGCGCTCCTGGACGCGCTGCTGGGCGAGGCCGACCCCGACGAGGCGCGGCTGCCGTTCTGGGCCAGGCTGTGGGAGAGCGGCACCGCGCTCGCCGGCGCGCTCGCCGGCCGCCGGCTCGCCGGGCTGCGCGCGGTCGAGCTGGGCTGCGGCCTCGGCCTGGTCAGCGTGACCGCCGCCGCGGCCGGCGCGAGCGTCCTGGCGGTCGACCGCTGCCCCGAGGCGGTCGCGTTCACCGCCGCCAACGCGGCCCACAACGGCGTCGCGCTGCGGGCCGAGACGCTCGCCTTCGACCGGCCCGGACCGCTGCTCGCGCAGGCGCCGTGGGACCTAGTGCTGGCCGCCGACGTCCTCTACGAGCACCGCAACGTCGCGGTGCTGCAGGGGCTGCTGCCGCGGCTGGTCGGCCCGGCCGGCGAGGTCTGGCTCGCCGACCCCGGGCGGCGGATGGGCGCCCGGTTCCTCGCCGGCATGGACGCCGCGGGCTGGCGGCGCGAGCGCGTCCACGCCGACCCCGACAGCGTCACGGTCCACCGGCTGCGCCCGCCTCCGGCCTGACCGCCGCCCTGGGCGCCCGGCCGGCCGGGCGGCACCCGCGCGGCGCCCTCCCGCCCCGGCTGGCGCAACCGGGCGGCTGGCCGTAGCGTGGTCGCCTGCCACGCCGCGCACCAGGGAGGGCGACGAGACGTGACGACGAACCGCCGCGCACGACCGGCCCAGGCGCTTGCCCTGCTGGCGCTGCTCGGGGCGCTCGCGGGCTGCACCGGCTCCACCACCGGCCAGCAGCGCCAGGACGCCGCCGCGTCGGCCCAGGCCGACCCTCCTCCCGAGCAGGCCGCCGCCTCCGGGCAGATCCCCGATATCGTCCAGCGGGTCGAGCCCTCGGTCGTCACCGTGCGCGTCGGCGACGGCGAGGGCAGCGGGGTCGTCTGGAGCGCCGACGGCGTGATCGTGACCAACAACCACGTCGCGGGCGGCAACGCCACCGTCCAGATCATCTTCGCCGACGGCCAGCGGTCCGCCGCGCGCGTGCTCGCCACCGACCCGCGCAACGACCTCGCCGTGGTCCGCGCCGAGCGCCGCGACCTGCCGCCCGCCCGGTTCTCGCGCACGCTGCCGCGCGTGGGCGACCTCGCGCTCGCGATCGGCAACCCGCTCGGGTTCGAGAACTCCGTCACCGCCGGGATCGTCTCCGGCCTCAACCGGTCGATCCCCGGCACGGCCTCCACCGGGGAGGCGTCCCTGGTCGACCTGCTCCAGACCGACGCGCCGATCTCTCCGGGCAACTCCGGCGGGGCGCTGGTCGGCGCGAACGGCGAGGTCATCGGGGTCAACGTCGCCTACATCCCGCCGCAGGAGCGCGGCGCCGTCTCGATCGGGTTCGCGATCCCGTCGCCGCGGGTGATCAGCGTGGTCGAGCAGCTGCTCAAGGGCGGCCGGGTCACCTACCCGTCGCTCGGCGTGTTCTACCGGCCCGTGACCTCGGAGATCGCGGAGATGTTCGGGCTCGACGACGCCGCGGGCGGGGTGGTCGTGACGGATCTGGTGCCCGGCGGCCCCGCGGCCCAGGCGGGCCTGCGGCCCGGCGACGTGATCGTCGCCGTCGAGGGCCGGCAGATCGAGTCGCCGGAGGACCTGCTCGGCGCCATCCGCGCGCGCAAGCCCGGCGACAGGATGCGCCTCACGGTCCTGCGCGGCGGCCAGCGCGGCGACGTCACCGTCACGGTCGGCGAGCAGGGCCAGAACTGAGCCGCCGGGGACGACGCGGCCGGCCGCTCAGGCCCGCGGGCGGACGACCCGGCCGGCGACCGGCAGCGCGAGGTCCCGAGCAGCGACAGCGGGAACGGGTCGCCGGCCGGGCGGTTCAGCGACCGCCGCCTGCAGCCGCGCGCAGGTCGCCCAGGCGCGCGAGCAGCTCGCTGCGGGCCGCCTCGACCCGGGCGAGCGGCTCGTCCAGGGCGCGCTCGATCTCGGCGGTCACGCCGCGGTCCAGGTGGCCGGTGAGGCGGTCCGCCCAGCGCCTGCCGGTCCGGGCCGCGCTCAGCGCCAGCAGGCGGCCGAGGACGAGCCCGGCCGCCAGCCCCCCGCCGATCAGCACGGCCGGCGCCGGGATCCCCCACGGCGCGGGCAGGTCGGGCAGGTCGGCCCGCGCCTGACCGGCCAGCCACAGCGTCCCGAGCCACAGCAGCCCGAACGCGACCGCCCCCAGCGCCACCGCCTGCAGGACCCCGATCACCGGCCACACCCACGACCGCGGAGGGAATCGATCGTCCGGGGTTCCCCCGGGCGCCAGGGCGTCGTCGATGGCGGCGCCCAGGCGCTCCTCCAGGTGGTCCGGGCCGGCCTGGCGCATCACGGCCGGGCGCAGGGCCGCGGGCGCGGCGGCGGCCGCCTGCCTGACCAGCTCACGGACCGGGTTGACGGTGCGGGCGAGGGTCGCCCGCCGCCGCCACGCGCGCGCGTACGCGAGCGGGTCCACCGAGCGGTCGGGGTCGGCGCCGCGCCCGCGCCGGGTCGCGACGAAGCCCAGCAGCCGCCCGACCGGGCCGGCGCCGGCCGCGCGCGCCTCCGCCCGGACGCGCCGCACGCACGCGGCGCGCACGCCGCCGGTGTCGACCGCCGCGCGCGCCCCGGAGGCCGCGCGGGCGCGGGCGGTCTCCCGCGCCCGCGGGTCGGTCAGCGGCCGCCCGGCCGCGCCCGCGTCCAGGCCGGCGGCACGGCCGAGCGCGCTCCCGGCGGCCAGGCAGTCCGCGGCGAGCCGCTCCACGACGATCGCCTTGGCCTGCATGCGGCCGGCGAGCCATGCCCGCAGCCGCTCCAGCTCGCCGGCGTCGCGGCCGTCGGGCGGCGCGGCGGAGACCGCGAACACCGGGCGGCCGCCGATCCCGTCGGCGGCGAGCGTGCGGCGCAGGTCGGCCAGCAGCTCACCGACGGCGGCCTCGGACCCGATCGTGTCGCGGCGGTTCACGACGAACAGCGCCCGGTCCGCGTGATGGGCCAGCGGGCGCAGGTAGTCCTGGTGCAGCACCCGGTCGTTGTACTTCTCCGGGTCCAGCACCCAGCAGACCGCGTCGACCTTCGGCAGGACCTCGTCCACCCGGGCGCGGTGGGTGCGCTCCACGGAGTCGTAGTCGGGCAGGTCCAGCAGGCACAGCTCGGCGAAGCGGTGGTCGTGGTGGGGCACCACCCGCCCCGTCCCGATCCAGGCCAGCAGCGGCCCCAGCTCGTCCGCCTGGTCGGCCGGGACCCACGCGACCGGCTCCCCGGTCACCGGCCGCAGCGGGCCCGCCCGGCTCACCTCCTGCCCGGCGAGCGCGTTGAGCAGGCTCGACTTGCCCGAGCCGGTCCCGCCGGCGAGGGCGAGCACGAACGCGGTGCCGGGGAACCCCAGCCGCCGCCGCGCCCGCGCGGCCGTCTCGCGCGCCGCGCCCGCGTCCAGCCCGAGCGCCGCCGCCGCGTCCGCCGCCGCGTCGAGGGCGGCCAGGCAGCCGCCGAGGTCCGGCGGGCTCATGGCCGCGCGCCCGGGCCGTCGGCGCCCTGCGAGCCGCCGGGGGCGGCCAGCCGCCCGGCCTCCTCCAGCACCCGCGCCGCGGCGGCGACCAGCTCGGCCGGGGCGACCTCGGGCGGGCCGATCAGCGCCAGGAAGCGCCCGGCGTCGGCATCCAGGACCCGCTGGAGGGTCGCGGCCAGGTCGGCGCGCGCGTCCTGGATCAGGGAGCGGACCGCCGCCTCGCCGAACAGCGCCTCGAGCAGCTTCTGGTTGACCACGGCGGTGCCGCCCGCGATCGCCAGCTCGCCGCCGGTCAGGCCGGCGCTGTGCGCGAACACCGCCAGCATGGTCACCACGCCGAGGGCGTTCACCCCGACCGAGGCGGCCAGCGCGACCGCCCGCCGGTTGCCGCCCCGCTCGCGCACCTCGCGGGTGAGCCGCCCGAGCCAGGCGGTCAGTTCCTCGCGGGCGCGCGCGGGCAGCTCCTGCCCGTGGCCCCACAGGTCCGGGCGGTCGGCGACGAGCGCCGCGGCGGGCTCCGCCGAGGACCAGTCGGCCGCGACCGCGCTCGCCGCGGCGTCCGCGTGCCGGACCAGCGCGGCGACCAGCTCCTCGAACGCCTGCTGCTTGGCGTGCTCCAGGCCCGGCGCCGCGCCCCCGCGTCCCCGGCGGCGCGTGAAGAAGGCGCGCAGCCTGCCGAGCCCGGTCGCCAGCGCCCGCGCCACGTCCCCCGCCCCGACGAACTCCTGCCACGCGCGCATCACCTCGCCGCGCAGGAACACCCCGCTGGCCAGCCGCTCGTCCAGGGCGGCCAGCTCGGTGCGGTAGCTGCGGGCGACCGCGCCGCGCAGCGGAGCGGCGCGCCGCTCGTCGGCCTCCAGGTCGGCGGCGACCGCGCCGACCGCGGCCGGCAGCCCCTCGAGCGCGCCCCGCAGTGCCTGCAGCTTCACCGCGCTCGCGGCCCCCGAGCCGGCCTGCGCCAGCCGGGCGAGCCGCTCGCGCAGCGCGTGCACGGCGTACGGGCGCAGCCCGTCGAGCTCCTCGTCCCGGTCCCCCTCGAGCACGCCGAGCAGCAGCAGCGGCCCGCCGGCCGCCGCCTCCCCGGGCCCGGCGGGCTCCGCCGGGCCGGCGCGGCCGAGCCCCTCGTCCTCGAAGCGGCGGCGGCAGTCGGCCATGATCGCCTGCCGGTCCGCCTCGGCCCGGGGCAGGCGGTTGGCGACCACCAGCAGCGGCACCCCGCGCTCGCGCGCGCGGCGCAGGAACTCCCACGGCACCGCGTCGGCGTAGCGCTGCGCGGTGGTGACGAACACGCACAGGTCCGCGGCGTGGAGCAGCTCGTCGGCGGCCTCGCGGTTGGCGGTCTCGACGGAGTCGAGGTCGGGCGCGTCGACCAGCGCGACCCCGGCGAAGCCGGCCTCGTCGACCACCAGGTCGAGCCGGCCGGCGGCGGCCATCGTGCCCAGCACCCGGCCGCCGCGGAACGCCTGCGCGTCGGCGGCGGCCACCAGCACCACCGGCCGCCGGGTGGTCGGCCGGGTCACCCCCGAGGGGCTGACGCGGCGGCCGGCGAGCGCGTTGAGCAGCGACGACTTGCCCGCGCCGGTGGAGCCGAGCAGCACCGCGACCAGCGGGGCGTCCAGGTCCCGGACCCGGGGCAGCAGGTACTCGTCCAGATGCCAGGCGAGCCGCCGGCGGCGGGCGTCCCGCTCGGGGCCGCCGGCCGGCAGCCGCGGCTCGGCCGCGTCCACCAGCCGGCGGAGCGCGGCCAGCGCCTCGTGCAGGGCACCGGTGTCTGCTGCTGGCACGACGCCTCCGGGATCGGTCCGCCGCGGGCCGGCGCTCGGGACGCCGGACGCTCCCGAGCCATCTTCCGTCGTTCGGTCCCGGAGTACCCGGCGGACCGGCGGATGATCCGCCCGGGATCTGCGTCCCCGTCCGGCTCGGCGTGCCACCACCGAATCTCCGCATCCTCGCCGCCGTTCCGCGCCTGTCGCTCGCTTAGGCTCCGCCCATGGACCAGCGCACCCTGCTCGTGGTCGAGGACGAGGCGCCGATCGCCGCGGCGGTCGCCGCCCGGCTGCGCAGCGAAGGCTTCCGGGTCGAGGTCGCCCCCGACGGCGCGGCCGCGATCGAGCTGTGCGCCCGCCTGCGTCCGGACCTGGTGATCCTCGACTGGATGCTGCCCGGCCTGGACGGGCTGGAGGTGTGCCGGCGGATCCAGGCGGCGCAGCCGGTGCCGGTGCTCATGCTGACCGCCCGGGACGCCGAGACCGACCTGCTCGTCGGGCTGACCATCGGCGCGGACGACTTCATGACCAAGCCGTTCAGCCCGCGTGAGCTGGTCGCCAGGGTCCGCGCGCTGCTGCGCCGCGTCGAGCGCGAGCGGGCCACCGGCGGGCCGCTGCACGCCGGCGAGGTCGAGGTCGACCCGGCCACGCGGCGGGTGCGCCGGGGCGGCGCGCCGGTGCACCTCACGCCGATCGAGTTCGACCTGCTCGCCTGCCTGGCGGCGCGCCCCGGCGTGGTCCACACCCGCGAGGAGCTGCTGCTCAAGGTGTGGGGGCACCGCGAGGGGTACGGCGCGCGCACCGTCGACTCGCACGTCCAGGCGATCCGGCGCAAGCTCGGCGCCGAGCTGATCCGCACCGTCCACGGCGTCGGCTACGCGATCGAGGCGGCCCGGTGACCAGGCCGCGGCCGCTGCGCCCGCTGGACCCGCTCACCTCGATCAAGGCCAAGCTCGGCGTGGTCGTGGTGGGGTCGGTGCTGGCCGCGGTCGGCGCGCTGGTGGTCACCAACCGCCTGGACGTCCCGCTCAAGGTCAGCGCACCCGCGAGCGCCCTGCTGGCGCTGGTGATGGTCCAGCTGCTCGCGCGCGGCATGACCTTCCCGCTGCGGGAGATGGCCCGCGCCGCGGCGGCGATGGCCAAGGGCGACTACGCGCAGCGGGTCACCGCCAGCTCGCGCGACGAGGTCGGAGAGCTGGCGCGGGCCTTCAACCGCATGGCGGCGGAGCTGGCCGAGACCGACCGCGTCCGGCGCGACCTGATCGCCAACGTCTCGCACGAGCTGCGGACCCCGATCGCGGTGCTGCAGGCGCTGCTGGAGAACCTGGTCGACGGGATCGAGCCACCCGAGCCGGCGACGCTGCGGACGATGCTGCGGCAGGTCGAGCGGCTGGGGCGGCTGGCCGCGCAGCTGCTGGACCTGTCCAGGCTGGAGTCGGGCGTGGTGCGGCTGGAGCGCCGCGGTGTGGCCCTGCGGGAGCTGGTCGAGCAGGTCGTCCAGGAGGCGCGGGTCGCCAGGCCGCAGGCGCGGCTCGCGGTCGCCGTGGAGCCGCCCTGGCTGGTCGTCCAGGCCGACGCCGAGCGCCTCCAGCAGGTGCTTGCCAACCTGGTCGAGAACGCGCTGCGCTTCTCGCCGGCGGACGGCACGGTCGAGATCTCGGCCCGGCCCGCCGGCCGGCCGTCCACGGACGGCGGCCTCCGGCCGCCCGCCGGCGCGGGACCCCTGCCGGTCCCCGAGGCGCGGGCCGGCGGCCGAGCCGCTCCGGTGGCGGTGGTGCTGGAGGTGCTCGACGAGGGACCGGGCATCCCGGACGGCGAGGCGGACCGCGTGTTCGAGCGCTTCTACCGCGCCGACCCGGCCCGCTCGTCCGCCGACGGCGGCGCCGGGCTGGGTCTGGCGATCGTCCGCTGGATCGTCGAGCTGCACGGGGGCGAGGTGCGCGCCGAGCCGCGGGAGCCGGCCGGCTGCCGCATGGTCGTGACGCTCCCACGGGAGGTGGCGGGATGAGGATCGCCTGGTCGCAGGTGGATCGGCCCGGGCCGGAGGGCCCGCAGGAGGACCAGGAGGACTTCGGGTCCGCCCTGGCGGCGAGCCTCGAGCGGCTGGAGCCCCCGGGTCCGTGGACGCTGGCCGGCGTCGCCGCCGCGGCGGTCGCCACCGACCTCGCCGTGCGCTCGGGGGTGGCCGGCGTCGCCGGCGCCCTCCTGGTCGCGGTCGCCGCGGCCGCGCTGCTCGCCGGCGCGCGCCCGGCCAACCGGCAGGCGTGGCTGCTGGCCGCCTGCGCCCCCCTGTTCGGCGCCTGGCTCGCGATCCGGACCAGCGGGTGGCTGCTCCCGCTCGACGTGCTCGCCGCCGCCGGGCTGCTCGGCCTGGCCGCCTCGTTCGCCCGCGGGGGGAGCGTGCTCGACCTCGGCCTGGCCGGCGCCTCGGCGCGGGCCCTGCACGGGATGGTGCACGTCATGGCCGCTCCAGGCCTGGCCGGCAGCATGCTCGCCCGGGCGCTGCCGGCCCGCCGGCCCGCCGGGGGCGAGGGTGGAGACGGGGGCGGGGACGGCCGCGGCGGGCGCCATCCGGCGCTCTCGGTCCTGACCGGGCTCGCCCTCGCCGCGCCGGTGATCGCGGTGCTGTGGGCGCTGCTGGCCTCCGCGGACGTGGTGTTCGCGAGCCTGCTCGACCCGGCCTCGGCGGTCGGGCACCTGGTCCTGCTCACGCTGGGCGCGTACGCGCTGCTCGGGCTGGTCCGCGTGGCCCTGGTGCGGCCGGTGCCCCCGGTGGTGGTGGCGGCGCGCTGGCTGGGCGGGGTCGAGACCGTCGTGGTCCTGGCCGCGATCGACGTCCTGTTCGTCACGTTCGCGGCCGCGCAGGTCGTGGCGCTGGGCGAGGGCGGCAGGCGGGTGATCCGCACGGCCGGGCTGACCTACGCGGGCTACGCCCGCAGCGGCTTCTTCCAGCTGCTCGCGGTCGCCGTGCTGACGCTGGCGCTGCTGCTCGCGCTGCGCGCCTGGACGCGCGGCGCGCCGCCGCGCCTGGCGCGCTGGCTGCTGGTCCTGAGCGAGCTGGCGGTCGTGCTGACGCTCGCGCTCGTGGCCGTGTCGCTGCGGCGCATGGGCCTGTACGTGCAGGCGTACGGACTGACCATGCTGCGGCTGTTCGTGGCGGTGTTCACCGTCTGGGTGGCGCTGGTGTTCGTGCTGCTCGGGGCCGCGCTCGCGGGCGCCTGGCCGCGGCGGGCGTGGCTCGGCCCGGCGGCCGGCGCGGCGGGCCTGGCGCTCCTGCTCGCCCTCAACGTCGTCAACCCCGAGGCGCTCGTCCACCGCCACGACGTGGAGCGCGCGGCCGCCGGCGCCACCGGCGCCGGCGGGCTCGACCCCGACTACCTCGCCGAGCTGTCCGACGACGCCGTCCCCACCGCGCTGGCGCTGCTGCCGCGCACGACCTCCGCCGAGGAGCGCGCCGCGGTGCTGGCGGCGGCGTGCGACCGGCCCGCGCCGCGCCACCGAGGCTGGGCCGCCGCGAACCTCGCCAGGGCCCGCGCCGAGGCCGCCCGCCGCGAGCGCTGCCCCGGCGGGTAGGCTGGCGGGCCGGCGGGCCGGCATGATCGACCCGAAGGCGCTGCTCGACTCACCTTCACAAGGTCCAGAACGCGTCGGGCGCGACATGGAATGGTAGGTTCGGTCAGGCGGCGACGGCGAGGGCGGGCAGGGCGAGATGGCGGCACAGTGGATCGGCTTCGAGGAGGCGGACCAGCTCCGCGAGCTGCTGGAGGGCATCGCCGGGGACGAGCACGCCGGCTCGGGGGCGCGGACCCGTGCCCGCTCGGCGGCCGGCCGGGTGGCGCCGCAGATGCGCGACGAGGACCTCGCCGACCTGGCCAGGCTCCTCAGCGCCGCAGCGGGCAGCGAGCGGCTGGACCGGACCTGGCGCAGCGGGGCGCGCTACTGGGCGAACCAGGTCGAGGGGTGGCTGCGGTCGCCCGACTAGGACCGACGGGCCGCGGCCGGAGGGCCCGGCGGGGCTCAGCCGTCGTAGCGGGCGGTGCGCTCGAACTGGCGGTGCACGCGGCCCATGTGCTGCAGGTGCCGGTGCATCTCCGCGGCGGCGCCGTCGGCGTCGCGCGCCTCGACCTGCTCGAGGATCCGCCGGTGGTCGTCGGCGATCTCGGCCCAGAAGCCTCCCGGGGCGCCGCCCTGGTTGTACCGGCGGTGCAGGACGCCGAAGATCGGGCCGGTCATCATCGCGAGCAGGCGGTTGCCGGCGGCGACGAGCATGCGCTGGTGGAAGCTGACGGTGACCTCGAACTGGCTGTCGTCGGTGGCGGCTCCCGCGTCCTCGTTGACGCACGTGCGCAGGCCCTGGAGCTGGGCGTTGGTGCAGTGGATCGCGGCCAGGCGGGCCGCGGGCACCTCCAGCAGCTCGCGGGCCTCCATCAGCTCCTCGAAGCCGACCTCGTCGCAGATGGACAGCAGGCCGAGGCTGGTCTCCAGGTACTCGCTGACCTGCCCGACGTCCGGATGCGCGACGAAGCTGCCGCCGCTCACGCCACGGCTGGTCACGACCATGTTCTGGGACGAAAGGACCCGCAGCGCCTCGCGCACCGTGCTGCGGCCGACGCCGAACCTCGCGGACAGGTCGTTCTCGTTGGGCAACCGCTCGCCGGGGGACAGCGCCCCGCTCAGTACCTGGGCGCGCAACTCCTCGGCGACCTGCCGGTAGGCAGGGGCAACCGGCCCGACCCCAGGCGGATCCGCCGTGCGGACTGGCTTGACCATAGCGGCAATAGTAAGCCACCCACCTGCGAAGATGGCAGTACGAAAAGCGTCGCGAGCTGGCACTGCGGCCCTGGCGCCTGCCGTCGCGGGCGCGCAGCCGGGTCGGCCTGCCGCGCCGCGTGGCCGCCTACCGGTCCTGCAGCGCGTCCAGTGCGATCGTCAGCGCCATCGCCAGCAGCCGGTCGAGGTGGCGCTGCGGGTCGCCGTCGAGGATCAGCAGGTAGCGGTCGCGCAGCCCGACCGCCCGCCGGTACTCCCCGATCCGCCGCCCACCCGCGAGGATGTCGAAGTGGAACGGGATGAGGTTGGGGAAGCTCTCGACGAACGGGATGAAGTCCCACAGCCGCCGCAGCAGCGCCACGAACATGCTCTGCTCCTGGACGCTCGCCAGCTCCCGGCCGTCGAGGTCCAGCACCTGCCAGCTCGAGCGCACCAGCGAGCGCGCGAACTGCTTCTGCAGCATGCCGATCGGGCGGCCGTCGGGCAGCCGCACGTCGTAGCGGCCGCCGACCTCGAACACGGTGCGGGCCTGGATGTGCAGGACCGGCACGCGGTCGGCCTCGTCGGCGTAGAAGTCGACGCGCTCGCGGATCCGCATGCGCTTCTGGCGGACGTGGCACAGCTCGCGGGCGGGGCTGCGCCCGTCCGGGCCGACCGTGGAGATCGTGTACACGTTGAGCAGCGGCCGGAACAGCTGTTGCACGAACAGCCGGTCGCTGGACCGGATCACGTCGAACAGCTCGGTCACGTCCATCGCGGAAGCCTAGCGGCGATCGCCGCGGGCGCAAATCCGGGCCGGTCCGGCGCCGCGCACGGGAACGACCCGGGTGGTCCACCGATGCGCATGTAACGATTTGGTCGCGATCACCCTTCGATTTGACACCGAAGACGCGGCAAGGCAGGGTTTGCACGCGTTCGACGGACGATCCCCCGCGTCCAGTCGAGCACACGACGAGCAAGACCCCGGGCCGGGCCCCCAACCGGCCCGGGGATCTGGGAGACCTGGCGCCCCCTGGGGCGGCTGCGGACCGGCACACCTCCCCCCCGCACCGCACCCCGCGTGCGGTTCGCGGCCAGGTGCCGCCGCGTCCCCCGGCTGTGATGGGTGCCACACCCCGCCGAGGAGGCGACACGATGGTCGACGCGCATCCGCCCGACGGCGAGTGCGCGGCGCTCCGCCCCCCCGGACCCGCCGCGCCGGCCCCCCGGTCCAGCAGCCGGCCACGCGCGCTCCCCGTCGCGCTCGCCCTCGCGGTCTGGCTGGCGGGTGCGCTGTTCACCGCCGCCGCCCTGCGGACGCCCAGCGCGGCCGCCCTGTCCGAGCGGGCCACCCCGGGCGGCACACGCCCGGCCGTCGGTGCCGGCCTCGCCTCGGTCGGCGTGGTCGCCAGCGCCGCGGCCGGAGCCGAGCGCGAGGCGCTGCGCGAGGCGGTCCCGCTGCCGGTGGGCGCGGCGAGCCGGATGGCGCCGCCCGTCACGATCACCGGCACCCCCGGGCTCCCCGCCCACGGCGGCGCCGCGCACCTGCTGACCGGCGGGGTCCTGCCGATCCTGGCCGGCCTGCTGCTCCTCGGCGCCGCGGCCAGGGCGCTGCTCGCCGACCGCGGCCGGACCCGCCACGCGTCCGCCAGACGACCCTGACGGTCGCCCGCCGGGCGTCAGCGCCGGGCCTGCCGCACGTAGCCGTCCAGCCCGCGGGCCCGCAGCTCGCGCTGGTGCGCCCGGGCGGCCCCCTCCTCGGCGAACCGGCCGCTGAAGACGACCAGGAAGCCCTTGTTGAGCGAGGTGTAGCGGTCGGAGTCGAGCACCTCGGCCGCCACGCCGCGCCGCCGCAGCTGCTCGACCCGCGCCTCGGCGCCCTCCTGCGCGGCCTGCTGCCCGCTCGAGCCGGTCGGGATGCTCGCCAGGACCACCGTCCAGAAGCTCGCGAGCGGGGTGGTCGAGACCGTGGTGTCCGCCGCGACCTGATCGGGAGGCCGCTCGCCACCGGCGATGAACGCGGCGAGGATCCCGATGCCGAGGCCGAGCAGCACGGCCAGCCCGACGATCGCGAGCGAACGGGTTGGGTTGGAAGCCGCCATGCGCGCGATGATCCTACTGAAGCTGTCCGCGATGCCTGCCCGACCACCCTTGGACCCCCCCGAAGCAGGGCATCGCGGACACCTTCACCGGAGCTGTCCACGACGCCTCAGGACGGGGCGCCCGGCCGACACAGGGAGGTGGAGGTGACGCCCTCGCCGCAGGAGCGCCCCTACGGCGGCTCGGAGGCGGAGCGCGCCCGCGCCACGCTCTCGCTCGGCATCCTCGTGCTGCGCTGGGCGACGGTCGCCTGGACCGCGGTGCTCGCGGCCGCGACCCTCTCGGAGCTGCGCCACCCCGCCGTCGCCTGGGTCGTGGTGGCCGCCGAGGCCGCGTGGACCGCATGGCTGACCGCCGCCCGGCCGGCCTGGTCCTCCCCGGTGCTCGCCGCCGACCTCGCCCTCGCGGTCGTGCTGCTGGCGCTCGCCGGCTACGCCAACGAGCCGGGCCGGCTGGCCGCCGGCGACCGGCCCGTGTTCTCCACCGCCTACCCGGTGGTCGCCGCGCTCACCTGGGGCGCGTGCCGGGGCGTGCGCGGCGGGCTGGCCGCCGGGGCGACGCTCGGCCTGGCCCTGCTGGCCGCGCGGGTGCTGAACGGCGCCGGTCCCGAGGAGCTGCGCACCGCCCAGGCGCTCGGGCTGGCCAGCGGCGCGGTCAACTTCCTGCTCGCCGGCTTCGGGGTCGGGCTGCTCGCGAGACTGCTGGACCGCTCGGCGGCGCAGCTGCGGGTGGCGCTGGACGAGAGCGTGCGTGCCCGCGAGCGTGCCGCCCGCCTGGCCGAGCGCGAGTCGCTCGCCCGCCAGATCCACGACTCGGTGCTGCAGTCGCTGGCGATGGTGCACAAGCGCGGGCGCGAGCTGGCCGCGGCCGAGCAGGTGCCCGGCAGCGAGCTGGTGGGGCTCGCGGAGCTGGCCGCCGGCCAGGAGCGCGCCCTGCGCATGCTGGTCCTGCGGCCGCCGGGCCAGCCGCCGCAGGGCCGGGCGGCGCTGCGCGACGCGCTCGAGGAGCTGGCCGCGGCAACGCCGGGCCTGCGCGTGACCGTGAGCGCGGTCGGGCCCCTGTGGCTGCCGGGCGGTCACGTCGCGGAGCTGCGCGCCGCGGTCAGGCAGGCGCTCGACAACGTCGCCGGCCACGCGGGCACGGGCGCGGCGAGCGTCTTCGCCGAGCAGGACGGCGCCGAGGTCGTCGTGTCGGTGCGCGACGACGGCGCCGGCTTCGCCTACGACGAGGCGGCGCTCGCGGCGGCGGGCAAGATGGGCCTGCTGTGGAGCGTCAAAGGGCGGGTCGAGCAGCTCGGCGGCACCATGCGGGTGGACAGCACCCCCGGCCGCGGGACCGAGGTCGAGCTGCGGGTGCCGGTGCCCGGAGAGGTGGCGGACCGTGGCTGAGGCGGGCGGCGTCCGGGTCATGATCGTCGACGACCATCCGGTCTGGCGCGACGGCGTGCGCGCGGACCTCCAGGCGGCCGGCGGCGTGACGGTGGTCGCCGAGGCGGCCGACGGCGGCGACGCGATCCAGCGGGCACGCGAGACCATGCCGGACCTGATCCTCATGGACCTCAACCTGCCGACGGTGAGCGGCACCGAGGCGATCCGGCGCATCGTCGAGGAGTCCCCGCACGTCAAGGTGCTGGTCCTGTCCGCGTCGGCGGCCGAGGCCGACGTGCTGGAGGCGATCAAGGTCGGCGCCAGCGGCTACCTGCTCAAGAACTCCACCGCCGAGGAGCTGGCCGCGGCCGTGCGGCGCGTGCACGGCGGCGAGCCGGTGTTCTCGTCCTCGCTCGCCGCGCTCGTCCTCGGCGAGTTCCGCCGGATGAGCCGCGCCGGCCCGAGCAACGAGCCCGGCCTGACGGCACGCGAGACCGAGGTGCTGCGCCTGGTCGCCAAGGGCTACACCTACCGCGAGATCGCCGAGCGCCTGGTCATCAGCGTCAAGACGGTCCAGAACCACGTCCAGAACATCCTCACCAAGCTCCAGCTGCACAAGCGCTACGAGCTGATGCGCTACGCCATCCAGCGCGGCCTGGACCGCGCCCCCGAGTGACCACGTCCGGGCGTCGGGCTCCGGGCTGACCCTGCCGCCGGCCCGGCCGCGGCGCGGGCGTGGTCCGGCACGCCGGACGTGCCGGACGTCCCTACCCGAAGTACCCAGGCACGGATGAGGTGGTCCGCCGCCCGATTCGAGGCTGATCGCGGGTGCCGCCGGCCGCGCGCGCGGCCCATCCTTGGGAGCGGGGAATTCCAACGTCGGGAGCAGGTCTGGAGCCGGCGGGGGCGACGGGAGTGGGCCCCGCCGCCCCCCGCCCCCCGTGGCGGTGGGCCACGGACGCCCGGTCGCGCGCCTCGCGCACGCCCTTCGTCCGCCGGCCGCGCGCTCGTGCCGCCGGGTGCGCGGCCGGCGGCGGCGCGAGGCGCGCGCCGGGCGGGGGTCGCGTTGGCGCTGCCGATCGAGGGCGGGGAAACTACGCCACGAACAGGAATGCGAGCGATCGTGCTCCCGGCGGGCCCGGTCCCGCCGCCCACACCCGATCGGAGATGGACGAACGATGAAGCGCATCGGTGTCCTGACCGGAGGCGGCGACGTCCCCGGTCTCAACCCGTGCATCAAGAGCCTCGTGTACGGGGCGACCGCGCGCGGCTACGAGGTCGTCGGCATCAAGCGCGGCTGGGCCGGCCTGCTGGACTTCGACCTCGACGCGGACGTGTCCCAGGACGCCTGCGCCGCGCCGCTGATCAAGAACGACGTGCGCACGATCGACCGCACCGGCGGCACGTTCCTGCACACCAGCCGGACCAACCCGGGCAAGGTCAGGCCCAAGGACGTCCCCGCCTTCCTCGCCGGGCAGGGGCAGGGCGAGTCCGAGGGCCCGTTCGACTTCACCCCGCACGTCCTGGCGGTGATCGAGCGGCTCGGCCTGGACTAGCTGGTCGCGATCGGCGGCGACGACACGCTGTCCTACGCCGAGCGGCTCACCCGCGAGGGCGTGCACGTGGTCGCCGTGCCCAAGACGATGGACAACGACGTGTACGGCACCGACTACTGCATCGGCTTCTCGACCGCGGTCACCCGCAGCGTGAGCTTCATCCACCAGCTGCGCACCTCGACCGGCTCGCACGAGCGCATCGCGGTCGTCGAGCTGTTCGGGCGCAACTGCGGGGAGACCTCGCTGCTGTCGGCCTACCTCTCGGGGGTGGACCGGGCGATCATCTCCGAGGTCCCGTACGACCCGCAGCTGCTCGCCGACTACCTCATGGAGGACAAGGCCCACAACCCCTCGAACTACGCGATGGTGACCATCTCCGAGGGTGCCACCATGCTCGACGGCCAGATCCACGAGTGGGGGGACGCCGACGCGTACGGGCACCGCAAGCTCGGCGGGATCGGCCTGGCGACCGGCGACGTCCTCAAGCAGCTCACCGGCCAGGACATCGTCTACCAGCAGGTCGGCTACCTGATGCGCTCGGGCGCGCCGGACGCGCTGGACCTGATGGTGGCGGTGAACTACGCGAACATGGCCATGGACCTGATCGACCGCGAGTCCAGCAACCAGATGGTCGCGCTGCGCAGCGGCACCTACACCACCGTCCCGGTCGAGACGATCATGCAGGGCGTCAAGCGCGTGGACGTCGACGCGCTCTACGACGAGAAGCGCTACCGCCCGCTGGTCCGCCAGGTCACCGGCAAGCCGATGTTCCTGTACTGAGCGGCCGCCCGACCGCGGCCGGTACCGTACGCTGCGGCCGTCGCACACCCTCACGCGGGAGGAACGCTGCCGTGGCGGTCTGGCTGGACGACCCGGCGCGGGCCGCGGTCGCGCACGCGGTGGCCGCGCGGGTCGGGCCGGGGATGACGATCGGGCTCGGCTCCGGCCGGGCGGTCTTCTCGGTGATCGAGCTGCTCGGCCGCCGGCCGCTGGCGCCGCCGGTCCGCGCCGCGACCGGCTCGGCGCAGACCGCCGCGCTCGCCGTCGCCGCCGGGATCCAGCTCGTCGAGCTGGACGGGACGCTCACCCCCGAGCTGGCCATCGACGGCGCCGACGAGGTGGACCACGAGCTGAACCTGCTCAAGGGCGGCGGCGGCGCGCTGCTGCGCGAGAAGCTCATCGCGACCGCGGCGGCGCGCGTGGTGATCGCGGCGGAGGACCACAAGCTCGTCGGCAGGCTCGGCACCGCGTTCCCGCTGCCGGTCGAGGTCGTCCGCTACGCCTGGCAGGACACCCGCCGCCGCCTGCTCGCCCTGGTCCCGGCCGCGGTCCCGCGCGGGGACCCCGCGGGACGCCCGGTCGTCACCGAGGAGGGCCACCTGCTGCTCGACTGCGCGGTCCCCCCCGGCGACCTCGGCGGCCTGGGCGCCGCGCTCAAGGCCACCGTCGGCGTGGTCGAGCACGGCCTGTTCCTCGGCATGGCCCACGAGGTCCTGCTCGGCGCCCCGGACGGCCATGTGCGCACTCTCACCCGGCAGCCGCCCCCGCCCGGACCGGGCTGATCCCGCCCGCTACCGGCCGACCGCGTAGCCCTGCCGCCCGCGCGGGTTGGCGGCGGCCTTGAGCAGGCGGCTGGAGGGGTCCCGGCCCGCAGCGCTGATGCGTCCGAGCGACCAGGGGCCGCTCACGGTCAGCCGGTGCCCGCGCCGGGCCAGCTCCCGCAGCGTCGCCGGCCCCAGGCGGTCCTCGACGACCAGCTCGCCCGGGGAGGTCGCGCGCGGGAAGAAGCTGGAGGGGAACGAGCGCGTGTGGAACGCGGGCGCGTCGATCGCCGCCTGCAGGTCCATGCCGTGGTGGACGTGCCGCAGCCAGAACGGCACGGTCCACTGGTCCTGCTGGTCGCCGCCGGGGGTGCCGAACGCCAGGCAGGGCTCGCCGTCGAACAGCGCCAGCGACGGGCTGAGCGTGGTGCGTGGCCGCCTGCCCGGCGCGAGCGTGCTCGGCAGCCCCTCCTCCAGCCAGAACATCTGCCCGCGGGTGCCGAGGCAGAAGCCGAGGTCGGGGATGGCCGGGGAGCCCTGCAGCCAGCCGCCGCTCGGCGTCGCGGCGACGATGTTCCCCTCCTGGTCGATCACGTCCAGGTGGCAGGTGTCTCCCGGGCCGAGCGCCGGCTCGCCGCCGCCGCCGCCCGCGAGCGGCCCCACCGCGACGGACGCGGGCAGCCGCGGCGCGCGCCCGTCGGGGCTGCCGGGACGCAGCCGGAGCGAGGCGTCGGGTCCCACCAGCGCCCTGCGCGCGGCCGCGTACCCGGCGTCGAGCAGGCCGGCCAGGGGCACGTCCACGGCGGCCGGGTCGCCGTACCAGGCCTCCCGGTCGGCGAACGCGAGCTTGGCGCACTCGGCGACCGTGTGGACGAACTCGGGGCCGAGCGGGTCCATGGCGGCCACGTCGAAGCCCTCCAGCAGCGCGAGCTGCTGCAGGAACACCGGGCCCTGCCCCCACGGCCCGGTCTTGCACACCGTCCAGCGGCCGTACCCGAGCGTCGCCGGGTCCTCGACCGGCGCCCGCCAACCCGCCAGGTCGTCGTAGGCGAGCAGCCCGCGGTGCCGGCGGCCGGTGACGTCCAGCGCCGGCGTGCGCTCCAGCCAGCGGGCGATCGCCTCGGCGACGAAGCCCTCGTAGAAGGCGGCGCAGGCGGCCTCGACCTGGCCGTCGCGGTCGCCGGTGGCCGCCTCGGCCTGGTCCACGACACGCCGCCAGGTCGCGGCCAGCGCGGGGTTGCGGACCAGCTCGCCGGCGGCCGGCTCCCTGCCTCCCGGCAGCCACAGCGCGGCCGAGCCGGCCCAGTCGGCGCGGAACAGGTCGGCGGCGCCGGCGATCGCCTGGCTCGCGCCCGCCGGCAGGGGCTGGCCGTGCTCGGCGTAGCCGATCGCGTACCCGAGCAGCTCGCGCAGGCGCAGCCGGCCGTGCCCGGCGAGTCGCATCCACGCGCCGAACGCCCCGGGGACGCAGGCGGGCAGCAGCCCGTTGCCGGGGACGGCCTCCAGACCGAGGTCGCGGAAGTGGCCGACGCTGGCGGACCGGGGCGCCGCTCCCTGCCCGGCGATCACCCGGACCGCGCCGCCCGCCGGTGCGAACAGGATCGGCGCCTCCCCGCCGGGGCCGTTGAGGTGCGGCTCGACCACCTGCAGCACGAAGCCGGCGGCGACCGCCGCGTCGAACGCGTTGCCGCCCCGCTCGAGCACCGCCATGCCCGAGGCCGACGCCAGCCAGTGGGTGGAGGCGACCATGCCGAAGGTGCCCAGAAGCTCAGGCCGGGTCGGCTGCGTGCCCGTCGGGTCCATTCATGGAGGCTACCGCCGGGGGCGCGGTGCCAAGCGTGCGAGCGCCGGCGGACGCCGGTCGGCGCCGGCCTGCGCCTGCGAGGAGGGGGTGCCCGCGATGCCCGGCTGGGGGGGCGCACCGGTGGTCGTGCGGCATCGCGGACACCGTCACTCGAAGGTGATCTCCTGGCCTTCGTCGAAGGACATCACGGACAGGTCCGGGTCGAGCCCGAGGTCGATGCCGTCCTCGGCGACCAGGTCGTCCTCCAGAGGCTCGGTCATCTCGGCCGGGTCCACGTCCTCGGGGAACTCCAGCTCGTCCGGGTCCTGCATCGCGTCGTACGGATCCTGCATCAGGGACGCCACTCCTTGGGAGGAGAAGAGAATCAGGACGGGAAGCCATTGTTGGCGCTGCTCGGCGATCTGCCAAATCCGCCGGGATCGCGCGCGTGGTGCTGGGCCGATCCGGCCGGCGCGAGGAGTGACGGGATGCGGGTGCTGGTCCTCTGGGACGTGGACGGGACGCTGGTGGACGTGGGCGGCGTGGGCGCGGAGGCGTTCGACGCGGCGTTCGAGGCGGTGCTCGGCCGCGTCCCGGACGCGCCGCTGGCCGGGATGGTGTCGATGGCGGGCCGCACCGACCACGAGATCACCCTCGAGGTCCTCGCCCTGCACGGGGTGGCCGACGGCGAGCGGCACCTGCCGGCGTTCGCGACCGCGCTGGTACGCGCGCTCGCCGACCGGATCGACCAGGTCCGGGCGAACGGCCGCGCGCTGCCCGGCGCCGCCAGGGCGCTCGCCGCCCTGCACCGGCGCCCGGAGGTCCTCCAGTCCCTGCTGACCGGGAACGTCGAGGCCAACGCGCTGGCGAAGCTGGCCGCGTTCGGGCTGGAGCGGTACCTCGACCTGGAGGTGGGCGGCTACGGATCGGACCACCGGCGGCGACCCGAGCTGGTGGCGGTCGCCCGCCGCAGGGCCGAGGCCAAGCACGGCGTCGCCTTCGGCCCCGACCAGACCGTGCTGATCGGCGACACGCCGCTGGACGTCGCCGCGGGCGTCCAGGGCGGCGCGCGGGTGGTGGCGGTGGCGACCGGCCGGTTCGGCGCCGGCGAGCTGGCCGCGGCCGGCGCCGACGCCGTCCTGGAGGACCTGTGCGACACCGCGGGGGTGCTCGCCGCCGTGCTCGGCGGCTGACCGAATCGGGACCTGGCGTTCCCGAGAGCCGGTGACGCACGTCCGCGGGCTCCTGTCGCCCAGGTGACAGCCGGGGGGTCGGCTACTCGACGATGTGCGTGTCGCCGCCGCGACTGCCGCCGGGGGCGCCCGGGCCGATCATGCTCCTGGCACGACGAACCATACGGCCAGCGAGCAAGGAGGAGCCCATGCGCGCTGCCCGGACCACCACGACCTCGCAGAGACGACTTCGGCGCTGGCTGCTCGCCGCGGCGATCGCCGCGGCGCTGCTGATCCTCGTCCCGGCGGGTGCGTTCGCCGGCACCCGGTCGTCGCAGGCGGCCGGCAAGCCCGCCAGGGCCGAGGCCGACATCCAGAGCACCTCGGCTCCCGACGCCGACGATCGCGGTAGCAGCGTGCTGATCTGGGTGGTGGCCGGGATCGCGGTGCTGGCCATCATGACGCCTTCGGGCGGCCACTATCACTACCGTGACCCCTACCACGAGCACTGGCACTAGCAGACCACGAGAACCCCTGGGGCGAGGGGCGACCGAAGCGGCCGGTGACGCACGTCGCCGGCCGCTGTCGTCCACGGCGGGCGGTGCCGCCGGCCCGCGCGGCCGGCGGCACCGCGCCACGCCCGGCGATGCCGCGGCAGGTCAGGTGTCCTGCCACCCGGCCCGGCGGGCCTCCGGAGGGCTCGCCCAGGAAGGCAACGACAGACCGCCATCCAGCCGGATGGTCTCACCCGTGAGGTAGCCGCTGTGGCTGTCGCTCAAGAGGATCACCGCGAGCCGGGCGACGTCCTCCGGGCTGCCGGCACGCCGCAGCGGGATCCTCGGGATGAGGCGTTGGTACTTGGCGACCTGCTCCGGCGTGTCCGGTTCGGGGTGGGTACGGATCGCGCCCGGGGAGATCACGTTGACCCTGATCCCGAACGGACCCAGCTCCTCGGCCAGCTCGCTCGCGAGCATCGTCAGCGCCGCCTTGCTGGTGCTGTACTGCGGCCGGCCGGAGTTGTGCGAGTCGTGCAGCGAGGAGATGAGCACGACCGAGCCGGTCCGTGGCACCGCGTGGCGGGTGGTGCTGGCGCCTTCCAGCAGCGGCCGGAGGAGGTACTTGGTCAGGAACAGCGGCGTCCGCAGGTTGGTGCGGTGGACGGCGTCGAAGCTGCGTTCGTCCAGCTCGGAGAAGCCGTGGCGGGTGGTCATCCCCGCGTTGTGCACGATCAGCTGCACGTCGGGGTCCTGGTGGAGGATGTCCTTGGCGAGCTGGGCGAGGTCGCACTCGGCGAGATCCTCGACGATGCACCGGCAGGAGCGGTCGCCGCCGAGCATGGTGTGCAGCGCGTCCCCGTCCTTGTCGATGGCGATCACGCGTGAGCGGCACCGCAGCAGGCGTTGCGTGATGGTCAGGCCGATGCCGCGGGCCGCGCCCGTCACGACCACGGTTCGTTGGGCCAGATCGACCGGGAGGGGGCCCGGGTCAGGGGCCATGTGGCGTCCTCCTCGTCGGAAAGGTCCCCTGCGGGGGGTGAGGGTGCAACCCCTGATCGTAGCGGGTGTATCGCACCGTTCGTCCTGTATGCCTCGTCCTAACAGGGTGGACGTGACCGGCGCACCGGGTTGCCGACCGGGGGGTCGTCCATTGGACGCGGGCGCGGTTGTCTGCGAAGCTTCGCCCTCCGGTGGCGTCAGCTCCTGCAGCTCTGTGAGGTTCTGCGACGCTCGGAGGTGACTGCTGATTGGATTCCGTGCCGCACGTTCCAGGTGGTCGGACGACCACGCTGCGACCGCTGCTCACGCACCGGGGGTCGCGGGCATCTGATTCCCGCCGCAGGGTAACGGGTAATGGCATGGGGACGCCGGTCGAGTCCGGAGTCCTCGCCGCCCCATAGGTTCGCAGAGCGTTGCGGCCGTCGCTCTTCCTGCTGGGAGCACCGATTGACCTTGTTGGACGACCTCCTCACCAAGCCGTCGGCACTGGCCGCTTTCCATTCGGCCTGGGCGCTCGCGTACTTCCACCTCCAAGCCCGCTACGCCGCCCGGTCCAGGTCCGTGCTCCGGTCGGCGCCGCATGCGGGAATCTATCGCCCCTCCGTCGACGTCGTGGTCGCCTCCTACAACGAGACCCCGGAGACGCTCGGGGCCTGCTGCGACGCGCTGGTGCAGGCCGGGAGCCTGTACGGCGGCGAGTGGAACGTGTGGCTGGTCGACGACGGATCGGCGAACCTCGAGGAGCTCGAGCCGGTCTACGGGCGCTTCCGGGCCCGGCCCGGCTGGACGGTCCTGACCGGCCGCCCGCACCAGGGCAAGCGCAAGGCGCAGGACGCCGCCGTCCGTGAGGGCAGCGGTGAGCTGGTGCTGATGATCGATTCGGACACCCGGATCGACCCCTCCACCCTCCAGGCGCTCGTCGACCAGTTCCGCGACGGGACGGTGGGCGCCGCGACCGGGAGCATCCGGGTCCACAACGCCGCCGACAACTGGCTGACCCAGCTCATCGACGAGCGGTACCGGATACGGTTCGAGCAGGAACGGGCCGCGCAGGGATTCTTCGGGGCGGTGCTGTGCTGCGCGGGTCCGTTCTCCGCCTACCGGCGGTCGGCGCTCGAACCGCACTGGGCCCGCTATCTCAGTCAAGAATTCCTCGGCCGCCAGTGCACCTCGGGCGACGACATCCACGCGACCATCCTCGTGCTCACCGGCGACGGCCGGCGCGAACATCGCTCGGTCTACGCGCCCGACGCGACGGCCCGGACCACCGTCCCCTCGTCGCTCTCGGCCTATTTCCGCCAGCAGGTGCGCTGGAACCGGAGCTGGTTCCGCGAGCTGAGCTGGATGCTGCGCGCACGCCGTGTCGTCCGCAGCCCCTACGTGCTGTTCGACCTGCTGACCCAGACGCTGCTGCCGCTGGGACTGATGGCGCTGGTCCCGGTCCTGCTGGCGAACCTCGCGCTCGCGCTGCCGCAGCGACCGGTGGCGGCGCTCGCCCCGGTCCTGGTGCTGTGCCTCTCCGGCGTCATCCTGCGCCAGACCAGGAGCACATGGCGCTTCGCGGCCTACGGGCTCGTGTACGCGCTCCTGCTCCTCCCGGCGAGGATCTGGGCGCTGCGGACGCTGCGGTCGGACTCCTGGGGGACCCGTGGCAAGGCCCCGCAGGAGGCCAAGGCCCCCAGGGCGCCCGGGTACCTGCGGCCGCGCGCCAGGCCGGGCGCGTCCGTGCACCGGCCGGTGCGGCGGCTCGCGCAGGCCAACGCCGTCAAGGCCGAGCTGGCCGCCGCACACGCCGTCCTGGAGCCGGTCGGTGCGGTCTCGGGGTCGCCGCCGGACCGGGAGCTGGTCGAACAGGACGCCCGGCTCAGTCCGTGACGAGCTGCGGCAGTCGCCGTCTCGCCCTGCGCGCCGCGGTCTCGTTGCCCTTGTTCTGGTAGAGGTCGAGCGCGTGGGCGACGGCCCGCTCGGCCTCCCCCCGGCGGCCCTCGATCGCGAGCACCTCCGCGAGGTCCAGGAACGCCTCGGCCTCGGTCTCGGGCTGGTCGGTCTGCTCGGCGAGCTGGATCGCCCGCATCGCCAGCCGGTGCGCCTCGGCCAGCTCGCCGCGGCGGGCGAGCACGACCGCGCGGATCGAGCGCCACTTGATCCGGCTGTCCAGCTGGTCGGTCGCGACCAGCCGCTCGCACTCCCTGGTGATCGCCTCGGCCTCCTCGTCGCGGCCCTGCTGGAGCAGCAGCCTGGCACGCATGGCGATCACGTTCACCAGCGGGCCCGTGCCGCCCATCCGCCGCAGGACCTCCTCGCCCCGGCGCAGGATCCCGTCGGCCTGCTCCAGGTTGCCCGCGAGCTGCTCGACCATCGCCTCGGTGATCGACTCCGCCGCCGCGGTCAGCGTCTCGCCCAACTCGGCCTTGATGGCGTTGGCCTGCGCGCTGTGGCGGCGGGCCTGGTCGAAGTCGCCCTGCATCGCCTCCGCCCGGGCGAGGATCGTGAGCGCGCCGGCCTGCAGGTCGCGCACGTCGCGGTCGCGGGCCCACGCCAGCGTCCGCTCGGCGTACTCGACGATCTCGGGCACCGGCTGCGGGCCCCAGTAGACCAGGACGCAGTCGAAGCGGCGGACCTTGGCCTCCCAGCGTTCGTCCTGGGCCTGGCGGGCCAGCTCGCACGCGCGCGTGGCAGCCTCGTGCCCCTGGACGTTGTGCCCTTCGGCGTGGTGGACCCAGGCCAGGATCCGCCAGGCCTTGGCCAGGCCGAGCCGGTCGCCGAGCGTGTCGAACACCCCGATGGCGCGTTCGGCTTCGTGGCGACCCTCCTGGAGGACCCGCTTGGGGTCCTGGAACCCGGCGAAGTACAGCTCGCCGAGGACGGCGTGCATGGCGACGCCTTCCTCGCCGAGCGTGGCGGCGGTCTGCCTGGCCTCGGCGTAGGTCTGGGCGGCCTGGTCCAGGTCCTGCTCGAGCAGGGCGTCGGCGAGGTCGAGCAGGGCGTGCAGGCGCCGCGGGTGCTCGCGGGGCAGCAGGTCGACCGCGCGGCGCAGGTAGTCCAGCGTGACCTGGACGTCGCCGCGGACGGCCGCGCGCTGCCCGGCGACCGCCAGGCGCTCGCCGGCGCGGCGCGCGAGCTCCCTGCGGCCGTCCTCGTCCGAGAGCCAGTGCTCCTGCTTGTAGCGGTAGCTGCGCAGCAGGTGGTGGCCGATCATCTCGTCGAACTGGCTGAGGCGGTCCCCCGCCTGCTGTTCGAGCCAGCCCGCGTAGCGCTCGTGCAGCTCGGCGCGGTCCTGCTCGGTCAGCCGGCCGTAGGCGGCGTCGCGGAGCAGGATGTGGCGGAACCGGTAGCCTTCGCCGCTGTGGGCCGGGAGCGGCATCGCTCCGGTGCTGTCCAGCCGGATCACGTCGTGGCGGACCAGCGCGTTCAGCGTGGCCGGCACCTTCGGCTCCGCGTCCTGGTCGGACAGGGCGACGACGTCCGCGCTGTGGAACTGCTCCCCGACGACCGCGGCCCGCTGCAACAGATCGCGCTCGTGACCCTCCAGCCGTTCCAGCCGTTCCTCCAGGACCGCCTGCACGCTCAGCGGCACCTGGAGCTGGCCGGCGTCCTCGTCGCGGAGCATCCGCACGTACTCGTGGAGGTACAGCGGGTGCCCCTGGGCACTCTGCAGGACGCGCTCGTACTTGTCGTCCTCCAGCCTCCTGCCGTCGAGGAGGTGCTCGATCAGGCGGTCGCTGTCCTCGTCGCGCAGGGGCGACAGCAGCAGCGAGAACGTGTTCGGCGTCCCGCCCATCCAGCGTTTGCGCTTGGTGACCAGCTCGGCGGGGCGCGCCATGCAGACGACGAGCATCGTGGTCTCGCGTGAGGAGGCGGCGATGTGCTCGATGGCGTCGAGGAGGGCGGCCTCGGCCCATTGCAGGCCGTCGAAGACGACGATCAGGGGCCGCTGGCGCGCGAGCCCCTCCAGCAGGCGCTGCAGTGCCCAGTAGGTGTCGCCGGGGAGCTTGGCCTCCTCGGTGGACCCGAGGAGCTGCGCGATGGTGAGCGCGATCCGGTCCGCGTGCTTCTCGCCGCTGAGCAGCGCGTCGAGCTTCCGCCCGACGACCTCTGGCGGGTCCGTGCCGTCGATCTTCGCCGCGGCGCGGACGATCTGCACGACCGGGAAGAAGGTGATGCCCTCGCCGGACGACAGGCATTCCCCTTTGAGGATCAGCGCCCGCTCGCCGATCGTGCGCGCAAACTCGTCGACAAGCCGGGTCTTTCCCACCCCGGCGGCGCCGAGGATGGTGATCAGGTGGCAGCTGCGCTCCAGGACCGTCCGGTCGAAGATGTACCCGAGCATGCTGAGGTCCTGGTCGCGCCCGACAATCGGCCCGTCCGAGCGGCGTTCGGACGACTCCTCGACGCGGATCAGCCGGTAGGCGGGCACGGCTTCGGTGATGCCCTTCAGCTGGAGCCGCCCGATGTCCTCGGCCTGGACCTGGTTGCGGACGAGCTGGTGGGTGTTGACGCTGATAAGGACCTGATACGGGTCGGCCTGGCTCTGCAGCCGCGTGGCGACGTTCACGACCTGGCCGGCCACGCGCTCCTCCAGCGACGCAGCGACGCTGTTGACCAGCGCTTTCCCGGTGTCCACGCCGATCCGGACGCGGAACTCGATGCCCCGCTCGCTCTTCAGCTTGTCGCTGAAGGCGGCCACGGCGTCGCGCAGCTCGCTGGCGGCACGGACCGCCCGCAGCGCATCGTCGCCGTAGAGGATCGGGACGCCGAACACCGCCAGGATCGAGTCGCCCAGCAGTTTGCCGGTCTCGCCGCCGTGGGTGCGGACGACGCTGGCCGCCGTCTCCTGGAAGCGGTCCAGCAGCCGCCGCGCCCCTGCCGGGCCGAGCTGCTCGAGCATGAGCGTGGAATCGGCGACGTCGCAGCAGACCACCGTGACGACCTTCAGCTCCTCCACGGACGCCACCGGCCGCTGCGGGGTGCCGCACCGGGGACAGAAGCGATCCTCCTGCCGGAGCTGCTCGCCGCACTTGGGGCAGGTGTTCATGAGATGAGTATGCGTTTGCATCCGGTCACCACACCAGAATGTCAGGAGCCGGACAGCAGATCGACGTGCGGAAATTCAGCGGGTGCGAATTCGTGCGCGACCGGCCCTGCCGGTCGGAGCGGTCGCCGCCGGGGGGACCGGCCGTGACCGGGGCCTACCCCGAGCGGGCGGGTCGCCGCCCGTTGGCGGGTCGCGGCAGCGCCCTTCCCCGGGACCGCAGCGACAGGCCGCCGTCGACCCAGATGGTCTGGCCGGTGACGTCGCCGCTGTGCCGGTCGCTCAGCAGGATCACGACCAGGCGGGCGACGTCGTCAGGGCGGCCCGGGACTCGGGGGCTCGGCCAGCCGTACCTGACGGCGCGCCCCGGCGCGTCAGGGTCGAGGGCGCTGCGGGTCGCGCCCGGGAAGACGGTGTTGACACGGACCCCGTGGGGACCGAGCTGCGCGGCCAGCTCGCACCCGAGGACCGGCAGATGCGCCCTGCTCGTGTCGTCGGCGATGTTCCCGGCGCCGAGGCGGCCGTGCACGGAGGAGACCAGGACCACCGAGCCCGTCCACGGCGGTTCACCCTCGCGCCCGGGCCGTTCCAGGACCGGCTCGAGCAGGTACCTGGTGAGGAACATCGGCGCCCGCACGTTGCTGCGGAACACGTAGTCGAAGGTCGCCTCCTCCAGCTCGCTGAGCTCCAGGCCCGGAGGCGAGGCGGAGGTGTGGACGATCAGCTCGACGTGCCGGTCCTGGTGCAGGATCTCCTTGGCGAGCTGCGCGAGGTCGCACTCGCCCAGGTCCGCGACGACGCACCTGCACCCCGGCTCGGCGCCGAGCGCCGCGCGGAGCGCCTCGCCGTCCCGGTCGACCGCGGTCACGCGCGCGCCACCCTGCAGCAGCCGGCAGGCGATCGCCAGCCCGATGCCGCGGGCCGCGCCGGTGACCACGACCATGCGGCCCGTCAGATCGCTCGGGAGCGGTTCCCGGAGGCTCTCGATCAGCATCCCGTTGCCTCCTCCTCGCCGGAGCCGGACTCGGACGGAACGCTCTCCATTCGGATACCCGCGGAACCTATCATCGGATCGGGGCAGTTCCCGTGCGGGCGGGCGCGCCTGCGCACGGCCGCAGTCACGAGGGTCGGGATGAGCATCGAGCAGGTCGTCGAGGTACTGAGGCAGACCGAGCTGTTCGCCGAGCTCGGTGAGCCCGTGCTGCTGGACCTCGCCGGCCGGCTGCCCGTGCGCGGCTACGCCCGAGGGCAGACGGTCTTCGCCCAGGAGGAGCTGGGGGACCGGCTGTTCGTGGTCGCCGCGGGCGCCGTGCGGCTGGTCGTCCGCTCCCGCCACGGCGAGGAGCTGGAGGTGATCCGCCGCGTCCCGCCGGCGATCTTCGGCGAGCTGGCCGTGCTCGACGGCGGCCCGCGCTCCACCTCGGCCGAGGCGGTCGAGCCGACGACGCTGATCGTGGTCGCCCGTGTCGAGCTGATCCGGCTGCTGCACGCGGACGCCCGCGTGTCCGACGGCCTGCTCCGGTGGCTCGGGGGACTCGTGCGCCGCTCCACCGAGCACCTGACCGACCAGGTGTTCCTCAGCCTCGAGGAGCGGGTGGCGGGCAAGCTCCTGGAGCTGGCCGGTGGCCCGGCCGGACGCAGCCGGCGGCTGCGTGCCAGCGGGGTCACGCAGACGCAGCTCGCGACCATGGTCGGCGGCGCGCGCCAGAGCGTGAACGTCGCGCTGCAACGGCTCGAGCGGCGCGGGTTCATCCGGCTGGGCGGCAGGACGATCGAGATCCTCCAGCCCGACGAGCTGCGGCGGCGGGCCGGGCGGTGAGTTCGCGCGCATGACGTGCCCGGGTGGGATGGCGATCGACGGCCGCCGACGGGCGCCGGCGACGGGACACCTCAGTATGTCCTGCTCGCCCTGGCTGCCCATCGGATCGGTGACAAGCTCGGTGTCACCTATGTGACAGCCGTGCGCGACGTGGCGGCGCTGTCGGCCGCCAATCACGCTCCGTGTCGTTTCCGTGACTGCCACGTTGGCCCCTGCTGCGCATGCTTGCGGGGTACCAGGCCGCGACCTGCGGCCGTGATCCCCATCGCACGCCCCCTCCCCGTAACGTCGAGGAGGTTCGTCCAGTGACGAGCAAGCACTGGAAGGGGGGCCGCGCCGCGGCTCCGGCAGCAGCGCGCCCGGCCGCGGGCGCCAGGGACGGTCAGCGCCACTGGTCCGCAGGGTCGGCCGGGACCGCGGCCCCGCCGCCCGAGCCGGCAGGCGCCGACGCGCCGTCCTCACGCGCCCCGCGGGAGCTGTGGCCCTTGCGCTGGCGGTAGCTGCGCGCCTTGGCGCGGTTGCCGCAGGCGGCCATCGTGCACCACGTGCCCGAGCGGTTCTTGGAATGGTCGTAGTAGGCCCAGCGGCACGTGTCCTCCCGGCAGGCCTTGAGCCGCGTCCAGGTCCCGTCGCGCATGGCGCCGTCGATGATCGCCAGCAGCTCCCCGAGCGCCCCGTCGACCCCGGTGGCGTCGGGCACCAGCCTGGCGTGACCGTCGGCGTCGAAGCGCACCCGCAGGCGCGCGGCCGCGCCGAGCCGGTCGAGGGCGTCGGCGGCCTCCGGGTCGGCCGGCGCGCCGCCGTTGGCCAGCAGCAGCGCGCGCACCGCCTCACGGGCGGCGAGCGCCCGCTCCAGGTCCGCCTGGCTCAGCCGCTCGCCCGGGCCGAGCAGGCCCCGCCGCGCCAGCCAGCCGGCCAGCGCCTCGGGGGAGAGCAGCTCCTCCTCGCCGCGCTCGAGGTCGACCGTGTTCTCGAACGCCTGGACCAGCGCGAGCCTGCCGGGCGCGGGTGCCCGATCCGCCATGGGATGCCTGCCTGGGGTGGTGAGCCGGCGCGCCGGTGCGCCGGCAACAGCCCCAGGGTAGCTCGATCCGGGCTCTCCGTCACTACCGACCATGCTTCACTGGTTACCGCCGCGGGCGGGTGGGGGCGACGGCCGGGAAGCGCGCGGCCGCGCCAGCGTGCGGCGGTCAGTAGAGCGCCTTGGGGTGGACGCGGTTGCGCAGCGGCTCGGCGGCGAGATAGCGGCGCAGGTTGTCGATGAACAGGTCGACGATGCGCTCGTTCTCGTGCGCCGAGAGGGCGGCGGTGTGCGGGCTGACGAGCACGTTCGGCAGTTCCCACAGCGGGCTGGAGGGTGGCAGCGGCTCGACGGCGAACACGTCCAGCGCCGCCCCGGCGATGCGGCGCGAGCGCAGCCGCTCGACCAGCGCCTCCTCGTCGATCACGCCGCCGCGGCCCACGTTCACCAGCAGCGCCCCGCGCGGCAGCGCGTCCAGGGCCGCGGCGTCCAGCAGCCCCTCGGTCTCCTTGGTGAGCGGCAGCGTCACGACCAGGGCCTCGGCGCGGGGCAGCAGCTCGTGCAGGTCGGCGGTGGCATGCACCTCGTCGACGTGCTCGACCGGCCGCGGGGTGCGCCGCACGCCGAGCACCCGCATCCCGAACGCCGCCGCCAGGCGCGCGACCTCCTGGCCGATCGCCCCGAGGCCGAGCACCAGCAGCGTCCGCCCCCGCAGCTCGCCCACCGGCCGGCGGCGGGCGGGCCAGCGCCTGGCCGCCCGCGCCCGCTCCAGGCTGCGCAGGTCCTTGGCGAGCGCGAGCAGGCCGAGCATGGCGAACTCCGCCAGCGGGACGGCGTGCACCCCCGAGGACGTCGTCACCGCGACCCGCTCCAGCACCCGCCTTGGCAGGCGGGCCGCCCGCACCTGCTCGCCGGCGCCGGCGGCGGTCGCGGCGACCCAGCGGACCCGCGGCCCGCGGTCGATCGCGTCGCGCAGCCCTTCTGGCGAGTCGCCGGGGATCCCGAACAGCACCTCAGCCCGGGCCAGCATCTCCGACCACGCGCGCTCGCCGGCGTCGTCACGCCGGAACCCGGTGTTGCCGCGGTGGTCGCCCGGATAGGCCTGCGTGGGCAGCAGCCCGCGGTCGTACCACAACCGGACTCTCGGGTCGCTGTCCCTGATCCGCTGCGCGAGCCGCTCCTCGAGCGGGGTGGCGATCATGACCTCGAGCGTGCGTGCCACGGCCCCTCCCCGGACTCCCGTCCACCAGGGACGTTCCTACCCGTCCCGCGAGCGCCTGGGCGACACCCGGTTCGGGCGGCGCCGGCGCGCGCCGTCCGGTTCGGCGCGAACCTCGGATATTCGGATATTGGGATGCGGCCGCCGCGTCCGGTCCGCCACCATGGAATCATGAGCCCTGCCATCCGCGCGGTCACCCGGCCCGAGCTGCCGGCGTTCGTCGAGGCCGAGTTCGCCGCGTTCGGGGAGCCCCTCAGCACCGGGAAACGGGACGCCGTCTGCCGGCTGCTCCAGGCGGACCGCACGCTCGCGGCCTTCGACGGCGACCGCATCGTCGGGACCGCGGCCGCCTACCAGGCCGAGCTGACCGTCCCCGGCCCGGCGCAGCTGCCCGCCGCGGCGGTGACCGCGGTCGGGGTGCTGCCGACCCACCGCCGCCGGGGCGTCCTCACCAGCATGATGGCGCGCCAGCTCGACGACGTCCGGGCGCGGGGCGAGCCGTTGGCGGTGCTGGTCGCCTCCGAGAGCGTCATCTACGGCCGCTTCGGCTACGGCGTCGCCTCGTTCTTCGCGGAGGTCGAGATCGAGCGGGTCCATGCGCGCATGGCCCACCCGCCGGCCGGCGGCGGGCGCCTGGTGCTGCTCGACGCCGAGGCCGCCGACAAGCTCCTGCCCGCCTGCCACGACACGTACCGGCGCGGGCAGGTCGGCGCGATCAACCGTCCCGCGGCCTGGTGGGCGATGCAGCTTCACGACCCGGACGAGGCCCGGTCCGGCTCGGGCCGGCGCTTCCACGCCATCCACGAGCGCGCCCCCGGCGAGGCCGACGGCTACCTCACCTACCGCATCGACCACCGCGTCGAGAGCTCCCACCGGAGCGTGCTGCAGGTCGAGGACCTCTGCGCGACCGGCGACGACGTGCGCGCCGCGCTCTGGCAGTTCGCGCTCAACGTCGACCTGATCGACACGATCAGGGCGGACTGCCCGGTCGACGAGGTGCTCTCCTGGCGGCTGGCCGACCCGCGGCAGCTGCGCACGGTGCGGCTCTCGGACGGGCTCTGGGTGCGGCTGCTGGACGTCCCCGCCGCGCTCGCCGGGCGGACCTATTCGGGCCGCGACCGGCTGGTGCTCCAGGTCCACGACGCCTTCCAGCCCGCGCTCGGCGGGACCTTCGAGCTGGACGCGGGCGAGGACGGGTCCGCCTGCCGGCCGGTGGAGGCCGAGCCGGACCTCGTGCTCGGCGCGAGCGAGCTGGGCTCGGTCTACCTCGGCGGGGTCCGCTTCGGCACGCTCGCTCGCGCCGGCCGGATCACCGAGCGCTCGCCCGGGGCGCTCGCCCGCGCCGACCGCATGTTCGCCGTCGGCGTCGCCCCCTGGTGCGACACCGACTTCTGACGCCACCGACTGCTGCTGCACGCCCGGCTGCCGGCGCCGGGCGGGCCTCCGCGGTCCACCGGACGGCGCAGGGCGTTGACCGGGCCGGCCCGGGCCCGCTACCTTCCGCGAGCCGGTCCGCGTCGACAGCCCCCGTGTCACGTGACGGCGGGGGCGGTCAGGGAGCGTGACCGAACCGATGACCGCAGCGGCCGGACCGGACCGCGTGGGCGCCGCCGGCGCCGCCTGGATGCTGGGGATCACCCGCCGGCAGCTGCTGGCGCTGGCCACCAAGGAGCCGGGCTTCCCGGCGGCCGAGCCGGCCGACCCAGCCGACCCGGCCGTCGCGGGTCGCCGCTGGACCCGGGCGCAGATCCTCGCCTGGGCGGCCGCGCACCCCGATCACGGGCACGCCCCCACCGCCCTCGCGCTCCCGCCGATCGGCCGGCGGCCCCCGCAGGTCGCGCGGGTGGCCGCGCTGTCCGCCGAGCAGGCCCGCGCGTTGCGGCAGCCCTGGGTCGGCGAGGACCACCTGCTGCTGGCGCTGGCGCGGCCCGGCTGCCCCGGCGCCGCCCCCGGGGTGCTCGCCTCGCTGGGGGTCGCGTTCGAGCCGCTGCGGGCGGCGTTCACCGCCAGCTTCGGCGACCCGTACGAGCGGCCCGTCCGGGGCGTCTCCTGGGCCCCGGCGGCGCAGTTCCGGCTGGAGCGCGCCCCCGCGGAGGCGATCCTGCTCGCCGACGCCGAGGTCGCCAGCGAGCACGTGCTGCTCGCGCTGACCGGCGACTGGGACGCCAGCCTGCTCGGCGGCCGGCTCGCCGAGGCCGGCGTCGACGCGGCCAGCGTGCGCCGGCGGGTCGTGGAGCTGACCGAGGCGGAGGCCGCCGGCGACCCGCTACCGCAGGCCCCGCCGACGGTGGCGCTGCCGGAGGAGGTCCCCGACCCCGCCGCGCGGCTGGATCTCGCCCCGACGCCCGACCGCCGGGACCCGCGGCGGCGGCGGCCGTGGGGGTCCATGGTGTTCCTCGACCCTGACGGCCAGCCGGTGCGGCACGGGTCGTCGCTGCGTCAGTACTACATCGACCGGGACGACCACCCGGTGCTGACCCGCGACGGCCGCCCGATCCACCGGCTGCTCGACCGCGACGGCCGGCCTCTGCGCGACGATCACGGCCGCCCCAGGATCGGCCCGGTCGACGTCCCGGCCGGCAGCCGCATCGCCCCCGACCCCGACCCGGCCTGACCGGCCTGCTCCCGGCCGGAGCGCGGCGGCCCGGAGGCGGCGAGGCGGTGGCGGTCGTGGTGAGGTCGAACAGGGTCGGCGGCCGCGCGCTACGATCGCCCCATGTCCGACGCGCCTCGCCCTCCCGTCCACCCACCTCCGCAGATCGTCGCCCCCCGCGGGCGCGAGTCCAAGGCGGCGCGCACCGCGCGGACCGCCGAGATCGTGGCGCGTCTGGCGGCCAGGTACGCCACGCCACGGACCGCGCTGGAGCACGGATCGGCGTGGGAGCTGCTGGTCGCGACGATCCTG
>Ga0126377_10000068_pt1 | contig 47435 bp, 77 predicted proteins | sample PanSoiMetPlot_22_FD_92647 | JGI IMG/M metagenome (GOLD analysis project Ga0126377, IMG submission 92647) | Tropical forest soil microbial communities from Panama - MetaG Plot_22 | ecosystem: Environmental > Terrestrial > Soil > Tropical forest > Bulk soil | place: Panama | collected 2016-02-17 | reverse complement strand
TCTGGGCCGGGATCAAAGGCACGAACCGGCTCGCTCGTGTCGGGCCCTGCTTCTTTCCGGCTTTGGGTGTCGCGCCGATCGTCGACGACAACGGCACCGCGGTGCTGCCGAACTTCGAGACGCCCTGGTACCGGCTCGGCCCGGAGGGTCGTAAGCGGATCCGTTTCGCCTACCTCTCCTATGACGTGCGTGACGGGTCAGCCTTGACCCGTGACGCGGAGCCGGCCGGCTGGCGCGAGCCGCTCGAGGGACGTGAGGCACCGCCCGCAAACGGCACGCCGCGCGCGGCGACCCCGGATCTGTTGACGGTCAGCTACATCCTCTCGCCGCAAGACGTGGCGTTCACACAGGCGGGCGTCTACCCGGCGACGACGAAGTACGAGCGGTTCCGCGTCCCGGTCGGCAAGTACCCGTACGGGATCGCCTTCAAGGTGACGCAGAACCACCCCTCGAACGTCACACGTGTTTTCGACATCGCGCTCGAGGCGCACAGCTCGGAACGCTCACGTGTCTAGCACGGAGATCGGGATCCGCGCCGGCGGCGCGAGCTCGAGGATCGGGGCGCAGGACGACCGGCCGCTATCGGACCAGGAGTACGGCCTCGTGCAGCGGCTGTTCTCGGACCCGTTCAGTTTCCCGCTCGCCTTCAAGGCGTGGCTGGTCGGCTACCTGGAGAGCTCCGACATGAGCTTGCCGATGTCGTCGGTGCTGGGTCTGCAGTCGACGCTCGGGATCACCGGCGCGGGCCAGGGGACGCTGGGAACGCTGCCAGCTGGGCTGATCTTCCCCTACGGCGGCTCGACCGCCCCGACCGGCTCACTGCTCTGCGACGGCGCGAGCTACGCGAAGACGCTGCAGACGCGACTCTGGAACGCGATCGGCTACCAGTACGGCGGCTCCGAGGCATCAGGGCAGTTCAACGTCCCGGATCTGCGCGAGCGTGTCCCGGTCGGCAGGGGCAACCTCGCGGCGCACGACTCGCTCGGTGACACCGAGGGCTTGCCGCTCGGCCAGCGCGGCACGAGCCACAACCACACCGTCCGCGACCTAGGCCACCAGCACACCCAGGCCAACGATGTCGTGCAGGGCGGAACCATCCCCTACCCGACCCCTGGCTCGTCAGCCGGGACATTCGGTGACACCGCGACTGGTACCACCGATAGTCGTGGGACCGGCATCGGCGTCGGCCCCGGCGGAAGCGCTCCGAACGACACGCCGGCCTTCATCACGATCAATTTCATCATCGTCGCGTAGCCCAGGAGGACAACTATGGCGATCAAGCCTGTCGGCTACACCGGAGCCGGCTGGAACTACGGCGGCCAGACCTACAAGCCCTACATCCCGCCGAAGCCGGCACCGATCACTGTCGCCCCCGCCGTCGGCTACACCGGCGCGGGTTGGAACTACGGCGGCGAGACGTACAAGGTCCCCGGCGCGTACACGATGCCCAGCGTCAGGACGAGTCCGTTGCCCAGCGGCACCGCCCAAGGCCAGGGCCAAGGCGGCGGCGTTACTCAGGGCGACGGTGGCGACGAGACGATCACGACGGTGCGGACGCCGATGCAGGTCTACGAGTCGGACATCCTCGGCGACCCGATGTCGCGCGCCGCCCAGCAGACCTACGACGTGGGAGTGCAGGGACTTGCCAACCAGCGCCGCGACCAGATCCGGCAGGCGATCATCGCCGCCGGCTACACGCCGTCTCTGACAGGCAGTCTCTCCGAGTACGCCGGCGATGTTGACCAGGGAACGCTGGATGCCGCGGCTGCCAACCAGTTATCCGCCAGGGCGCAGTTGAACAAGGCGCTCAACCAGGCGAACTACGACCTCCCTTACATCCTCGCTGCCTCCGGGATGGGCCGCTCCGGCTCGTTCGCGACCGGCACGACGGCGTTGCAGGAACAGTACCAGCAGAACGCGCAGCAGGGCCTCGACGCGCTGAACAGGTCGCTGCTCGGCTATGGCTCCACCTACGCGCAGGGCGTCGACCGGGCGATGCAGGCTCTGAACGCCAGCCGTGCCGCCGTGGCGCAGCGGCTCGCCCAGCAGGCCGGCTTCTCGGAGACGGTGACGAGACGAGGCGGCGGTGGCGGCGGCGGCACGACCGACACCGGCGATGCGGGCGTCGAGCCGACGCAGCCGCAGGAGGGCTGGAGCGATTTCGGGCTCGGCGGCGGCTACATCCCGCCCCCGACAGTCGCGCCTCCCGCTTACAAGGGCACCGGCGCGGGCGGCTTCACCGGCTCGATTACCGCGCCTGCTGTTGTCAAGGCGATCAACCATGTCAGGAAGAAGAAGTAGATGCCTCCCCTGATCCCGAAGCTCAACCTGAGCGACTGGTACCCGAAGTCGCTGCTCTCCGGCCAGACCCCGTACGCGCCGGCGACGACCTACGACCCGACCCCGGACACGAGCGGCCCCTCCTGGGCCTACGGCGGCACGTTCGGCAACCCGCCCTCGTGGGCCTACGGCGGCACGTTCGGGACGACCGGCTCGACCGGCGTCGGCGGCACCGCCGCGGGCTCGAGCGGTCAGGCGACGGGTGGCGGCACCGGCAAGGTGACGACGAAGGCCTCGTCGCCGTTCGACCAGTTGATCACCTCGGCCAGGGCCTCATTGCTGACGCCGGGAGGGGCGGCGGGTCGGGCACGGGCCCAGACCGACGCGCAGATCAAGGCGGCTTTGGGGGCGCTCAACATCTCGAGCGCGCGCGAGCAGCAGCAGTACAAGGATCTGCAGAACCGCGCTGCCGGCTTCGCGCTCGCGCTCGGCAACCTCGGCCAGCAGGGGGCCCCTGCGGTCGGGGAGGCCTACAACCAGGCGGCCGGGATGCTTGGCGCGCTCGGCACCGGCCTGACCGGTGCTGTGGCAGCAGACGAGCAGCAGTACGCAGATCAAGCTCGCGCGCAGGTTTCCCAGGCGCTGGGAGGGCTCGGCCAGGTCGGCGGCTACGACATCCCCGGTCTGCAGTCGACGAGTCAGTACACGGGCGTGACGCTGCCGGCTAGAAGTCTTGGGGAGCAGGCGGGGCTCGCCGTCCAGCAGGCGAACGCGGATGCGCTGGCGGCAGCTGGCAGCGTCGCCGGGATCGAGAAGGATTACGAGACGAAGGCCGTCGACGCGCTCCGTCAGCGTGAGGCTGACCGAGCGGCGATCGCCGCGAAGCGGCCGGAGCTCTACCAGGAGGCGCTCGACGCGAACCGCAAGGACCGGATCAACACGCTCTCGACCTTGGCGACCTTGCAGACGGCGAAGGCGAACTGGGGGATCGCGCAGGCGAAGGCGAAGACGGCGGCCCAGACGGCGAGGGCCGACGCGCGCTTGAAGACGATCGCGCTCACCCACATCGACCCGGTGACGAAGCAGCCGGTCGGCGGTTGGATGCGCGACCCGACGACAGGCGGCCTGATCACGACCGCCAACTGGCTCGCCAACCAGACGGCGCTGACCGGCCTGAAGAGCAAGGAGTCGATCGCCGGCGCGACGCTGAAGGAGCACGCGGCCGAGTCGGCGGCCTCGATCGCGAGCCGCGAGAACATCGCCCAGTGGATCATCAAGGGCCAGAACGCCCGGGCGAACCAGTCGGCCGATCTCAGGATCAAGATCGCGAACCAGCAGGACGCGACGAGGCGCTGGTCGGTGATCACGAACAACGCCGCCCGGATGGACGTGGCGAAGCTGAAGCAGGCCGGTCTCGACGCACGCGGCGGCGCTTCCGCCGCCACCTGGGGCACCTGGGTGAACCGCGCCTCGAGCCTGGTCGGGAACGCCTGGAAGAACATCCCGGCCAAGAAGGACTCCTACGGCAAGGACATCGCGGGCACCGAGAAGGCGAGGGTGCCGTACATGCAGGCGCTCAGTCAGGCCTACGCGCTCGGCCCAGCGACACCGGCCTGGGCGGCGAAGGTGAAGCAGATCACGGACGCCAAGTACGGGACGCCGACCGCGATCGCGACCAAGGTGGCGCAGAGGTTCAAGGTGCCCGGCAGCGGCCTGAACGATGCGATCAGGGGGATCCTGCAGTCGCAGATGGACGGCTCCGCTGATCTGCCGATGGACCAGTACGTCGCCTCGCTCGCCCGCGTCTTTGGAGCGAAGCGCGAGGCGGTGCGGGCGCAGATCCAGCAGATGGCCTACCTGATGAGCACGGGACAGCCTGGTGGCCAGTAACAACCCCGCCTCCTCCGACTACGTCCCGCCAAGCAGGTCGACGCCCAGCAGCGGCCTACCTTCCACGCTCAACCCGGCCTCGTCGAGCTACATCCCCGGGGCCGTGGTGGCAGCGGCTGCGCACCACGGCACGCTCGGCGGTAACCTGGCGCGTGACCTCGGCGGCGCGCTCTGGGGCGCGATCCCGGCCACCGTCGAGGCGGCCATCAAGCTCCCCGAGGCCTTCTTCAGCGACCAGTGGCGCTATCTGCACGGCCGCAAGGGCGGCAAGCTCTGGGAGCAGGCGGTCGTCCCGCTCGCGAAGTCTGAGGCCTACCAGTACAGCCCGCTCGTCCACGGCAACGTGCACGAGTTCTACCGCCGCTTCCACGCCCACCCGCTGATGCCGATCTTCGACCTGCTCGCCGTCGCCACCGGCGGCGTCTCGAGGCTCGCGGCGGTGCCTCTGACGGCACGGGCGCTCGAGGCGGGGATCAAGGCGGGCGAGATCACCGCCGCCGAGGCGCGGGCGCTGAAGACGGAGGCGGTCCTGACCGGCCGCTACAAGGGGCCGCTGCAGACGATCACCGCCTACGGTTCCCACGGCGGCGAACCGACGATCGTGCGGACGCTGCCTCGTCGCGGAGCCCAGGCGGCGCGGATGCTCGCAACCGACAAACTGCTGAAGAACATCGTCGGGCCGGAGCGGGCGATCGTCGGGGAGTTCGCGCGCGCTGCCAGAGCCGACAAGCGGCTCGCCGGCGACACCTACCTGAAGCACCGTCTGAACGATGTCTTCGCTGACTACCAGAAGGCCTTCCGCGGCCTCAACAAGTACGAGCGGGTGGCGGAGGACCTGATCTCGATGGGCTTCCAGCGCAAGGATGTCGAGGCCTGGGCGCGGGCGCTGCCGGACACCGCTGTCGGCCGCGACACGCGTCGGCTGATCCTGCACGAGAAGGTGCTCGAGGCCTTCGACGACCCGTCCGATCGGCTGCTGGCGGCGAACGAGGCAGGTCGAGCTGTCGCTGATCTGCGTGAGGAGATCGAGACGCGGCTCGGCAACCTGAGCCCGGAGACGGCCGCGACCTCGGTCTGGCGGCATCTGCGTCGGATCAGGGGGGCGGAGTTCGTCGAGCCGACGCCGGCGAAGCTCGGCAAGATCGGGCAGCGCCACGAGGCGCACCGCGCCTACACGACAAGGCTCGAGGGCCTGACTGAGCGAGCGGTCGGCCGCGTCCAGAAGATCCACGAACCACAGCCCTCGGTCGCTCACCTGACCGGGGACGTGCCGCTGCGTGGCTACTGGACGGCGGCGCAGCGCCGCCGGATCGGGCAGATCATCCCGCCCTCGAGCCGCGAGGCGGAGGTGCAGGCTTCGATCGACGCCTTGAACAAGCAGATCCGCCAGCTCGAGAAGGCTCTTCCTGCGGACAGTCCGCAGATCCTCGACGCGATCAAGCACCGGACCGCGTGGCAACGGCTCGCCAACCTGGCCGGCGACATGGGCAATATCGCTGACAAGGCGAGGAGCGAGGTCGGGGCGCTGAACCTGACGGGTGACGTGGCGATCCCGTCGATCGAGGAGATGCAGCGGACGATCGAAGAGCTGACGGCGAAGATCCAGGGCTCGCGCGCCTCGAGCGCCGACCTGCGCAAAGACATCAACAAGCTCTCGAACCAGTTGCAGAAGCTGCGCCGTGAGCGCAAGCAGCTCGAGCTCGGCTCGCGCCAGCTCGAGGACGGCCGAGTCATCCTTGGCAACGGCACGATGCTGCACCCGCGCGGCTGGCATCGGGCGGAGCAGCTCGCCGGCGCGCTCTCGGTTGCGCGTGACAAGCTCGAGAAGATGGACGCGGCGGCGGCGAAGCGCGTCGAGCCGACCGGTCTCGTCGGTGGTCCGACGATCGACGAGCTCAGGGCGGAGCTCGAGGCAGCTGGCCGGCCGCAGCCCTACTACAAGCCGGACATGATGGCGAAGGACCACGCGCCGGGGATCCCGCAGCGAGGCAAGGGCGGTGGTCTGACGCCGCACGCCTCCGACGTGCACCAGTCGCACCTGACCCTGTTCGACCTCGGCGAGCTCGCGCTCCACACCGACAAGCTGACCCCCGCTTTTCTGCGCTCGATGAACCATGACTACATGGCTGACCTGCACACGCGCGCGCGCGAGCGCGCCTACGCCGTCCCGAAGGCGAACGAGGGTCTGCCGGGGGGCGGGCTGCCGGCCGGCTACCGCTGGCTCCGCGAGCGCCGCGGCGAGCGGATCCCGACCACCCTGACCGGGGAAGGGGAGCATCAGGCGGCGTTCGCGCGCGCCTTCCCCGACATCTCCGAGTACGAGCCTTTGACTCTGAAGCAGAAGCCCGGTGAGGACCTGGCGGAGGTGGAGCAGATCGCCCTCGACGAGCAGGGCCGCCGGCTCGCCGTTCCGAACAGCTACGCCAATGTGCTGCAGGGCGAGTCGCGCCTCGTCAACAGCGCGCTCAGAAGGATCGTCGAGCACCCGCTCGAGGTCTGGCGCAAGCTCGTCTTGCATCTCCGTATCCCCTGGCTCGAGAACAACTTCGTCGGCAACGCGATCCTCTGGACGCTCCGCTTCGCCGGCGTCGACGGCCTCAGGGCGGTGCTGGCGGTGATCCATGACACGAAGGGGGTGCAGGGTGTTCGCAAGGCGCTCGGCATGCCGGAGCTGAAGAAGTCGCTCTCGAGCCAGGACATTCGCGAGCTGATGCCGACGCAGTCGGAGGCCGGCACCTTCTGGGGGACGCAGCTCCCCGGCGAGACCTGGGCCGGCCGCGCGCTCGAGAAGCTCCCCGGCGGCGAGGCGGCCTACAAGGCCGGCACCGGTCCCTTGAACCCGTTCCGCTGGCTGCCGAAGCTCGACAAGAAGGTCGAGACGGGACTGAGAAGACTCGGCGTGAACGCCGTCCTGCTCGGCTCCGACGAGGTGAAGGCGATCTACAAGGCGATGCCGAGAGAGACGCGCAACTGGCGTGACGCGATGCGGAAGGGGCTCGAGAACCCGGCCGAGAAGGAGCTGGCCGGCCGCGAGGTGAACGACGCGCTCGGCAACTTCCTCTCGCTGAGTGAGGTCGAGCAGTCGACGCTCAGGACGCTGATCCCGTTCTGGGCCTGGTACCGCGAGATCACGAGGATCGCGCTCAAGTTCCCGTTCGACCATCCGGTGCGGATCGCGATCTACGCGAAGCTCGCCCAGCTGCAGGAGAACGCGCAGTCGGATCAGCTCGGCAGCCTGCCCACCTATCTGCGCGGGATCGTGCCGCTCGGAGCGCCGAAGGGCGACCAGCAGTTGGTGCTGTCGCTGCAGAGCGCGAACCCGTTCCAGACCGTCGCCCAGCTGGGGATCGCCGCTGGTGCCGCTGCCGGCATCGGCCCGCACACGAAGGCCGGCAGAGACACCTTCATGAATATGTGGAACCCGTTTCTCGCGACGCCGATGGCGTGGGCGGGCGGCAAGGCGACCCCAGGCCAGCGCGGTCCGGAGCCGGGGCTCCTGCAGTACTTCGGCAAGAACTTCCTCGGCAACCTGCCAGAGATGCGCCTGATCCCAGGCGTACCGCCGGCGCTCGGCGGCCGGCCGCCGGAGTCAAGGCTCTACCCGACCCGCTCGAGCCTCGACATGCTGCTCGCCTTCCTCGGCTACCCGGTCAGGGACATCAACCTGCAGCAGGCCCACTACTACGCAGGCCGAGGCGACTAGATGGCAACGCCCGGAGTCGGCAACTGGCGGCAGCAGATCCTGCAGGGGGTCGGAGCGCCAGTCACGCCGGCGAACCTCAAGTTCTTCGACCTCTGGCAGCGAGCCGAGGGCGGCACCTACTCGAACAACCCGTTCAACACGACGCTGCAGAGCGGGCAGCAGGTCGGCCCCGCCAACTCGGCCGGGGTGCGCGGCTACGCGACACCGCAGGCCGGCATCCAGGCGACGATCGACACGCTCAAGAACGGCTACTACGGCGACATCCTCGGGGCGCTGCGCCAGGGGACGAGCGCAAGCGCAGCTGCGCAGGCTTTGGCGAGCTCGCCTTGGGGAACCGGCTCCGGCGTTCTCAGGCTGCTGGGCGAGAAGTACGTTCCCTCGGCCGACAGCGGCTCGCGCTCGCTGAGCTCAGCGGCGAGCTCTGTCCCGACGGCGGGCGCACCGACGCTGCGGATGCCAACCGGAGGGCTGTCGGCGCTTCACCTCGCGGCGGAGCCCGACTACTCGAGCGCCGTGCTGAGCTCGCTCGGCAAGGGCGACCAGGCGTTCACGAACGCGATCCTCGGTTCAGCGATCCGGCAGGCAGGACGGGAGGCGGCCTTCCCGACGATCCCGATGCCCAGCGTGCCGACGCTCGGGCCCCCCAAGCCCGGAGCGCCCGTCACAGGGGCCCCTGCCGCTGGGACTTCTGGCGGCAATCTCTTCTCTGGACCAGCCGGCGACTACTCGGGTACGCCCGTCTCTGGTTCTGTGATCGGCACCCCGTTCTCGGGGACTCACGGCAAGGAGTTCAACGTCCGCGGCGGCTCCGACAACTGGGAGTCCGAGAACGCGGTCGACGTTTCTACTCCCGTGGGCACTCCGATCTACGCAGTTACGAACGGCGTTATCGGTCCCCAGTTCGGCTCTCTCGGCTCTGGTGGGCGCTTCGCTGGTCTTCGCCTTCACTTGAACGGCGGTGGCAATCAGTACTACTACGCCCACCTTTCGAAGTTTGCTCCTGGGATTCAGCCCGGTTCTCGTGTTAAGGCTGGCGATCTGCTCGGTTACTCAGGCGAGGCGAACGGGGTTGCTCACCTTCATTTCGCCTCTGAACACGGGAACCCACAGTCGTTTTACTCCCGCTCTTAGCGAGACTTCGCATTAATCTTGTGCTAACCCCAGCGGGTTTCGAACCTCTTTGTGGTTACAATCTGCTTCGTTTCCTCAGGGCACTCAACGTCTTTGAGGCGTTGGGAAGCTGATGGGAACTTCTCTGGTTGAAGTACGGAACTGGGGCTCTCGGGCCTCAGTTCCGCCTTGGCATGCCTGGTACTCGCTGGTACCAGACCTTCTTCTTGAGTTCCCTACAGGCGCTGCGGCGCAACTGGTGCCTAGCACCGCTCTCGGCTCTTTCCGCTTAGTCAAGCCATAGAGCTCGCTGGCGCGCCAACTGGTGCCTAGGCACGGACCTTGCTGCCAAGACACTGGAACAGTCTCGTCACCGCACCAAATGCCGCTTGAACACTGATGTCGCCTCGGGGTTTCCAGCTTGCGAATGACTCGTTGGTATCGTTCTGGTGCTTTATCGCTCGCAAGCAGTACGAAAGAGGCCCGCCGGAGCGGGCCTCGGTCGCCGAAAAACACGAGCTCGGATTCCTCACTCGTTTCTCTCTTCTTCCTCCAGCCAGTCGCGATATTCAGACAGCAGATCCCTCAGCGGCTGGTATGCGTCTTCGACGCGTCGTAACGATTCCTGCGTCCACGCCCCGTTCGCGGTGATCTCCCGCATCAGCTCCGTCGCCGCCTCGATGTGCTCCGCAACCGACATTTCCGCGTATCCGATGATCGGTCGTCCGTAACGCAGATGCTTCTGGCCGATCTTCGAGCTCGGATCGTGATGCACTCGGAACCCTGATTCGTTGCGGCAGCGTGTGCATTCGTACCGTTCCACTACGCCTCGAGCTGCGCCCGCAGCTGGCGCTCGAGCCGGGCCGCGGCGCGCCGCGCGTTGTCGGCCTCCTCCTCGCTGCAGCCGTTCGCGACCGTCATCCGGCGCAGCTTCTCGATCGTGCTCAGGACCGCGTGCTCGCCCATCCTCGCCGTGATCGCGTGGAGCGACCGCTCCATCCACTCGGCCAGGTAGAGCAGCATCTCGAGCAGGTCGGTCATCGTGTCCAGGTTCTGCTCGTCGAGCTCCACGTCGGCGAGCTCGAGCGTCTGCAGTAGGCCGGCGAGCTGGGTCACCTGGTAGGCGGTGTCCCAGAAGACGAGCGACTCGCCGGCCTTGCGGGCGGCGGCGCGGTTGCGCCCGACCTCGTGCAGCTTGCGGCTGTTGTTGCCCGACTTGCGCAGCCCGTTCGGCTCGAGCGGGAAGCGCGCCCCGAGCGTCTCCAGGTGCTGGATCACCGACCGGCAGGAGGAGAGCGTGCCGTCGGAGAGCGGCTGCCCCGGCAGCGGGTAGTCGTCGCCGTGCGAGAGCCGCACGATCCGCTTCGTCGGCGTGCCCTTGCGGGTCAACTGCCGGATCCAGTTCAGGACCTCGGGGTTGTCTGCGACCTTGCGCCCCGACGGCCTGATCGTCTGCGTTTTCACGGTACGTTTCCGTTTCATGGCGTAGCCAAGAGCGGGGGGCCGCCGGAGCGGCCCCCCTGCTCCCGCCCCTAGTCGGCGTCCTCGACGCTCTGGTCGTCGTCGTCGACGCCGTCGAGGGCCTCGACAGCGGCTTCGGTGATCGCCAGCGCGCTGTTGGTGGCCCTCGTCAGCCCGCCCTTCAGATCGCGGTGGAACCGCGGGCCATGCTCGGGGATCCGCTGAATCAGCATCTCCATGAGGGCGGCCTCGTTGTTCGCCCGCTTCATCTGAGTGGCGTTCTGGGGCTTGATGATGTCCTCGACGAGACAGCCGCGATCCCTCGTGACGTAGACGGCCGGCGTCTGGTCGGGGTTGACCTTGGTGCGGACGAGCACGACGGCGTGCTCGCCGTTCAGGCGTTGCTGCAGCTTGCCGTTCGGATTGATCGAGGTTAGTCGCCAGCAGCAGCCGTCGACCCGCAGGTAAACGGCTTCTGCCAGCAGCGGGTCCTCCTGCTCGGCCCAGGCCTCCGGGCCGGGAACGTCGGGGTAGGCGTGCGCGACGAGGCCGCGGCGGCGGATGCAGACCGTCGCCCGCTCGCTCGTCTTCGTTGCCACGGCCCCCGCGACGAACGGCAGCAGCTTGTCCGCGAGCGGCGTCGAGTCGTAGACGCCGGTTTCGTCGATGTAACCGTAGCGGCCGTGGGCGCTCGCGACGGCGGCCTCGACGAGCTCGTCGAAGCTGGGGGTCGGCTCGCTCGAGCCGACGGCTTCGGTATCACTCATAGGTTCGTGCCTCCTACATCAGGATCGGTGGCTGCAGGCTGGCTCTGACTGCGGTCAGAGGAGCCATCGCCGGCGATCAAGGGATGGAGCGACGGAGGATAAGAGCGCCGCCGCGGAAAGTCAAGGGGGTTGGTGCTCGTCTGGTGCATCAGAGCGCCTGCTCGTAGAGGAGCGCCGTGCAGAGGCAGGTGCCGAAGCTCGCGGTCGGGAACTTCGCCTTCAGGACCACGGCGGCGCGACAGATCCTTTCTGCCTCCTCGTCGTTGTGGTTCTTGATGATCAGCTCGAGCTCGTGCTCGACGAGCGCGTCCTCGCAGCCGGTCTCGAGGTAGAGGTCGGGCGCAGCTGCGCCGTAGGGGATCTCGATCGGCATCTTCATGATCGTCCCTCGCGCGTCAGCAGCACGAGCGTCGTGCCCTTCGGGGTGGGGAAGACCTCGACCTTGGTGACGACGCGCTCGGTGCCGTAGGAGTAGACCGAGAGCTTGTCGCCAGCCGGCCGGCCCTCGAGGGCCTTGCGGAGCTCTCCGACAGTCATGACCCCACCGCCTTGCGGCCGAGGTTGCGATCGCGCTCGAGCGTCTCGGGATCGTCGGTCCAGTGGCCGTAAACCTTGCGGGTCATCTCCGGCGTGTGGCCGAGGTAGTAGGCGAGCCGCTGGATCGGCATGTGCGCGATCCGGTTCGAGGCGTAGGTGTGGCGGAAGTAGTGCGAGCGCACCCGCCGGCCGACCGCCTCCGCGGACTTGCGCAGCGGCTCCGAGATGTCGGTGTTCGGGATCGGCGTCTGGCGCGAGGTCGGGAACAGGAGCCCGCCACGGCGCAGCCAGCCCTCCGCGAGGCCGCGGTTGATGTATTCGGTCAGGAGCTCGCGCGCGAAGTCCGAGAGCGGCACGTGGCGCGGCCGGTCGCCCAGCACGTCGTCCTTCCCCTTCAGCGTGTCGAACCAGGTCGAGCGGTCGAGCGGCTTGTAACCGTCGCGGATCTGCTGCTTGATGTGGAGCTGTTTCCTGATCTCGACGCCGCGCGCGATGTCGACGAGCCCGACGATCACGTCCTCGAGCTCGATCGCGAGCGTCTCCGAGATCCTGGTGCCGATCTCGGGGCTCAAGAGCGCGATCACCCTCCGCTTGTAGGCGCAGACCGCGTAACGCCCGACCGCGTAACGGGAACGGCCGACGTGCTCCGCGATCAGGTCGATCTCCTCGGGGCTGAAGCAGGCCTCCTCGCCGGCGACCTCGGCCCCCGGCTTCGGCGGCTTGTCGTCGCCCAGCTGCTTCGTGTAGTCGACGAGCGCCCAGCGGTTCGACGGCTGGCAGAAGTAGGTGTAGGCCGACGAGAGCACGGAGTCGATGTGCTTCTTGGCGCTCGCGCCGAGCTCCTGGTCGGAGAGCTCGCGCCGGCCCTTGCCGCCTTTGACGAGCACCAGCTTCTTCGCGACCTTGGCGGCGTCGAGCACGGCCAGCATGTCCTCGGCGTCGGTCCTGTGGATCGGCCGCGAGCCGAACGTGACGCCGCCGGCGACGCGGATCGGGCTGATGTGGTGGTACCAGGTGCCCTTGTAGCCGTCGATCGTCTTCTGCTTCTTGCCGCGCTTGGCGAGCCGGGCGCAGAAGAGCTCGAAACCCTGGTCGTTCGTGAGCCTGCGCTTGTTCGCGACCTGGAAGCCGTTCGGGGAGCCGAAGCGCTCGAAGTGGAGCTGCTTCGCCGTCTCGGCGTCACGGGTCTGGTAGGAGAACTTGTCCTTGGCGGAGCGGTAGAAGTAGTAGACGCCGTTGGCCCGCAAGGCCAGGAACCAGTAGGCGTCGTCCTGCGGGCCTGAGCCCGTCCGGAACGGGTACGTCCATTCTTTCATCTCGGTTGTCCTCTTCTCTGGTTGTTCTGACTGAACTGAGCCATCGTACCAGAGCTGGTCACGCAGTGCGACATCTTCTTCCGCGATCTTCTCGGCGGAGCTGCGACCCATCTCGCCGTCTGCTGGATCATCATCTCCTTCACTTCAGCCTGAGTCGGCAGAGCTCTCGGCTTCGCGAACGCCTTCTGTCTGCTCGTGATCATTTTGGAAGGCTTTGGCCGTGCCGGCTTCCGGGCCTTCGGCCTCTTCGGTTTCTGGTGCTTCTTCACATGGCACGACTCGCAGAGAACCTGCAGGTCCTCCGGCAGCTCGTTGCCGAAATTCCTGTACGTCAGGTGATGGACATGCAACCGGTCCTCGCTCCCGCACTCTTCGCACTTGGAGCTGGCGCGATGCAGCGCGAGTAGTCGCCGGCTTCGCCAGCCGTCTGAGTTCATGACTTCTTCGTAGCGTTTCCTCCACTCCCCTCTGTTCCGTTTGCGTCGCTCTCGTCTTCCTCGCACGGTCAGTTGTCGCACGGTCAGGCCTCCCCTCGGGATGCAGTGCTCCGGCCTTGCTAGCGGTGCTTTCCTCGCTCCTCGACGCCCCCGGTGCGAGCGAGATTCCTCTGCACGCGTGGTGTTCACAGATCGAGTCCACTGTCGGTGCGGAGGCCTGCCACGTTCCATGCCTTGGCACGGTCCCGTTGGGCAGGACGTACTCGTTCGCGGCCTTACGTCAGTCGCTGTACTCGCGAGTCGCCTTGTCCGGCTACGCTTTGCTCGAGCCTCTACCTCCTTCCTCGACGGGCTGGTGGGCGGGGCTCTTTCTCATCTCGGTTTCATCCGTCCGCCGTCGTGACGCCAGGATTCGCGGAACGGCTCGCGCGCCTGCTTCAGCCACTTGTCCGCGAAGTTCGCATGGTCTTTCGCGCCGCGCGCGCCGGCGAGCTCGTGCAGTGCTCGCACCAGCAGCACGTGCTCGTCGTCGAGCCGCTGCCGGAGCCCGTTCGCGACCGTCTCCCACTGCCGGCGTCTGGTGGCGAGCGCCAGCAGCGCCTCCTTCTCGACGAGAATCTTGCCGTTGATCGAAATCAAAATTTCTTCTTCCGGAGCTCCGCGAGCAGGTGCGCGCGCTCTCTGCGCCACGCCGCCTGCCGGAGCTTCCAGTTCTCGAGCCGGCCGCGCGCTTGCCGGAGCGCCTCGCGCTGGCGGTGGTTTGCGAGCAGGAGCTCGGCCCGCTCGCGGCGCAGCTTCTCGATCTCGGCTTCGCGCTCGCGGACGGCGGCGTAGAGCGCCGACTCCCACGGCAGCTTCTGCATCCCGTTGGGGGAGGGGGCGGCGGCGTCGGCGGTGGCACCGGCGGGACTGGGGACATTGCTCTTCACGTCTCGGCCTCGTCGCAGATCGGGCAGCGGAGCGTGCTGGCTCCGACGGCCGCGCCGCAGCGCGAGCAGGCGACGATCCAGTCGTCGGCGAGCGGGCATTCGCGTTTGCAGTCGCCGCTCTCGTTCAGGCTTGCGCATCCCGGCCACCAGCAGGCCGTCTCGGGCAAGGCCGGCGGGATCGTGTAGATGTCGTCGCTCACCCGATCAACTCGAGGAAGTCGTCTAGGGCTAGGGCGACGTACCATTTGCCGCGCGACTGTCGGAAGCAGACGACGGGCACGGTCCCGTCCGGCGCTTCCTCCGACGCCTGACGCAGCCACGCAGGGAGCGCCAGCCGCTCCTGGCGCTTTGCTTCGAGGTGCAACGAGACGTAGCCGATGGGCGTCTTCTTCAAGGCGATGTGGTCGCCCTGGCCCTCGAGGCCGCGCATCGTCCAGCCGCGCGAGGCGAAGACGTGCTTGACCTCCCTTTCCCCCCTGATCCCCTTGTCGCGCTCGACCTTGCTCATGCGTCCGGTCCCAGCAGCGTGAGCAGGGCCTCCATTGCCACGATCGAGAGCAACGGGTTGTCAGACGGAAAGAGCACGTCCTGCGTCTCGAGCGCGTGCGCGAGCTCGTCGCGGTCCGAGGTCGCGCCGGCCTCGATCGCGCAGTCGGCGAGCTGCTCGGCGCTCATGCGGCTCTTGTGCGCGAACGCGATCGAGAGCAGCGGGCGCGAGGGCACGACGATCAGCTCGAGCAGGTGCGAGTGCTCGTCCGAGTAGTAGCGCTCCTCGACGATCACGTTCAGGTCGTCGCCGTTGACGATCAGCCACCAGTCGCGGCTGCGCGCCTTCTCGCGGATGAAGTCCTGGCCCTCGAGCGGGCCAAACAGGTCGATGTTCACCGCTCCTTCCCCATCTCGAGCAGGTCGCGGCCGTCGATCATCTGGACGGCGTCGACGATCTGGTCCGCGATCAGGGTGGCGTGCTTGCGGCAGAGCACGACGAGCACGTTCTTGCCGCCGCCGTAGCCGGCGACGTGCAGCTCGATGTCGGCGTTGCTGTCGCAGTTCGAGTCCTCGTGCTCGGCGTCCCAGTGGGCGCAGAAGGCGTTCTCCCCGACCCGGTGGGCGTAGTCGGCGTCGAAGCCGCGCGGCAGCGCGCGGACACGAACGATCACTTGCGCCACTCCTTCGCCTGCGGGCAGCTGGCGAAGTGGCTGCGCCACAGGTACTCGCCGGGGAACGCGTCCGGGGTCGTCGCGATCGCGGTTTTCTCGTCCGAAAACTGGCGCAGCACGAACAGGCCGCTCGGGCTGTCGCCGGCGTAGGGCTCCGCGTCGAGCGGGATCCGCTTGCCGTTCTCGGTCAGCGCCCAGATGATCTCGGCTCCGCAGGAGCGGCACGCGCTCACTTCGACACTGCCGTCCACCAGGCGACCTCGTCGCGGTTCCAGATCCCGGCGACCAGCTCGGCCTCGCTGCGGCCGCTCTCGCCGGGACCCATCCGCCACGACGTGCGTGGCGGCACGCTGTCGAGCACGTACCAGATCGTCGGTGCGCCTCTGCCGATGCCGCCGTAGCTCTCGAAGCCGGCGTGGCCGATGTGGTAGCCGGTGACGCCGCCGACGTAGTAGCGCGAGCTCGGGTCGTAGCTCACGGTCGGCGCGCTCCACCCGTGACGACGAAGACGCTGTAGAGCGCGATAACGACGGCCCACTGCCACCACGTCACCTACCCGCCGACGCCTTCCATCGTCGCGACGAAGCGCTCGCTCTCCATCGTCGCGAACGCGAGCACCGGAACCAAGACGTAGAAGCGGCCCGTCCTCGAGCTGTCAGCGTTCGGGATCAGCGGCGCGAGGTTCTCGACGAGCGTGTCCAAGACCTCGGCTCCGTTCTCCTGCTCGTCGTCGGGGACGAGCACCTGCCAGGACTTGCGGGCGCGACGCGGAAGGCTCGAGGAACCCCGTCGCGCCCGCTCTTTGTGCCCGCAGAGCGGGCAGCCCTCCGACTCCGGTCGACCAGTAGCCCACTCACCTGACGGCAGCGACTCCGGCGTCGGGGGTTGCGGGTCCAAGAGGCCCGCGAAGATGTAGTCGACGGCACCGCCTGAGCTCGAGACGAGGCACCACTGGAAGACCTGGTGCTCGCGATCGATCCGGATCGCGGCGACATGGCCGCCGACATCGCCGGTCACGTCGGCGTGACAGCGGACACAGAGCCCGGTCTTGTTGCCGACGATCCAGCCGTCGATCTCGATCCAGTCGTACGCGCCGGCCAGGTAGGAGCGCCTGAGGATGTGATGCGCATGCTCCGCGATCCGGTCGCAGTTCGGGTTCGAGCAGCGCGGGCCGACCCGATAGGGCTGGCCTTTGACGCCTTTGGCGACGTACTCGTCTAGTGCCGGGAGTGTGATGGGAGCCTCCTCTGGGCCTCCTCGGTCAACGTCCAGACGACGGCGGAGCAGCCGGAGCGCGTCTTGCGGCGACGGGTCGAGTCCTCGATCCAGCCGCCGTCGCAGAGCTCGACGCGGCGCGGGCGCTCGGTCGACGGGTTCAGGTCGAGCAGCACCTGCAGCTCGTCGTCGGTCGCGCCGTCCTCACCGGCCTGCCAGACCGCGCGCAGCACGCGTCGCCGCCAGGTGCCCGTCGCCGGCATCACCTCGTAGGCGGACTTGCGCTGCGTCTCGGCGGCGTCGCCGGGGCGCTGGTGAAGCCCAGGCTTGTTCTCGCCGGGGTCGCTGAGCCCGTCGTCGAAGAGGTTGCCCTGGTTAGTCACGCCGTCGTCTCTGCCGCAGGCGTTCGGCTCGTGCGTGGCACGGCCGGCAGCGACGCCAGCCGTTCGGGCGGTAGTACCAGTCGTCGGCACCGCAGGCGACGCAGGTTGGCGACGAGTGAATGCGCGGGTGCTCTTCAATCGTCGTCAGCTCTAGATGCTCTGGGTTGAAGCAGCGCCGGTTCAGACAGACGTGATGAATGTGTGCGCCTTCAGGAAGCGGCCCGACGTAGAGCTCGTAGGCGACGCGGTGGATGAGCAAGTTCGTGTCGTCGGTGCGGTACTGGCCGTAGCCGGTGCTCGGCATGATCGAGCCCGTCCACTCCCAGCAGCCGTACTCAGTCGTGCGGCGGCGCTTCAGAAGAGAGAGCTCGCGGCGGCGCTCGGCGGTGGCGGGCATCACTCTCTCCCTTGCCACGCCGGGCAACTAGGACGAAAGCCACAGTACTGGCAGCTCCAACTGTGATCGACGCCGTGCATCGGCCAGTCGAGCTCGGGGCCGTAGAGCTCCATATACAAACAGGCCTCGGCCGAGATGGCGCGCACGCGCTGCACGAGCAGCTGGCGCTCGGCGTGGCTCAGGTGCACGATCAGCGCCTCGCTCTCGAGCGGCGTCACGACGCTGACGGTGCCGGCGTCGGTGATCGAGACGGAATGAAACTCAACCGGCCGGTCCTGGACGAAGTTGTAGACACCGCCCTGCATGCGCCAGTCCTCGCGCGCGGCGGTGTACTTGCGCTTGCCGGTCTTCACGTCGACGGTCGAGCTCTGCTGGGCGATGTCGAGGTAGCCGATCACCGGCACGGCGAGCCCGAACTCGGAGGTCTCGAACTTCTGCTCGACGCCGGTCGGCTGGATCCGCGGCGACACCTTCTCGTGGTAGGAGCCCAGCATGCTGCGGCCACGCGCTCGCGCCTTGTCGGGGCTCGTCTTCCAGTCGACCTCCTTGCCGGCCCGCTCCTGCTCGATCTGCACCGTCTGCGGGAAGCCGACATCGTCGTACCAGCCGAGGAGCTCCGCGAGCGCGATGTCCTCGTGCGAGCTGATCTTCTGGCCGAAGTTGCGCTCTAGGCTGACGTGGACGGCGCTGCCGGTCAACGGCGCTTCCGCCGGCCGCTCCTTGCGGCCCTTGATCTTCACCTGCTGCCACTGGTACGGGCAGCGCCGGAACTGGGTCAGGCTCGAGGGCGACCAGTGGTTCAGGTAGTCACCGAGGTTCCAATGCAGCGGGCTCGAGCTCTGGGCGACCTCGTGGACGATCGCGTCGATGCCGGAGATGTCGAGGACGGGGCTCATACCGTCTCGTACTCGACGTTCTTGTTCCGCTTCGCCGCCTCGTGGATCGTCTGCTCGCCGCGCACCGGGATCGTGTGCACGTAGAAGTCCCATTCTCTGATCCCGGCTGCGCGCCAGTAGCCGCCGTCGACGCCCACGTCCATGCCGGCCGGCGTGAACGAGCGCGCGCCCAGATCCCGCAGCCACTCGGCCAGCTCCGGGTCGGTCGTCAGCACGAAGACGGAGTTGAGCGGCAGCCGGTAGATGCGTCCGCCACGGCGCTGGATCTCGCGCAGCAGGGCCCGCGCCGTGTAGTGCGGCTCGACGGCAGTCATCTAGTCCCAGGGGATGTCGGAATCGGGGCTCGGCAGGTCGAAGTCGTCGAGCCCGTCGGTCGGCGGGATGCTCGGCTCGCCGGCCGGCTGGTTCGAGAAGCCGCCCTCGTTCGCCGGGGCCGGCGTGAAGAAGAGCTTCCTGCCCCACCAGTAGGCGAGCCGGAACTGCGAGTCGAGGTCGCGCTGGTCGGTCGGCAGCAAGGGCAGCGTCGCGACGGCGAGCTTCGCGCCGGCTGCGAGCGAGATCCGCCACGCGTCGCCGGGGGCGGTGCGGCGTGAGGTCTGCTCGACGACCTCGATCCCGTCGCCGTTCGAGCTCGAGCCGCCGGCGGAGGTCGCCTGCTCGTAGTAGTAGTTCTGGAACGTGCGGCCGTCGTCGAGCGTCTTCGGCCGCGACGTGAACTGGATCACGGCGAGCTCGCCGCTCTTTCTGAGCGCCAGCGCCTCGTCGGCTTTGGCGCGGATCTTCGTGTCGAGGCGCTTGACGGTCTCGTCGTCGGTCAGGATCCGGAACCACTCACCGGACTGCTGAACCTTTTCGATGTGCGCTTGCACCGTGGGCATGCGGGCTCTCCTCTCCAAAGAGCAGACGCGCAGGCGTGACGCGGAAGGCCTCGGCCAGCCGTCGTAGCTGCCAACTGCCGGGGTGTGGCCGGCTCATGCCTTCCTCCCAGTTCTGGAGCGTCCGGTAGCTGAGACCGGTCTGCTCGGCGCAGGTCCGCTGCGTCCACATTTGTCGCTCGCGGTGCCACCGGACCCTGCCTGGGAAGCCGTTCTGGCCTGCGCTGCTCGTCGACTTGGGGGTCATTCGGGAGAAGAAAGCCAAGCAGAAAAACCCGGATTTGTCGACACCAATTTCACACTATCCGTTAACAAATAAGGAGAGAAAAGAAGCTTTCGCTTAGCGGTGCCTGCTAGCCAGACATCTGGTGCTTTACTGGTGCTGAAGCCCGCACGAATGCAGGCAGCTTGACGCGGCAACTCGAGCGCCTCCTCGGGCTAGCAGCAGGGGGCTCTGCCGAAGGCCGCAGCCGGTGATTCCTGCGTCTACCGGGACCCCGGCTGGCCCCCTGCCTCAGTCGCCTTGGTTTTCCTCAGGGCGACAGTCGTCGTGCTGATCGTCACTTCCTGGTTGAGCGGCGAGGATAACACTGTCGGGGCACCAGGTTGTGAGAACTGTCGGACCGAAAGCCCGCTGCGAGCGAGGTTTGCTTGGCCGATCATTCGCCTATCCGAACGGTTAGGCTGCCCGCGTGCAGGCTAGCGTTCCCGGCGTGGTCAGACCCGGCCGGCCTCTGACCGAACGCGAACTACGGCGTCTACGGTCGCTTCTGCTCGGGCGCGAGCGGGCCGAGGTGAACGCGCGCTGGTTCGTCGACGAGGTCGAAGACTTCGTGCTCGACTGCCGCGACGACGGCTGCTCGGCGCGCGGCATCGCCGACGCGCTCGGCGTCAGCTCCGCGACCGTCCACGCCTGGACGCACAACGCGAAGCGCCGGCGCGACATGTAATCTCGCGGCGGCCAGTAGTCCGCTCGGGGAGGCCTCATGTCCGACCTCGCTGAGCGTGTCGAGCAGGTCAGAACCCTGCTCGCATCGATGAACGACCCGTATCCGCGCCCGCGGACCTGCCTCGAGCCCCTCTCCGGCCCAGCTGCCTCCCGATACGTCCCCTGCGAGCCCTGCCGGCAGACCGGCGAGGTCCGAACCAAGCGCGGCTGGATGCTGTGCTTGGTTTGCGACGGCGACGGCTGGCGGCGTCGCCGCCACGGCGACGAGCCCTGGGACCGCTACCTCGGGCTCCGCCTCGTCGAGGCGGCGGAGCTCCCGCGCGCGAGCGCTGCGCGCCGGCCCGAGGAGGCGAGCCCACAGGAAGCCCCGTACGGCTGGGAGCGGGCGATCCAGGTGCAGGACAGGCACGGGAGCTACCGGGCCGTCAGGAGGGCTCTCAGCGCCCTGGAGGACGCGAATTCAGCCCGTGCCCGACTCATTCGGCAGACGCTCGTCGACGGCGAGCCGCGTCAGCTCTCCGATCGGGCCGCCCTCGAGCGCGAGCTCGGGCTCGTCTGGATCACGCTCCGGGTCGGCACAGTCAGGGTGCCGCCCTGGCTCGGGGGGAAACCGGTGGTTCTGGAGACGATTGAAACTCTGTATGCAAAAGGGTTTAGGCCGGGGGAAATAGCCCGCCGGCTCGGCATGTCCAAGCGAGCGGTCCAGCGGCAGATTCGGAAAGGAATCCGTAGTAAGATCGAGGCCACGCCGGCGTCCCGCCCAGCGGGTACCTGAGGCACTAAGCGGGCGAAGCCTGCGCTCCACCCGCTCAGCCCGCGGACCTACGGATTGAATTCTCGCCCGGTCAACCAGGCGACGAACATCCAGATCCAGTAGACGACCGCCGAGAGCAGACCGCCGGCGAGCGCCGCGATCATCAGCCACGCCGGCAGGTCGTAGAGCACATCGGTGACGCTCATGACCGCCTCGCTCGGCGGATCTTCTGTTCGACGCGCGCAAGCGTCGCGCACGTCTCCTCGTCGTCCTCGGCCTCATCAATCGCGCCGTGGATCGCAGCGAGCAGGTGCCTGATCTCGGCGTCGGTGAGCGTGATCCTGACGCTCATGAATCCCACTCCTCGACGAGGCGGAGCGCGTCACGCTTGCAGCGCTCGACCGTGAGCTCGTCGAGCCCGACGGCGAGCTCCTCGGCCATCTTGGTCGCCATCTTCGCTTTCTCTTCGTCGGGCGCGGTGACCGCGAGCGCGAGCGCCAACGTCACCGCCTTCTCGACGCTGTCGATCTCGATCATGACGCACGCTCCTCGAGCCAGCGCTCGATATCGGCACGCACCCAGATCGGGCCGAGACCCAGCCGCACAAACGGCGGCGGCAGCTTGCCACGCGACACCCAGGCGCGCAGCGTCGAGAAGCTGACGCCGGCGAGCACCGCGATTTCCTGCTGGCCCAGCAGGTCCTCCGGCGCGACCAGTCTGCGCTTGCTCATGACGCCTCCTGCGCGAGCTCCAGCTCCACGATGTGCGCGCGAGCGCGCTTGACCTCTTTCAGCGCGTCGCTCCAGAGCGCGTAGTTTCCCTGCTGGAAGTAGCGGAGCGCGTCCGCTTCGAGCTCGACGAGGGCGAGCCGCTCCAGTTCGAGCTCCTCGTGCAGGCCGCTCATGATTCCGCGCGCGTCAGTGCGGAAAGCTTCGCGTCGAGTGCCCGCGCCGCCTTCACCTCGTCCCACGCCTCCTGAGCGCTCTCGATCTCGTCCTCGTCGAGCCGGCCGCTGAGAGTGATCTGCGTCTCGAAGTCTTGGTCGTCGATGATCGTGATGAAACCGCTGTCGTGCGGGAGCTCGTCGCGATGCTCCCAGTACTCGAACGAGTCGAGCGCGCTCTTCAAGAGCTCTAGCTCGTCGGGCGTGAGCTCGACGGTGATGATGGTCTGTTGCATGAGGGGAATCCTTTGTTCGATGGGAACTGACACGACCAGTGTAGCACACCGTGACGGAGAGCCCGCGGACCTGGTTCAGCCCACGAACCTGGCAGAGCGCCGCGGCGAACCCGTGCACGCGCTCGACTGCGACCTGGACGAAGACTGCAGCTGCGGTGCCGCAGAGCCCGCGGACCTTGGGCGAGCCCGAATTCGAGGCCACAGGAGCCCCGCAGAGGGCACGCGAGCACTCCACCCAAGTCAGGCCATCGGCCGCCTAGCCCACGAACCTGGGGCCAGCCACGAGCTCGACGAGCGCGCGAGCTCGACCGCGTAGAACGAAGAAAGCCCGCACAAGGCGGGCTCTCAGAGGCAGAGCTCGAAGCGCTCAGCCAACCTTGCGAAATCTCCCGTCCGGATGACGCGACCAGACACCGGCCGGGTGGCCGTACTTATTCCAGCGAACCACCCGCTCGCCCACCTCAGTCTGGGCGCGTGCATCCGCCAGCGTCCGGACAAAGACCACCAGCCCGAGACGGTTGCGCTTGGGCTCGTGACCGCGAAAGACCGTATACATCAGAAACCCTCCCGCAGGTTCGCTGCGATCGCCTCTGCGAGCATGCCGCGGTGCTCGCGCGAGTCAGGGTTCAGGCCGTAGTCTGCGAGCACGTCATACGCGGCGCTCATATCGACGCCCATGACCGCATCATCCAAGATCCAGGCAAGATGGGCGAGTTGTAGTTCCCGCGTTAGCAGCGCGACATACGAGGCGCGCTGCTTCGAGGTGAGCGCCGTATGCCGGCTCATGAGCTCATCTCCCGCGACAGATCGATACCCGTCATCATCGCGTGCAGAAAGTCTGCGAGCTCGCGCCGCGTGCCGACCGTGATCGTCCGAATGCAGTCTGCGCCGCGGTACTCGTCGAGCGCCGCGTAGCCGTTCCGATAGCCGACCTGGACATGCCGGCCAGTAGTCACAATGCGCGCGTTCAGATTGTGCGCGCGCGCTTCGAGGGTGGCGTTAGTAATACGTTCAGACATCGTTGTAAATCCTCTCTCTGGTTCGGTTCTGACGTGGTTGGCATTCCGCGCGGCGCGCCCGAGGCGCGCCCTACGCAATGTCACTCAGCCGTGCACCGATCGATCAGGATCGAAAGCACCGCGATAGCCGTATCCAGGCCGTGGAGTAAACGCTCGCTGTCGCTGTCGTTCTGCGCGTAATCCGCCAGCGCTTCGAGCTCTTCTCTGGCGACGATCAGGTCGTCGCGGTCTGTCAGTTGATCGTATGCGTTCATGGTCGAATCCTCCTCTGGTTCTGACTAGTGCAGGTGATAGTTGACATGCGGCACATCAGGGGACCAGCAGGCGCGACAGTCGCCGCACATGCCGCCCTGTGATGGCGCGGGGCATTGATGCGCCTCGGGGTATGTCGCCTCATCGCTAGAGACCGTAGACACGCTCACGAGCCCCTTAAGCCGCGGGAACGTAGGCACGTGGCCGCCGATCATGTGAACGGACATACGGATCTCTAGATTCGCGGGGATCTCTCCGCCGGCGGATACGTAGTCCGTGACGATCTTGTATTCGCGAGTCGGCAGCCAATGCCGGACCTGCGGCGTGAGCTCGCAGACACGCACGATACGCGCCAAATGCGCGACAGACTGCAGGTCGCCCGAATCGTGCCAGCGAAAGAAAGACTGCCGGCGACGGTTCAAAAGCTCCGCGATCGCCTCACACCACAGAGGCTTATCCAAAGCCTGGAAACGCCTCTCCATAGCCGCCGCCACGACCGGGAACACGTACCGGCCCTTCAACGCGTAACAACCACCGCACACGTTCGGACGCGCCGGTGTACTGCTAGCACGAAGCTTCGAACCCGTAATACAACGGCTAGCCGGAATGCTGTAACCGTAAGATGGCATCTTGGAAGGAGCAGAAAGCCCGCGGCGACCGTTCTGGCCGCCTATGTAGTTTTCGAGCTCCGCGACAGACCACGAGCTCACAGACACGAGCTCAGAAACGAGAGCGGTCACTAGGACCGCCCCCGCATCCGCACATACAGATACAGCGCGTAACTCGCGACGGGCGGACCCACAGCGAGCATGTAGGCAACTTGGGCGCTCATTACGCGTCAACCCTGCAGCGAAGCTTGGCCGCAGACTTGATCACGACACGCCGGCCGGTTGCGAGGTTAACCGCGGAGTAGCGGACATTGCGACGGTAACCGCCATAAGGCGTATAGCCGTGCTCGCCCGTGACACGCACATCCGTAAATGAGCCGTCGTGCCAGCGGACACGGTAGGTTCCGCCAATCACAACATCACTCTTAAGCATGGGAGATCCTTTGTTCGAAGGTTCTGACGAGACAAGCGTAGCACAGCGCGACAGTCCGCCGGCGGAGAATCCCACGCACGAGCTCGAAACCGCAGACGACACTTCGAACCCGCCGGCAGCTGCCGCAGACGAGCTCGAAGCGAGACCGGGAACGCTTGCCTGGTTAGCCCTACAGCCTCATACGCTCGTGCACGGGCTCGAAGTCCCCGCCTGCCACAGAATCCCCGCAGACGCGACGCTAGCGCCATACGGCGACGAGAAAGCCTGCAGGGTGATACGCGCAAGCGGCGACCGGTGCGGTGCCACAGCGACACGCAGGTATCAAGTCTGCTTAGCCCACGCCGGCGGAGGGATGACGGACTACAGCGCAATGAGCGCGCGGGGACACGCTAGTAAAGCTCGTCTCCGTCATACGCGCACGATCCTAGGCGTAACCCACGCCGGCCGGCATGATCCCCGCGCTATAGCCCGCATGCGCGCATTCGAGCGCTCAGACGAGCTCGCTAGCGCGCTACTCGCGCCGCTAGACGATCCAGACCTAAAATCCCTGCAAAGGCAGCATGCGGCCATCGCTGCGCTTGACGCCACATACCCGATTCAGACGGCCACGCTAGAGGTCCAGATCCCCGCAGACGGGCACGAGGTGAGCTCGCTTAGTTGGGCAGACCTGCAAGGGCTAGCAGCCCGCGTGCTAGGCGAGGACCAGCCCGAACCACTAGCCATAGAACCCTAGTAACCATGCGGGCTAGCGCCGCACGAGACTAACTCAGAACTAGCGCAGCGAGCGAGCCGAGAGCTCTCGCGCGCGCGCGCGCGGGCACAGTCTTCGGCGGGCCGGCCCGCCCCCCACCCCCGCGAACGCGCGCACGCACGCCGGGGCCTCCTGTACGGGGGCGGCTCCGCCGGGCGCGAGAACTCGCACACTCTCTGGGTGTACGCTTGCCGCACAGGGTGGAGTACGAGAGCAGTACAGGCAGGCTGCAGTTGCGGTTGCCGCTGGGGACGCTGGCGGAGCTGCGGGACGCGGCGAGGGCCGCGGGCGTCACGGTGAGTGAGTTCACGCGGCGCGCGATCCAGGCTGAGATCAGGGGTAGGTCGACGCGGGAGATCGCGCGGCTGGTCGCGGAGGAGGTCGTGGTGGCGCTGGAGCCGAAGCTCGAGGGGTTGGGTCAGACGGCAACGGAGCCTGAGCGGCCGTTTGACCGTGGCTGCATCGACGTGGATCTGCACTATGTCGGTCGCCGCTGCTCGAGCTGTGGCGGCTCGTTTTAAGGCCCTGAGCCCGGGCCTGTGAAACTCCTCACGGGGCCTGTTTCGCGACGGGTGTTCTGGTCCGGTTGGCCGCAGCCGGCTGGGGCCTCGGGCTCGGGTTCACCAGCGGCTGATGCCTTCTTCGCTGAGTGGTTGGCGGAGTTCTGGGAACCATTTGCCGAGCCACCATTGTCCGCGTAGGGGTGCGTGGCGGTACTCCCATTCTTCGGGGTCCTGGTCGAGGGCTTCGTCGAGTGCGCGCTGCGCGTCGCTGCGCAGAAGTCCGCTGTGTTCGGCGTACGCGTCGACGAGTCTTGTTGGTAGCGGTTCTGCGTAGCGTTCCGGTGTGGGGTTGTGCACGCCGGCTTCGATGCACAGGGCGCGGACTTCGCTGATCCACGTGTCGTCGCGGACATAGTAGTTGCGCACGAGCGTCGATGTTTGTTGCGCCCAGCGCCGCTCGCGTTCCGCGAGCAGGTGCTGTTGCTGTTCGGTGCGGAGCTCTTGTTCGTTCTGCTGGCGGTGGTTCGGCTGCGCGCGCAGATGCTCGAGCTTGATCCGCAGCTGCTCCTGGTCGAGATAATGCAAAAGGTTTTGTTTGTCTGGTTGCATGCGCCGCCACGCTTCGTCGAGCGCAGCAACGACACGGTCGTGTTCGCGCGCGTAGTTTCGTTTCGGGGAGGTCAACTGCCTAGATGCCGGTGTTGACGGTGCGTTTGAGTGATGAGCTGCACGCGGCGGTGAAAGCGCAGGGTGGTTCGCCGTGGGTGCGCACGTTGCTCGAGCGGGAGCTTGCGCTCGTCGTCGTGAGCGCGCCGGTCACGGTCGCGGAGCGTGTGATGACGGAGCTCGCCGACAACGGCAAAGGCAACATGTCGCACGCGGTGACACCGGTGGAGAAGCTGTGTCCCAGGTGGATGCATCACCGTGAAGGTGAGTTCTGCAAGACCTGCGGCCAGTGATCATCCGTCGAGGCCGAGTCGCTCGAGCACGCGCTCGAGCTCGAGCAGTTGGTTCTCTTCGTCGGTGATCTTGGGGAGGCATTGCTTGCAGCTGACGCGCTCCCACTTCGTTTCGACGTACAGGTTCGGTTCGTGCCGCCATCTGCGCCCGCAGAACGTTTCGGTGTGCGTGATCGTCATGACGCCGTGGATGACGCGTTTCACGAGCTCTTCCCGATCGCGCAGCCGACGCAGACAAGGACCACGACCGGCGTGTCGCCGATGAAGCTGTCGAGCCGTTCGCTGATCGGCTGCCCCTCGACGAACTTCCGGTTGCAGTCGGCGCAACGAAGGCCGTGCGGCCAGTCGGCGGCGCGGTAATCGGCCTTACCGTGCGTCACCTTTCAGCCTTTCGATTTCGTCATCGCGATCCCACAGCGCCCTCTGATACTCATCTCTGGCCGCGATCAACTCTGAGCGAAGGCGGTTGATCTCATCCTTCGCGTCCATCAGTTCGAGCGATATGAGGTTGAACGCGCCGAAGTAGTTGCCCTGACCGGCGAGCCTTTCGGCAGCGGTCACCCGCAACTCATAACCGGCCTTATCGGGCATTCGCTCGATCCCAGAGCAGCGCACCCCAGAGCTTGAACGCCTCGACTATCTGCGCCAGGTCGTCGCGTGTCAGGTCTGACGTGTTGCGCTCGTTCCGAGCCGCCCAGCGCCCATCGGGCAAGCGGACGACGCTGACGACTCGCTCGCCTAGCGGAGTCTTTCTGGGGTTAGGCTCCGGCTGGTTCACTCGTCGTCCTCCTGCTCGCGCTCTTCGTAAGGACGGCACTCGGAGCAGCCGCCGTAGTCGATGTACTCCCACTCCTCGGAGCCGCAGCGCGGACACGGGAAGTCAGCCGACCGTTTACTGGGGTTCGACTCCGACGCACCAGAAGGGGCCTTATCGTGCGTCATCGCTTCGGCTTCCCACAGTTCGTGCAGCCGCCGTCCGTGCGAACTTCGACATAGCCGCAGCGTGGGCAGCGGATGCCCTGCGGTGGCCTTGGCGGTGAGACATAACCGGCCTTATGTTTCGTTTCACCAGCCATGTGCGTCTCGCTCGTCGTACTCAGGCAGGTGCGGGCACTCATGCTCAGGGCCGTGATCGGTCGCTCCGCACCAGGGGCAGCACTCGCGCCCTAGTCCGGCGTAGGGCGGGACAGCACGGTCGAACTGCTCGCGGGCTTGCGCGAGCAACGCATCCTTTCCGGCCTTATCAGTACTTCCGCTCATCGCCGTTCCTGGTCCCAGATCGAGTGGCCGCGCCGCTTCCAGCGGCGGCGCTCGTGCCGGCGGCCCTGGATGTAGCCGAGGCGGACCAAGGCGGCTCCGACGACGAGACCGACGACGACGGCGATCACGATGCCCATAGATATGTACATATAGGACAGGAGGCCAGATGAGCGAGCCGCTCGACCCGATCAAGCACGAGTCGACCCAGCATCCGTTCGTGATCGAGACGGAGGACGGGACGGCGATCGGCGGGGCCGCGAATGAGTCGGACGCCTGCGTGCTTGTCGCCGGCGCGGTCGGTCTGATCAAGGGGACGCTCTACGTCAAGGAGCAGGCGACCGGGACGGTCACCGCCCAGATCGGCAGGACGGCGCAGGCGCAGACACCCTCCTCGCCGGGTCCGAGCCTCGTCTCGATCAACCCGGCCTCGCAGGACGCATCGCTCGGCATGCTGCAGGTGCTGACCTGCACCGGCAGCGGTTTCGAGGACGGCGCGGAGATTCTGTTCGACGATGTGCGCCAGGTGACGACCTTCAACGACTCGACGAGCGTCTCCGCCCGTGTCGACTACAGCGGCGTTCCCGGCGAGAAGTGCGCGGTGCAGGTCCGGAACGCGGACGGCGAGGTTTCGGAGACGCTCTACTTCGAGTTCACGGCCCCGTAAGTTCACGTCGCCGTCTCCTCCTCGATCCGCTGCGGCGACCAGCCGTTGCCCAGTTTCGTGTGCGCAGCTCGAGCGAGCAGCGTGAACGCGCTCGCGAGCGCCGCCGGGTCCCAGTTCTTCGGTGTCGTGAAGACGAAGTCCAGGACGACGTTGACGGCCTCTGCTTCCCGCCTTGTCATTGGAGCTACGGGAGCCGGAGCTTGTCGGCCCGCGGCAGGCCGCGGTTGTACTCGTCGAATAGGACTCGTAGGGTCGCTTTGTCGATGCCGCCGTAGCCGCGCGAGGTTTCGCGTGCGCGCAGCACGAACCAGTTCGGGCCCCGCTTCTCGATCAGCCCCCTGACGCGCTCCACCTCGGCGTCGGGGAGATCGTGGAAGAAAACACTCAGGCCGCGGATCAGGCCGCCGTTGGTGCCGCCCTCGAGCCCGAAGCCGCCGCGCAGCGCCTTCAGCGTCGGGGTCAGCATGCCGCGCTTCTGCGCCGCCTCGAGCGCCGCGACGGCCGAGATGTTGCGGTCGTCGTGTCCTTCGCCGCTGTTCGAGACGACCCGGTAGCCGTGTCTGGCAACCGTCTTCTCGAGCTCGATCGCACGCTCGTTGCCGGCCGTGATTCTGGCTCGGAACGTCCAGTACGGCTGCACGCTCTTGCGTTTCGTGTTCTTGTCGATGAAGAAGTTCGCTTCCGCCGGCAGGTCGAGGCCCGTGTAGACGGAGCACCAGCAGGCGGTCTTGCCGACTCTCCTCATCGCCTCGAAGCGCTGCTGGCCGTCCATGATCGCGTTCGTGCCGTTCGACCGGTGCGACACGTCCAGGTTGCCGACCAGGGTCGGGTCGAACATCATCGCCATCTTGCGGATCTCCGGCCAGAGCTGCGGGCGCTGGTAGGAGTGGTCGACGAACAACTGCTCCAAGGGGATCAGCTCGTTGTGAAACGGCCAGTCCCCGTCGATGTTCTGGAGCCGCATCACCTGGGTGAGATCGGGCAGACCCTTCGCCTTCCGCAGCAGCGAGAAGAACTCGTCCGAGGTCGACTCGGCCTGCTCGAGGCGCTCGCAGAGCTCAGTCCAGATGTCCGCGTACTCGGACGTGATCGGCTGATGGTGCTCGACCCGGAACAGGTTCGCCTGCAACAGGTTCGCGGTCAGCCGCGAGCTCTCCTCGTCGGCCAGCAGGCCGCCGATCGCGGCCACATCCGCGCTCATCCCCGGCTGCTCGATGCCGCCGACCGGCTTCAACGCCTCGGTTAAGCGTTTGTTCAGCTCGTCGACCTCCGCCTGACGGGCGCGGTCACGCTCGGCGTTCAGCTCTCGCGCCGAGGTCGTGTCCGCTGGCGGCTTCTGCTTGCGCGCTCGATGCTCGTCCAACGAGCGCAGCACGCCCGCCTGCTCGAGCTCGAGCATCGTCCGCTTGTTGAACTGGCCTTTCGCCGGTGTCGCCGGCAGCGAGATGACGCGGCCGTTCGACCTGACCGCCTTGCCGCCAAAGTCCTTGATCTGGTAGTGCCCACCGGGGGCCTGGACGAGTCTGTAGCCACGCTTCAAGCGCCGCTGCAGCTCGCGGTGCGGCTTCAGTCCTACTGCTTCGGGCATCAGGGGGTTCCTTTCTTCTCTGGTTGAGGCGGATCGTTCGGGGCACCGAATGATGACGCAACCCCGAAGTTAACCACGTCCCTGCTAGCCTTGTCGACACGAGTCCTGTTCGCGACGGTACAGCTGGTGTTTCGGGCATCTAGCATCCCGCCGCGGTCTGGGTTCTGACCGTTGGAGGCCCGCTCAGGCGGGCCTTCGGCGTTGAAGGAGGGGTTCGATGCGAATCACGCTCACCTTCGGGGACATCATGCTGGCCTTGATCGCGATTGCGCTCTGGGGCCTGGTGCTCTTCGGCGAGAGCTGGATCAGCTAGATGTCGAGCATCTACACGGACGGCGTCACCCCGCTCGACGCCATCCACATGAACGCGCTGCAGCAGAAGATCGAGAAGGACGTGGCGAGTGGCTACGTCGGGCTGAACGCCTCGGGGCAGATCGTCCTGGGGGGCGACACGAACCTGTATCGGGGCGGGGCGGGAATCCTGCAAACCGATTCGAGCCTCTATGTCAAACGCGCTTCCGGTACGGCGACCGCGTTCGGCGTCGGTGTGTTCGGGAGCGAGACACAGCCGCGCTTCTACATGGACGCGAGCGGCAAGCTGAACTGGGGCACCGGGGCTGCTTTCGACACGACTCTGTACCGGTCGGCGGCGAGCACCTTGAGGACGGACGGGAATCTGGTCGTGGTCGGCGGCCCCAGCTACAACCCTGGTTTGAAGGTGGACGGCACGACGAACCCCGGCCATCTGATCCAGGGGATGCGGACGACGGGGGATGCGCAGCCGGTCTTGGCCGTCGATCGGGACGGGGGGATCTACTGGGGGCCGGGAGGCGGCACGGGCATTGACATATCGATCACTCGTGCTGCTGCAGGCGCGCTACAAGTGAACGGCGTCCTCAACATCAACGGCAGCGACGCCCAGCTGCAGAGAACCGGCAGCTACGCGCTGTTCACGAACGCGAACTTCACTGCCAGCGGGTCGATCACGGCGAACCAGGGCGTGAACGCCAGGTACGGGCAGGCGTCGAACGTCGGCATCGGCGACATCTTCGGCAACAACCAGGCGGGCATCTTCTTCGGCTGGGGCAGCGTCGGGTCGGCGATCTACCAGCCAATCGGTCAGAACAACAACGTCAACGTCTACTGGAACAGCGCCTGGGGCAACATCAACGCGGCCTCGTTCAGCGTCCAGTCCGACCGGAGCACGAAGGCCGAGGTCGAGGAAGTCCATCCCTACTGGCATGAGACTTTGCTAAAGGCGGGGATCTACCGCTATGAGCGCGACGACACGGGCGAGAAGCATCTCGGCCTGATGAGCGACGAGCTTCCGGTCGAAGTGGTCAACCGGGGCGTCGTCGATGCCGAGACGACGCACGACATGGTTGATCTCTACAAGCTGACGACGGCGCTCTTGGCGACGGTGCAGCATCTCGCCACCCGCCTTGAGACCGTCGAGGCGAAGACGGCCTGATGCTGGAGCTACTGAAGGTGATCGTCCGCGCCGTCGTGATCGAGCGCGACCCCGACGGCAACATCGTCGGCGAGCAGCTGTCGGAGCCGCAGGCGCTCTACACACCGGAGCAGTACGACGAGTGGCTCGCGAGCGTGCGAGCAGAGCTAGGAGGAGCGAATGCCCAGGCGCACCCCGACAACGAAGAAAGCGAAGCAGGCGAAGGTTCACACCGTCATGAGCGAGTTCAAGCACGGCACGCTGCACTCGGGGTCGAAGCACGGCCCGAAGGTGACGAGTCGTAAGCAGGCGGTCGCGATAGCTCTCTCGCAGAGCGGGCAGTCCCGCTCGAAGAGGCGCAAGAAGAAGTGAACTGCGACCTGCGCGTCGTCCACGCGCCCGGGGTCAAGCCGAAGCAATTGAAGCACTGGCGCTGCTCCGTCTGCGGGCAGCCGTTCTCGAAGCATCCTTGCGAAGCGCGCTCCAACATCGGGCGGGGCTACGCCTTCGCGATCAAGCCAGAAGTAACCACGCCATAGCGAGACGGGTCACTCCGTAGTCGCAGCAACGTGCATCCCGTCTTACGGCGGGACACGTAAGCGACCCAGGAGGTAGCCCGTGAGGTTCGTCCTCGCATCCATCGTCGTCTTCTTCGCTTGCGCCGCAGTCGCGCAGGCCGATTACGCGGGTGTCACGCACATCCGCTTCGCAGACGCCTACTGCGAGTCGAGCGGCAACATCCACGCCATCGGCTACCGCGGCATCTACCGCGGCAAGTGGCAGTTCGACCAGTGGACATGGAACGCTTTCGCGCCGCGGGCGTGGAAGGGCCGCGACCCGGCCTGGGCTCCCGAATGGGTTCAGGACCGAGCCGCGCTCGCCGTCACCTACGACGCGTGGCCGAACTGCTGAGGACTGCGGCGTCCAACGACAAGCGGGGGTGATGCGTCGAGAGCTAGCCTGCCGCGACAACTGGGGTGCGAGTTGAGGGCCAACCCCAACTCGATGCACGGGGCGGGCGTGCGCACAGCGCCCGCCCCATCTTCTTCAGAGGAGGTCCGTGACAACGCTCGAGGCCGACCCGGAGGTCGTCGCCGCGCTCAGGAAGGAGTACGCGCGCCGCTTGAACGAGCGCGCCGAGGCGCTGCGTCATCCCGGTGGGCTGCTCGACCACGTCCAGTGCGTCGACCCGAAGACAGGCGAGCGCTTCACGTTCACCTTGAACGACGAGGCAGCTGGCTGGTTCTGGCAGCGCGACGTGCTCGACGAGTGGATCAAGTACCCGCTCTCCTTGGTGCTGAAGGCGAGGCAGATCGGCATCACCTGGCTCGCTGCTGGCTACGCGCTCTGGAAGCTCTTGACGATGCCGGGGACACGGGCCCTCGTCGTCTCGATCAACGAGGACGAGGCGATCAAGGTCGTCAACCGGATCTTCGACATGTTCGTCTCGCTGCCGGAGCATCTGCAGTACGAGGCGAAGATCACCAAGCCGTCGCGCGACGCGCGTCCGACGACGCTGATCGAGCTGACCTTCCCTGACGGAAGGATCTCAAGCGTGGTCGGCCTGCCCTCCACTCGGCGGGCCGGCCACGGCGAGACCGCCACCATCGTCCTCCTCGACGAATACGCCCGACACGAGTATGCACGCGAGTCGTGGAAGGCGACATTCCCAACCGCTGACAACGGCGGGCAGATCATCGTCATCTCGACAGCCAACGGAGTCTCGAATGAACAAACCGGTGAGGGTAACTTCTTTCACCACCTGTACGTCAACGCGGAGAGCTACGGGATCGAGACTCAGTTCCTGCCCTGGTCTCTGCACCCGGACCGAGACGAAGACTGGTACGCGAAGAACGCGCGCGCGCTGCCGGCCGCCGACCGCGCAGAGCAGTTTCCGCGCACACCCGACGACGCGTTCATCAACACCGGCGAGTGCTGGTTCGACCTCGAAGCGCTCGGCTGGTACGCGGAGCACGCGGTGCTCGCAGAAGACAAGCGGCTCCGCTTCGTCGTCAACGAGTCGGGCTCGAAGGCGAAGATCCACTACGAGTCGAAGGGCTGCATCCGCCTCTACGCGCGCCCCGACCCGTCGCACGACTACGCGATCGGCGCTGACGTAGCGACCGGCCGCGGCTTCGACTACTCCTGCGCCTACGTGATCGACCTGACCTCGATGGCGCTCGTCGCGGAGCTGTACGGCAAGCTCGACGCCGACGAGTACGCGGAGCAGCTGCACTACCTCGGCAAGTGGTACGGCGGAGCTCGGATCGCGGTCGAAATGGGCGGCGGCTACGGCGAGCCGGTGATCATCAGTTTGCGCGACGGCCGCAAGGGCCGGCCGCACTACCCGAAGCTGTACCGGCACGCGATCGCGGACAGAAGCGACATGCACCAGTTGAAGAACTACGGCTTCCCGATGAACCAGAAGACGAGGCCGCAGGTGATCAACCAGATCGAGCAAGCGATCCGCGAGCGCACGATCCCGGAGCTGACCCGGACCTTGATCATGGAGTGCAGAACCTTTGTGCGCCAGAAGACTCTTCCCAGTCCGAGAGCCCAGGAGGGTTCGAACGACGACCGCGTGATGGCGTTCGGGCTCGCATTGGAGATGTACCGCCAACTGGGCCACCATCCCAACCGCCATCGGCATGAGTCGCGGCCAGCCAAGTCTCGTCACCAGTACGCCTGGGAAAAGCGGAGGGTTGCGTGACCGTCGAGGAGCGGTTCTGGAGCAAGGTCAGCAAGAGCGAGGGGTGCTGGGAGTGGGTAGCTGGTTGCAATACCTACGGCTACCCGATGTTCTGGGATGGGCGAGCGACCGTCCAAGCGATCCCTTGGTTGCTCGGTCACTTGTCTCCCGGCGAACATCGTCACCATCTCTGCAAGAACAAGCGCTGCGTTCGGTCCGACCATCTTCTAGTCGTTTCTTCGGCTCAGCATGTTCGGATCCATGCCGCCGAAAGGAAAACGTGCCCGCGTGGTCATCCTTATTCGGGACGAAACGCTCGCCAGCGCATCTGCCAGACATGCATGAACGAGTCGACGCGCCGCTGGCGAGGTACGCGTGGGAGAAGCGGCGGGTAGCCTAGAGCGGCTCGAGCGCGCGCGAGTCCAGCGTGTCATCGACGCGGCGATGGAGCGCTGGACGGACGCGAAGCTCGCCGCGGCGCTCCACACTGCCGAGGACGCGCAGTTGTGGACGATGCAGCAGCGCACTCGCCGCCAGGTTGAGCAGACGAACTGGGAGCTCGAGCTTCGCTGGCTGCGTGAGCGTCAGCGCCGCGAGGACATCGAGCGGATCGAGCATGACGCGAGAAGGGTGCTCCGCTACGCCGAGTCGCACGTCTGCGTGCTCGCCTCGAGGCAGGACAAGCTGCTGAACGACAACTGGCGGCGTCTACACGAGACCGGTTTTCACATCGAAGGAGGGTTCGGATGAGCTCGATGCTCGCGCAGGCACTACAGGGCGGCGGCGGCGGAGGCCCGCCCGATCTCGGCGGCCCAGGCGGCCCGCCACCGCAGAACCTCGACGCCGGCCCGCCTCCCGACCAGGGCGCGGAGGGCGGCGGTGACGTGACCAGCCTGTTCCAGAACTCGATCGAGGCCCTGGATGTGGCCGAGGCGGCGCTGCACGCCTTCATCCAAATGGACCCCGATCAGATCGACCGGGCCGGGGCCGGACAGGCGCTGCAGCAGGTGCTGAAGCTGAAGGCGGCAAACCAGAAGTCGGCCCAGGCCGGCGACGCGAAGAGCCTGTCGCGGGCGCTGCAGGGAGCCCCGGGGCTGCCGGGGCTCGGAGGCTAGGTGGCCGAGACAGTTCCGTACACGACCGAGAAGGTCTCCTCGGCGCTCGAGCTGGTTGTCAACGCGGTTCAGCGCTGCGAGACCGACTACCACGACGACCTCGTCACGAAGATCGAGAAGCGCTACAACGCGTACCGCGGGCTCGTCGAGGACTCGGTCAAGGCCGCCGACGACGAGTGGCGCTCCGAGGTGACGACGCCGTACGTGCTGCAGACCTGCGAGGGGATGCTGGCGACGATGCTCGAGCCATCACCGCGCTTCAACGTGCAGCCACGGCCGCGCCCGGAGGAGACGATCCAGGAGGTGCTCGACCGTGTCCACTCGATGGACGCGCTCGCGGACACGCTCCGCTACGCGCTCGAGCGCGACCGCTTCGCGACCAAGCAGCGCGACTTCATGCAGCAGGACCTGATCGCCGGCCTCTCGGTGCTGAAGAGCTACTGGCGCTCCGAGAAGCGCACGGTCACGAAGCTCGCCTCGCACTCGCTCGTGATCGCGGACCAGTTCGGGCAGGCCTACGACTCGGTCACCGTCTACAACGAGCAGACCTCGGAGGAACCGGAACTGATCTGGGATGACGCCTGCTGCGAAGTCGTCGATGTCAGGGACTTCTTCTGGCCGCCCGAGGCAACGAAGCCCGACAACGCCGAGTATCTGATCCACCGCACCTGGGAGAGCTTCGACTCCTTGAAGCGGAAGTCGAAGGACGGCTTCTACGACTACCAGAACGTCTCGGAGCTGAAGGACGCGCAGGGCGGCACCAAGTCGACGGCGACCTCGAGCGACATCACGAAGCGCGAGATGCGCCTCAGGGGCATCGACCGCACCCGCAACCTGATCGAGGTCTTGGAGTACTGGACGCCGGAGCGGGTGATCACGGTCGGGGCGCGCAAGGTCGTCCTGAAGGACAGGGAGAACCCGCTCTGGAACGGACGGATCCCGTTCACCGTCTGCTCCTCGATGCCGGACGCCTTCTCGATCCCCGGCATCTCCGTCGTCGAGGCGCTGGCGCAGCTGCAGGAGATGCTCTGGACGGTTCAGAACCAAAGACTTGACGTGGTCCGGATGCTCGCGAACGTGATCACGCTGATCAGAAGCGACGTGGACGACCCGGAGGCGTTCGTCTGGGCACCGAACGAGCAGTGGTTCGTCGAGGATCCCGGCCAGGTCTCGACGCTGCCGATCGACCCGACCGTCGCGAATATCACGCTCCAGACCGAGGCGCTCCTGAAGGGCGACCTGCAGAACATCATGGGCGGGCTGCCGATGGCCTCCGGCGCGAACTCGCAGACGATCGATCAGCAGACGGCGACCGGCGTCTCGATCATCACGACGATCGCGCAGCGCCTGATCCAGGCCAGAAAGCAGCACTACCTGTGGGCCTACGCGGAGCTCGGCAAACAGTTTCTGCTCCTCTACCAGCAGTTCCTGCGCGAGGAGCGCGTCGTCAAGATCGTCGGCCGTGAGGGCGCGAACGCCTACCGGCGGATCACGCCGGAGCAGGTGCAGGGCGACTACGACGTGATCATCGATGTCACCTCCGACTCGCTGAACCGCCAGGAGCGAAGAGCAGAAGCACAGGCCCTGGTGCAGATCGCGGCGCAGGTGCAGCCGATCTTCGCCCAGTCCGGAGCGCCACTGAACCTGAAGGCCTACATGGAGAAGCTCCTGGACGCCTACGACGTACTCGACAAGGAGCGCTACTTCCTGCCGCCGCAGACCGCGCCGGCGATCCAGCCCGGACAGCAGCAACCCGGACAGCAGGGACCACAGCAGCCCCAGCAGGGTGCGAACGGCGTCACCAACCCCGCCTTGGCCGCCGGCCCGACCTCGCCCTCGAACAACGTGAGCCTCTCGCCGCAGGCCTCGATGAGCAGGTTGATGAGCATGGCCGGCGGTCCGGCGAACGCCGGCGGCGGAGGCACGCCGGGTGGCTAGGCCGAAGCGGATCATCAGCGCCGAGGAGCGCAGAGCTCTGCTCTTGCGCCGCGGCGAGCTGACTGCGCTCGCCCAGCACCCGTCCTGGCCCGTCTACGAGGCGGCGATGCGCGAGTCGATCGACGAGGTGAGAAGAGTCGTTTTCGGTGCGGCGATGACCGATCAGGGGATCTCGCTCGAGCTGCAGGCCTACTACCGCGGCGTCATCCGCGGCATGCGTACTGCGATGAAAACACCGGTCCTAGCCGAAGGCCGACTGAGGGAGTACCTGCGCCAGACAGACGAAGAGGAGGAAGCAGCGAGTGGCTGACAGCCAACAGGTGACAGAGGCGATCCTGAGCGCCTGGGACGACGACGAGGAGACCCCGGTCGCACAGACGCAGGAGGAGATCCTGCCGCCGCCGGAGGAAGAGCCCGTCGAAGAGCCCGCCGAAGAGGAGCTCCCCGCCGACGAGCCGGCCGAAGAGGAGCCGGCCGAGGAGCCCGCCGAGGAGGAGGAGGCCGAGGAGGAAGAGGAGGAGCCCGACGAAGGCACCACTGTTACCGCCTTCGAGGATCCGGAGATCCAGGCCTTCCTCGCCAAGTACCAGGGCGACGTGGAGAAGGGACTGAAAGGCGCGGCCGAACTGGCCCGCGCCTTCGGTCGCCAGGGCTCGGAGCTCGCCGCGATCCGTCAGCGCAACTCAGAGCTCGAGCAGGCGATGCTCGAGGCGCAGTCGCTCTCCGGCGCCCCCCCCTTGAACGACGCGCAGCGCGAATGGGCGGAGCAGGCAGCTGGCTCCGTCAACCCCGCTGCCTACGTCCGTCAGGCCCTCGGGGAGAATCAGTTTGAGCTGGCGCGCGCCGTCTGCCGCGAGTGGGCGCGCGAGAACCCGTTCGAGGCGGGCCGGGCCGGCCAGTACATCGACATGCGCGAGGCGCAGCTCTACCAGCCGCCGCCGGCGGTCGAGGCCTCGACCGACCAGGTGCTCGACGCGCTCGCCGAGCAGAGCCCGGAGCTCGCCGCCTGGTACCCGCAGATGGCGCGGGTCGCGGAGCAGCTCGGCCCCAACCACCCGGTCGTGCTGGAGGCGAAGTCGTCGAACGCCGACACCGCCATGCACGGGATCGTGACGCTGTTCCAGATGACGCGCGACGCGAGCGCCTCGATCGAAGGGCAGCGGCAGGAGATCAAGAAGCAGGCGCGCGCCTCCGCGGATGGCGCACGCCGAAACGCCGCAGTATCATCCGCGACGAGCTCGCCCAAGACCACGGAGACACCCCGGCCGAACCGAACGCTGATGCCGGGACTCACGCTGGAGGACTTGGACACCGAGTTCGCTCGGCCGTAGGCACGGGCCTCCCTCGAGAGACACCCCGCAGCCGAAGCGACAACCGTCACTTCGTCATGCAGGGAGGACAGCCAGATGGCTGGCACCGTTATTCAGGGGATGGTCGGCACCGAGGAGCAGCTCGGGCCGTCCGCCGCCACGACAGCCGAGGGCGAGAAGGTCATCGACATGGACGACCGCATCCGGGCTTTGAAGCCGGATGCGACCCAGTTCTCGACGATGACCGACAAGACGCCCTCGCAGGTGGCAACACGAGAGAAAGTCAACTGGCTCGAGGAGGAGGACTTCCCGCGGCTCGTGACCGGGGACGCACAGACCTCCGGCTCGACAGCGCTGAACCTCAACTCGGGCCAGGGCAAGATCGTCGCCGCCAACGACCTGATCCGCAACATGCGCTCAGGCGAGGCGTTGCGGATCGTCTCGGTCACGACCGACGCGCTCGTCGTCGCACGCGGGATCGGCTCGATCGCAGCCGCCGCGACGAACGCCGGCGACCAGTACCTCGTCGTTGCCGACGCGGAGCCGCAGGGCTCCGACCTGCCGAACGCGCGCTACTTGCAGCGCGTGCTCGGCTACAACTTCACCCAGATCACCCGCACCCCGTGGACGTTCACAGCCACGGACACGGCGATCGAGAAGACCGGTGGACGCGAGCCGGCCAAGGAAGCGAAGCGCAAGGCGCGCGAGCACAAGCGGAAGTGGGAGGCGATCCTTTTCTACGGGGCTCGCTCCTTCATCGCCTCCTCGGCCACGAACACCGAACCGCAGGGCACCTGCGGCGGCATGATCGAGTACATCCAGACGGTCAAGCGGGATGCGAACGGCCCGCTGACGCCGACCTTCTTCGACACGTTCCTGATGGACGTGATGGCGAACGGTTCGACCGACAAGGTGTTCTTCTGCGCACCGTTGGTCGCGCTCAACATGGCGCAGTGGAACCGCTCCGGCATGGGCTCGCAGTGGCAGCCGACCCCGGAGAACGTCCACGGTGTGCATGTGGACGCGTTCATCTCCGGTGCCTACGGCTACCGCGTCCCCGTGGTCGTCAAGAAGGAGTGGTCGGAGTTCCCGACCGCCAACAAGGGCTACGGCACCTACGGCTTCCTGGTCGACATGGAGTACGTGCAGCAGCGGCCACTGCGTGACCGCGACACGAAGCTCCTGACCGAACAGCAGCCGAAGGGCCGCGATTCCTACAGCGCCGAGTATCTGCGCGAGGCCTCGTTCGAGGTCGTGCACGAGCGCGCGCACGGGATCCTCTACGGAGTTACGGCACCACCGTAAGCCAGAGAAGTGGGGGCTGGGTACGACGACTCCCCAGCCCCCACAACTAACCAAAGGAGAGGGATGAGGTTCATCTCGAGGTTCGGCCGCTACGGCACGATGGTCCGCCGCGACCTGACCGAGTACTACGCGAGCGGTGTCTCGAAGGTGATCCAGACGCCACTGGTCGCGCAGTTCCACGAAGGCCACCTGCTGCCGGCCGAACGCGAGCTCGCGGTCGCGCACTGGAGCTTCAACGGCTCCTACCAGGAGCGGGACGAGGTGACGACCGTCGCCCCCGACTACCGGATCGGTGCCTTCGACACGATCCAGGCGCAGATCGACAACCAGTGGTCGGACGAGGAGCGCCGCATGGTCGAGGAGGAGCTCCAGGAGCTGGCGGCGGACTACCCGAACGACCTAATGGCGGTACCGGAAGTGAAGCTCTCACCGCCGTGGCCGCGCTACGACGAGTTCGAGGGCTCGCTCGTCGACCTGATGCAGAAGCTCGTCGACGACGGCTACCAGCTCGAGGAGGTACTCGCCTACGAGCGCCAGAGCCAGGACCGGGTCGAGGTGATCGAGGCGCTCGAGCAGATGATCGAGGACGAGCGCTCGCCGGGCCCCGCCGAACTGGCCGAAGAGATCGTCGGTTAGGCGGGCGGCGTGACTGAGCGCTGGCGGCGGCCCGTCGTGCCGATCGAGATCGACCCTGGGCACGAGGAGGGGATCTGGCTCCCGGACGGCCGCGTGCTCGGCGCAGCCAAGCTGATCCTGAACGCCGACGACGTTGACCGGCTGCGGGCCGGCTTCGTCTGCATGAAGTGCATGGAGCCGTTCGAGCGTTCCTGGCCGGAGCGCTGCCACGTCTGCGGCTTCTACGTCCGCCGCGAGCAGGCCGCCTACTTCGCCAAGGAGTACGGCGGCGTCGAGCGCGTCTACCGGGGCTTCGACCTGGCAGAGGAACGCGAGCGTGTCCACGAGGAGGCCGCCAAGGCCGAGGAGGGAAAACGATGACCGTGGTTCAAATGATCAACTCGGTTGACGAGCATGTCGCGGGCACGGAGATCGAGCTCCCCGACGAGCTGGCCGACCTGTTCATCCTCAAGGGCTACGCCGACGGGCAGCTGTCGCGCGACTACGACTCCAGTGAACGAGCGGAGATCGAGGGCGAGCATCAGGTGGTGAACCTCGGTGGCTAGCCAGCACTACAACTTCTTCCTGCAGGAGGCGCTGAAGGCGACCATCGGCGACCTCACTGCTGGCGGTACGACGGTCAAGTGTCGCCTGATGCGCACGTCGGCCTACACGATCTCGCAGGCGCACCAGTTCGCAAGCTCGTTGCCCGCTGCGATTGTCACCGATGTGACGCTCGGCACCAAGACGGCGAACGGTGCCGGCGCTGACCCCGGCTGCTTCGACGCCGCGGACGCGACGTTCACCGCTGTCCCTTCCGGTGCTGCCATCGACTGTGTCGCGTTCTTCAAGGACACGGGCGTCGCCGGCACGTCGCCTTTGCTCTGGTACATCGACGGCTGGACAGTGACGCCGAACGGCGGCGACATCACGCTGCAGTTTCAGAACACGAACCCGTTCATCGCCAAGCTCTAGGTAGACCGTGGCGACCGTCGTCGCGATCCTCAACAAGTTCCTCCTGAACGGGAGGGTCGCCGGGGAGACGGCCGAGAACTACGCGCGTCTCCCGGCCGTCTACCGGCCGCACACCTCGCTCTGCGGGCAGGTCACCTCCGGCGACGGCCACGTCACTGGCGGTCTCGCGGGGACGCTGTTCGGCACGATCACGCCGGTCGTCACGACGGCGCAGACGAGGAGCATCTCCGGCGTCCCGTCGGCGCAGGCGTTCGGGACGATCAAGGCGGCGCTCCAGTTCGGGCCAGGCTACGTCCCCTCGGCGCAGGCGTTCGGCGCGATCACGATCAGGACGGCCGTCAGCCGCTCGATCGGCGGCGTCTCGAGCGCGCAAGCGTTCGGCCTTTTCACGCTGAAGAGCGTCCTCGTCAGGAGTATCGGTGGCGTCCCGTCGGCTCAAGCCTTCGGCACGATCACGCCGAAGACGACTGTCGCGAAGCCGACCGGCGGCGTTCCGAGCGCGCAGGCGTTCGGGACGATTACGGTCAAGACCGTCCGCACCGTCGCAATCGGCGGCGTCCCATCGGCGCAGCAGTTCGGCACCGTCACGGTTCTCGCGACCTACCGCGTCCCCCTGCTAGGCGTCGGCTCGGCGCAGGCATTCGGCGCGATCGTCACCCGCTCCGGCTTCACGAAGGCGATCCCCGGCGTTCCCTCGGCGCAGGCGTTCGGTGTCATCAAGGCTGCCTACCTCGTTTCGATCCCCGGTGTTCCGAGCGCGCAGCAGTTCAGCACACCCAGCGCGGCCCAGCGCTTCGTCGTCCCTGGTGTCCCGAGCGCGCAGGCGTTCGGACTGATCGACGCCTACATCGTCTACATCGAAGACCTGCCTTGTGTCGACGAAGACCTCGGCCCACTCGACTGCCTCACCGACGTTAACCCGACGATCCTGAACGAGTTCCTCTGCGGGCAGGCGCTGCTCGCGGGCGCGATCACCTACATCGATGCGCTGCCGTCAGAGGAGCCGCTCTACCTCGACGAGATCCTCTGCCTCGGCACGCACGACATGCCGATCTGTGGCTACCCGAGTCCCACCGTCCAGGTGCCGCTGACGATCTGCGGCAACCCAGGCGTGATCTGCGGCGGCGAGAACCGCTACATCCACCCGCAGCCGCCCGTCTACGACTTCGATCTCGAACCAGCGGGGTGCTCATGACGTACACGCAGCAGGTCTGGGTCAACAATTCGACGCCGGTCGACAAGGCGCACATGGACGTGATCGAGAACGCGCTCGCCACCGTCCCTGGCGTCGACCAGCTTGTCGCTGCGCAGCAGATCAAGTGGGCGGGCGACACGAACCTGTACCGGTCGGCGGCGGGCCAGCTGAAGACGGACGGCACCCTAAATGTTGTCGCCGATCTTCTTGCGCGGCTTGGTGCGGCGGGCCAGGTGGCCGTCGGTAACCAGGGGCCGTCCAACGAGGCTGGTCTGAGGTTCGGCTCGGCGGCGGACACGAACCTGTACCGGTCGGCGGCGGGCACGCTGAAGACAGATGGTGCGCTCCAGACCGGGGGCGACATCACCGTGCGGCCCGGTAACGCGGCTGGGCAAGTAGCCATCTCGACCCCAGGTGGGAACGCAGGCATTTACTTCGGCTCGGCGGGCGATACCTACATCCAACGCAACGGCGCTGCCTCGCTCCTCACCAACGGCCAGGTCGTCGTGGGGGCCGCTGTGGTCGCAAACAACGGTACGGCAAACCAGATCATGCTGCACTCGAACGGCCATCTGTACTTCAGCAACGCGTACGACACGCATCTCTACCGCGGTACTGCAGGCCGCGTGACGACAGACGGAGAGATGCAGGCAGGCGGGTTCAGGTCAACGACTGAAGGGCGAAACGTTCTGCTCGACGTGAAACTGTGGGGTTCCGCCAGTTGGGGCGCTCCAGCCGAAAGCCTGCGGATCAACATCGACGGCAACTGGTACAAGATCCCGATCTACAGCGCCGCCTAATGCTGAAACTGTTGAAGGTGACATAACCAAAGGAGGATGGATGGCACGCAGCACACAGGAGAAGGGGGAGCGCAAGCTGACGCTCCCGACCGGGCATCCGGCCGCCGGGTACGTCTCGCCCGACCTGTCGGGCATCGACGGCGTCGAGACGCTGCCTGAGGAGGAGCAGAAGCTCCATGACGAGCGTAACGACGCGCGCGACGAGGAGCTCGCCGCCGTCGCAGAGAACGAGCACAAGGTCGCGACTGAAGAGGCGAAGGCTGCCGCGGACGCCGAGAAGGCCGCGGAGAAGCAGACGGCGGCAACGACGGCGAGCTCGAGCTCCGCCAAGTCGTCCTAGCTGTGGCGCGGGATCTGCCTACAGGGGGTCGGGTCCCGCGCTGCAACCTCGAGGAGTGATAGATGGCTTGGAATAGTTCGCCGCCGCGTGGGGGCCCGATGGTGGTCGTGCGCGGGTTCCCAGGAAGTTTGTATCCGCCGGACAGCCCGAAAGGACCAAGCCCCGACTCGGACTTCGTGCTGGCGCTGAAGCGCACAGCTGCCCGGATCGGCGCGTGGCCGTGGGACCCGGACGGCTGGGACGACTCCTACTCGAACCGCTTCGCCCACGGCGATGGTTGGAACGACCAGGATCACGCCGGTATCGAGGGGCTACAGAAGTGGTCGGGGACGCTCGACATCACCGGCAACCTCGGCGAGAAGACGTTCAACTTCCTCCGCTCGGTCAAGGTGCCGCAGGGCAGAACGCACGCGGGCGAAATGGCGATGGACTCGGTCGCCGTCAACCTGATCAACGCGGCCTACGACGATGTGCACGAGCCGCCGCCGTCGCAGAAGACGAAGCGGCAGCAGGCGCTCGAGCGCGCGATCGGGGAGCTCGGCACGAAGGAGTCGCCGGCCGGCTCGAACCAGTGCAAGTACACGCAGTGGTATGGGATGGTCGGGCCGTGGTGCGCGATGTTCTGCACGTGGTCTTACGACTCCTCCGGCGGTCCCGGCTCGAGCACGTTCGACCGCAACCAGTCGCGCTACAGCTACGTCCCGTACGTTGTCTCCGACGCCTACAACGGCCGCTTCGGGCTGAGCGTCACCTCGAGCCCGAAGGCCGGCGATCTCGTCTGCTACGACTGGCAGTGGAACGGCGAGTACGACCACATCGGTTTCTTCGAGGAGTGGACAGGCGGTCACACGTTCAATGCCATAGAAGGCAACACTGCGGTGGGGAACGACAGCAACGGGGGTGAAGTGATGCGCCGGCAGCGCGACGTGAACGGTCAGGCGACGAAATTCATAAGAGTCGCAGAGTGATGTGTCAACGGACCAGCTTGCCGCGCTCGGAGCCTTCTTCTCTGGGATCGGCTCGGTGCTGAGCGCCGCCTGGTACGTCCGCAGGCAGAAGCGCCGCGCCGACGACGACTGCCAGAAGCGGATCGACGAGATCGACAAGGCGTTGCACGAGGGGGTCAGGATCGCCCGTGAGCAGGATCATCAGGTTCGCTAAGAGCTTCTGGCTGCTCGGGGTCGCGATCGTGCTCGCCGGGAGCGCCGGCTTCCTTGCCACGAAGGCGCTCGGGATCGGCTCGCAACAGCCGACCCAGACGGTCACGCTCAGCATCCCGACCAACACGGGGCCGCAGGGGCCGGCAGGTCCGGCGGGGCCAGCGGGCCCGAAGGGCGATCCCGGCTCGCCGGGGGCCGAGAGCTGTCCGTCGGGCTACACGTTCAGCGCGCTCGTGATCATCGTGCAGGGCCAGGGGCCGACCCAGATCGCCACGTGCTTGAAGGGCTGAGCTTCAACGGCTATAGCCTCGCCGCGCTCGCGCTCGTGGTCGTCGGCGTGCTGTTCTTGGTTGCGCTGCTTCGCCGCAACCGGGATGTCGGCATCTCACGCTACGGCTTCTTTGTCGAGCGCGAGCGCTTCGAGGAGATCGAGCTCGACCATGACACGAAGGTGCTCTGGCCGAAGGAGGACAAGTGACGCGTAAACAGATGGTCGACAACGTCTCTCGCTGGCTCGGGCTGCAGGACCAGACCTCGTACAACGAGACGCAGATGATCAACGACCAGCTCTACTTCGGCACGATCGATCTGCTGGCGCGCACCCGCTGCACGGTCCGCTGCGTCGATCTGCGCACGCGCGCGAACCAGGACGAGTACACGCTCGACCACTCGATCCTCGCGCTCGTCGACGTGGAGAACGGCGCGCGCCCTCGAGCCCGCAGGGGTCAGGTGCTCTCCCCCTCGTTCACCTTGGTGCGCTCCGACGTGTTGCTGATCCAGCCGACTCCGGACGCAGACGGCGAGATCCAGGTCTGGGGCGTGCTGCGTCCGCAGCAGATGACAGATGACGCGCAGACACCAGGCTTCGAGGACTGCGGCGCGGTCCCCGACGAGTACCACGACGCGATCGTCACCTACGCCTTGTGGAAGCTCGCGGACTACGCAGACGACAGCCTCGCCCAGAACGGCGAGTACTACCGGGTCCTCTATGAGGGCCAGGACGGCCGTAGCGGTCGGCTCGCCCAGATCCGCGCGCTCGTCAACAAGCGCGGCACAGCGCGGGCACCCGGCCGGCGCGTCCAGCTCCCCTCGGTGTCGGGCAGTGGGGCCTACACCTGATGGCTGCGCCGGTTTCCGTCCTCCAGGGTGCCCGCGCCTTCGCGCGCGACATGCCACGCGACAACATGTCCCGCGGCTACCTCTGGGACATCAACGACTTCGTACCAACCCTGATCGACACCCAACTGACGGGGCGGGGCGCTTGGCTCTGGGGCTCGGCCGCCGCCTCGTCAGACTTCGTCGCCGGCATCCTCGCTCCGTTCACGGCCGGCGAGCAGATCCTCGCCTCGACCGCGGCCGGCAACCTCTACCAGGTTGCCCCCGACTCGCCCTATGGGCTGACCTCGAGAGGCACGGTGCCGGCGGCGGGCCAGAACCCGGTGCAGCTCTTCGACCAGACGGCCTGGTTTGACACCTACGGCAACGTCCCGCCCTCGATCGTCACGCCCTCCGCGAACGTGGGCGCTGGCGCGAACGCGCCGAAGGCGCGGGTGGGCGCGGTCTGGAAGGCCTACGTGATCGCCGGCGGCGCGACCGGCTCCGAGGACACCGTCTGGTTCTCGCCGCCGAATGACGCGACCGCAGCCTGGGACGTGAACTCGTTCGTGCGCACCTCCGGCAAGATCACCGGCCTGGCGGTGCTGCGCTCGATGATCCTCGTCTTCCACCCCGGCTCGATCGAGCGGATCAGGGGCACGGTGCCGCCGCACACCGGCTTCACCCAGGCCGACCTGAACCTCGAGTCGCTCTTTGGTCGCGCCGGCACGACGGAGCCGAAGACGATCTGCTACTGGAACGAGAACGTCCTGTTCGCGGACGAGCACGGCGTCCACATGACCGACGGCTCCGCGATCCGCAACCTCGCCTCGCAGGGCTCGATCAGCTACTTCTGGCGTCCGCTCTACCAGAACAAGCTGACGATCTCGGCCGCGGTCTTCCTCGACTACTACGTGATCTCGATCGTCCGCACCGACAACGTCAACGTGACGCTCGTCTGCGACCTGAACAAGCGGCAGTGGTTCAAGTTCACGAACCTGCCGGCGCTATCGATGTTCGGCTCCGCCGGCACGATCGGGATGGAACGGGTCTGGGCCGGGATCAAAGGCACGAACCGGCTCGCTCGTGTCGGGCCCTGCTTCTTTCCGGCTTTGGGTGTCGCGCCGATCGTCGACGACAACGGCACCGCGGTGCTGCCGAACTTCGAGACGC